>VOFK01001745.1_pt1 | contig 329793 bp, 248 predicted proteins | sample 5384121 | NCBI WGS metagenome assembly VOFK01 (sample SAMN12384730, study PRJNA508395) | human gut metagenome | isolation source: healthy gut J | host: Homo sapiens | reverse complement strand
AACTTCTTCCTTTTTTGCGCTGGAACTTGTTGGACTTCGGCCATCAAGCATGCTTCCCGAGGCATCACAGGCTCTGGCTGGTGAGTCAGAAACCCTCCAACACCATGGTGGGCATGAGGCTTCAGCTGAAGAGGCTGCTGGCTGCTGAGATGGAGACAAACACTTTGAGACTCAATGGGCCCCGGCACTGCAAACTCCCAGTTTGGAACAGCCACCAGATGAGGGAACTTCGGCTACTTCTTCCACGCAGTAAACTTCAGGAAATGATTGAGCAAACTTCAAGAAGAGCTCAGGTACAAGAGCACTTCCCAAATCATATAAAGAAGGGCTTGGTATGCAATATAAATTTTCGCTGAGGACCGAACTGGAGAGTATTGCCCCATGGCATACTGGGAATCAGCTTTCTTAAAACAGGTTCCCACTGGACAACTTGAGCTTCAAGGAATCATGGGAGGCTCTTTGGCTCACTTGCTGACAGGAAATCTTTAGCTGCAGAAGAAGCAATCAGCAAAGGGCTAGCCAACATGCAGTTCTTTTTCAAACATGTGTCCCTCCTTGCAAAGATAATCGATTTTTATGCATTCCACAAGATTTAATTGCCTGAATGAATAGCACGTTTAAGAAATAAAAAAAAAAAAAAAAAGGCAAAAAGTGTTTACGGTTTTTATAGCGATTATGCTTACATTTGTTTTCAAACAAGAAGTTGATAAAGATATGGAAACGATGTATGACACCCTGCTCCAATTGCCACTGTTTCAAGGACTCGCTCATGAGGACTTCACTAATATATTGGGAAAAGTAAAATTACATTTCACCAAGCATAAAAGCTGGAGAAACTTTAGTAAAAAAAGGAACAACATGTGGACAGTTAATATTTATCTTGAACGGGGAAATCGCTTCATCCACCTCATCCACAGATAACTCTTACACCTTCACGGAGTATTTTCAGGCACCATACCTGATTGAACCGCAATCTTTGTTCGGCATGAATACGTCTTACGTATCCACTCACATAGCTCGTACAGAAGTAAATACCGTAACTATCAGTAAGGCATTTGTGATGAACGACCTGTTCAGATATGAAATTTTCCGCCTCAACTATATGAATATCATCAGTAACCGGGCACAAACGTGCTATAACCGTTTGTGGACGAAAGTTCCGGAGAAGCTCGAAGCGCGGATCGCCGATTTTATCCTCTCCCACATCGAACGTCCTTCCGGAGAAAAGATACTGAAAATCAAGATGGAAGAACTCGCAAATGCCATCAATGATACACGATTGGGAGTATCGAAAGCATTGAATGGCATGCAAGAAGACGGCCTGTTGGAATTACACCGGGGAGAAATAGTGATTCCGGATATAGAGAGGTTGGTTCCCTAAAACCTCTCTCAATTACCGTCCGGCTTTTCCAGTTCCGTAAACGGACTTTCATTCCACTTAAAAGTTTCGCGAGCATCCGGACAGGCAGGATCATATCCTTCATTATCCGTCCGTAAATACTTCACCAAAGGTAATCCGGCTTGTTTCATTCCTTCAATAACGCATTTGGCTATCTGATAAGCACCATACGGATTAAAATGAGTATTATCCGCCAAAGGTTTGTCTTGCCCCGGATAGGTATTGGCAGGATAGTGTACGAAAGCATGCTTGGATTCCTCCACTCCCATAGCCTCATACAGAATACGCGTCATGGCATGCAAGTCTATCAAAGGAATATTTTCCTTTTCCGCCAGCCAGCGCACTGCATCGGGAAAATCAAGATGGGTATCTTTAATCTTTCCATTTTCATCGAAGCTGCGTCTTTGGGTAGGAGTTACCAATACGGGGTACACTCCACGGGCACGGGCTTCATCAACAAAGGTTTTCAGACTTGTCATAAAAGAATAGAAGGCACCTTTGCCGGGACCTTTCTGCTTCTGATCGTTGTGTCCGAATTCCATGAAGATATAATCTCCCGATTTCATCTGCGTCAAGGCTTTCTTCAAACGTCCGGCAGCAATGAAAGTATTGGCAGACTCTCCGGATTCGGCATAGTTGGCAAAGCAAATGCTATCGGTAAAGAAACGGGGAACCATCTGTCCCCAACTGGCCCAGGGTTCATTATCCTGATCCACTACAGTGGAGTTACCGCATAAAAAGACTGTAGGAACATTTTCTATACGCTCAATGATTAGTTCGGTCAGCTGAGGAGTATCTCCGTTAAACTCTAAAGTCAGTTTGTCATCCCAATTCAGCTTGCTGCGTTCGCGCGGCTTGATGCGCACATCTTCTTTGTCGGAGATGTGGATATCGCGTTTGTTAATGGTAAAGGAACAAGGGAGCAATTCTCCTTTCTTTGTTTTTACATTTTCGTAAAAGAGGCGGCGTGATTCTCCTCGGAGTGTTGTCTCTCCTGCACTGCGTTTACTGCCGATGATAGCTGTGACGTGATAATTCCCGTCCGGTACGGCAACTGAAAAGAAGAAAGGAGCGTGGTTCTTTCCATCCGGAGACGGAGAGAGATCATATCCGTAGCCTTTCGCATTGGCATACCGATCAGCAGATGTTATCTTGATATATCCGTCCTTCGTTTTCTTACCGGAGGTAAAATCGAACTTGTAACTTTGTGCTCCGACATTCAAAGTTATAGATAGTCCTAAAATTATTAATGCAATAAGCTGTCTCATACTTCTTTCATTTTATGTTAGTTAGTTAATTCGTCAGATTAATAAATGATAATTTAGCGGCGAGGGAATGGGTACGCGGACTACGCGGATAAGGCGGACGAACGCGGACTTTAATCTTTTAGACGCGGATGACACGGATGACGCGGATTTTTAAAGCTGCGCTATACATACCGGCATATCACACCGAAGGAAAAAAGAATCCGCGTCATCCGTGTCTGAAAGATTACTTGCACGCCGAAGGAGAACCTTGCTCCAGCGCTACGCTGGTAAATTATCATTTATATGCAAAGAAAAAGAAAAGGAACGACTTCACAGCCCCTCCTTCCTCCTAATTGATTCTTTTATCAATTATACTATAATCTATGAAATCTGTTACTAATTAATTCAATTTATACACTTCCGTACCAGCCAGCAAGAAACATCCTATACCATAATCCTCAAAATCAGGTATTTTATCATAAGTCACCGGCTGGCCATCCTTTGGTTCCTTTCCCGTTCCCTGTACATACCCCAGACACCCGTCCGGATGAACAGCATCCTGCACCATCGCATTCCAGGCCTTCAGCAATACCGGAAGATACTCTTTTTTATCCAACAAGCCATTACGCACGCCCCAAGCCATTCCATAAACGAACAAAGCCGTACCGCTTGTCTCTTTCCCACCGAAGTTTGTCTCATCATGCAAACTCACATTCCAGAAACCATCCTTACGCTGACATTTCTTTATTGCCTTACTCATGGCCAGGAAGTCATTGACATAATCCGCACGATGCACCTCATCCGCCGGAATTTCTTCCAGCACCCGTACCAGTGCGGCATAAGTCCAACCATTGCCCCTACTCCAATAACAATCTTCCCCATTAGGTTCTTTATAAGGCGGAACAAAATCATGATCTCTCCACCACAACCCGTCTTTAGGATTGAATAGTCCGTTCTTGGCATATTCATTGCGGGTATAGCTATACAATTCCCACATCTTATCAGTATATTTCCGCTCTCCTGTCAGTTTACCCAGCTTAGCATAAATAGGCATCGCCATCTGTATGGCATCCACCCACCACCAATCATTCACCTGCGGAGTATTAACCACCATGTCAATATTGACCTTGATATTCTTAATTATCTCCGGGTCAGGACAGATATTATACAATTCGATATAAACCTGTCCGCAACACTGGTCGTCCGCATTGCGGGTAGTATTCCCGTTACGCATTCCCCATTTATGATAATCGGCCCACTGATAAGCGTAATCATAATACTCTTCCCGAGGAAAAACGGAATGCAACGCCATCAGTCCTTCATAGTACACTCCCCTTGTCCAGATATTGCTGGGACGAATAATACCATTATAGGACGGAGTACGATAGTCCGCGTACTTCTTCATGAAGTAATTATTCACTTTTATTAAGGTTTCGAGCGTCTCTTTCCTGTCAGGCAATCCTTGCGCACTGATGCTTCCGCAAACGAGACTCATTAGAAGGAAAACTCCTATTAGCTTCTTTTTCATGATGTGGTTATTATGTATCCATTATTCCGTTCATTAATTCATGTTGCGAAAATAGCCCATTTCACTGTCTCAATGAATGGAAACATGTACATTTGCATGGAAATTCATCTAAAAGAGTCCTATATTGCAGGGAATTGCACTATTTTCCATAGGCTCTTTTTCATGGGTAGCTTACCTTTGTATACATAATAAATCCATCAAGAAAAACATCCATGAAAAAGCAGATCTTCACCCTACTCTGTGCATGCCTGATGAGCGGAATGCTCTTTGCACAGTCCACTTGGTTCAATGACAAAGACCTCGCCCTGACCGGCGTCTACTACTATCCCGAACATTGGGACGAAAGCCAGTGGGAACGCGACTTCAAGCAAATGCACGACTTAGGATTTGAGTTCACCCACTTCGCCGAATTCGCCTGGGCACAATTGGAACCGGAAGAAGGTAAATTTGATTTTGCCTGGTTGGACAAAGCAGTCGCTCTGGCAGATAAATACAAACTAAAAGTAGTGATGTGTACCTCCACCGCCACCCCACCCGTCTGGTTAAGCCGCAAATATCCTGAAATCTTGATTAAATACGAAGACGGAACACTCCTCGACCACGGTGCACGTCAGCATGCCTCGTTCGCTTCTCCCCGCTATCGGGAGCTTTCCTACAAGATGATAGAAAAACTGGCGCAACATTATGGCAACGATCCCCGTATTGTGGGCTGGCAACTCGACAATGAGCCTGCCGTACAATTCGATTATAACCAGGCCGCGGAAGTAGCGTTCCGTGATTTCCTGAGGAATAAATATCATAATAATATCAAAGAATTGAATGATGCCTGGGGCACTGCTTTCTGGAGTGAAGTCTACTCCGCTTTCGATGAAATCACTCTCCCCAAGACCGCACAGATGTTTATGAATCATCACCAGATATTGGATTACCGGCGCTTTGCAGCCCGGCAGACCAATGATTTCCTGAACGAGCAATGTCTGCTGATTAAGAAGTATGCCCGCAACCAATGGGTAACCACCAATTATATTCCCAACTACGATGAAGGACACATCGGTGGAAGTCCCGATCTGGACTTTGTGAGCTACACCCGCTATATGGTTTACGGTGACAACGAAGGTATCGGGCGTCGCGGATACCGGGTAGGAAACCCTCTACGCATCGCTTTCGCCAACGATTTTTTCCGTCCCGTACAGGGAACTTACGGTGTGATGGAGTTACAACCGGGACAAGTAAATTGGGGAAGTATCAATCCGCAACCGCTGCCCGGTGCTGTCCGGCTATGGCTTTGGAGCGTATTTGCGGGCGGAAGTGATTTTATTTGTACATACCGTTATCGCCAACCGCTTTACGGAACAGAGCAATATCATTACGGAATTGTGAATACGGACGGAACAACCATCACTCCCGGAGGACGTGAATTCGAGCAATTCATTAAGGAAGTGAAGCAACTGCGCACGCAGGCAAAGGCACGTGATGTGAAGCCTGCCGATTATCAAGCCCGTCGCACCGCCATTCTTTTCAACCATGAAAATGCATGGAGCATCGAAAGGCAAAAACAAAACCGCACCTGGAATACAATGGCACATATCGACAAGTATTACCGCACCTTGAAGAGTTTCGGTGCTCCGGTCGATATCATCAATGAAAGCAAAGACCTGTCACAGTATCCGGTAGTCATCGCTCCTGCCTATCAGATGGCGGACAAGGCATTGGCAGACCGCTGGAATGAATACGTAAGAAATGGAGGTAATCTGGTATTAACCTGTCGCACGGCACAGAAAGACCGTTACGGGCGTTTACCGGAAGCTCCTTTCGGCTCGCTTATCTACGACCTGACGGGAAATGAAATGGAATTTTATGACCTGTTGCTCCCCGAAGAACCAGGAAAGTTTGTGATGGATGGCAAAGAATACACCTGGAACACTTGGGGAGAAATACTAAAACCAAGCAAGGATTGCCAGATCTGGGGAAAGTATATCGAAGAATTTTATGAAGGAAAACCGGCCATTACTACCCGTAAACTTGGCAAAGGTACTATCACATACATAGGAATCGACAGTACGGACGGAACCTTGGAAAGGGATGTTCTTAAAAAACTCTATGCGAAACTAAACATCCCTGTAATGGATCTGCCCTATGGTGTGACAATAGAATACCGCAACGGTTTGGGGATAGTCCTTAATTATAGCGACAAACCTTATAACTTTACCCTCCCTGAAGGAGCCAAAGCTTTGATCGGAACTACAGAGATTCCGACAGCAGGCGTACTGGTGTTTGCTTTAACTCCTAGTATGAACAATACAGGCTATTGGAACCGGAAGATATAACCCTTTCAGGTGGAAGAATAAGACCTTTCAGGTTCATCTCATAATCCTCTTATGCAAAAGATGGCATCTTTTGCTGCGAAAGGTGCCATGTTATGCTACAAAAGATGGCATCTTTTGATGTTAAAGATGCCATCTTTTGCATGAGGATACTAAGAGAAGAGCCTGAAAGGAATATACTATCGTACTACAAACTTACCTTGTACTTGTACACACTCTCCTTTGCTGTTAATCCCTTGCAGGGTTGCCACATAAGTTCCTTTCATATCCGATGTGTAGAAACTGACAGTATTCGTTGCAGACGTAATATCCGGATTCCAATAAAGCGTGTGGCGGAAATCGGGAATACGTGAATGCAGTTGCTCTTCCGAGTCATATACCGGAGCTGTAAAATCAGGACGGTTCTGCGGGAATTCATAAGCAAACAATTGGGAATTCTCATCCAGGCGTAGTCCGGGAAGGGTTCCACGATGTGTTATCATCGAAATGATTCCATCGTACAGTTTACCGCCAAACGTATATCTGCCGCTATACTGATGAATATAATGCAATAAACGCGCATTATAGTCCAATACTGCATCATGATCTTCAATAGGAACTCCGTCTATCAGTACCAACGCTTTTAAGCTACTGAACCGCTTTACATCATCCTGCAATATTCTGATAATCGTTGCGCCATCCGCCTTGCTTACGCGTACTCCCATTACAAATTCTACAAAAGCTTCACGGACCGTATTGAAACGAACATATTCATCCAGATTATAACTGAGTGAAGGCGTGAAATCGTGCAACTGTTCCAATACAGCCTGTCCGTGAGTGGAATCTACCGGTAAGATGTGGTGTAATTGTGCTCCGATACTACGTTCTATCAATGCTTCCTCATCATATGCCAATCGAAGCTTGGGAAGTTTCGCGGGCAGCACTTCTGCAAAAGGAGATATTACTTCCAACCGACCCGTACGTCCTTTTCCCGGCAAAGCCGTCAACACTATATCTTGGGTATTCATGATTTCCGAGGTATAGAAGGCGTAAGTGCCATCGGACTGTAGTTGCCCGTCAAAGATACGGATATCCTTTCCAACACACGATAGCCGGGCATTCACCGAATCGGCCGATGCTCCGATTAATCTTCCGGTCACAATATGTCCTTCGCACTCGGCAATAAAGCGTTCTCCGGCAGCCTTATTGTTTTTTTGCACTTCAACGGCAGACGGAAAAGCCTGTAACGCACAATCCCTTCTCACCACAGACAAAGAAAAATCCTTCAGATCACCCGGCAGTTCCGGTAACTTCAAAGTCACCTTACTGCGATTTCCATACACGGCTTTATCGGTTGACAAACGTAACGGCGAAAGTACCGGATTACCCGAAGTCAAAGAAACCGAATCTTTTAATAATTCCACATCATCTCCGTCCGTGGCCTGACTGGCGTTCAGAACAGCAATATATTTCTTCGGGAAGCGGTCTGCTGACTGATTTCTCATATAACGGGTATAAGCCGTAAGCTGATAGGCACCCGAATGCATAGTTTGCGGGAATTTGATACGCCCCCATCCGGTTCCATTCTTCAAGGCAATCTTGCCTTGTGCATACACCTGGCGCATATCGCTGATCTCCACATAAGCCACTTTACTGAACGGAGCTTCTGCCGAATCCGTCACACAAACTTTTATCCACAAATCTTCTCCTGCCAGATAATTATCTTTATCCGTATATATTCGCATACATTCAGTGACCTGCGCCTGCAAGCCCAGCACTGAAATCAAACCAATAATGATCGATATAATTCTTTTCATAATACTCCGATATTAATATCCCCTGTCCGGTAACGGCCAGAAAGAAGGTTTATTGAGAGTCGCCCCCAAACTACGCACATCAGTACATTCCTTTTTAGCCCACTGATACCCTGTCATTTCAGAAAAGGCAATGCGATATCCCGCTATATATAAATCATAATTACTTTTGTTTTCCGTTTCTCCATCCGGTAAAAGACTACACTCATACGGATTATCATATTGTATGTCATTGGTAGAAATATAAAGGCGGTACTCGCTTACATTCATATTGACTCCCACATAACCAATGGCTTGTTTATCCGAATTGCTGCAAGTGATATTAGTAGGCAGTTCCGAGGGTTGGGGAGTGAACAAACCGCCCATCTCTTCGCTCAATTTCACCTTGTTCTCATAATACTCGAACTCTCCTTTTGACAAGGCTCTCTGCTTCATCAACGTACTGTAATAATACGAAGCGCGGAGATTGTCGGAGGCAAAAGAATACATTTTTTTATTCTTCAATAGATTTTCGGCATTCGATTCTGTAGAGCCAACAAGCGTTTTAGTGGACTCCGCATGAATCCATCCTTGCGCATAAGGCGCTTTTTCATAAGTATGCACTTCATCTGTCACAGGATCATATATCCATTTAGAATAAAATGCTGCCCTTACTTCCCAGTCTTCCTCATAAGTCCAGATATAATATGCCGGTCCTGTGGCCCCTGCATTGCGCGTAGAGAGGCGAATGTGTATATCCCCGTAATCTTCCGGCTGCTCAAAAGTGACCTCTTCGATTGCAGCCGTTTCTATCGGATACTGTAGTTCAGAATTATACGTATCCCCTTCATATACAATTTCCAGTCCGTAACGCACTTGCTTATTCAACGTTCCTATCCGTACCTGATACCGTCCGTCACCAATGGAAGTTCCCGCTATGCGCGAACCGTCTTCTCCCACAACACTGACATCGGCTGTAACCTTATTATATCCCGAAGGCAAGTCATCTTCATTTAAGGAAAAAGTACGGCTCAATGAAAACACGACAGTACTGTCTGATATGATATTACCCTCAACCACCAGCAAGCCTACACCGCCGTCCGGAATCTTAGCATCGAACTCATCTATACAGTTGCTCAAAGTAAAACCGAGCAAACTTATCAGGATTATTATATTCGTTCTTTTCTTCATATCCCTTTAGAATTTTATGTTATAAGTAATAAAAGGAATAGGAGCGCCGAAAATGGACATCTTATATCCCTGCACACTACCATTCTCAGATACATAATAAATGGAATAAACATTCTTCCTTCCGGTCAGGTTATAGACACCGAAGGAAATAGAACTATGCGTCAGCAGAGTCAGATGATGACTCGGCTCTATATTGAAAGCAAGATCAAGACGGAAGTAATCGGGAACCCGGTAACTGTTACGGTCCGTGTAGTACACCTGCATGGATTGCAATCCCTGGTCGTAATATTGTCCGGCAGGAATGGTAGTAGGGCGACCCGTACTATAATCCATATTGAAAGACACACTGTAACGACGGGTAAACTTATAGTTTCCCACCAACTTGAAATCATGCGGTTTGTCATACTCCGTCGGATACCAGTCTCCACCATTGACCGGGCGGGCTATGCGCGGGTCATTCTGGCGCAGGAAAGTACGCGAATACGTATAACTGGCCCATCCGTTCAGCTTGCCGGACGGCTTCTTTACCTGGAATTCAACGCCATAGGCATATCCTTCCGTATTAATCACGTCCGTTTCCAGATGATGATTCATGATCAGCCTGGCCGAACTGCGATAATCCAGATAATCGTTCAGTTTCTTATAGTACCCTTCCACCGACAACTCCAGTACCTGGCCGGGTGTATTATAATATGCCCCTGCTGCCAGCTGCCAGCCATTCTGGGGTTTAATATTCGTATCACTCAGTTTCCAGGTATCCGTAGGCGACATAATGGTAGTATTCGATACCTTATGAATATACTGCCGCATGGTGTTGAAGCCTGCCTTTACGGAGAAGTCATCATTGAAAGCATAGCGGGCAGACAATCTGAACTCCGGCCCCTGATAGGTCTTAACCACTTTTCCGCCACCCACTGATACAGAGTCAACAACGGTGGTGGAAGAAGGAAGCATACCATCCTGATAAGTATAGTACGTGCGCGGGCCCAAAAGGTTGAACATGGAATAGCGTATACCCGCATTTACGGATAGTTTAGGGGTTATCTCCCATTGGTCTCCAATGTAAATGGCACTTTCCAGCGCTTTATCCTTTTGAAGCTGGTCCCATTTCACCAGCGAACTTTCATACAGTGGTTCATAAGTTCCTGAGTTGATATTATAGAACTGACTCATGAGCCCAAAGTTCAAGGTATGGTTATTATCCAGCTTGTAACTAAAATCAGCCTTTCCAAACCATTGGTTGATAGCGAATGACAAGCGGGCAGCTGCCGCCTCTTCTACCGATTCATCATTCCGGTAATCATAATGATCATAACCGAAAGAGAAATTTGCCGTCAGCTTCTCAGAGAATATGCTTCTCCAGTTTGCAGAGAAGTTCATATTGTTGTAAGCGTACTTCTGGTTATCGTTAAAAGCGAAACGGTCATGGCTGTAATAGCCGTATATATTTAGTTTATTACGCTCATTCAATGTATGCGAGAATACGCCTCCCAAATCGTAAAATCCGGCTTTACCATCACGGTAGCCACTCTTTTCGGGCAACATCTTCATGATCCAGTCTGAGTATGTGGTACGTCCGCTCAAAGAAGTGAAGTCTTCTCTTTAATGATCGGTATTTCAAGATTCAGTTTACTGGTGACAAGTCCGATGCCCGCCGAACCCGTAAACTTCTCCTTACTCGCCTCCTTACTTGTTATATTCAGCACGGATGCAATACGCCCTCCATACTGACTGGGAATACTGCTTTTATAAAGTTCCGCATCCTTTATCATGTCCGAATTAAAGGCGGTGAAAAAACCGAATAAGTGGTTCGGATTATAAATAGTTCCATTATTCAACAACAACAGATTCTGGTCGGCAGCACTTCCGCGCACGTTATAGCCACTGGATGCCTCCCCCACAGTTTTGATACCCGGAAGAGTTTGAAGCATCTTCAGTAAATCCACCTCCCCCATAGCTGTAGGAATGTTCTTCAGTAAACTGGGCTGGAACTTCTCCATTCCCAACTGAGTGCTCCTTACATTCTGCACACGTCCGGAGACGATGAGAACCTCATCCAGCAAATGGTTTTCTTCTTCCAGTTCTATGTGGGTAGCTCCCTCTCCATACACCATGAACTGCCGGCGTGTTTCCTTTATATTCAGTCCATTGATTTCAATGGTATTATATCCGACGGGGAGCTTAATGGTAAAATTCCCCTGACGGTCGGTAGCTGTGGCAACCCACGGTTCCCGGTGAACGATGTTAATGCCTTCCAGATTCTGTCCGGACTTGAAATCCGTTACTTTTCCAGTCAGCACCACCATCTCTTCCGAAGAAGGCTTATATCTGTTCCCTATCTCGTAAACCTTATTCTCCGAAGAAGATTTTACGACAGGAATAAAAGAAGAGGCCTGTTCTTCTTCCTTCATCTGTTCTCCTTTCAAGATCGGGGTAAGCGTGGTAGATAAAAATGCTTCGGGCAGAACGAAGATCCGGTTGCCATAGACAGTAACTTTATAACGTGTTGCAGTCAATGCTTGTCGCAGACTCTCAGCAGTAGGTTTTAAGGTCTCAGCCTTTTTCACTTTAAACGGCTCTGCAATTGTCGTATAGATGCGGCACGAAGTGTTTTTCTCAACGGCATCTATCAGTTCAAAAATAGAAATACTATCTCCTGCCTGCTGCTGTGCAAATGCCACGAAAGGAGATATAATAAACAGAATGGCTGCTATATACCTTATTTTATATATTGTCATAACTATTTCTTATTAATTAGAGAATCTGCATGTCTTGTTAGCTCAGTCAACGACTCTGCACGAAAGAGCGTATTAAAACTCAATTGCTCTTCCTTTGCATACTTCTTCAATTGTTTCTTATAAGCCGGAAAGAGCTTCAGAAAACTGGAACGGGAAGTCACGGTATGGTCCACCCCATCTTTAGACAAAACAAAACGTGCAGGCTTTTCGAACTGTCTATAGCTGATCCGTCCTTTCTCAACAGGCGTCCCCATTTTGCACTGAACATACTGAGTCAATCGCATTTGCGGACTATCATATAGGATTGCAGCAAAAGTATCGTTATGCGGCACAAACTTTTTATCTCCAATAATGAAATAGTCTACTTTCCTCATGTCAACCTGGAGGAGTATTCGTTTTTCGGGAGTAATTACGATCAATTGCTTCTTAAAAGTATCATATCGAAGTTGCAGGTCGGTATACACTAACCCGCCATAGCAAACCGCTCCTTTCTTAAACTCATCCGTATCCCAATAAGGATGGTTTATATAGAGATATGGACTATAGCCCACTTCCACTTTACTGGTATAAAGCGCTGCATAATCTCCTGCCACTTTCCTGAATTCATCAGAAAGAGACTGCTGTGTATACACCGGAGACAAGATACAGAATGTGCATAACAGGATAAGTAAATATACCTTTCGAATGTCCATAAAATATTAAGATTTAAAAAAAGGATGCCTTAAAAAGACAATTATTTGCCTAAAGGAAGCAATTAATAATAGAGAAGTGTGCATAAAGGTTAAAACATTTAGATTTATTAAGTATTGCAGTCTATAGACCTATATATTCACCTGCCTATCACCAACATTACTAATATGAAAGCCCGGAATAATTAAAATGCCATTGGGACTATTCATTTTGATTTTAGCCATGAGTATTGACACAATTTTCGAGTCAGAAAGACGGAATTTTCCATGCTTTGACACAATCCTACATTCCCTTTTCTACCCCATACATGTATATTTGCAACACTTTTTCACAGCAAGGAGACCTGAGAATCTCCTAAGAGAATAGAAAACTAACTTTTGTTTAACTTAATAATTAAAGTATGAAAAACAGCAAGAATTTAAGCTTGTTTGGTCGCACGGGTAAACTCCAGCGGCTGTTCCTCATCGCTTTGTTTTCAGTATTGGCTATAGGGGCTTATGCGCAAAGCAAAACAGTTTCGGGCACTGTGGTTGACCAAACCGGAGAACCGATCATCGGTGCTAATGTTGTAGTGAAAGGTACTACTAACGGAATTATCACTGATCTGGACGGCAGGTTTACTCTTTCCAACGTACCGGATAAAGGTACTATCTCAATTTCTTTCATAGGCTATCAAGATCAGGAGATTTCCGTTGCCGGGAAAACGAATTTGCAAGTGACATTACAGGAAGATAATGCCATGCTGGATGAAGTTGTAGTAGTAGGTTACGGCGTTCAGAAGAAGAGTGACGTAACCGGTGCTATGGCTCGCGTAGGCGAAAAAGAACTAAAAGCGATGCCTGTCAAGAATGCGCTGGAAGGAATGCAGGGAAAAACTGCCGGTGTGGACATCACATCCAGCCAACGCCCGGGTGAAGTCGGTGGTATCAATATCCGCGGTGTACGTTCTATCGATGCGGAGCAAGGTCCTTTGTATGTTGTTGACGGTATGATTATCCAAACCGGCGGCATCGAAAACATCAATCCTTCGGATATTGAAGCTATCGACATTCTGAAAGATGCTTCTGCAACTGCCATTTATGGTTCCCGCGGTGCAAATGGCGTAATCCTCGTGACTACCAAGAAAGGTAAACAAGGAAAAGTGACGCTGAACTATTCCGGTACAGTCACTTTTGAGACATTGCATGATGTAACCGAGATGATGAGTGCGGCAGAATGGTTGGACTATGCACGTACTGCCAAGTATAACATGGGTTCTTATGCTTCTGCAACTCCCGATTATACAGCTGATAAAGCTATTTTCGGCAGCGTCGCCGCTTCATGGGCAAATATTGAGCAAGCATGGTCAAACGGAACTTATGATGCTTCAAAAGTCGGTTCCTATGACTGGGCAGCCAACGGAAAGCAAACCGGTATCACCCACGAGCATACTTTAAGTGCATCAGGCGGTTCAGAAAAATTCCAGGGATATGCCTCATTCGGTTATTTAAACCAGAAAGGTACACAACCGGGACAGGCTTACGAACGCTATACCCTGAAGACCTCATTTGACATTAATCCGATAGATTTCTTCAAAATGGGAACTTCAATCAATGCTTCTTATTCAGATCAGGATTACGGTTACAATTTCTACAAATCAGTAACCGGTTCGGGCGACCTTTACAATGCTTTAAGAAGTATGCTCCCCTGGACTGTGCCTTATGATTCAAACGGTGACTACATTCGTAATCCTAATGGTGATGTAAATATCATCAATCCGATTCGGGAATTGGACTACAACACCAACCAACGCCGTACTTTCCGTGCCAACGCCAGTATGTATGCCCAGGTTGATTTCGGGAAAATATGGGAACCGCTGGAAGGTCTTTCGTACAGACTCCAGTTCGGTCCTGAATTCCAATACTATACGTTAGGAATTGCAAATGCCGCCGGAGGTATCAATGGTGATGGTAACAACGGCGCACAGTACAAAAACGAACAGAAGCGTTCATGGACATTGGACAACCTGATTTATTATAATAAGAGATTTGCCGAACACCATAATTTAGGTCTGACATTAATGCAGTCAGCTTCAGCATATCACTACGAAATGGGCGATATGAGAGCCACTAACGTTGCTTCTGCCGATGAGTTATGGTACAATTTAGGTACTGCCGGCACTCTGAGTTCCTTTGGTACAGGACTGACTGAAACTCAAATGGCATCTTATATGGTCCGCGTGAACTATGGTTTCAAAGATAAATATCTGTTGACAGCTTCCATGCGTTGGGATGGTGCCTCACAGTTGGCTCCGGGACACAAATGGGCCAGTTTCCCCTCTGCAGCTTTGGCATGGCGTATTGATCAGGAAGACTTCATGAAAGACATTAACTGGCTCAGTCAATTAAAACTCCGTTTCGGTGTCGGTGTAACCGGAAATGCTGCAATTGATGCTTATGCTACTAAAGGTGCTATCACCGGTTTGTATTACAACTGGGGACAGACAGACTCCTCTCTGGGTTATGTTCCTTCAGATCCTTCTGCAAAAGATCCCGCCAAGATGGCCAACTCCGAACTGGGATGGGAAAGAACAACGCAGTACAACCTGGGTATTGACTACGGCTTCTTTAATAACAGACTGAGCGGTAGTATTGATGCTTACAAGACTAAAACCAATGATTTGTTGCTGGCCATGTCCATACCTTCACTGACAGGTTATACTTCTACTTATGCCAACGTCGGTAAGACTTCCGGTTGGGGTATCGACTTACAGGTAAATGCCGTTCCCGTTGAGACTAAAGATTTTACCTGGAACAGTACCGTAACCTGGTCAATGGATAGAAACAAGATTGATGAACTGTCCAACGGCAGAACTGAAGACGTAAACAATAACTGGTTCGTCGGAGAAGAAATCGGTGTATATTATGATTATGTGTATGATGGTATCTGGAAAACTTCGGAAGCGGAAGAAGCAGCCGTATATGGCCGCAAACCCGGTCAGATCAAAGTGAAAGACCTTAATAATGATGATAAGATTGATGCAACCAACGACCGTCAGATTGTAGGTCACGTACGTCCTCGCTGGACAGCAGGCTGGACTAACACATTCAATTACAAGAACTTCGAGCTGTCTGTCTTCATTCTTTCACGTTGGGGATTTGATGTACCCCAAGGTTCACTCACCTTGGATGGACGCTACATGCAACGTAAAATTGATTACTGGGTAGCAGGCACCAACGAAAACGCAGAATATTATTCTCCGGGGTCAAACGGTGAAGCCGCCGATACCTACAGTTCTTCTATGGGCTATCAGGATGGATCTTACATCAAAGTCCGTAATATTTCATTAGGCTATAACTTCACAACGAAACAGCTGAAGAACACAGGACTCAGCAATTTGAAGGTATATGTACAGGCCATGAATCCATTCTCCATTTACAAGGCTTGCGACTGGCTGGATACAGATTTAATGAACTATGACAACAATAAGAAGACATTCGGTTCGCCTACCACAATCAAGAGTTTTGTAATTGGTGTTAACATCGGATTCTAACAAACCATTAAAAAAGAAAGAACATTATGAAATTAAACAAAATATTATTTGCAGCCGCATTAGCCAGTGTGATAGGCGGTTCAATGACTTCATGCAGCGAATCTTTTTTGGATGAAGATTTAAAGACCCAATACAGCACAGACCGTTTCAAGACGCAGGAAGGTCTGGACGAATTGGTGACAGGTGCTTATCAGAAACTGAAATTCAAATTCAACTACATCTGGGCTATCGAATGCCATAACATGGGTGTAGACGAATTTACAGATGCCAACAACACCATGCCGGCATGGAATCACTATAGCCAAGACTTAAATTCTTCTGAGAACGGAGCCAACCAGCCGATGTGGGATAATTATTATGGATTAGTAGAACCGGCAAATATCATTATCAGCAATATGCCGCAATACTATAATCAGAGTAGCGCAACTTACAATACCCGCTTGGGAGAAGGTTATTTTTTAAGAGCCTATGCATATTTTGAACTGGTAAAGCAGTTCGGAGGAGTCCCCTTGAAACTGACTCCTTCAACCAGTGCAGAGACTTACTTTACACGCAACAGTGAAGAAGAAATCTATGCTCAAATTATAGCAGACCTGGAAGAGGCATATAGATTATTGCCTCAAAAAGGGGAAGCGACAGGGCGTATCACGAAATATGCCGCCGCACATTTCCTGGCAAAAGCCCATTTATTCCGTGCTTCAGAATTGTATAGCGGCTGGAACAGCAGTTATGTATCAACTGACCTTGATGCTGTCATCAAATACGGACAGGAAGTAGTTGCAGCACATCCCCTGTGCACTAACTATGTAGAACTGTGGGATTATAATGAGCCCAATGGAGCGAATGAAAAAGTAAGTGAAGTTATTTTAGCCGCTCAATTCTCCAATGACGAAGCCACATGGGGACGCTACGGTAATCAAATGCATCTTTACTATCCTTCCGTATATCAAGATATGGCGGGAACCAAACGTGATATCTCAGGAGGACGTGAATTCTCGTATGTCAGTGCAACCGAATATACCATGCAGGTGTTTGACCGCGTAAACGACTCTCGCTTCTGGAAATCATTCATCACCTGTTACGGAGCGAACGATACAAACGGTGCTCCCACCTGGACTAAAGAAGACATTGCCAGCGGATATGCTCCCGCAGGAGCGAAAGAAGGCGATAAACGTTTTGTTGCTGGTGAGCTTGGTCTCAAATATATCGTGAATAATCCGGGAGATACCCGTTATGAATCGTATGTGAATGATCCGACTCAGAACGTGCTGAAAAACGGTGTTATTTGTAATACCCATACTTATGTTCGCTATTTCAAAAGCCAAGCTCATAGCTGGAATGTATCCTCTTATACAGGTAACTATTATGGTATCATTCCTCACAAACGTTCTGTAGCTTTGTCCAAATTCCGCGATGGATATCGTAACTCGATCGCTTCGCAGTTCGGTACACGCGACGCCATTATCGCCCGTTCGGCCGATGACGTTCTGATGATTGCAGAAGCCTATATCCGTAAGGGTGAGTCTAATTATAGCAATGCAATCGAATGGATCAACAAACTTCGTGAACGTGCAGGCTATGCGGCCGGCGAAGATCGTAGCAAAAATGTAGATGGCGGTCAGTCATACAAGAACAATTCTTATTGCTCCGGCAAAGGTGGAGGTTATTCCGCTGACGGTGCAATCTATTCTGATGCCAATACTTACTATGAATCCAATAATATGGAAGGACAGGAAACAACGGCTTCCACCAAGAATGCAATGATACTAAGCAGTGTAGAAGATGTTTATAACTCTTCTGCAGATGCACCTATCTATACAGAATTAGGTTGTAGCAGTAATGCAGACAAGATGATGTGTTTCTTATTGAATGAACGTACTCGTGAACTTTGCGGTGAGTTACTCCGCTGGGAAGACCTGGCACGTACCAAAACATTAGACACACGCTGGCACAAATTTAATGATGGTGTATCCAGAGGTATCGGTGAGTTTAACTCATCTAAACACTATTATCGCCCCATTCCACAATCATTCCTGGATGGTATTACCAATGCATCCGGCAGTGCTCTGAGCAAAGAGGAAAAGGACGCCCTGCAGAATCCCGGTTATTAATTGATTCTACAGAACAGACAAACGAGTTTTGGGAGTAAATACCCAGAACTCGTTTTGTTTTATTATGCATAGTGAGGAATAATATATTTTACCGTACTTTTGTATTCTAATCAAAAAGAGATAAAACTATGAAACACCTATTTTCCATATTTTTGCTGACCTTTCTATGGACAAGTTTACATGCGGCAGCTTCCGAATCACGGGATAAATATAATTTCAATTCAGGTTGGTTACTATCCGTAGGAGATAAATCCGGAGCAGAAAAAATAAATTATGCGGATGCGGATTGGAAAGAAGTGACATTACCTTATGCTTTCAATGAAAACGAAGCTTTCCGACTGAGCATCGAACAACTGACAGATACCATCGTATGGTATCGGAAACATTTTCGCCTCCCCGCAAACAATCACCAGAAAAAAGTCTTTATCGAATTTGAAGGTGTACGTCAGGGTGCTGATTTCTATATCAATGGCAAATACATCGGCTTCCACGAGAACGGAGTTATGGCCATCGGTTTCGACCTGACACCTCATATAAAATATGGACAGGAAAATGTAATCGCCATCCGCATTGACAATAACTGGGATTACAAAGAACGGAATACGGATACCAAGTATCAGTGGAACAACCGGAACTTCAATGCCAATTATGGTGGGATACCTAAAAATGTATGGTTGCACGTCACGGATAAACTCTATCAAACCCTCCCCTTATATAGCAATCTGAAAACAACAGGCGTATATGTATATGCTGACGATATCCATGTGAAGTCGCGCAAGGCAACCATTCATGCGGAATCTCAAATAAAGAATGAACACCGGAAGAATAAGTTTGTCTCCTACCAAGTGGAAGTGATAGACCGGGACAAAAATACAGTGAAAGCTTTTTCCTGTGAACCGGTATTGGTGAAACCCGGAGAAACCGCTACACTGAAAGCAGCGGCAGAAGTGGAAAACCTACACTTCTGGAGTTGGGGTTACGGATATCTTTATACAATAAAGACCAGTCTGTGGGTAGATAATAAGAAAGTAGATGAAGTATCCACCCGCACAGGATTTCGCAAGACGCGCTTCGGTGATGGTAAAATCTGGCTGAACGACCGTGTACTGCAAATGAAAGGTTTCGCACAACGAACCAGCAACGAGTGGCCGGGAGTAGGTATGAGCATACCGGCCTGGTTAAGCGATTACAGCAATGGATTAATGACAGCATGTAATGCCAATCTGGTTCGCTGGATGCACGTCACCCCTTGGAAACAGGACGTTGAATCGTGCGACCGTGTAGGGCTGATTCAAGCTATGCCGGCAGGTGACGCTGAAAAGGACTGTGTCGGCAGGCAATGGGAGCAACGAAAAGAACTGATGCGCGATGCTATCATATACAATCGTAACAATCCGAGCATCCTTTCTATGAATCGGGAAATGAATCCATCAGCCGTGAGCATATGTTGGAAATGAAAGCCATACGTAACGAATATGATCCGTACGGCGGACGAGCCATCGGATCGCGCGAGATGCTGGATATACGGGAAGCTGAATATGGAGGTGAAATGCTTTACATCAACAAAAGTGCCCATCACCCCATGTGGGCTATGGAATACAGCCGTGACGAAGGACTGCGCAAGTATTGGGATGAATACAGCTATCCTTACCATAAAGAAGGTGCCGGACCACTGTACCGTGGAAAGGATGCAAGCGACTACAACCATAATCAGGATATACTGGCTGTTGAAAATATACGCCGCTGGTTCGACTATTGGCAGGAACGTCCGGGGACAGGTACACGTATCAGTTCAGGTGGAGTGAAAATTATCTTCTCGGATACAAATACCCACTTCCGGGGTGAAGAAAACTATCGTCGCAGCGGAGTGACAGATGCCATGCGTATTCCAAAGGATGCATTTTATGCCCATCAGGTGATGTGGGACGGTTGGGTAGATATAGAGCAGCCGCACATTCACATCATCGGACACTGGAACTACAAAGAAGATGTAATAAAACCGGTATATGTGGTTTCCGGTGCTGACAAAGTAGAACTTTTCCTGAACGGAAAATCTCTGGGAGAAGGTGAACGGGAATATCATTTCTTGTATACTTTCAAAGATGTACAGTTCGAAACAGGAAAACTGGAAGCCATAGGCTATGATGAAACAGGCAAAGAATGTTGCCGTACGGAACTCCAAACGGCAGGAAAACCGGAAGAAATCAGACTGACTTTTGTTCAGAGCCCTGACGGATGGAAAGCGGACGGTGCAGACATGGTGTTGCTTCAGGTAGAAGTTATGGATAAGCATGGAAGACGTTGCCCGTTAGCCAATGATCTGATACATTTTGAAGTGGAAGGCCCTGCCGAATGGTGTGGAGGCATCGCACAAGGAAAAGACAACTATATTCTTTCAAAAGATTTACCCGTAGAATGTGGCATCAACCGTGCCCTGCTCCGCTCTCTGACTACCGCAGGAAAAGTCCGCATAACAGCGAAAGCAGATGGCTTGAAACCAGCTGAAATCAGTCTTTCATCCCTACCGATAGAAATGAAAGACGGGCTAAGCAAATATATCCCCGGAAATGAACTGGAAGGCTGGTTAACCCGCGGAGAAACTCCACTCACACCTTCTTACAAAGATACCAAGGTAGATATTGCCGTTTTATCCGCCGTAGCAGGTGCCAATAATGAAGATGCCGTCCATAGCTTTGATGATAATGAACTGAGCGAATGGAAAAATGACGGTAAAGTAAACACTGCCTGGATTACTTATCATCTGGAACGTGCTGCACGGGTAGATGAAGTGTGTCTGAAACTGACCGGGTGGCGTATGCGCAGCTACCCGCTGGAAATTTATGCAGGTGACGAACTGATCTGGAGTGGAGAAACTGCAAAAAGTCTGGGATATGTCCATCTGAAAGTGAAGCCCGTATTAACCGACGAGATTACCGTCCGTCTGAAGGGAGCCAGCAAAGAAGGAGATGCTTTCGGACAAATTGTAGAAGTAGCTGCTCCTGTTGCCAATGAACTGGATCTATTCAAAGCCAAGAATGGGGATAAAGCTAACCACGAGTTACGTATCGTTGAGATTGAGTTTAAGGAAAATCTATGGCAATAAATTCTAAGATGAGCCGATAATTGTACGATATTCCATAAATATTGCATATTAGTCCATGGAAAGATCCCGTATGAAGTCGTAATTTTGCAACTAATGAGAACTACAAGTATTATGAAAAAACCTTCTTTAAAATTCTTGATAAGTATTGCAGCAATTACAGTGATCTCCATCGGAGTATCCGGTGCTGACTGCACCAAGATACAAAATAGCGGCTAATGCTCCGGCTTATGACTATTCGAAGCTGCAAAAGGAAAAGCTGGGAAGAGGTGTGGTAGCTATCCGCGAAAACCAGTCAGAAGTAGCTGTTTCCTGGCGATATCTCTCTTCCGATCCGGTAAACACTTCTTTCAACCTCTATCGTGACGGAAAGAAAGTAGCTGAAGTACCTGCCACAACAGGAACCTTTTATCGGGATACATATGAAAGTAAGAAAGCAGCTACTTATACCATAAAACCAGTTGTGGACGGTGCAGAAACCGGACACATCGAAGGTAGCTACACCTTGCCTGCCAACGCACCGACAGGCTATATCAATATTCCTCTTGATCCTCCGACAGATGGCACAACTCCTGCGGGACAGAAATATACCTATATTCCCAACGACGCTTCCATCGGAGATGTAGATGGCAACGGAGAATATGAGATCATTCTTAAATGGGACCCTACAAATGCTCATGACAATGCCCACGACGGGTATACAGGCAATGTATTCTTTGATTGCTACCGTCTAACCGGCGAAAGACTCTGGCGCATTGATATGGGACGCAATATCCGTGCAGGTGCACACTACACCCAGTTCATGGTTTATGACTTCGATGGGGACGGACGTGCCGAAATCATCATGAAAACTTCCGACGGCACTATTGATGGCCAGGGAAATATCATCGGAGATGCCTCTGCCGATTATCGTGAACCAGGGGACCCTACACAACCCACCGGCGGCGACTTCGATAAAGAAGATCCCCGCGGTAAACCACGCCAGGGAGATCCTTTGCGCAATCAGGGACGTATCCTGACAGGCAATGAATACCTCACCGTCTTCAATGGACTTACAGGAGCAGCCATGAAGACAATCGACTATATTCCCGAACGCGGACAACTGGAAGATTGGGGAGATAACCGTGCCAATCGTAGCGACCGTTTCCTGGCAGCCGTGGCTTATCTGGATGGTGTTCATCCCAGTGCAGTCATGTGTCGCGGATATTATACACGTGCAGTACTTGCCGCTTTCGATTGGAATGGAAAAGAACTAAAGCAACGTTGGGTTTTCGATAGTAACACTCCCGGAAATGAAGCTTATGCAGGTCAAGGCAATCACAATCTTCGTGTAGGCGATGTAGATGGAGACGGATGTGATGAAATCATCTACGGTTCCTGCGCTATTGATAATAATGGTAAAGGGCTTTATTCCACCGGAATGGGACACGGGGATGCCATACATCTGACGAAATTCTCCCCTACAATGAAAGGACTCCAGGTATGGGATTGCCACGAAAATAAAAGAGACGGCTCAAGTTTCCGTGATGCGGCAACGGGCAAGATTTGTTCCAGGTAAAAAGTAGTACAGATGTAGGACGTTGTATGGCAGCTGATATCGACCCGACGAATCCGGGTGTGGAAATGTGGTCGTGGGAATCGAAAGGACTACGTAATATTAAAGGAGAAGTAATCAATCCGGATATAGAAAGCTTTTCTACCAACATGGCTGTATGGTGGGATGGAGATCTGCTTCGTGAATTGCTGGATAAGAATGTAGTTTCCAAATACGACTGGAAAGCCGGCATTTGCAAACCACTGGCTACTTTCACCGGAGCCGCATCAAACAGCGGCACCAAAGCAACTCCCTGTCTGCAAGGCGACATTATCGGTGACTGGCGTGAGGAAGTTCTCCTCCGCACGGAAGACAACACCGCTCTCCGTCTTTATGTCTCTCCGATAGTCACTGATTACCGCTTCCATACTTTCCTGGAAGATCCGGTGTATCGTATCAGCATTGCCACACAGAACGTAGCTTACAACCAGCCTACCCAACCCGGTTTCTATTTCGGTCCGGACCTGAAAGGGTGGTTCAGAGGATATAATTTTAAGTAATAACCCAAAAGATAAAGAACTATAAGTTATGAATATTAAGACTCTTTGCCTAACAGGTGCCTTGTTGTTAACCGGTATCAGTATCTACGCCCAGAAAAAGAAAGAAGTAATAAATGACTCCAACACTCCGTTGCATCTATTACAACCGGCTTACAAAGTCCCTTATAAAGAACTTACGACTACAGAAATAAAGACAGACATCGACCGCATACTCCGCTATCTGGAAAAGAACACTCCTACCCGCGTTGTTAGTAAAAAGACCGGAAAGGTAATCACAGATTACAAGAACCTACCGGCTGATGCACAGCTGGAACGAGGCGCTTTCCGCCTTGCCAGTTATGAATGGGGAGTTACGTACTCTGCCATGATGGCTGCTGCCAAAGCTACGAGAGACGCCAACTACATGAAATACGTCACTGACCGATTTAATTTCCTTGCAGAAGTAGCGCCGCATTTCCGGGAATTACAAGAGAAAAGTAGTCAGGTTGATCCGCAAATGAAGCAAATTCTGACTCCCCACGCCCTCGATGATGCCGGAGCCGTATGTGCAGCCATGATCAAAGCCCAATTACAAGATCAATCTCTCAATCTCTATCCTTTGATAGACAATTACCTCGACTTTATCTTGAACAAGGAATACCGCCTTGCCGACGGAACTTTCGCCCGTATCCGTCCCCAATACAATACATTGTGGCTGGACGATATGTTTATGGGGGTTCCGCCTGTTGCCTGGTATTCTAAATTGGCCAAAGATAATAAACCCAATTACCTTGCAGAAGCTACCAGGCAGATATTCCAGTTTGCAGAACGGATGTGGGTACCGGAAAAGAAACTATTCCGCCACGGTTGGGTAGAAGGTATGCAAGATCACCCGGCTTTCTATTGGGGACGTGCCAATGGCTGGGCTTTGCTCACCATGACCGAAGTACTGGACGTAATGCCGGAAAATTATCCTCAGCGTGCAAAACTCATGGAGCTGTTTCGCGAACATGTTCGTGGTTTAGCTGCCTGTCAAAGTGGAGAAGGGCTCTGGCATCAGTTATTGGACCGGAATGACTCTTATCTGGAAACCTCAGCAACAGCCATCTATGTATATTGCATCGCCCATGCCATCAACCAAGGATGGCTGGATGCAATGGCCTACGGCCCGGTTGCTCAATTGGGTTGGCAAGCCGTCTCCACACAGATCAATGCAGAAGGACAGGTGGAAGGAACTTGTGTAGGCACCGGCATGGCATTCGATCCGGCTTTCTATTATTATCGTCCGGTCAATGTGTATGCTGCGCACGGCTATGGTCCTGTGATCTGGGCAGGTGCCGAAATGATCAATTTGCTAAATAAACAACATCCGAAGATGAATGACAGCGCCATTCAGTTCTACCGCACCGAACAGAAAACACAAGAACCGATTTTCAGTGTGACCGATTCCAATTAGCTCACTATAAACCAAAGTTACCATGAAAAGAGAAGCATTCAAAATGTTCCTGAAATCCGGCTACGAAAAGGAATATGAAAGAAGACATGCGGCCATCTGGCCGGAATTGAAAAAGATGTTGTCCGACGGTGGAGTGTATGATTACTCCATCTACTGGGACAAAGAAACCAACATCCTCTTTGCCTGCCAGAAAACGAAAGGCGAAGAATCCTCGCAAGATATGGGTGCCAACCCTATTGTACAAAAATGGTGGGATTATATGGCAGATATCATGAAGGTGAATCCCGACAATTCTCCGGTAACCATACCCCTGCCTGAAGTGTTCCACATGGATTAAAAAACAAAAGTGCATTGATAGTCTGTTACAATGCACTTTTTCCGTATTTTTGTTTCGCACTAAAATCTATGAAGTATGAAAAAGCATATCCTGCTTACGTGTGTATCTTTGTTAGTTAGCCTCCTTAGTATTTCTGCATCCATCGAAGTGCGCTCTACGCACATGACAACCACAGACGGACTGGCCAACAATTCCATCTGTTACATATTCCAGGATAGCAAAGGATTTATCTGGATGGGAACCCTGAATGGTCTCAGCCGCTACGATGGCAATTCATTTATCACTTTCCTCCCGGAAAGCGAATCCGGTAACAACCGGATCTCCTTGTCGACCAATCACGCCAGAACCATCAGTGAGGATAAGAATGGTTTCCTGTGGATAGAAACTTCCGGAGAATTCTTCAATTGCTACGATCTAAGAAAAGATTGTTTCGTAGATTTCACCGGCTGTGGCGAATACAGACAAAACTACGACCGCAAGGCAGAAGCCGCCAATGGTGACGTATGGCTATGGAACAGCCGAAACGGCTGCCGACGGGTGACTTATCAAAACGAAGCATTTTCTTCCGTCAGTTTTAGAAAATCTTTAGGCAATCTTCCCTCAGACAGTGTCGCTTATGTATACCCGGATGAGCAGGGAAATATCTGGATAGGTACCGATTGTGGCGTAGTGCAGGTAACCGGTGACAAGACTATCCTGGTTGAAAAGCGCAATACTTTTGCCGCACAATCTTTCGGAAAAGATATCTTTTTCCTGTCAACAAACGGTATCATCTCTAAAAAAGAAGAAAACAAGCCAAGCGTAACAGTTGCCCATTTACAAAAAGAGAAAAGTGCCCTGACCATATACGGCACGCTTTGTCTGCAAGATGACTGGGTTATATTCACTTCGAACGGAGGATACCTGTTCAATACAAAAACAAACCGAATCCACCGTCAGGCAGAATTGGACATTAAAAACGGAAATGTCCTGACGGACAATCTCGGTAACTTCTGGATCTATAACAATACCGGTAAGGTGTGGTATGTCAACTCGAAGACCCGCGCCCTCAAGACTCTTCAACTCTCCACTCCCGACAAATTAAACTACGTGGATATGGAACGCTATCACGTAGTACACGATTCCCGAGGCATCATCTGGATATCCACCTATGGCAACGGACTGTTTGCCTACGATACCCTTACAGAAGAACTCCAACATTTCGACTTTCAGATTGACGGCTTCAGCCATATCAGTTCCAATTATCTGCAATATCTCATGGAAGATAGTTCAGGTGCTATCTGGGTTAGTTCCGAATATGCCGGAATAGCGCGCCTGACGATTTTAAATGAAGGAATAAAGCGCATTTTTCCGGAGGCAGTCTCTTTGTCAGACCGTTCAAATACCGTACGTATGATTACCCGGTTAAAAAATGATGATATTTGCATTGGTACCCGGGGCGGAGGAGTCATTGTCTATGATCCGCAAATGAAGACACAGAAAAAGAAACTTCATTTCAACTCCAATATTTATGCGATAGCCGAAGATAATGAAGGAACCGTATGGATGGGAAGTCGTGGCGAGGGTCTTCGCATTGGTGATAAATGGTATACCAACCAATCCGGGAATGCTTCATCCATCAGCAATAATAATATCTTTATCTTATACTGCGACCAGAAAGGGAGAATGTGGATAGGAACTTTCGGAGGCGGACTGGATTTAGCCTTCAAAGGTGAAAACGGATATACCTTCCGGCATTTTCTGAACAAAAGTTTCGGACAGCGACGAACACGCGCTATCATGGAAGATAAAAACGGATGGATGTGGATAGGAAACAGTGACGGAGTATCTGTGTTTCATCCGGACTCTCTGATAGCCAATTCCACGAATTACCTGACCTACAATTACAATAATGGGAAACTACTCAGCAATGAGATAAAATGTATCTACCAGGACACTAAAGGCCGGATATGGATCGGTACATCAGGCGGCGGCTTAAGCATGTGTACCCCGGATAATGGCTATAAGAATTTGGAATTCAAACATTATGATACCAACAATGGATTGGTAAACAACATGGTTCAGGCTATTGCAGAAGACAGGCAAGGAAAACTGTGGATCGCAACCGAATATGGTATTTCACGCTTCACTCCTGAAACGCAGGCTTTCGAAAACTTCTTCTCCTCGGCTTATACACTGGGAGATGTATATAGTGACAATAGTTCATGCGTCAGTAAAGATGGCAGTTTACTATTTGGTACCAACTACGGATTACTGGTAATCAACCCCGGACAAACAGGAATTAATTTTGCTCTCAATCCGGTGGTTACTTTCACTAATCTGCAAGTCAACGGAATATCCATGCGCCCGGGAGATACTGATTCACCGTTAAACAGAGCCATGATGTACACAGATGAAATAGAATTGAAGTATTTTCAAAGATCATTCGTAATAGATTTCACGACATTCGATTATTCGAAAATAAACAGTTATACCTATACTTATCGTTTAGAGAATTATGATAAAGAATGGAGTAAACCCTCTCCGCTCAGCTTTGCATCTTACAAAAACCTACCACCGGGTAAGTACAGTCTGCATGTAAAAGTCTGCAATGCTACCGGCATCTCAGGCGATCAGGAGGCCGTTCTGAAAATTACAATAGCTCCTCCCTTTTGGCAAACATCCTGGGCATTCCTCATTTATACCCTATTGTTTATTGTTGCGCTTTACATCACCTACAAGTTAGTGCGTGATTTCAATCTTTTGCGTAATAAAGTGCAGGTAGAAAAGCAACTGACGGAATATAAGCTTGTATTCTTTACGAATATCTCACATGAATTCCGTACTCCCCTGACCTTAATACAAGGAGCGTTAGAAAAAATACAAAGTATAGACAAAGTTCCCAAGGAAATGACCAATTCACTGAAAGTCATGAATAAAAGCACACAACGTATGTTGCGCCTGATTAATCAGTTATTGGAATTCAGAAAAATGCAAAACAACAAACTGGCCCTTTCTTTGGAAGAAACAGATGTCATGGGCTTCCTTCATGAGATATTTTTAAGTTTTAAGGACACAGCGGCCTCTAAAAACATGGATTTCCGTTTCCAACCTTCGGTAGCTTCCTATAAAATGTTTATCGACAAAGGAAATCTGGACAAGGTGGTTTATAATTTATTGTCCAATGCTTTCAAATATACTCCAAGCAATGGTAAAGTCACACTTTCAGCCATAGTGGACGAGCATAAGAAATGTCTGGAAATTTCCGTAGCAGACACAGGAATAGGCATTGCCAAAGAGAAACGGGGAGAACTGTTCAAACGTTTCATGCAAAGCAACTTCTCAAGTAACAGCACCGGAATAGGATTGCACCTGACACACGAACTTGTAAATGTTCATAAAGGCAGCATTACTTACGATGAGAATCAGGGGGGAGGATCTGTTTTCACGGTTTCACTCCCCACCGACACCAGTGTATATGAAGAGAAAGACTTCCTGATTCCTCACGATGCCTTTCTGGAAGAAAAGGCATACCGGCAGGAAAGCTATGAAGAGGAAAACATTCCGGACGTAGATATTGCAGAGGAAAAAACTCCTTCAAATCAGTACAAACTGTTGATCATCGAGGATGACAACGATGTACGTGAGTTCCTGAAAGAAGAGTTCAAGCCTTATTTTGAGGTGGTAACTGAAGCGGATGGACTTTCAGGCTTGGAACGCGCACGTACTTACGATGCTGATCTCATCATCTGCGACGTATTGATGCCGGGGCTTACGGGATTCGAAGTCACCCGCAAACTTAAAAATGATTTCGATACCAGTCATATACCTATTATATTATTAACGGCTATGAGCTCAGCGGAAAATCACCTGAAAGGCGTGGAAAGCGGAGCGGATGCATATATCACCAAACCATTCAGTCCCAAGCTATTACTGGCAAGAGCATTCCAACTGATAAAGCAACGTGAAAAGTTACGGAAGAAATTCTCGGATGATCCGGGAATGATAACTCCTGCTATCTGTACGTCAGAGAAAGACAAACAATTTGCCGATAAGCTTCAGGCTATTCTGGAAGAACAGATTAGTAACAGTGAATTCGCCGTAGATGACCTTGCTTCAGTAATGGGACTGGGGCGTTCAACCTTTTATCGCAAGGTACGTGGAATAACCGGTTATTCCCCCAATGAATACATGCGTATCATCCGCATGAAGAAAGCCGCCGAACTTTTACTTGAAAATCGTTATACAGTGGCAGAGGTATCTTACAAGATAGGTATCGAAGACCCATTCTATTTCAGTAAATGCTTCAAGAAACAGTTCGGAGTATCTCCATCCGTATATTTACGCGGTAAGAATGATCCGGACATCACTATTCAAACAATTCAGAATGACTTCCCAACCTGATTACGTCTATATAATTACGATCTTCATCAATCCATATTAATAAAAAGTCTCCCTCAATATGACATTCCATACAACCTTTATACTGTCCTATAAGCTTATGCGGCAGAAATGTTTCGGGTATTTCTATATCTTTAATAAGCAAATTCAATAGTTCGTATAGTTTTTGCATTTTTCGAGAATTATTCCTGTACTTTTTCAAGTCCTTTCTGGCTTTAGTACTATAACGAAGTTCTTTCATTCAATATTTTTTATAGACTTCATAAATGTATCGAAGTTCTCCATATCAATTGTACCAGCAAACTCGCCTGCCTTCGCTTCCGCTATAGCCTCTTTAGTTTCTTCATTCGGCTCATTGTAAACAACATCCATAAGGATACTCTCTACAAAGTTATTCAGACTTCTATTCTGTTTTTTTGCCGCCAGTCTAAGACGGTCAAGCAAATCCGTACTGAGCCGAAACGCTGTTTGTTTTCTATCTATCGCTGCCTCCATATATCTTACATTTGTTATATTATGTATCACAAATATATAACACTTATATAACATCTGCAAGAAAAAAGATGCTTATTCAACTTCTTTTCAGAACATTAAATCATAAACATAGATTAAAATAGCCCCAACTTTATACAGTTGAGGCTATTTATATACACTCTTAAAAAGAATAATCCTATTCCCACTCTATCGTTGCAGGCGGTTTTGACGAAATATCATAGGTTACACGGTTCACCCCTTTCACCTTATTAATAATATCATTGGAAACCTTACCCAGGAATTCGTAAGGCAAATGTGCCCAGTCCGCCGTCATAGCATCCGTAGAAGTCACAGCACGCAGCGCAATGGCACGTTCATACGTACGTTCATCTCCCATCACACCAACTGATTGCACGGGAAGCAAGATAACACCCGCCTGCCAAACCTGATGATAAAGAGAAGTTTCGCTACCATCCGCTTCTTTCACTTTCCAGTCACGCAATCCCTGAATAAAGATATCATCCGCATTTTGCAGAATAGCCACTTTCTCCGGAGTAATATCACCCAAAATACGCACAGCCAGACCGGGTCCGGGGAAAGGATGACGAGTAATCAGATGTTCAGGCATACCCAATCCGCGACCTACACGGCGAACTTCATCTTTAAACAACAAGCGAAGCGGCTCACAAAGTTTCAGGTGCATCTTTTCAGGTAAACCACCTACATTATGATGGCTCTTAATAACCGTACCGGTAATGGAAAGGGACTCGATACAGTCAGGATAAATCGTACCCTGTGCCAGCCATTTCACATCTTTAATCTTATGGGCCTCCTCATCAAATACTTCGATAAAACCCTTGCCTATAATCTTACGCTTTTCCTCAGGTTCCGTTACACCTGCCAGTTCTGCAAAGAACTTGGCACTGGCATCCACACCGATAACATTCAGACCGAGACATTCATAATCGTGCAGTACATTCTTGAACTCATTCTTACGGAGCATACCGTGATCTACGAAGATACAAGTCAGGTTCTTACCGATAGCGCGATTCAGCAATACAGCAGCTACGGAAGAATCCACACCACCGCTCAAACCAAGAACCACCTTATCATCACCCAACTGTTCCTTCAATTCGGCAACCGTTGTTTCAATAAAGGAAGCAGCACTCCAGTCCTGTTTGCAACCGCAAACATCCACCACGAAATTCTTCAGCATCTGCGTGCCATCTTCGCTGTGAAATACTTCCGGATGGAACTGTACTCCCCACACCTTTTCGTTCTCTATCTGATAAGCAGCAATCGCCACCTTATCCGTTGAAGCTATTTTTTTGAAATTGGAAGGGATAACCGTAATTGTATCTCCGTGACTCATCCACACCTGTGTATTTTCCTTCACGTCCTTGAACAGCACATTGTCTTTGTCAAAAGAGCTCAAATGTGCACGTCCGTACTCACGACTTCCGGCAGGTTCCACCTTGCCGCCATTGGTATAAGCGATAAACTGCGCACCGTAGCAGATACCCAGAATAGGATACTTTCCACGAATTTCACTCAGATCAGCTTTAAATGCACTTTCATCGTATACAGAGAACGGGCTTCCCGAAAGAATAACCCCCTTTACACTCTCATCCCCCTCCGGGAACTTATTATAAGGTAAAATTTCGCAATACGTATTCAATTCACGGACACGACGGGCTATAAGCTGCGTAGTCTGCGAACCAAAATCAAGAATGACAATCTTTTCTTGCATATAATCTGTATGGATTTAATTAAAATGTTCCGCAAAAGTAGAAAAAAGTAAGAAAATAACGGGAATAATAGCCAGAAAATCTATATTTCATAACATAATTAATGAATTTGGTAGCCGGAAAGACACATAGAACACAGTAAAATCAGCTTTAAAAACATTGCTGATAATCAAGATATTACAAGGAGTTAACTTCCTGTCAACAAAGAGTTAATTTCTTGTCAACAGGAAGTTAACTCCTTGCTGACAGGGAATGAATTGTCCCATTTTTCCTACCGCCTATTACCCGAACCGTATCAGATCCGTATTTGCTCCGTACCTAAGCGTTTGGACCAGATACGGACCAGGTACGGGCCAGACACGGACCGGGTACAGTGAGGATTATTTTTTGTTCTTTTTATCGTTTTTCTTTCAAGATATCCCTGATTTCCGTCAGTAAGACTTCTTCTTTACTAGGTGCAGGAGGAGCAGGAGGTGCTGCGGGAACTTCCGCCTCCTTCTTAGCCGTCAGCCTGGTCAGCAATTTGATGAACAGGAAAATAGAAAAAGCAATAATAAGAAAGTCAAACGTCACTTGCAGGAAATTTCCATAATTCAAGGTTACAGCGGCAATCTCTTTACCGTCCACAACTTCGGCAGGTTTCATCACCCACTTCAGGTCCGTAAAGTTCACACCTCCCACCAATAAACCGAGAGGCGGCATGATAATATCTGCCACAACAGAAGATACAATTTTACCAAACGCGCCACCGATGATTACACCGACAGCCATGTCTATCACATTGCCTTTCATGGCAAATGATTTAAAATCTTGTAAAAATGAACTTTTTCCCATCACTTCCATTATTTAATTATAAAATTAAGTGCGAATATAAAAACATTTTCTTACTTTTGCACCGCATTTCAGAAATAAATGCGCAAGAGAAGAGAGATATTTGAACAAATATTATAAAACCCTTAAAAGTTTAAACAAAATGATTAAAGTAGGTATTAATGGATTCGGACGTATCGGACGTTTCGTATTCCGCGCTGCAATGGAAAGAAACGATATTCAAATCGTTGGTATTAACGACCTTTGCCCGGTAGATTACTTGGCTTACATGCTGAAGTATGACACTATGCACGGTCAGTTTAACGGCTCTATCGAAGCAGATGTTGAAAACAGCAAGCTGATCGTTAACGGCCAAGCTATCCGCATCACTGCAGAAAGAAACCCGGCTGACTTGAAATGGGATGCTGTAGGTGCAGAATACGTAGTTGAATCTACTGGTTTGTTCCTGAGCAAAGACAAAGCTCAAGCTCACATCGAAGCTGGTGCAAAATATGTAGTAATGTCTGCTCCTTCTAAAGATGACACCCCGATGTTCGTTTGCGGTGTAAACGAAACATACGTGAAAGGTACTCAATTCGTATCTAACGCTTCTTGTACTACTAACTGTTTGGCTCCTATCGCTAAAGTATTGAACGACAAGTTCGGTATCTTGGATGGTTTGATGACTACAGTTCACTCTACAACTGCTACTCAGAAGACAGTTGACGGTCCTTCTATGAAAGACTGGAGAGGTGGTCGTGCTGCTTCTGGCAACATCATCCCGTCTTCTACTGGTGCTGCTAAGGCTGTAGGTAAAGTAATCCCTGCTTTGAACGGCAAATTGACTGGTATGTCTATGCGTGTTCCGACTTTGGACGTATCTGTAGTTGACTTGACAGTTAACTTGGCTAAACCGGCTACTTACGCTGAAATCTGTGCTGCTATGAAAGAAGCTTCAGAAGGCGAATTGAAGGGTATTCTGGGTTACACTGAAGATGCAGTAGTTTCTTCTGATTTCTTGGGTGACGCTCGTACTTCTATCTTCGATGCAAAAGCTGGTATCGCTTTGACTGATACTTTCGTAAAAGTTGTATCTTGGTATGACAACGAAATCGGTTACTCTAACAAGGTTCTTGACTTGATCGCTCACATGGCTTCAGTTAACAACTAATAAGCAGAGTACAAAATAATATTTAAAACAGGCAATCTCGACGAGGTTGCCTGTTTTTTGTTAAAATACAACGGGTTATTCATTAAATCAGCTATTTTTTTTGCACTTTTGCAGTTAGATTATTTTTACCGAACCTAAGTAAGTATGATAAAATTAAAACTAACGCTAACATTACTCTGCTTTATGAATATAATACAGGCTCAAAACCCTTTTTTTGAAAAGTATTCTACGCCTCACGGTACTATCCCGTTTGAAAAGATAAAGACCGAACATTATGAACCCGCCATTCGTGAAGGTATCAACCGTCACAATGCGGAGATTGATGCTATCACCAATAATCCGGAAGCGGCTACATTCGCCAACACGGTCGCTGCTTACGAGAAATCCGGCGAACTGTTGAACCAGGTCAGCACTGTATTCGGCAATCTGCTGAGTGCGGAAACCAACGATGACATGCAGGAACTGGCAAAATCCATCATGCCGTTGCTGAGCGAACATGGCAATAACATCACTCTGAATGAGAAGTTATTTGCACGCATTAAAGCAGTATATGACCAGAAAGACCAGGCTAATCTTACTCCCGAGCAAAATAAGCTGCTGGAGAAGGTATACAATAGCTTTGTTCGCAGTGGAGCTAATCTCGAAGGAGAAGCCAAAGAGCAATACCGTGCTCTGAGCAAAGAGCTTAGCTTACTAACCCTGCAATTCGGAGAAAACAACCTGAAAGAAACCAACGACTATAAACTGGTACTGACAGACCCTGCACAACTTGCCGGCCTGCCGCAAAGCGCCATTGATGCAGCCGCAGAAACTGCCAAAGAAAAAGGCGTGGAAGGATGGGTATTCACCTTGCAGGCCCCTAGTTACAGCCCGTTTATGACGTATGCCAGTAACCGCGATTTACGTTGCAAGCTTTATATGGCATATAATACCAAATGTACCCATGACAATGAAACCAACAATCTGGAGATTGTAAAGAAGCTCGTTAATACCCGCCTGGCTATTGCGCAACTTTTGGGATACAGCAGTTTTGCTGAATATAACCTGCAAGAGCGAATGGCAGAAAACAGCGGCAATGTATATAAACTGCTGGATCAGCTACTGGATGCTTACACTCCCACCGCCAAGCAAGAATATGCAGAGGTAGAGGCTTTGGCACGCCAACTGGAAGGCAGTGACTTCACAGTGATGCCTTGGGACTGGTCTTATTATTCCCATAAACTGAAAGACCAGAAATTCCAGATAGATGATGAAATGCTCCGTCCCTATTTTGAACTGAGCAAGGTAAAAGAAGGTGTATTCGGTCTGGCTACCCGCTTGTATGGCATTACTTTCAAGAAAAACAGTGATATACCGGTATACCATAAGGATGTGGATGCATATGAGGTATTTGACAAAGACGGTAAATTCCTATCCGTACTCTATACAGACTTCCATCCCAGAGAGGGTAAACGTGCAGGTGCATGGATGACTTCTTATAAAGAACAATGGATTGACGAGGCAACCGGTGAAAATAGTCGTCCGCACATATCTATCGTGATGAACTTCACCAAGCCGACAAAAGACAAACCCGCCTTACTGACATTTGGTGAACTGGAGACATTCCTGCATGAATTTGGGCATAGCCTGCATGGTATGTTCGCGAATTCCACCTATGAAAACCTAAGCGGTACAAATGTATATTGGGACTTTGTGGAACTTCCCTCTCAATTCATGGAGAACTTCGCTATTGAAAAGGAGTTCCTCCACACATTTGCCAGACATTATCAGACCGGAGAACTCATCCCGGACGAACTGGTACAGCGCATTGTAGATTCTTCTAATTTCGATGCCGCTTATGCCTGCCTGCGTCAGGTTAGCTTTGGATTACTGGATATGGCATGGTACACCCGTACCACCCCATTTGATGGTGACGTGAAAGCTTACGAAAAAGAAGCATGGAAGAAAGCACAGATTCTTCCTGTGGTAGAAGATGCCTGTATGAGTACACAGTTCTCGCATATCTTTGCCGGAGGTTATTCTGCCGGATATTACAGCTATAAATGGGCGGAAGTTCTGGATGCAGATGCTTTCTCACTGTTTAAACAAAAAAGGAATCTTCAATCCGGAAGTAACCGCTTCCTTCAGGGAAAACATTCTTTCCAAAGGAGGAACAGAACATCCGATGACACTATACAAACGCTTTCGCGGACAAGAGCCAACTATTGATGCATTATTAATCAGAAATGGAATAAAGAAATGAAGATGAAGACCTATATACAGTTACTGTTAGTCGTTCTCTTCTTACCCGTATTGAGCGCTTGTGATCAGGAAGACGATGTCATTGACATCTTCACCGGAAAAACCTGGTACATGACTTACATTGCAGTGGAAGGACAAAACAAAATGTACGACTTCTGGCAAAACGATCAAGATGCCAGAGACAAAAGTTTTAAAACGATTACAGGGGATAATTACACTTTAGTGTTTGAAGGTGCTAACGTAAACGATGTAGCAATCGGGACTTTTAGCGGGAAAGCCACCAGTGCCTCTGTCAATGGTGACTGGAGTGCAAACGGGGATAATCGGGAATTAAAGATTACCATAAAAAACGGAGGAGGCACCGATGGAGATAAGTATTTAGGTAAGGCTTTTATGGATGGACTAAAGAGTGCATTCAAATATGGAGGAGATAATAAGAATTTATATATTTATTACAAAGAAGGACAGACTGTAAAGTTCATCTCTTTCGCTCCACAACGTAACTCAGGTAATTAAGACTATGGAAGGTTCTGCTAAAGAAAAACAAGAAGCGCTGGACAAGCGTTATATACGTATGGCAAGTATCTGGGCGGAAAATTCATATTGTAAACGCCGCCAGGTAGGTGCACTCATCGTCAAAGATAAAATGATTATTTCTGACGGGTATAACGGAACGCCTGCCGGTTTTGAAAATGTATGTGAAGACGATAATAACGTTACCAAACCTTACGTGTTGCATGCCGAGGCGAATGCAATCACGAAGATAGCACGCTCTAACAATAGCAGCGACGGTGCAACTATGTATGTCACCGCTTCGCCATGCATCGAATGTTCAAAACTGATTATCCAGGCAGGTATCAAACGAGTGGTATACTCCGAAAAATACCGTTTGGAAGACGGTATCGAACTTTTGAAGCGTGCAGGTATCGAGGTAGTATATGTAGCTACAAGTGACGAGCTACAGGCTACAAGCAAAGAATAAAGACCTTAAACAAACAATAAACTAAAATCTACGAACCACCAGCTACCGCTCGTAGCTTGTAGCTCGTAGCTAACAACTAAAAGATATGAGTACAAAAAACTCTTCCCGCTTTACCCCGCTCGTCATTGCAATCAGCGTGGTAATGGGAATTCTGATCGGAACATTTTATGCCAGGCATTTCGCCGGAAATACGCTGGGCATTATTAATGGCTCGTCCAACAAGCTGAATGCTTTGTTGCGGGTTGTTGAAGACCAGTATGTAGACACCGTCAACATGACGGACCTTGTGGAAAAAGCAATGCCACAGATATTGGCTGAGTTAGACCCCCACTCTACTTACATTCCTGCCCAGAATCTGGAGGAAGTTAATTCAGAGTTGGAAGGCAGTTTCAGCGGTATCGGTATTCAATTCACCATTCAGGATGATACGATTCATGTGAATAGTGTCATTCAAGGTGGTCCGTCCGAGAAAGTAGGACTGATGGCAGGCGACCGCATCGTCATGGTAGACGACAGCTTGTTCGCCGGAATAAAACTGACCAATGAGAAAGCCATGCGCACTTTGAAAGGTCCGAAAGGAACCAAAGTGAAATTGGGTGTCAAACGTGCTACAGAAAAGAATTTGCTGGACTTTGTCATCACCCGCGGTGATATTCCACAGAATACAATTGATGCAGCTTATATGCTCAGCAATGATTATGGATACATTCAAATCAGTAAGTTTGGACGTACCACTCATGTAGAACTGCTAAATGCTATTGCTCAACTCAGTCATCAGAATTGTAAGGGAATTATTATTGACTTGCGCGACAACACCGGTGGTTACATGGAGGCTGCCGTGCGTATGGTGAATGAATTCCTGCCGGAAGGACAACTTATTGTCTATGCCCAGGGACGCAAATACCCCCGCATGGAAGATTATGCCAACGGAACAGGCAGCTGCCAAAAAATGCCTTTGGTTGTGCTGACCAATGAAAGTTCGGCATCCGCCAGTGAGATCTTTGCAGGAGCTATTCAGGATAATGACCGTGGTACAATCGTAGGACGCCGTTCCTTCGGAAAAGGATTGGTACAACAACCGATTGACTTCAGCGATGGCTCTGCTATTCGCCTGACAATTGCCCGCTACTATACTCCATCCGGTCGTTGCATACAACGTCCGTATAAGAATGGTAAGGACGCCAAGTACGAAATGGATTGGCTGACCCGCTACGAGCATGGTGAATTCTTCTCTAAGGATAGCATCAAGCTGGACGAGAATTTGCGCTACTCCACCCGTCTGGGACGTCCCGTTTACGGTGGTGGTGGTATTATGCCGGACGTATTCGTACCACAGGATACCACAGGAACCTCTTCTTATCTGATTGAAGTGCTCAATAAAGGACTGACTTTACAGTTCAGCTTCCAGTATTCCGACCGCAACCGGGCTAAACTGAATGAGTTCGAAAATGAAGAAGACATGCTGAAATATCTTCGTCAGCAAGGCATCGTAGAACAGTTTATCCGTTTTGCAGACAGCAAGGGAGTGAAGAGACGCAATATCCTTATTCACAAGTCCTACAAGCTGATGGAAAGAAACCTTTATGGAAACATTATCTATAATATATTAGGTAGGGAACCTTATATAAGGTATATCAACCAGGGCGATCCTACCGTACAAAAGGCATTGGAAATTCTGGAGAACGGTGAAGCATTTCCCAAAGCTCCGGAAGACGTTGTGAAAGAAGAAACGAAAGATGAAGGAAAGAAAAAAAGAACTGCGGAAGCGTATGGCATTGTTAAAGACCCGGCACGGGCTTACCACTACGCATCAATCCCAGTCTGCTGAAATACTTGCCGCCCTGGAAGCCCACCCGGCTTTCAGGGCGGCACATATCGTCCTGCTCTATTATTCACTGAAGGACGAAGTCGATACGCATGAATTTGTCCGGAAGTGGAGCCGTGAAAAGCGGATATTGCTTCCGGTTGTCGTAGGTGACGATTTGGAATTGCGTGTCTATACCGGTCCCGAAGACCTGACAACAGGAAGTTATGGTATTGAAGAACCTACCGGAGAACTCTTCACCGACTATGCAGCTATCGACTTTGTTGCCGTTCCCGGCGTAGCTTTCGATAATGCAGGTAACCGTCTGGGTAGAGGCAAAGGTTATTATGACCGACTGCTCCCCCGCCTCACGGCTTTCAAAGCCGGCATCTGTTTTCCTTTTCAATTAGTGAAAGAAGTGCCTGCGGAGCCATTCGACATCCGCATGGATACGATTATAACAATTCAATGAAAACAAATTATCACACTCATACTACCCGTTGCATGCACGCTACGGGTAGCGACGAAGACTACGTGCTCAGCGCCATCAAAGGCGGCTATCAGGAGCTGGGATTTTCAGACCACACTCCGTGGAAGTATCACACCGATTATGTGGCTGACATGCGTATGCTCCCCGAAGAATTACCCGGATACGTAGAAAGCCTACGCTCGCTCCGCGAGAAATACCGGGATCAGATCAGTATCAAAATCGGATTGGAATGCGAGTATTTTCCCGCTTATATTCATTGGCTGAAAGAAAAAATCAAAGAGTATCAACTGGATTATATCCTGTTCGGCAATCACCATTACCATACAGATGAGAAGTTCCCTTACTTCGGGCATCATACCGAGAACCTCGATATGCTGGAACTCTATGAAGAAAGCGCCATCGAGGGAATGGAGAGTGGTTTGTTCTGCTGCCTGGCTCACCCGGATTTATTCATGCGCTCATATCCTCAGTTCGACCGTCATTGTAAGTTAATCAGCCGCCATATCTGCCGCACAGCCGCACGCCTCCATATTCCGCTGGAATATAATATCGGTTATGTAGCTTATAATGAGGCGCACAATTTGCAGACTTATCCCTGCCCGGACTTCTGGCACATTGCCGCCAATGAAGGTTGTACTGCCATCATCGGGTTAGATGCGCATAACAATAAAGACCTGGAAACGCCTGTATATTACAATCGTGCCATAGAAGAATTGAAAACATTGAAGATACAGAGAGTGGATAGCTTATCACTAATCACTAACCACTAATCCCTATCTGAATATGATATTCGTGATTACCTGCGCACCTACGTGGCGATTCAGGTTGCGTACCAGCAAGTCACGTCCCATCATCAGTTCCTGACGTAGGGCAGCAGAGGTCAGATGGACATATAAAATCTGATTGCGGATATAGAGTTCGCGGGTATAAGAGGCAATAGTGGGGCCAAGGATTTCTGCCCATGAGTTAATGAGCCGCTGCTCATTGAGTGGCGACTCCAGACTCTCCTGCCGAAGGAAAGTACGTATCAGTTTACCTATTTGTTCGGCATCGTTACGCTTCATGCTTCATCCTCCTCCCGTTCTGTTATGACTCCTTGATCTACCTGGAACATTTTGTAATCGCTGCCTACCTTATGAAGAATGCGATCCAGATGTTCCCGGTTCGTATCTGTTATGAATATCTGCCCGAAGTTATCACCGGCTACCAACTTGATGATCTGCTCTACGCGAGAAGCATCCAGTTTATCGAAGATATCATCCAGCAGAAGCAAAGGTACTGTGGTGCCGGTTCTTTTCAGGAAATCAAATTGTGCCAATTTCAAGGCAACAAGATAGGTTTTGTTTTGCCCTTGCGAACCTTCCCGCTTGATAGGAAAATCACCCAGAAGCATATTCAGTTCATCTTTGTGAATGCCATGCAGAGAGTATCCCATAATCTGGTCACGTACACGACTTGCTTTTATTACATCCAACAGGGATGCATCACGGGCATGCGAATCATAAGTTAACCCGACCTGCTCCTTATCTTGTGAAATAAAAGAATAAAATGACTGGAAAATAGGAATGAATTCACTGATAAAAGCCTCCCGCTTACGGAAAACAATCTCGCCGGCCTGTGCCATCATCTCTTCCCAAATGAGAAACAGCTCTTCTTCTACCGGCACTTCACTTTTCAACAACGTATTTCGTTGAGCCAACGCTTTATTATAGCGTATCAGAGCTTCCAGATACTCTTTATCATACTGCGAAATTACGACATCCATAAAGCGTCGACGCTCGTCACTGCCTCCGGCAATCAATTCCGAATCGGCAGGAGAAACCATGACCAAAGGCAAGAATCCGATATGATCGGACAAGCGGGTATATTCCTTTTTATTCCGCTTGAATTGTTTCTTTTGCCTGCGCTTCATACCGCAATAAATCTCTTCCGGCGTACCGTCGGGAGCTTCATAGAAACCTTGGATGACAAAGAATTCCTGATCATGGCGGATGTTTTGCGAATCGATGGGATTGCCCGAACTCTTACAAAACGAAAGGAAATAAATGGCATCGAGCAAATTCGTTTTCCCCATGCCGTTCTGTCCGAAAAAACAGTTCAACTTGGGTGAGAATGAGAGCTCAACTTGTTCCAGATTCTTATAATTAAGTATGGATATACGTTTCAGTATCATATTACAGCAGTAAATTCAGTTACAAAGATAATGCAAAATCTCGATTTAGTGAGCGAAAAGAGAATTCATTCTTTTTTTCCGAATGTGAGAGATTTATCTAAACCGAATGCAATACAAAATAAGCATGCCTATTTTTAATGCGGAGGTAAAGCTTAGCTCATCAAAAAGTAGGAAGAATTTCGGGTTTTCAAGTGTAAAAGAAAAAAAGATGCCGCTAAATTTCGTTGATACCTATAAAAAAGTTACTTTTGCGGGTCGAAATGGCTAAATAAGAATAATAACAAAAAGAATATATAAAATGGCAGAACAAAAGAAAGCTAACGAAGCCCTGAATGTGGAAGAAGCATTGTCACAATCGGAGGCATTTCTCATTAAAAACAAAAAAGCAATTATCGGCGCTGTAGTAGCAGTAATCATCATCGTAGCCGGTATAGTAATGTACAAGAACCTTTATGCTGAACCGCGCGAAGAAAAAGCACAGGCTGCATTGTTCAAAGGACAGGAATACTTTGAGGCCGACCTTTACGAACAAGCCTTGAATGGCGACAGTATCGGATTCGCAGGTTTCGCTAAAATTGCTGATGAATACAGCGGAACCAAAGCTGCCAACTTGGCAAAAGCATATATGGGTATCTGCTACGCTCACCTAGGACAATACGAAGCTGCTGTAAAAGCACTGGATAGCTTCAGCGGAAAAGACCAGATGATAGCTCCTGCAATGAAAGGTGCAATGGGTAACTGCTACGCACAATTAGGCCAGCTGGACAAAGCTGCTTCTATGTTGCTGAGCGCTGCTGACGAAGCTGATAACAATTCACTCAGTCCTATCTACTTGCAACAAGCCGGAGAAATCCTCGTTAAGCAAGGCAAGTATGACGACGCTATCAAAGCATATACCAAGATTAAAGACAAATATTTCCGTTCTTACCAGTCAATGGATATCGATAAGTACATCGAACAAGCCAAACTGCTGAAGAAGTAATATACCTTATTATTATATAGTATATCAGACACGGGTTACACAGATTTTACACGGATAAAAAAGAAACAACCGTGAAATCCGTGTAATCCGTTTCTTTTTTTATCCCCCTTTTATTTTTAATTATTAATTTTAGAATAACTATGGCAACAGCTTATCATAACCTTTCAGACTACGACTTCAACTCTGTTCCTGACGCTAAAGAAATGAAGTTCGGCATTGTTGTTTCTGAGTGGAACTTCAATATCACCGGAAAACTTTTAGAGGGCGCAATGAATACTTTAAAAAAACATGGTGCCAGAGACGAAAATATTTGGTGAAAACTGTTCCGGGTAGCTTTGAATTAATTTTTGGAGCCAACCAATTCATTGAATATAGTAATGTGGATGCAGTTATTGCAATTGGTTGCGTAGTTAGAGGAGATACTCCACATTTTGACTATGTTTGTATGGGAAGTACCAACGGAATTGCTCAACTGAACGCAACTGGCAACGTACCAGTTATTTACGGATTAATTACTACCAATACAATGGAGCAAGCCGAGGACCGTGCCGGTGGCAAACTGGGTAACAAAGGTGACGAATGTGCAATTACTGCAATAAAAATGATCGATTTTGCTTGGAGTTTACAAAAATAGTCGTATCTTTGCACCGCAATTGAGAAACAAAGCTACTCAATGAGAGAATTGAGATAGATTTCAAAGTGCAAAAGGGCAAATACCAGAGTGGCCAAATGGGGCAGACTGTAAATCTGCTGTCTTTCGACTTCGGTGGTTCGAATCCATCTTTGCCCACAAAAATTGCGGAAGTAGCTCAGTTGATAGAGCATTAGCCTTCCAAGCTGAGGGTCGCGGGTTTGAGCCCCGTCTTCCGCTCTTCTGAAAATCAGATAGTTATCGCAAGATTTCTATCTGATTTTTGTTTTTAGAGAATGCTAAATTTAGCGCGGTTTAACCGAGTGAGTTAAACCGAGAGTTAAACCAAAATCTTATGAACACAACAATCAACGTAGCGTGCTACAAATAGAAAACTTTAGCAAAAGAAAATGATTACCTACACCTGAAACTCATAATCATAAGGTTTATGGAATATATTAATGAATTTCACAAGTAATAGATAGAGTTCACTCATCAATCAATACCCTCATTGGGCAAGCAACCGCATCGTTAGAAGAGAAAAGGAAGCAACAGGAACGTTTGAACGAACAGAGACTTATAAGAGAAGACAAACAAAATGACTGATAAGATTTGCCAATTCCAATAACCTATGAATTTCTCTCCGAGCTAAATAGATTGAAATTATAATTCAAACTCTCTTTTACAACAATTCAAGTATCTGCTTCTTATAATTAAGTATAAAGGAATGGCCCTGTAAGAATTCGATGTTTAAGAGCCCAATATTGCCATCACCTATTATAAAATCTAACGTATACTCATCCTTTCCTATCTTGAATGTTACATTTCTACATAATTCAGCCATCTTAATTGATAATTTATTTACGATATTAGCTGTTTCCTTTTGGATTTGCTCAGGTTTTCCTACATATAAACCACGTTGAAGCTTATTGTTTCTACATCCTGTATCAAAGGCAAATCGTGTTTTTTTTCCATTGACTTTACTATCTAAAATGATATAATCTATTGCCACATCAGGATAGTCTTCATGGTTTTTCCATTTATAAATAGTCCCTTTCGCTTTATTATTAGAATCGTAGGGTTCAACAATATTCTTTTCCATATCAAATTTCCAAGCTCCTGAGCTAAGGATATTAGCCCCGACGATAAATTTTGGTGCATATTTTTGATAATGCCCAGTAAGATCTGCAACTAAGCAATACACTTTATGATATGTCTTTCCACAAAAAAAGATAGAATCTATAAAAGCACTTGAAATCTTATCTTTAGTTTGGTTAACATGAATTGTTTGTAATTCATCTTCTTTTATTCCGCATGAATCAATAGCAAAAATAGAATCAATTATACATAACGAACAACCCGTATCAATTAGAGAGGGTATTGAGTGCCTTTTTGTCTCATTGAACACCTGTACATCCGTATACATAAACTTATCTTTAAAAATAAGCTTTGATTGTGCTTTAGCAGCAAAACTGACAGCAAGCATTATACATAAGGATAAAAAAATAGAACTTCATAATTATTTAAAAAATATATCTCTTAAAAACATCTCCTATCCACGGTTCTCTCATTTTTTCTCGAAAATAATCATCCTTAAATTTAAAGGCATCTTTATTGTATATTCTTTTAAGATTGTGATTCACACTGTCTCGGTAATGTAAGATTAGCCGATAATACAATGCAGAGTCATTAATTTCATCTTGTTTTGCAGTTATTGAATCTTTAACAGCAGGTATAGCAGCAAGGGTATCTTGAATTGTACTCGTTACCAACGTGTCTTTTACAAATTTTATATCTAACGTATCTCTATTTAAATTGAGAGATCTATTCGTCTGTGCAAATAAAACCCCGTTGCTAAGTGCAAGAATTAGTAAGATTGATATTTTAAGTACATCTTTCATACACCGTTTTTTGCAAAGATACAACATTCTAAAAATAGATGTTACTTTTACCAGAAAAATAGAGGTATATCTGTAAGTTCCAAGTTTTGAGATTTCAATAGAAGCATATCTAAGTCCAACTGTCCTAACAAAGAGTAAATGTTATATATAATGGTAGGAGAAGAATGCAAGAAGCTAAAAAACAAATATGCAAACCGGAAATAATTAGCGAAACACTTGACATCGCCTTCTCAATATCGTATCTTTGTATCATCCTTTTATAGATAATCTTTATTCAACTTTGCATTAAACTACATTTCACGGCATATAGGAACGGAGAAGCAACTGCTTCCCCGTTTTTTTATTCCCTCAACACAGCAGGCTCCGATAGCTCACGGTTATATAAGCGTGGGCTTACACTTATATAAGCGTGAGCCCACACTTGTACAACCGTAATGCCACACTCCGTCGTCTCCAATACCACACTTCAACAGTTTAAACATGTGGCATTCAGCGGACTAAGATGTGACATAGAGGAGAATAAAGTGTGGCATTTGCCTCGCTAACCACAGGCAAAAGATATCAGAAATTCACAATCACAAGACATTCGAGTCATGACACTCATCTTGGCAGTATTCCCGTTAATAATACATAAATCTGCTATTGACAGAAGGCAACGATTATCTGCCGGAATCAGTAAACATTATTTTTAATTTGAAGCAAATCACAATAAAGAATGTTTCATTGCGAGCAGAATAATTTCAAAAATATTCCCTCTTATTTCATAATATTACTCCTATACTGCGTCGGCGTCAGATTAACCAACTGCTTAAACGTGCGATTGAAATGAGTGATTGAATCGAAGCCGCATTCCACAGCTATCTGCGAAATATCCATTTCTCCCAATGCTAACAACTTACAAGCATATCCCACACGCATTTCCATCACATACTGCAAAAGCGTCTTCCCTGTATTCTCCTTGAAATAACGACAAAAGGCGCTGGAGTTCATGCTCGCCATTCCGGCTATTTCATTCAATTTGAGGTTACGGGTGTAGTTATTGTTTATGAAAGAAATGATTTTATCAATCCGCTTGTTCCCCAGCGTAGGAAACTTTTCGTAATAATGCAGACTTGCCAGCGTCCTTCTTTGCGGACTGACTGCCAGCTCCTGCAACAAATCCAGCAACCCGCTTATCTGGTGAAAACCACTTAATGAAAGAAAGCCGGAAAGTAACTCCCCTACCCGGGTTGCATCCTGTTTCGGAAAGATGATACCTCTCTTCGATTCCTCCAACAGCATTTTGATTTGCAGAAACTGAGGATAATAATCAAAGGAATATTGCATAAAATTCTGCTCAAACTGAATGATAGTCCCTTGCACGCGTGAAGTGGCGTTCTCCGAACCATAAATATCATTGCTCCGCATGTAATGGGGCAGATTAGTACCGAACAGAATCACATCACCCGCAGAGAACTTCTCAATGCAATCGCCTACAAAGCACAGACCATGACTCTCCTTTACGTAAATGATTTCATACTGACTGTGGAAATGCCACGGATAAGTGAAACGATCATAATCGTAATGCCGCGCCTTAATCGGATTCGACTCCGATATAGGCAACTTTTCATTTATAATCGGTCGGCGCATATATTCTGCAAAGTTTAATTCACACACAAAGATAAGGAAAGACAATAGAAATGCTACCGCATATATGCAAAAATCCGCATATATTCTGCAAAGATCCATTTATCGCAGCATTATTTTTGCACGTATATTTGCAGTCAATAATCAGTTAAACTATTAATATATAAATGTTATGGAAAAAACCTGGAGATGGTTTGGCAAGAAAGACAAGATCACGCTCGACATGCTGCGGCAAATCGGCGTGGAAGGAATTGTGACTGCCTTGCACGATGTGCCCAATGGTGAAATATGGACCGAAGAGGCTATCAACGATCTGAAAACCTATATCGAGTCGTACGGCTTACACTGGTCTGTAGTAGAAAGCCTACCTGTTTGCGAGGCGATCAAGTACGCCGGACCGGAACGAGAGCAGTTGATAGAAAACTATAAAGTCAGTCTGGCAAACTTGGGCAAGTGCGGTGTGAAAACCGTATGCTACAACTTCATGCCCGTCATCGACTGGATACGTACGGACTTGCAGCATCCATGGGCGGACGGCACTTCATCACTCTACTTCGACCGTGTTCGCTTCGCTTACTTCGACCTTCGAATCCTCGGACGCGAAGGAGCCGAAAAGGACTATTCCGCCGAAGAACTGGCAAAGGTTGCAGAACTGGACAAAACCATCACCGAAGCAGAAAAGGATGATCTCATCGACACAATCATTGTAAAGACGCAAGGTTTCGTCAACGGAAATATCAAAGAGGGCGACAAGAATCCGGTGAACATCTTCAAGAAGCTGTTGGCCCTCTATAAAGGTATCGACCGTGATATGCTACGCGAAAACATGCGTTATTTCCTCTCCGCCATCATGCCTGTCTGCGAAGAATATGGTGTGAATATGTGTGTGCATCCCGATGATCCTCCGTTCCAGGTATTAGGTTTGCCGCGCATCGTCACCAACGAAGAGGACATCGCCTGGTTCCTGAATGCGGTGGACAATCCGCACAACGGACTGACCTTCTGCGCCGGCTCCCTCAGTGCAGGGGAGCATAACGATACCCGTGAATTGGCAAAGAAATTCGCTAAACGTACTCACTTTGTCCACCTGCGCAGCACGGCTGCCATGCCCGGAGGCAACTTTATAGAGAGCTCGCACCTGACCGGACGCGGACATCTGATTGACCTCATCCGTATCTTTGAGAAAGAAAACCCGGGACTGCCTATGCGTGTAGACCACGGACGGATGATGCTGGGTGACGAAGACAAGGGATATAACCCCGGATATTCATTCCATGGCCGTATGCTGGCATTGGCACAGGTAGAAGGAATGATGGCAGTGATAAACAATGGATAATTAATAATTAAAAATTAAATAAGGAGATTATGAACGAACAATTCAGTATTGCAGGTAAAGTAGCAGTTATCACCGGTGCAGGTGGTGTATTGGGTGGCAGCATTGCCAAGTGTTTTATGCAACAAGGCGCTAAAGTCGTAGCGGTAGACATCCGTCAGGAACAACTGGACAAGCGTGTAGAGGAACTGAAAGCCTATGGTGAAGATGTGATCGGCATCGTAGGTAATGTATTGGACATCGCCAGCCTTGAAAAATTAGCTGATGACATCGTTGCCAAATGGGGACGTATCGACATCCTGCTCAACATTGCCGGTGGAAATATGCCGGGTGCTACGCTGGCTCCCGACCAGCACTTCTATGACATGGACATCTCCTGCTGGGAGAAAGTAACTAACCTGAACATGAACGGAACCGTTTATCCGTCTTTGGTATTCAGCAAGGTCATGGCCAAGCAGGGTAAAGGATGCATTGTCAACGTATCTTCCATGGCTGCTTACAGCGCCATCACCCGCGTTCCGGGTTACTCGGCAGCCAAGACAGCCGTTGCCAACTTCACCCAATGGCTGGCAAGCGAACTGGCACTGAAATACGGAGACGGCATCCGCGTCAATGCCATCGCTCCGGGTTTCTTCATCGGCGACCAGAACCGCGCCGTACTCATCAACCCCGACGGCTCACTGACCGACCGCAGCAAGAAAGTATTGGCCAAAACTCCGATGAAACGCTTCGGCGACATCAACGAACTGAACGGCGCCGTACAATTTCTGTGCAGCGATGCGGCAAGTTTCGTGACGGGTGCATTGCTGCCGATAGATGGCGGATTTAGTGCATTCAGCGGAGTATAATTATCCTTGCTATTCAAAAAGCATTTTCAATTTTATTCTAAAAAGCTGCTTCTAAGAGGCAGCTTTTTTTATTGAGAATAAATATCTTGTAGCAATTTCAATTTAACCTATACACTATTTCAATGAAAAACGAACCTCCTACTCATGTCCTGGGCCTGGCTCATCCTCCTATTCCCGTTGTACGCATCGGACTCATAGGCTTAGGCAATCGCGGATTACTCACATTGGAGCGTTATATGCTCATAGAGCACGTAGAGATCAAAGCTTTGTGTGAGATACGCCCCGGAAACCTGGCAAAAGGGCAAGCCCTACTGACAAAAGGCGGACATCCCGCTGCAACCGGTTATGCCGGAGAAAACGGCTGGCAACAGATGTGTTGCAACCCTGATATCGACCTCATCATTATATGTACGGACTGGCTGACACATACCCCTATGGCCACCTACGCCATGGAACAAGGCAAGCATGTTGCCATCGAGGTGCCCGCCGCCATGACCGTAGCCGAGTGCTGGCAACTGGTAGACACCGCCGAACGTACCCGCCGCCACTGCATCATGCTGGAAAACTGTTGCTATGACGCCTTTGCCCTGACCACGCTGAACATGGCAAGACAAGGCCTGTTCGGTGAAATCATGCACGTGGAAGGTGCTTATATACACGACCTGCGCTCCATGTACTTCAGCGATGAAAACCAAGGCGGCTTCCATAACCACTGGAACAAGGCTTACTGCATGGAACACACCGGAAACCCCTATCCCACTCACGGCTTAGGTCCTGTATGCCAGATCCTGAATATCCACCGGGACGACCGTTTGAATTACCTTGTATCAATGTCCACCCACCAGGCGGGAATGACGGAATATGCCCGCCGCACTTTCGGCAAGGACTCCCTCGAAGCACAACAGGCTTACCTGTTAGGAGACATGAACACCACCCTCATCCATACCGTCAAGGGAAAGACCATCCAACTGCAATACTGCACTGTCCATCCACGCCCTTACAGCCGTTCGCACACCATCTGCGGCACGCGAGGGTTTGCACAGAAATATCCGGTAGCCACAATCAGTCTGGAAGATGTGCGTAGCGGAGAGGCAGCCAACACAACCACCGAAGAACTCTTGCAACGCTATCAACATCCTTTTACAGCTACCATCGGTAAAGAAGGAGCCCTCAAAGGTGCCCCGAACGAGATGAACTATATCATGGATTACCGCCTCATCTACTGCCTGCACCACGGGCTTCCCTTGGATATGGACGTCTACGATGCCGCCGAATGGTCGTGCATCACCGAGCTTAGTGAACAATCGGTATTGAATGGTAGTCGCCCGGTAGAAATACCCGACTTCACGCGGGGTGCATGGGAGGCTTTTCCTTGTGTTGCAAAAAACTAATCTTGTGATACAGAGATCAGTCTAATAATGATACAAAGAAATACCCGCTACTCCCATATCCGACGAATGCCGGGAATGGTGGGATAAAGACGATTGACCTGTTCAGTCCGGACGACCTCACATGGACTTCAAAGATTGATATTGCAAAAAGCCCTAAACTGTTTACATCTGCAAAAAAACGTTCTTTTTCCTTGCGTACTTTAAAAAGATACATTACTTTTGCCACCGTTAAACACAGTATTCACCCCTTTAAAACTGAAAGAAAGGGACTAATTTATGTTGGAACTATAATATCTCAGCCAGGACTAAGTTGACTCATCGGGATGATGGGGCTTTGCAATTTTCTTGATTAGTCCTACAATCACATTTATAATTTTATTATTATTCACTTCAATGCAGTGGACAGATAGCGTTGTATCTATCATCATCCCTCATGCATTGGATACAAAACGCATATTGCACTGCCCCGTCGCGAGGCGGGCAGCCCATGCCGTATGCGTACACATGAAAAAAGAAAATATGGGAATACGATTAAAAGATTTAAGTAAGCTGGGATATAGAGACAATGTAGCACGCAGTCTGGCAGTAGCCATCGTCGGTAAACATTGCAAGCACCAAAGCAAAGAACAGATTATCAAGACACTGAGCGACGTGCTGGAAAATCCCGATACTTATAAAGAGAATGAGACATGGGGCAAACTGGCCGAACACCTGTCCCCCACCCTCATCGAAAAGAAGTTCACAGCATACGACTTGCTCGACGAGCCGTTGCCCTATAAAACCTATGGCGGCAAGTTCATAGAAACTCTTGCCAAACAGCAGATGAACCTGGCCATGAGGCTCCCCGTCAGCGTAGCCGGCGCACTGATGCCCGATGCACATGCCGGATACGGTCTGCCCATCGGCGGTGTACTCGCCACGGACAATGCCGTCATCCCCTATGCCGTAGGGGTGGATATCGGTTGCCGGATGAGCCTGACGGTGTTCGATGCCAAAGCGGATTATCTGAAAAGATACTCGCATCAGATCAAAGAGGCACTGAAAGACTATACCCACTTCGGCATGGAGGGCGGTCTGACCTTTGCACAGGAGCATGAAGTGACAGAACGGGAAGAATTTCAATTGACCCCTCTTCTAAGGGACTTACGCGGAAAGGCCATCCGTCAGTTGGGCAGTTCCGGCGGTGGAAATCATTTCGTGGAGTTCGGAGAGCTTCTTCTGCAAGGAGAAAATGTGCTGGGACTGCCCGAAGGCAATTATATGGCATTGCTGTCACATTCCGGTTCGCGCGGACTTGGAGCAGCTATTGCCATGCATTACAGCCGGATAGCCCGTGAAGTCTGCAAACTGCCACGTGAAGCACAGCATTTTGCCTGGCTCGACTTGAACTCGGAAGAAGGACAGGAATACTGGATGAGCATGAACCTGGCAGGCGACTATGCCCATGCCTGTCACGAACAAATCCACCTGAACCTCTCGAAAGCTCTGGGGCTGAAGCCAATGGCGAACGTGAACAATCATCACAACTTCGCCTGGCAAGAGGAGATTGCACCCGGACGCACCGCCATCGTGCATCGCAAAGGGGCTACTCCTGCACAAGCTGGGCAACCGGGACTTATCCCCGGAAGCATGGCAACTCCCGGTTACCTGGTAGCAGGTCGGGGTGTGGAAGAATCATTATGTTCCGCTTCGCACGGTGCCGGACGGGCCATGTCACGCCAGAAGGCAAAGGAGAGTTTCACCCAGTCGGCCATGAAGAAATTTCTCTCGCAGGCCGGGGTCACACTGATTGGGGGTAGCATCGAAGAAATGCCATTAGCCTACAAGAACATCGACCGGGTGATGCAACCCCAAGAGACATTGGTAGAAGTGCAAGGCAAATTCATGCCGCGCATTGTAAGGATGAATAAAGAGTAAGAGGCTATGGAGAAAGTATATATGCAAATAACCTCCGGACGCGGCCCTGCCGAATGTTGCCGCGTTGTGGCGCTGGTGCTGGAAAAGATTCTGAAACAAGCCGTCGCCAAAGGAGTGAAAACAGAAATCGTGGAACGCGAAACGGGACCTCTCAACCGTACCCTGCTCTCAGCCGTCATCTCTCTGCAAGGCGGAGATTATCATGCGTTGATTGAGGACTGGGAAGGCAGCGTGCAGTGGATTGCCAAAAGTCCGTACCGCATTTATCATAAACGGAAGAACTGGTTTGTCGGTGTGCAGACCTTCACGCTCTCCGAAAGCCAGGAGGCTACGGAAGCGGAAATCCGTTATGAGGCCTTGCGGGCATCCGGACCGGGCGGTCAGCACGTGAACAAGACGGAGTCTGCCGTCCGTGCCGTCCATATTCCTACCGGAATGAGCGTGGTAGCTTCCGACCAACGCTCGCAATGGCAAAACAAAAAGCTGGCCACCGAACGCCTGCTGTTGAAACTGGCATCATGGAGCATAGAGCAAGCCATGATTCAGGCACAGGCCAACTGGAGTAATCACAACTGCCTGCAACGTGGCAATCCGGTGAAAGTGATCCAGGAGCCGCTGATTTAAAGTAGATGAATGATTTAAAAAGAAAGGAGCAACTTATGTTATCAGAAAAATATGGTCGCACGTATCATTATCCGTTTTCTCCCGGAACGACCAGTGACGACCGCATCAACCATACGTATTGGGAAGACATTCAACAGATAGAAACCCTGATACACACCGAAAGCTGGACGGAGAAAATAATTGTCTGAGCCGCCACGGTGTATTTGCCCGCTCGCATGCAGCACCCACCACCTCACCGTGGACCAGGGAACTGCGCGAGCGTTGGGAACTCATGAAAAATGATTTGGGGGACATCGAGATATTCGGTGAAAACCTGTATGCCATACATTCGATAGAGTATCGCAAACTGGAAACACACTTCTATGTGTTTGCCGTGCGCTGTCTGGATCAGTGGTTGTCGTGGGAGGAAGTGAAATTCTATGCCACTCTGTTCGACTTGCCTACGGTGCCCGAATTACGAGTGGAAACGGTAGAAGGATTGACGCGGGAAACGTTGCAGCAACAGGTTGTTAGTCTGGCACAAGAACCGGGTGTGTTCGGAACACGCGATTCGCAAACAGGCACAGATTGTACCCGTGAAGGGGTAGTCACCCGTAATATAGGTGAATATCCTGTAAGTGAATTTGCCCGCAACGTATTCAAGTACGTACGCAGGGGCATGTGAAGACCGATGAGCACTGGACACGCAACTGGAAGCGTGCCCGCCTCATCTGGGAAATAGGAAAGGAGGAATAAAATGAATTGGAAACTGACAGATAATAAGAATTGGGACTCACTGGAACAACAGTTCCGGTGGGTACAAGATATGAACTTCGTGATGCAGCACCATTTACATCACGAAGAAGGTAGTGTGGCCGTACATACCCGCATGGTACTGGAGGCATTGCAGCAACAGCCGGAATATCGGGCTTTGCATGCAAAGGAACAGGAAATATTGTGGGCAGCCGCTTTATTGCATGATGTGGAGAAGCGTTCTACTTCGGTAGATGAAGGAGGAGGTATTATCACTTCCAAGGGACATGCCAGACGTGGAGAATATACAGCACGCACGATCCTTTACAGAGATATTCCTACTCCGTTTCATATCCGGGAGACCATTGTTGCGCTGGTGCGTTATCATGGTTTGCCGGTTTGGATTATGGAGCGGGAGAATCCTGTGAAGAAGCTGTGCGAAGCATCTCTCAGAGTGGATACACGTTTACTGAAAATGCTTGCAATGGCGGATATTCAGGGACGTATCTGCAAAGATAAGCCTGCACTGATGGAGGCTGCCGAGTTGTTCGAAATGCTTTGCCGTGAACAGGATTGCTGGGGAAAGGCACGAAGCTTTGCAACGGATCATGCCCGCTTTCAGTACTTTCATACTGAGGATGGGTATATAGATTACATTCCGCATGATAATTTCCGGTGTGAAGTTATCTTATTATCCGGTTTACCAGGGATGGGGAAAGATCATTATATCCGTACATTGCAGCAGGATGTTCCTGTGATAAGCCTCGATGCTATCCGGCGAAAGTACAAAGTTAGCCCTACGGATAAGGCTGCCAATGGCAGGGTGGTACAGGAAGCCAAGGAAGAAGCTCGCAGCTATCTGCGTAAAGAACAAGGTTTTGTGTGGAATGCAACCAATACCTCAAAACAAATGCGCTCGCAACTGATTGATTTATTCCTCACTTACGGGGCTAAAGTGAAGATTGTTTATATCGAAAAGCCGTATGAGATATGGAGGAAACAAAATCGTGAACGGGAATTTATGGTTCCGGAAGCAGTACTGGATACAATGCTTGGGAAGCTGGAAGTTCCGCAACTGGGGGAGGCACATGAAGTGGTGTATTATACTTTATAGGAGTAAATATTGCAGATGGTAAAGAAATCCCCTTGATGTAGCCTACCTACCCAGAGGGGATTAGTAATATATTATTTCAATTCCTCATCTCTCAAACCGGCATCAATATCAGACAATACCCGGCGTAGATCAGATAAAAGCGGATTAAGACGAGTTTTCACTGTGGCAAAAATCACTTGCGGATCAATTGAAAGATATTCGTGCGAAATGATATTGCGCATACCTATTACCTTCTTCCAAGGTGTTTCGGGATAACAGGCAAAAAGTCTTCCACTTGTGCGTTCATCAACTCTACGAATAGTTTCACCAATGGTTTGTAAACACATACAGGTAGAATTAAATAATACCATGGCCTCCTGAGAAGCAAGAAAGTCATGATAGGTTTCTACCTTTGCAGTAGTCTCAATGGTAAACACCGTTTGGCGTTCAACAAAGCGAAGCATATCTGCCAGTTCTTCTTTAGACGTAAATTGCATCTCGCTCAATATTTTGCCGGAATAGCTGTCGCATATTCTCATGCAGAGTTAATAAATCAACCTTACGTTGAAACAGTTTCTCAAGTTCTTCCCTGACATCTTGCAGAGTGAAGTAATCGATAGCCTTGCGTGGCTTCACGCAAACATCAATATCACTGTCTTCCCGTAGCTCACCACGTGCAGCAGAGCCGAACAAAGCTATCTGCTCTATTCCGTACTTATCACCCGCAGTATGCTTGAACTCGCGTAGGATATTAAGAATTTCTTCTGTAGTTTTCATCAGGTAGCCTCCTATGCTTTTCGTTTACAAGTACAAAGATAACAATGTTTTCGGAAATACAACTTACTGCAATCCAATACTTACCGAGAAATATGGCGCTATCTGGAAACAAGGATCATATTCCCTCCCCATCGCCTTAAAGAATGCCGACAAGCTTCTGCCATCATAATAAGCATTGCGTACCGCATTTATCCCCACCGTAACAGGCAAAGAAATATGCTTGGAAACCTTGAATTCAGGACGGAAACCTACCACAATGTACTGGTGCGTAAAAATCTTATCATCACCATTCAACTCTGTCAAAGCCATCTGCCCACCCATTTCCGTAATGAAACTGATGCTGAACGTTTTGTTCACATTATAGCCAACCGCAAGGTTAGCCCCCTCCAAAGCCGAAAAGCTGCAAGTCAGTTTATGCCCATAATTCCAGTTTACGTATAATGCGGGAAACGCCATAGGATAACCGAAAGCATTGTTCAATGCCAAACCCGCACCCAGTTCCAGATTAGGGAGTATACGCCTGACAAAGACTAACCCCGCACTTCCCAATACATTCCGGAAACGTAAACGCGAAAACCGTGTATCATCCGTATACACGCCGACACCGACGCTTGCCATCATCGACCATTTCTCACTCAAAGGCCGCACATGGAAAAGCGACATCTGCAAATTCAGAATCTCGGACAACACAAGAGGCTCTGCAATATTCTTATTATTCAGAGACGCATAATCGCCCGAAAGTCCGATACCCCATATCGTAGGCTGATTGCTTTCGTTCTTTTTCATCGACAAAGGCAGATTGGCACTTCCATGATAGACCATGGCGGAACCTTTACTGTTACCCACTTTCTGATTGTGTTCATCCCGATAAGCCGATGTACCGAAATACTCTGTTTTAATAGTGATTTGTGCTGTGCTTTCCACAGAAACAAGTACTAATAAGACCGTTGCAATAGATATCCACTTCATTTTTGTTTCTTCTTTTAATGATTTGTATGCCACAAAGATTGTCAATATCAATGCGAACGAGAAAATCTTTTTGACCAAACCCCGGTCTGCTTATGACGAAACAGATAAGCAGCAACCACTTTATCCCTTATCTTTGCAACATGAAGAAACATCTGACTTTCAAATCGCAGCAGCTCTCTACTATCTTCTGGCTACTCATTGCCGGCACTTTCTGGATACAATTCCTCAATATGTCGACCAGTATATGCGAAGCAACGCTTCTCACCATCTGCATAAGCGGCAGTTATATGCTGGTGAACCAATATCTATGCAACCATCTGCTGAAAAAAGCGATACGCACCAAGCAGATGAAGCTTTTCTGGATATTGTTTATAGTACTTTGCATCCCCACAAGTACACTGGTAGCCTCCTACTTCGTCCTCTTCCAGTATCTTGAACAAACAGGTATATTCCCTGTATCCAACATCTTCATAGAGGGAGAAGAGAACCTTCTTTTCAACTCTATTCTCTTGCTACCGGGTACATTGGTTATCAATCTCGCCTTCTGTGGTCTGTGCTTCTATTCAGAAAACCTACAATTAGAAAAAGAGAAATCTCAATTCCTCTTCCAGACATTACGGCAGCAAATCACCCCTCACTTCATGTTCAATGTGTTGAATCACATCAATATCCTGATGCAGGATAATGTGCCTTTAGCTTCTTCCCTTTTAGAGAAATATTCCGATATCCTGCGCTACCAATTGTATAACGGTCAGAAAGAACTTATCAGCCTGGAACAGGAGATAGAATTCCTGCAAAACTACATAGCGATAGAAAACATTCGCTGGGAAGACAAACTGGCCGTAAGCACCGAATGGGAAGTAGAAGACGGCAGCATCGGATTCCCGCCTCTGTTATTACTGACATTCATAGAAAATGCCTTTAAACATGCATCGCACACACCCACGGAGAAAGGACAGGTACAGATACGGTTCAAACAGAATGCCCATCATATCCTTCTTGAAGTCGGCAACACCAGTTCCCCGCATCTGCAACGACCAGGCACCGGACTGGGACTAGCCAATACAGTCAAACGACTGGACATCCTGTTTCACAAGAAGTACCAGTTGTCCGTCAACCAAACAGATACCTATTATCAAACCTCACTTAGCATTGAAATATAAAAGATGAAAGACTCCCCTGAACAACAACCCCTGAAATGCCTCATCGTAGACGACGAACAAATCGCCATCAAAGGCATTGCCAATCACATCAGCAAACTGGACTTTCTCACAGTCAACGCCACCTGTTCTTCTGCACTCGAAGCAAGAGGAATATTAGAAAACCAGCCTATCGACCTCATGTTTCTGGATATCAATATGCCCTATCTTTCCGGCATCGATTTCCTGAAATCATTGGATGAAGCACCGTTGACCATACTAACTACCGCCTACTCCGAATATGCCCTGGAAGGCTATCAACTTAATGTTGTTGACTACTTACTGAAACCAATTTCTTTTCAGCGTTTCTTTCAGGCAGTGACCAAGGCCGCCCATACTTTCAGAACCCAACTCTTACTGCAAAATAATGGAATAGAAGAAACCGCCCGGGAAATGTATATCAGACAGGGGGATGCATTTACCCAGATATCCTGGAAAGATATACTGTATGTAGAAGGTATGCAGAACTACCTGAAACTGCACTTCAAGTCCAAAACTCTCATCATCCATCAGACCATGACTTCACTGGAAGAAATTCTGCCTCAAAGCGCCTTCTTCAGAATACACAAGTCTTTCCTTGTAAACCTCTCGCACATCGATTCCATCGCCAAAGGAAGAGTCTTCATCAACGGGAAAGAACTTCCTGTTTCAGCCCAGCGACGGGAGGAATTACTGCAAACAGTAGTCTATAAGAATTTAATCAGCAAATAAAAATTGGGCACATCCCTTCATGAACCATGACGGATTAGACAAGATTTCCGAATATTACATCTATCTTTGCAGGCGTAAACAGACAACGCACATTTTATAGAGAAAGTTTCTAAAACTCATTACCAAACTTACGCATAAAACAGATGAAAACAATCGTAAACGTCCCTACTAAGCAAAGCCTGATTCGGGAAACAAGAGATTATTTAATGATCGCCCTCGGATTAATTCTTTATGGTATAGGTTGGACAGTATTTCTGTTGCCCAATGACATCACCACCGGAGGAGTGCCGGGTATCGCCTCCATAGTCTATTTCGCCACCGGCTTCCCTGTGCAGTACACTTATTTCAGTATCAACCTCATCTTGTTACTACTCTCCATCCGCATCCTGGGCTGGAAGTTCAGTATCAAAACAGTATTCGCCGTATTCACCCTGACATTCTTCCTTTCCATCATTCAGAGACTGGCAAGCGGTGTGGTCTTACTGCACGATCAGCCTTTCATGGCGTGCGTCATCGGTGCATCCCTCTGCGGAGGCGGCATAGGCATCGCTTTTTCTTCCAACGGTAGCACAGGCGGAACGGATATCATTGCCGCCATCATTAATAAATACCGGGATATCACGCTGGGGCGTGTAATGCTGATTTGTGACCTGATTATCATTTCTTCCAGCTACTTTGTGTTGAAAGATTGGGAGAAGGTGGTTTACGGTTATGTAACCCTGTACATTTGCAGTTTTGTTCTGGATCAGGTAGTGAATAGTGCCCGGCAATCCGTACAGTTCTTTATCATCAGTGAGAAATATGATGAAATAGCCCGGCACATCAATGTATATCCACACCGGGGCGCCACCGTCATCAATGCTTCCGGATTTTATAGCGGCAAGGAACAGAAGATGTTGTTCGTACTTGCCAAGAAGCGCGAATCAACAATTATATTCCGATTGATAAAGGATATAGATCCAAACGCATTTGTATCACAAAGTGCGGTAATCGGAGTATATGGAGAAGGGTTCGACAGAATAAAGGTGAAATAGCTACGAGTAATGAGCTACGGACTACAAGTACCTTTCGGAATAATGGCAGTGCGAGCTACTCGTTACTTGTAGCTTGTAGCTCGTAACCACCTTCTTTCCAAACATACACTACAGGGCGGCGGAGATACGGTTTCAGTTTCTCTGCCGCTTCTTTATCCATATAGTCGGTAGTTGTAAAAGTAAAGGTCAGTGCATTGTCCTTTGCAGAAAGATCAGCTTTCATCAGCAACATATCTGCCTGTTCGCCAGCATCTCTCACTTCATAATCCATCAACGTATCTGGTAATGACAGGAAATCTTTCATTACAGGAGGCGTGAGGAAAGAAGAAGCAGGCAATTCTTCCCAACCGGTGGTATAGAAATGGACATCACTATCACAAGCAGGGGCACAAGCTGTAGATACGGTACAGATTACTTTCGTACTGTCGTTCGTAGCCAACAGTTTCATTTGCCAAGAGCTTTGCGGTGTCATCTGGATACGGATATAATCGGGAGCAAGCTCCGTCATTTCCGATTTGCCGCCGAAACGGTTAGTTACTTCCGCTTTCATCTTACTTTCAAGGAAGTCGATACAGTCAGCACGGTTCACGGCAGTAAGCAGTGGACTGAGGCTATCGGGCATATTTTTGAAAAAGGTTTTAGCTTCCTGAGCTTGCAGAGAACACATCCAGGCACAAGCTAAACACAAAAACATAGTCAATTTCTTCATCATATTATTTTTCTGTTATTCCTATTTTGTATTTTATTACTTCAACACAATCTTCAGAGCCAGGAGCATATCTCTCCAAGAAAACGTGCATCTGTTTCGTCAAAGGTATTCAGGCTTTCACTATCTATATCGAGCACTCCCCACACCTCGCCATTCTCACGAATCAACGGAACAACGATCTCCGAGCGCGACAACGAACTGCAAGCTATATGTCCGGGGAATGCATCTACATCGGGCACCACCAACGTCTCCGCCTTAGCCCATGCTGCACCACAAACACCCCGTCCTTTCCGGATACGTGTGCAGGCTATCGGTCCTGAAAAGGTCCTAATACCAGTTCTTCCCCTTTCACCAGATAGAATCCTACCCAAAAGAAACCGAAAGTCTCTTTCAGTGCAGCCGAAATATTAGCCAGATTGGCTATAAGGTCATTTTCGCCTTCAATCAGGCTTTTTATCTGGGGAAGCAAAGTCTGATACTTTTCGGCCTTGCTGCCGTTGCTGATACATAAATCTTCTGCCATATATTCTGTCTTGAGATTTATTTACTTCCCAAATATAAGAAGAACATTCCAATCAATACCAAAATGAGATCGACAGCCTTACTTTTTAAATTCTTTTCACGGAAGAAGAGGGCTCCGAAAAGGAAGGAGACAACCACACTCCCACGACGTACCATAGAGACAATGGAAATCATGGAGTCTTCATAGCTCAGGGCATAGAAGTAGGCAAAGTCAGCTGCACTAAGGAAGACGGATATCAGGATGATAGTCCAGTCCCAACGGAAAGGGGTACTTTCTTTTCGTTTGGGATACCATAGTAAAAGGATAATGGACACATGATAAATACCTGATAGACATTATACCACGACTGCACCGCCATAGGATTGAATTGCTTCATCAGATACTTATCATAAAGTCCGCTGATAGCTCCGGTGACGGCAGCCAGCACGATGAAGTAAATCCATTTGTTATGTTTAAAATCAATGCCTTCCTTCTTACCGGAACGGCTCAGCATAAAGAAAGAAAGTACAGCAAGCATGACTCCGATCCATTGATACAGGTTCAGACGTTCACCGAATATCAGCATGGCACCCACCAGCACCATTACAGGGCGGGTAGCATTAATCGGACCGACAATCGTCAACGGCAAATGCTTCATGCCAAAGTAACCGAATATCCAGGAAGATAGAACGATAAATGACTTGACAATGATAAACTTATGTACTTCCCAGCCTACAACAGGTACTTCGAACATTGTTCCGTTCAAAGCAGGAGTAAAAGCAGAAATCAGTATGAAAGGAAGAAATATCAGGCTGGAGAATACCGTATTCAGAAACAGAACGGGAAGCACAGCATTATCGCGCAATGATTTCTTCTTAAATGCATCATAAAAACCCAGCAAGGCAGCTGAGAGAAAGGCGAGTAATAACCACATGTGAATTAAAAATTGAAAATTAAAAATTAAAAGGCAGTTCAGGGATAAAGTTATCCGACTTAAGAAACTGATCCGACTGCTTAACTGCTTATAAACAGTTCTTCCGGATACGTGACATCTACCAGAAACAGAGCATTGCCCGGAACAGAAGTACCAGCCTTGCAACGGTCTTTCTGCTCGATAACACGCCGGAAACCATCAACGGTGAGCTTGCCACGGCCTACTTCGAGCAAAGTGCCGACAACTGCACGAACCATATTGCGCAGAAAACGGTCCGCCTGAATGGTGAATACCCAGGTTACATCGTCTATCTGAGTCCAGGCGGCATGCATGATGCGGCAGTTGTTTGTTTTTACGTCCGTATGCAGTTTGCTGAAACTGGTGAAGTCTGTATAATCAAACAAACTACGAGCCGCTTCGTTCATTCGTTCGAAATCGGGTGTCTGGAAAAGACGACAACGGTATTGACGATTGAAGGGAGACTTTGCCGTAGTCACGTAGTATTTATACATGCGTGCCGTTGCATCAAAGCGGGCATGCGCATCGGGCTTCACTGCACGGAGGCGGTAAACAGAAATATCGGGCGGCAAAAGGCGGTTTAGTTTGTCGGTAAAGAAAGCTGTATCAAGCGGTTCGTCACTATCAAAGTGGGCAACCATCAGAGAAGCATGCACCCCGGCATCGGTACGTCCGGCACCAATAACCTCTACTTCACGGCGCATCAGTGTGGCAAGTGCACGCATCAGACACTCTTGTACACTGTCTCCGTTGGGTTGTATCTGCCAGCCGTGGTAGGCGGTTCCGTCGTAAGCTAAATAAATAAAATACCGTTGCATACTCTTTTGCTTTCATTTTTCGGGCGCAAAGATAGCGCAAACCCCAAAAGAAATGAAAGAATACGTCAACAAATCTTGCTTCCATTATTTTATATATGTACCTTCGTCACTAATTTACTATCATATAATAAAGTAAATCTTGAATAATACAAACATGGAACGTGAAACTGCAAGATTATTAAAAAATACTGCCATTTGGATGATCCTTGTTCTCATAACAGGAGGCAGTATCGGTTTAACAGAAAGATTCTTTGGTAAACTAGCCTCTCTCATTGTAGGCGCATCAATTCTCTCTGGATTCATGTATTGGGATTTTCTAAAAAGAAAATCAGCAGAAGATACCACCAAGCAAATCTTTGAACTTTTAAAGGCCAATCGCGATAATAGTTCAATAAACTCATCACTCAAAAATAAATCTACCAATTTCAAGCTTCAAACTTCAGCAGCCAACTACCAGTTTTCAATATCGCCAAATAAATGCCACAGCCTATTCCGGATAAATTTCATATTAAAAAGTGATTTCAATAAAGAGGTGCAGCACAAAATCTCGAAAGAGATGCAATCATTCATCACTGAGCATCCGGAGCATAAAGACGTTATACGGTTCCGCAAAAAATCTTTATTCTATGACATTTGGGATTGTTCTATATGCTGCGAAGCTGACAAACTCATATCTAAACCCCAACTCTTGCTTATAGGGAATTTTCTGAGAAGCATAGAAGATAAATATCTTCATTCCGTAGAGACTTATCTTAGTTTCTATGATTATCACGAAGATATGATCTTGTATGTACATTATATGAATGGCACAGCTATAGAGTCATATATAAAAGATGAAGAAAATGATATCTGGGAAATACAAGATGTATTAGACGATGAATATTTCACATTAGCAAAATTACACAAACAATCAAAATCCGGAATGATAAACATAACCCCATCTTCTTTAGAAGAGTTTGCCCTAATGAAAGAGAACGCTATTTGTGAAATAGATTGAGCCGTCACTTTTTTCTTTAAAAAACGATAGTATATAGACAAGAACTCTCTTTTCTTTTTCCTACTTTTGTGCCCACATAAAAACATTTTCAAGCCATATGCAACAAAGATACAACAAACTTCCGCTTTTATTTTTAGCAATACTTATGGCCGGCACTTCCCTTGCCGGATGCAAAAAGAAAGATATGTCCCTCAAACTGAACGAACCGCGAAACATTAAAGGAGTAATCAGTTACAGACGAACCTTCGGTGACTTGAATGAAGCGCATCTGAATGTCGCACAAGCCATAGGCATTACGCCAATTGCCTCCCGCAAAGAGGCCGAACACATGAAGGAAAAACTTCAGCACATCGAAACGAACGATTTATATGTGGTAGACTCGCTGACACACTCCATCCCATATCTCATTAAAGGTGCAGCACAACTACTGGATACCATCGGTAACAATTTCCTTGACTCGCTGACCGCCAAAGGACTAAACCCCAATAAAATAATCGTAACCTCCGTACTCCGCACCGAAGACGACGTAAAACGCCTGCGTCGCCGCAATGGCAATGCCTCGGCAAACTCTGCGCACTTCTACGGAACTACATTCGATGTGAGTTGGAAGCGCTTCAAGAAAGTAGAAGATGAAGATGGACGCCCGCTACAGGATGTCAGTTCAGATACATTGAAACTCGTACTTTCCGAAGTATTGCGCGACTTGCGGAAAGCGGATAAATGCTATATAAAGTATGAGTTGAAGCAAGGATGCTTCCATATTACGACGAGAGGAAAATAATAAATTAGGTATTAAGTTTTAAGTATTGCAGTATTAAGACTGCACCATAACACTGCATACTTAAAACCTGATATCTTGTCTTTTCATTCTTCCATCATCCTCCACGCCAACGGCAGACACGTCACGATATCCCCAGCTGTCATTCCTATCGCCCCATACTTCTTGCAAGCAATGTCTCCGGCAAGCCCGTGAACATACATCGCCAGACAGGCTGCATCTTCCGAAGCATAACCCTGTGCCAACAAAGCCAGCACTACACCCGTCAAAACATCTCCACTGCCACCTGTTGCCATACCCGGATTACCTGTAGTATTAAAATAACACTTCCCTTGCGGAGTAATAACCACAGAGCAAGCACCTTTCAAGATGATATATGTTCCTGATGTTCGCGCCAACTCACGTGCTTTCGTTAAGCGTTCATAAGAATCCTGACACTTTCCTACCAACCGTTCCAGTTCTTTCGGATGCGGTGTCAGAATACTCCCTTTCGGTAAGCGTCCGATATAATTGCGATGCCCTGCCAGCACATTCAAAGCATCAGCATCCACTACCATAGGAGATAAACAACTGTCTATCTGTTCCAATACCGCGCCCTCTGTCTCTTCCGCCTTTCCCAAACCCGGACCGATGCCCACTGCCTGATAATCATCCGTATCCGTAGGACAGGCAAAGCAGGTATCACTGGGGTCCAGTTCTGTCATAGCCTCCGGCACGGAAGTCTGCACAATCATATTGTTACAATAAGGCACATGCATCGTCAGCAACCCTACCCCAGAGCGCAGGCAAGCTTTTGCGGCAAGCACCGACGCTCCCGCCATTCCTTGCGAACCAGCAATAAGCAAGGCGCGTCCGAAGTCTCCTTTATGGGCAAACTTATTTCTCGGTTTCAACAGATCCTGCATATCCTCAGCCTCCAACAGACTATAATCAGTCGCCATCTCCTCTATCGCATCTTCACTCAGACCGATATCCAGCAATTCCCATTCACCCACGAACTCCTGATTCTCTGCAAAGAGAAAAGCCAGCTTCGGCAATTGCAGACTCAGGGTCACATCCGCCCGGACAATATTAGCTTTGATATTGAAGGTATTCTCCTCCCCCATCAATCCCGAAGGAACATCAATAGCCACGATCTGTGCCGACGAAGCATTGATATACTTCACCACGGCAGCAAAACCACCACTCAGCGGCTTGTTCAATCCACTACCGAACAGTCCGTCGATAACCACATGGTCAACCGTCAGCACGGGCGGGACGAATTGTGATGTCACTTCATGGAAATCCACATTCTTCACATCCGCCAGTCGTTCCTTGTTCGCCTCGCAATCGGGAGAAAGTTCTCCTTTGGTATTAAACAGATAAACCGATACCTGATAACCCTTTTCCGCCAGCAATCGGGAGACTGCCAATGCATCTCCACCATTATTGCCCGGTCCGGCAAATACCGTAATCGGTGTTTCAGCCTCCCAGCGTTTCATAATCGCTTTTGTCAATGCCTGCGAGGCACGCTCCATCAGGTCGATGGAAGCAATCGGTTCATTTTCTATTGTGTAAGCATCCAACTCTTTGATGCTTTGAGTAGGAAATATCTTCATATCTTTTTTCTCTATTATTGTTCAAACTCTATCAATACATTAATCCAAATATCCAAAGCGGTATCTGGTTTCCATATCCCACTTCAATATTATCAAGCGCCAAATACCCATTGGGGACTTCCCTCAATTGTTCCTTCGTTTTATTCTTTCCTCCAATCTCAAAACTATAAGTTCCATCAAGAATAAAATCGACCTTAGGAGAGTAAGTCACAGCATGGAGAACCCGGGTCTGGTTGAAGAAAAAAGTTTCCCTCACATTCCCAACATCAGTCTTATCACCTCCCAATGCATAGGCATAGTTCGTATTACCTAAGTAAATCTTTTCCGGCTTAGCTAATTGCTTTATACCGGATGCTTCTTTATCAAGTAATAATAAACCTTGAGCTTTCTGAAGATAAAACAGATAGTTCAGCAAAGAAATCCGCGTAACCTCCAGTTCTTTACTTAAAGCCGATACATTAGGAATGTAAGGTACAAGTTCAGCAAGTATGGCAAACAACTTTTTCATCTTTCCGATAGAGTAATAGTCTATCTTTTCAGTAGAAGGTAAATCCACATCCAGAATTATATTCAGTGTTGCCAATAATTTTTCATGATACAAAACCTTATCTTCTTTATAAAAAGGATAATATCCATAAGATAAATATTCTTTGAATGCAACAAGCGGCTTGATTACCTTTCCCACATTCATCGCTATTTCCACATGTCTCGTCAATATATCGGATAAAGTAACCGTTTCTACCTTATGCCCATACTCAAACATTAAAAACTCGCGAAATGACAATCCATGCAGATGATAAATGACAGCTCGCCTGGATAAATCAGCCTCTCCCTTATGAATTTCCAACAGAGAAGAACCGGTAAAAACAACTTTCATATCCGGATAGCTATCATAGATATTCTTTATTTCTACAGACCACGTCGGATACTTATGCACTTCATCCAGAAACAATGTCTTGCCACCCATTTTGTGGAATTCATCTGCCAACTCAAGCAACGAGTGCCTGAAAAACCAGATATTATCTAATGAAGCGTACAGAGCTTCATTACTGTATGCAGTGTAATGCTCTTTGATATACTGGAGCATAAGCGTTGTTTTGCCTGAACCACGGGCGCCTGTTATAGCAATCAGCCTATTTCCCCAACGTATTTCGTTATACAGATATCTTACAAATTCTGTCGAAGTGCGTTCTATGAGTTGATATGAAGTAGCAAATAATTGTTTCATCCGCATCAAGGTTATATTTATTTCTTACAAAGATAAATTGTATTTTATAAAATACAAAATATAATTCATTTTGTTTTTTATAAAATACAATTTACTCATTCCGCTCTTCAGCTGCATTCCGCTCCATCCATCTCATCCTCTTCCCGTTCCGCCTGTTTATCAGCCAGTTCCATCTTCTTCGTCAGCAGTTCCTTCGGGAAGTAATACTTAAACGGAATCCGATGGCATCCCGCACGTTTCACGGCCAGCGTCAGCATACGATCCGCCTTAAAGTACACGCGTGAGAGTCTGACGGAATGTGGCAACACATCTTCCGGATGTTCGAATCCCTTGCTCGTGACTGCCGTCTGAAACGACCCGATGCCGCGTAACGTCACAGAGCGTCCGTCGCTCAACTCCTCTTCAATGATTTCACCCGTTGCAGCCAGGACAGCTTCTACCACTCCCGGGTGAAAACCAGTCCGTTGAGCTACCCGATGTGCTACGTCCCGCTCCGTTCTGCCGCTTTTCTTCTGCATTTTCTTGCCGACGGCATACCACAATTGCGGTTTTTCTTTTTTCGTTGCATCCACCTTGCGGCAGACAATGTAAGGGATTGCCATATATCAAATGTATTAACAGTTAACGCTTTATTATTAAACAGTCCGTCTTTCTTTAAAGAATACAGATACCTACATGCACATGTTAGGACTACTGACATGCACATGTAAGTAGCATCAACATGCACATCTCAATATCACTAACATGCACATGTAAACACCACTGTTTATAAAACAAAGGTAGACTATTTAATAGAGATAAGCAAGGAATATTAGCATTAACGTCAATAGACAGACAATTACCTGAAAAAATAAATAAACCATAAAATTAAAGCCTTCTGCCTAAATAATCTTTTTTATTAATCTGATAAGATACTTTTTATTCTCCCTTTTGTATTTTTGCTATCAATAAGACAAAAACTAATCTACACACATGAAAGGCTTTAATAACTATACGGAGCGTGAAGAATTCTCCATATTCAAAAAATTCTTTTTGGATCATGGACGATGCAAGGAAATGAAGAAAAAAGAATATTTTGCGGAACAAGGCATTGTCACGACACATGCCGCCTATGTCGAGAAAGGTATGTTCCGCTATGTCTGTACGGATGAAAACGGATGTGAACACATTGTAGGCTATGCTTTCGCAGGAGAATATGTCGGTGATTACCCACAATGCATAAAAAAGGAGAAAGCAATAGTAAGCATTCAGGCAACCACCGATTCCCTGATATATTATGCATCTGCCCAAGAAATAACCAACTTCTTTTCCACCGACAAATCTACTCAGGAATTGGAAAAAATTTTAGCGGAAGAACTCTTTGTCCAGACTTATAAGCGCTTGCTGGATATTTACTGCAAAACACCTACTGAACTCTATGTGGATTTAGTAAGACGCTATCCGGATTTTCTAAATTATATCACACTCAGGGAGATAGCTTCTTTTCTCCGTGTCACCCCTGAAACAATCAGCCATATACGAAAGAATATCAAGGGAATAGGGTTTTGTTAAAAAATCATAGGATTATCACTTTATTTTGAAGGCCTTGAATTCGTTCAAGGCTTTTCTTTTTTTTATGCACTTTATTTGTAGCGAGTTAAACATTAAAGACTAATGATACCATACAAAAGTAGAATTAAACGTTCGATAAAGAAGAATCACTCTCAAAATACATAATTATGAAACGTATACATATTCTGTTAATGGCATTAGTGGCTCTGTCCATTCAAGGTTGCCAAGATGATTTTAACGTTCCGTCCGAACAAGCAAGCAGAAGCTATGAGCAGGACGCAGAGGTACTGAACAGATTCGTCGACATAAACAAGACGACGCATGAGTATTATATCAATCCCAATAAGCGGACTACTGCTTTGTCTTATATCACCAATGACGGTGCGGAAGAGTTGGCTGTCGTCAATTCGTTGAATCTTGATGTATTTCAGCAGAGTGTCGACCGGATAAGCAAACTGTCGGGACAATTTGCGTCCAATCACGGAGTGGATTATGTGGTGATGATGACCGGCAACGAAGTCTATGTGAGCCGTACCAAAAGCGATTCCCCCATAGTGCTGGAAAGGATGAATGAGAATGAAGCTACCCGCAGCTACTATCCCAGGACTGCTTCCTTAAAAGTAACCGATAGCGAAAAGGAATACACCGTTTATGGAAGCGGGGATATTGAAACATCCATTGAACTCTTTCCACAAGCCTACAAGAATGCAGGTTGGGCATTTCTCGTTTCTTGTGAAATGAAAGAAAACGGCAACAGACAAATGGTGAACGTGCTGTTTTGCGGTGTAGGATATCGGATGATTGCTCCCCGCTTTGCATGGCATGCGGCCCAGCCGGATACAGAATGGAACTTCGGAGTAGCAAGCAGTTGCAGCAGCAACGCCACCATCGCAAGACTTAATATCTCACATCCATGATAAAAAGGCCATATATCTATTTGTCGCTTATCATTCTCTCCTTGCTGACGGGCTGCGTCGAGAAATCGGGCTACTACGACGACGGGCAACAAGAGATTATCGACAACTTGACCAAGAACAAGGGATGGGAACGATCCTACCACATGACGTCGTATGATGGCAGAGAGTGCGATGTATACGAATTGTGGGTTTTCAAAAGTGATGCCACCGGTTCCCGTAAATTCGTATGGAACTATGATGATGGAGAAGTCTCCGAAAATATGGGTTATTTCCGCTGGTCGTTCACAATACCTAATTTTAAGATTATCTATATGGATAGCGGGTTATATTGGGAAATAAAACAGCTGACCACCGACAAATTGCACATATACGAAACTTATGACGATCCGATAACTGTTCCCGGACAAGATTACAGAGAATACAGGGAGTATGAATCACTACCGCTCTCTACAAAATAACGGAACAATCTAAACTAGACTTTTCAAGAGAAATCCTGCTTCACGATTCTGTGAGGCAGGATTTCATATTGTATGCACGCAAATACTGCATGGGAGTTTGTCCGGTATACTTCTTAAAGTCCTTAATGAAATGATTCGTGTCGCTATAACCACTATCCGCAGTAATGCAAACCAAATCTTTCTGTACTCGAAAAGCGGTATAAGCATAGATGAACCGCTGCAAAGAAGAGTAACACTTAGGCGTCATGCCGACTGCTTCGGAAAAGTTTCGTTCCAGCCATTTATAGTTAACGCCTAAATGAGACTTTAATTCATCGATGGATAATGTTCCTTTATGCAACTTGATATAGCGAATGGCCTCATCCAGCAGCTTATTAGATTTTTCATTTACGGATAGGACATCGCGGATACAGTTTTCTAAAAGTTCTATCTTCTCTTCCACTTCCCCACATTGCTGCATTTCTTTCAGCAAAGCATCCGAATCATGAAATACGGATTGCAGATTCCAGAAAGGACGGGTATTGAGTTTTTTAGCATCCAACCCAAACAAGCGGTAAAAAGATGCAGGTTTAAACCGTATTATCAGCAGATAAGTGCCCCTTCCAGAGAAACGAACAGCCATCTTTTCAAAAGACCTTGTACTGAACCAACCGGATTTGAATCTGGAAGTTGCCTCATTATACTCCAACTCTACTTCATCTTCCGCCTCGGACAGGAATGCTAACATAGGTGTTCCGTCATTATATGCCAGGCTATCGGATAAATCGCAGCAAGGAAAAATAAAGAAACTATCGACGTACTCTTGCAGATCTTTTGCAGGAGTCATTGTCCTTATCCCCTCAAGAGAAGCAAAAGGATGTGATATGATATGTTCTAATAAGCTTACCGGCATGTGTGCAAAAGTACATAAATATAGGATAGTACAGAACGATATGTCTAAAATTTACCATAAGGGTTGATGTCTATGGGTTACTTTTTGCCTAAAAAAGTAATATGATTAAACCGATAACGATTTACGGGAATCCCGTACTGAGAGAAGAATGTGTGAGTATAGAGAAAACTTATCCGGGTATCCGGGAAGTCATAGAGACGATGTGGCAGACACTGAGAAATGCAGACGGTTGCGGTCTGGCTGCTCCACAAATCAATCTTCCTATCAAACTATTTGTAGTGAACAGCCGGGATAGCTATGCATATATGTCTGCCAGAGAAAGGGAACGTTTCTTTGCAAAAGATGATTGCGGGATAGAAGAAACATTCATAAATGCGAAAATAACGGCATACAGTGACGAGGTATGGACTACGGGAGAAGGCTGTCTGAGTATTCCCGATCTGTATGAGGAAGTGACACGACCCTGGTCCATAACAATAAAGTATCAGGATAAGGAATTTAATGAGCAAGTCAAGGTTTACCATGGATATACGGCACGAATCATTCAACATGAGTTTGAGCATACGGAAGGGAAACTGTATATAGATCATTTGTCGCCTTTCAGGAAACAATTATTGCGGAACAAACTGGCACGCATCCTGAAAAGAAAGATAAATGCGTCATATCCAATATTAAAATCGAATTAAATAGCATTTCTATTTTCTTATTATAAATATTAGATTTATCCCTCCTTTATCTATTTATATTTCTTTGTCCTTACAAAAAAACAAGGCACAACTATATGCAAGTGAAACAAGAACGCTCTCACTGTCATCACATAAGAAACAAGCATCTCACAGTTTTGTAAAATCATTTAACATACATAAATAACCCAATAAATATCACAACCCCAATTATTTCAAGTCTCAGCTACGTTTTTTTGTTGTTTTTGCATTTTAACCTCCTAGATAGCACATTAAACGATATAAATTAGTATATTTGTTTTCTTGATAGAAAAATAGCACATTAATGAACACCCGAGGAAATATATGTGTGATAGGGGGGTAGCCGTTTTATATGTTAAGTTCAAGCTATGTATACTATGAAAAATATTAGTAGAACCATTGTGTTACTATTGTTTATTTTGCTATCTTATCCATTTTATGGAATAGCACAGACCATAAAATCTTTTGATTTTAAAGGAAACTTTTTCTATAATACAATTACTTCTATTGAGCAAGATACGTTAGGGTTTATGTGGCTAGGTTTGGATAACGGTGTCTTTCTTTTCGATGGCTATTCTCTTCAGCCATTAATTCATTCAATGATAAACGACCGTTATGTTAATTTCTTAAGCCACAGAAAAACAACATTGTATATAGGGACCAATGAAGGACTTTATGCCTACGACTATATAAATAACCAATGTGATCTTTGTTCTCCGTTGTTGAAATCAAAAAATATTATAGCTTATCAGTGTAACAGCGATTATCAAATTGTAGCTACAGACAGAGAAGTTTTCCTCTTTGACTATAACTGGAATTTCATCCACAAAATAACCATATATAAGGAATCACTGAATAATCATATTACCTCTATGGCGATTTATGGAAATCAAGAAGTCTTATTGGGTACAGAATCCGGTTTGGTGATCATTCATATTGGAAATGACGATAAAACGAAAATCAACACTTTATATAGTGGAGACAAAATTGTTCAATTATTTATTGATAGCCGTAATAAACTATGGATATGCCGTGGCGAAGAAATATTATATAGTAACATAGATACTTTGGATTCTGTAGAAATATCAGAATTTAAGCATATTGCCTATAATCACGAAGTTATCTCCTTCTTTGAATACGCAAATCAAGTGTGGGTGGGAACCAGGGGATATGGTATTTCCATATACGAATATGACCATAGCGAGAAGGTAGTCTTGAAAAATAAATTATTAATAGATAAATCAGGAGATAGCGAACTGAAAAACACTATTAATAAAATTTATAAAGACAAGAAATCCAGAATTTGGATATGTACATTAGAGGGAGTATATTTATACAATGACGAGTCCTCCAATTTTCATGTCATCAAGCATAGTAAAAATGGAAAGAATGTTCCGTCCAGTAATATTATTTCTTCCATATACTGTGACGATGATTACTTATGGTTAGCCACATCCAATGGAATTAATAAGATAAAGTGGAACAATAAAAATGACTATACTATTACGCAATATGTTGACCGGAGAAATACAAACGACATAATGGCTGGTAACAAAATCCAGTGCATTACCAAATTTAAAGATCAAACCTTCTTGATCAGCACAAAAAACGCAATCAAATTTTTCGATTCGGGAAGATGCCTTTTTTATGACGATCAGTCACTAAATGTTGCTTTTAGAACAATATGGAATGCGGTATGTACGTTCCATATTCAAGGACTATTACAATAATATCTGGCTTGCATTCTCTGAAGGTGGGGTTGGTAGCATCAATGCTTCAACCGGTAAATTCACCAGATTAGACTATCCAGAAAAGGTGAAAGGCAAGCACAGAGCCATTTGTAGGGACAGCAATGGGAACATTTGGCTTTCATCAGACAATGATGGGTTATATCGCCTGCAATTGGACGATGATTTGAAAGTTATAAGTACAAAATTATACCCTAGAAATATGTTTGGTGGATCGTGGATAACGGCAGTATATATAGACCATCAAAAAAGAATATGGGCCGGAACAGCAAACGGATTATATAGATACAACACTGAGCAAGATAAGTTTACCAGATTAGAGTTCCCATATTCAAGAAAGAGTTCCTATATTGGGGCTATTATACAGGATAATATGGAGAATGTATGGGCAGTTAGTTTACACGGTATTTATAAGATTAATATAGAAGATTTGATTGTCTATTATGAATTGAATGTAAATCAAGATATTGTAAAGACATGGTATATTTTGGGAACATGCGTCAACCGCAATGGAGAAGTATTTATAGGAGGAGTAAATGGACTCAACTTTTTTAATCCTACTCAATTGACACCAGACACTTATCCGCATAATGTCTATATATCCGGCATAAAACTTCTAAATAAAGAGAATTTTTCCGATGAGAAGAAAAATCACTTGCACAAGATTAATAATTCAGGCAAGTTAGTGCTATCGTATACAGACACTCAATTTTCCTTGTCTTTCAGTTCTCTCTATTATAAAGATCCGCTAAAAATAGAGTATGCTTATATGTTAGAGGACTTTGATAAAGATTGGATAATTACAGACGCATCAAGAAATAACGCTTCTTATTCCAATTTAACTCCCGGCACATATACTTTTAAAGTTAAATCAACTAATGCTTCGGGTATCTGGATGGACAATATACGGACTATCGAGATTGTGGTAGAAAAGGCACCATGGAGAACTTGGTGGGCCTACTCCTTATATGCGACCATAGTTGCAGGCATTTTACTATTAGTTGTCCGAAACTTTAATTTAGGTTCCAAATTGCGGCACAAGGATGCATTATCTAAGTGGAAATTAGACTATTACACTCGTTTGTCATATGGTTTTAAGGTACCGTTAACTCTAAGTTTATGCGCCTCTGCAATATCTGCTGAAAAATTATGATCAGTTGACAAATACAGATGTTAAGCGTATGCTACATACGATGTCAGGCAATGTATTCAAATTGTCGGAACAAGTATCGAAGTTGATGGAGTTCAAAAAAGTATCTTTGGGAGAATATGATGTACAGTTATCAAAGGTGGATGTTATTCCTGTTATCCAAGGAATTTGCAATTTATTTCTAGATGAGTTTGCCACCAAACATATAACTTATTCAATAGAAGGAAACGTGACTTCTGTTACAACTATCATAGACATAACTAAGATAGAAGTAGCTCTATATAATATTATGGAAGATGCTATTTCCTATATAATAGATAATGGTAGGGTTGAGGTGAAATATATGCTTGACTCCCATGATTACAGGCTGAACGTAAGTATTATTGCATCGCGAAGTGAAGAAAGCGAGTCTAATGTACAAGAGTTAAACACTCGCTTTTTAATTGCATACGATTATCTAAAAGTGCATCATAGCGAACTATCCATACGTAATATTGAAGGAAACCGGATGAGGGAATATACTTTCGACCTGTTATTAGGCGATTCTCATTATAGTGCAAGAGAAATGAAAACATTGGATAAAGCACAATCTGTATCGCTGTTATTACCTGTAACTGTTCAAAAAGATAGAACTGTGGATGAACTGAATATTGGTTCGGATAAAACTTTGCCAGTGATTTATCTGTATGAGGGAGACAAAGACATAGACCTCTTCATAAAGTCTGTTTTCCAAAATAAGTTTAACGTATCACTAAACACAGCTTCTACCGACATAAAATGCATGCTCGACAAAGTACCTTCTTTAGTTATTTTTGATGTGGTGAAAGAAGACGACTATAAATTTGAGTTATGTAGCAAAATGAAAGAATACCAGATATTATCAGCAATACCCGTCATTTTCATTTCCTCACTTTCCTTTGAAATAACGGAGCAGAAGGCTTATGAAGCAGGGGCTGATGTTTATTGCAAAACCGTTCAATGTAGCTAGCCTGGATGCAAGAATAAGACAGCTACTTGATGTACGTACGGCAATCAAAGAAAACATCCGAAAAGAATTGATTATAGACCCTAAAGAAACTCTTATCACATCTGATGACGACAAATTCGTTGCTAACATCATCAACGTTATAGAAGACAACATAGCAGATGTTGAGTTTAATATTGATAAATTGGCTAGTTTATTAAATATAAGCCGTTCTACCTTATATCGAAGAGCTATGGAAATCACAAATTTGTCACCAAGTGATTTAATCAGAAAAAGACGCATGCGACGGGCCGCAGAGCTGTTAAAACAAACTTCTCATCCTGTCTCGGAAATATGTTATATGGTTGGATATTCAGATCAACGCTATTTCGGACAAAGCTTTAAGAAAGAGTTTGGTATGACTCCGAAACAATATTCTATTCAGAAAAAGGTATAGGAACAAAATAACCTGTTTGACATCCGCAGATATTCTTCAGATATAGCAATTATTTACTATTATAATTCTGTGTCATCTGCGGATGAAATATTATATAGATGCTCTTTGGTTTTCTTTTTTACAAAAAACTCTTATTGTGGAAAGTCTTTTTCAAAATCAGAAATATTAATCCAGTCTGCCGATACTCGTTCTCCATTCCTTATCCTGTGCCAAAAATCATGGGCTTCGCTGGTGTCCGAATATTTGTCAAAGATATCCCCCTTATTATACATTCGCGGATCTTTTTGATCCAATAATCGTCTGGTCATTTCTTCTTCCATTCTATCTTTTATGCAAGCATATTCCTTTTTTTGAATCAAATTGACCATGCAATTAGGATCCTTTTTTATATTATATAATTCCTCCGCTTCCCGTTTCTCAAAAGACAGTTGCCATAAATATTTTGTTTGAGGATTATGACGGGCTTTCAGAATCTCAGTTTTAGTAGGGCTACCATCCACATTCATATAACCTGTTTCAGGATTACCTGCAGGCCAGCGTTCAGGTTTAAAGTTTTTAAGGTAAAGGAAGTCTCCTCTGATCAATCCACGGATAGGATATCCCTGATCGTGGGGGCGACCTACATCATGCCGTTCTTTACCAATCATTACGTAATTGCGGTCTATCCCTGTGTTTTCATCTTTCAGCAAGTCAACAAAGTCTCTTCCAGTGATAGCTTGCATTCCTGATTGCATTTCACTTATACCTGCTATCTTCAAAATAGTAGGCGCCAAATCTATGACACTGATGTATTCATTGACCTGTCTTCCCGGATGTCTTATCCCGTTCTTCCACATGACTGCCATTGGGATGTGATTGGAGTTATAATACTCCTGTCCTTTACAACGTGGAAAAGGCATATTATGATCAGAAGTAACAATTATAACAGTGTTGTCAAGTTCGCCTATTTCCTCTAAAGACTGAAGTATCAGACCTAAATGTTTATCAAAATGCTCTACTTCCACTGCATAATCCAGCATATCCCTTCTCACAACCTCATTGTCTGGCCAATAGGATGGAACGGAATCAATATCATTGATATTCTTCCCAAAACGCTTAGAAGATTCATATTCATAGCCACGGTGAGGTTCAAGTGCTCCATACCAAAAACAAAATGGCTTAGACTTGTCCCAACTCTTTAGAAAATCGTTAAAATTGGCTGCATAATCATAATCAGAAATCCCCGTAGTTGGAGGCGTAAGTTTACGTTTGTTCCATACCTGCCCCGTGAGATTTCGGTTCTCACCTCTTGAATTGACAGCATATCCAGGCCCCCAACCCTTTCCCGTACAGCCTACATAATATCCATTATCAGCTAAAGCTTCCGGATAGGATTTAAATTTCTCAGGAAAGTTTGGCCAATGATTACAGGCTTCTTCCAACTGCCATGAATTTCTACCTGTAATCATAGCAGCACGTGAGGGTGCAGATTTGGCATTACATGTATACATATTATTAAACAAAAGCCCATTGCGAGCTACAGTATCAAATGCAGGTGTATTTATCCATGGAACTCCATAAGCACTCATATGACCTGCATCATCGGCTACACAAAACAAAATATTGACCTTAGGCGCAGTCTGTGCCATCGCAGTTGATACTTGTGCAATAGTTGCAACACCCAGTAAAGAAAGTATATGGATATTCATTGTAAGATATTTAAAAGTTAATGTTTTTTATAGAATTCATTTATTACATACCATGCTTTTTTTTGCGATATCCTTGATCTGAAATTAACCCTTTTCGATTCCAACCATTTTGATTGAGTGGGTGAAAACGATAAGGAGAACGAAAATCAAACAAAATCCAAGGGGCTATACCTGTCAAATTAGGAATAGAGATAAACATTTCTAAATTGTCCTTATACAGCTGTTCCTGATATTCTTCACTCCAAGAACTCGCTACTGTAGCATCTCCAGACTGGCCGTATAATGCTTCTCCGCCAAATTCGGAAATAAAAAGCGGTTTATCTGGACAGATATTCCAGCTAATCTCAGACGGCTTAATTGGCCACGGATGATACCACCCCATGTATTTATTGATAGATATAACGTCCAGATATTCTGTAAGTGTATCCTCCAACTCAAATGTTTGGGTATCACCATTCCACTTCACCTTATCAAAAGCAGCAGTAAGTAAACGGGTGGTATCCGTCTTTTGATAATTATTTATAATTTCTTTTAGAAAACTGTTGCGCGACTTGGAGGGACTGGTTTCATTAGCAATTCCCCAAAATGTCAAAGCACATCTGTTTCTATCTCTCATTATCATTTCAGAATGCATAGTCAATGCTTTCTGCAGAGTTACTTTACTAGTGAAATCTATATTTTGCCAAAGTGGTATTTCTTCCCACAGCATGAAACCCATTTTTTCAGCCAATCTTACGATGTACTCATTTTGAGGATAATGTGCCAGTCGTATCAAATTAGCTCCCAATGCCTTTGCTTCGGATAACAGAGCCACTGCGTCTTGCTGAGAGAAAGCTCTACCTTGTCTCTGAGCTATTTCTTCATGAAAACTGATACCCTTCATAAAAACAGGACTACCATTCAGATAAATTTGTTTCCCTTTGACATAAAGATTTCTAAATCCGAGTTCCTCTTTAATAGTATCGCTGCGAGTAGCCAGTTGAACCAGATATAGCTGAGGCGTTTGCGGTGACCAGCGTTGTAACCGCTTAACTTTTATGGAAGCCTGCGCCATACCTGTACTATCTGTGCTCAACTGTCGAAGTACATTTAAAGCGGGAATAGTAATTCGGATATTTTCATTTATACGCTTTTCAGAAAGTTGTACTTTGACATGAACCAGATCCGGCTTATATTTGTCTAACTGTATAAAATAATGGTCAATATAGAGTTGGGGAGTTTTCACAATCATAACATCCCGAGTTATGCCACCATAGTTCCACCAGTCATAGAGTAAAGCAGGTATCGCATCTTTATTTCTATAGTTATTAACCTCCAATACAAGAAAATTGTCTCCAGAAACAATACGGTCTGTTATATTTATCTGAAATGGAGTAAATCCTCCTTCATGTCCCCCCACTTTGGTTCCATTCAGATATACAGTGCATTGGTAATTTACTGCCCCGAAATATAGAAATACATTTTCGTCAGAACTCCTTTTTATACTGAAATGCCTTGCGTACCATACTGTACCTTCATAATATTTTAATTCCGGATATTGAGAATTCCAGTCACCCGGTACATTAAGCCGTACTCCTCCTTCAAAAGCATATTCTTTGAAATCGGACTTACTTTTTAAAGGTTTATCCTTATAGATGGAGTCTTTATGCCCATGCAGATAAGGATCTATGATTACATCCCATTTCCCATTTAATAGTACATATTTCCGTCCATATACGTTTGTCATAGCAAATTGGGCGCGTGCAATCTGTACTTGATTGCAGCAGAGCCATAATAGTAAAAACAAATAAACCAATTTCTTTTTCATGGTAGTTGTTAAGTGTTGTTTATAAATAAAATGCAGGTTAGATTGTCTTAACCGCCCTAACCCGCATTCTTATATAATTGGCCGAAATACCTATTGCAACAGTTTCTTATATCTGAGTAACGCTTCTACATAATAATAATCGGCATACGTAAGTGGAGCATCAACTTCACTGTTTCGGGGTTTATTTCCCACTGAATGTTTAAGAATAAAGCCACCATTTGTTTGGGGAGCCGCCAGGTACTCGTCTGACGAGAGTGTTCTCAGTTGTTGACTGGCTACAGATTGATATTCTTTAGAAAGCTTATCATCATTAACATATTGACTCAACTCTAACAGAGCGGATGCTATGATAGCCCCAGCAGAAGCATCCCGCGGTTCGTCCGGAATATTAGGTGCATCAAAGTCCCAATAAGGTATCTTGTCTTCCGGAAGGTTTGGGTGGTGCAGGATAAACTTCGCAATGTTAATAGCTTGCTGAAGATATTTTTCGTTTTGGGTTTCTCTATACATCATTGTATAGCCGTACAATCCCCATGCTTGTCCACGTGCCCATGCTGAAGTAGTTGAATATCCTTGATGGGTATCCATTTTGAGCGCTTTATTAGTTATGGTATCATAATCTACAACATGGCATGAACTATAATCCGGGCGAAAATGATTTGTTATAGTTATCGTAGCATGGCTGTTTGCAATTTTATCAAACAATGAGTCCTGTGATAATTTATATGCATTTTCTAATAGTTCCAAATTCATTAAATTGTCAATAATTACAGGATACATCCATTTAGGCTTATTATCCCACGAACGAATAACTCCTATATTTTCGTTATAGCGTGTTGCTAATGACCGGGCACTTTGTAACAGGATTTTTTTATAGTTTTCATTTCCTGTTATTCTGTAACCATTTCCAAAACTACAGTTCATCATAAAGCCTAAATCATGCGTATCTAAAGCATATTGTTCCTTTTCAATACGTATCGTATAGTTTTCTGCATATTTTTTCAGCGTTTCATTCCCAGTAGCTTCATAAAGCATCCATAAAGTTCCTGAAAAAAAGCCACTACACCACCAATGCGTATCTGACGTAACAAGAGTTCCATCTTTCTCTGTCGTTTTTGGAAGCCTGTCAGGCTGATCCATCAGACTGGCAGCCATAAATTCAGACTGTTCAATGCTACGTTTTAATCCTTTTTCTATCACAGAACTCATCATATCATTACTATTATTACTGCATGATGGTAAGAGTAGTCCTATTACTAGTCCTGCCAAAATCAATGTCTTTTTCTTCATATAATTTTATTATTAGTTATTTTTCCAATCAGTTAACGGCATTATTTCTTTGCTGGAATCGAAATTATCTTCCGGTATGAGTTTAACTTGCAATACTTCTGTTGTATTGGGCCGCAGTTCAGCTTCAAACCCAACGAACGTCACACCCGGATTTTTGGCATCCCAACTGTTGGGTGATGTCGCACTCCAAGTTTTCATTCTGACCTTTGCCGGAGATTCCACCTCCAATAACAGTTTTTCTCCATTCTGGGATAGCTGTATTGTATGTTCTCCTATAATAGCAGGTTGAGCTTCCGTCACCATATTCCAGCGAATAACAGTGGGCTGTCCCAATGTCTTTACTTCATCCCTAACAACGGCGTAGTGAGAATCAACGATAGCTACTCCTCTTTTTACTTCCTTTGCTTGACCTTCGTATATCTTTGTAAGGTCTGCAATAGCATACATGTAGTTTTCATTATCCGAAAAGTCTGTAATCGTTGCATAACCATTCACATTTTGATATTTATTGTCAAAGAAAGTGTATTATGAGCTAGGTTATTGTATCTAAACACTTTCCAACGATCAGATTCCTGACTCTTATTCCACAAATCAATGCCTTTGGATTCTAATGAGTTGTAATCCTGAGGACCTAAATCCGTACTCCAGCGAGTGTCCTTACTGATAAAGATAAAAGAACCGGCATCCAAATGTGTGTGTCCTGATTGTGCTGTCCCTCCTTTGAGCGCAATGGATAATCCCTGTTGATAATCCCAGGTAGTCCGCATAAGGGCAACAGGAGTGGTTGTTTACTCGATACCCACATTCTTTGAGTAGGTTTAGGCAGATTATCCATAGAAGTAGAAGCGCCCCATATCAGAGCCAGTACAGCATATCGATAGGACCTAATACTCTTTTTAGAAGACAAGCTAAACTGGTATTTCTCACTCCAAAGAATATCTTTATCGGCAGTCCTATTAGCAAACCAAAACATAGCAGGACTTACGCGACCAGATGATGAACAATCTCCATAGTTGAAAGATTTGCCATCAGAAAGTAACATGTTCTGGATAAACTTTCCAGTATTCAAGAAACCTGGTTCCTGAGAAAGATTATAATCAGTTCCCATAACATTTTCCAAAGCATCAATTAAGAGGAGGTTGTAAGTCGTCCCATATCCCCAATAGGAATAGCCTTCGGCATACGCACCATCAGGTGCATACACGGACATAGGTAGTTTAACAGACTGAACAGCTCGGTTAATCAACTCATCAGCAAGGGTTGGAATTTTATCATAAATAGCCAAGACACCAAGTGTTATTCCCCCATTACATACCTGATTCCAATTATTATTTCGATAGAGCCAGCTATTATATTGGCTGTCTAATGATGGATTCAAACCTTTGGTTTCTATAGCTTTCTCTATTTTAAGCTTAGTCTGATCACTGATAAAATTGTAAAGCCAGTCATATCCGATAGCCATAGCTGTAGTCATTTCAGCTACATCCAAAAAGTGAGATGGATTCCAATCAACAAAGTCTGCGGCATTATCTAATTCACTTTCTGCCCGTTTGGCATATTTCACTTCACCAGTCATTCTGTAGGCATATCCTAAAAGTAACGTCCTGCGCAAACATTCACGCGACACTTCAAGCAATCTTCTGCCAAGAATAACTCTTTGGCAATTAGGCTTGCCAAGAATATTATCAGCCTCTTCTATCATGATGGCATGATATTCCTTCCACACTCCATCTGTTTGTATAGCAGAACGGATGACAGATTCATCTTCTGTTGTCATTATCAGATAAGGATGGGCCCTGTCTTTCACCTTCTTACTATCTCCTTCTTGAGCCGATATGCAAGCAGAGTATAACACTGCTAAAAATATAAATAGTATATTCTTCATTTTCTTTTAGTTTTAAAACGATGCTCCAATAGGTCCTTGGGTTGTGGAAGCTGTTGCTGATTTGGAAGAGGTTGAATAATGAAATGTGAATGTCTTTCCTACTTCAATACCTTCTATTCCGTCTTCGTCAACATAAAATGGAAGATCTGCCCATTTGGACATATTACTTCCCATATTCTCAAAAAACTTGTCAATATATTCCATTGGCAAAACAGGCGGATAATCAAAAGTCAGTACTTCCGAGAAATTATCTTTAAAAGTCAGTTTACCTTCCTCTATCAGTTGATAGCCATCGTCAGAGAGTGTAGTACGCTTCAAATTCTGTGGGTATTTGGCAAATAGTCTTTCAAATTCCTCAGAGAAAAATAGGTTGTTGTTACAAACACTCATCCTAATATCCTGAGCACGTTCATCTTTCTTTGGTATTGAAATTTGCCAAAACACATTACTCTCGGCACTCGATTTCCACCCTACATTAGCGAAAATATTGTTCTCAATTTCAACTTTGATAGCATAGTTTATTTGTATATGATGCCCAACATTATAGAATGTACTGTGCTTAATTCCAAAATAGTTCGTGACTACATTGTCAAATCGTACAATATGGGCAGTATTATTATAAACATAACAATTATTAATAACAATACTATCTTGCTCGTTTCCACGTGAATCTATCAATCTGCCATTGGCCGGATCACTTGTGAGAGCTAAATTACGAATGGTAGAGTTATTCAGATAAATTTTATTATTGACATTGTCAGTACGAATACAGAAATTCCTGCAATGGTCAATAAAACAATGGTCAAATTTCAATCTCACGTTTGATTCGTCAATACGAAATAAACGTTGCATAAGATTACCAGTTGCCGCATCTTTACCTATAATATAAATATTCTCAAAAGTGGCACTACCTTCCAAACGGATCATATCAGCATTTAAGGCTCCTTGTGCATCACAAATAGGTTGTATGATAGGCATTTTGCCTGAACCGTTTTCTGCCTTAATTACAACATTATGTTTGAATACATTCTTGCCTTCCATATAGTAAACTCCATCACGACGCAATATATATGTCGCATCTCCATTTTCATTAATTGCTCTTGTTAAAGCGTTGACCGACGTAATACCATCATCTGGTTCTACAATAATCACACTCTCAGGATTACTTGGAGAGATTTCCAAATCATTAATATCGAGTATATCTTCATTCTCGCAGCCAACACACAAGAGTGACAATGCGAAAAGTAATCCTATAGCTCTAGAATATATTTTATATAGTTTCATAACTTTAGTGTTTTAATGGAACAATGTTTATTTAAAGATATCATATTTAAAGCCGATGTACGCGGCCGAGCCGTAGTATTCAACTCTGGACGGATAGTTCGTTATATCACGACGTTTACGATCGGAAGATTGTGTAAAGTTGGACAAAGTAGCATACAGAGAGAATTGTCTGGTCAAACTATATTTCAACTGCATATCCCATTTCACGAATGGACGCGTAGATTCCACATCAGCTGCATCTTGACGGTGCTGTTCTGCAATCAACACTCCGTCTTGATAGTTGCAAGATATTCTGCCTGAGAATTTCTTATAATCATATCCCAAAGAAACGTTGAATAGCAGGGAAGGCTGCTTTAACAACCGGTCTGTATATATAATGTCAGAGTTGGTTGGAAGGAATGGCTTCTCAGTACCTCCGGGAGTAAAATCCGGATTTTTAATTCTTGACTTCAACGTTTCAAAGTAGTTCATTTTAGAGTCCATAAGAGTAAGATTAGCACTGAACACCACACCTTTCATGAAGTTCTTCATTTTGCGGAATTGCAGTTGCAAATCAAATTCCAACCCCTTCAACGTTGCATTATATGGACTATTTAAAGGATAGGTAATGCTACCACCTGACAAACTCATGGGTAAGTCAAAATTAGCAGGATCTGTCACCGTACCATTCAACATATAGGCAGAGCGAGTATAAGTAAAATTTTTAATATCTTTGTAAAATCCGCTAATAGTAAACAATCCATAATCCGGTTGATAGAAGGTCAATATAACATCATAATTTCGAGATAAAGCAGGTTTCAAATTAGTACGGCTCCATGTTACTTCATTCACGTTGGGTTTTATGATTGTTCGTGGAGCAAGCAGGTTATAATCAGGCCTTGACAGGGTTTCGGTATATGCCAGCCTGATGTCCATCCAATTTGTTGGCTTTACACGCAAATGGATTTGTGGCAGCCAATATCCATATTTATCGGAGTCATTACTCTTCTCATATTCAAACTCATGTTCCTTCTCTTCATTGTCAGGAACATTAGAACCACTGTATGCATTGTACTTCAGTTGAGAAAAATCGTAGCGTACACCAGGTATAAATGTAACATACTTGCCAAAATTTATTTCACCCATAATATATCCTGCCCAAAGATTCTCATTCCCATCATAGTCTTTCAGAATTTTTGTAGTAAGGATCTTGCCATATATATCTTGGTTTATATTATAAAAGTTTCTCATGGCATTATGATCTAGTGCAAAATTAATGCATAAGTCCTTATACTTATTGTTTAAAAAGTCATGAGGCTTATAACCAGAGTCTAAAAAATCAGTGATACCTATATAAGAATTTTTAAAAGATGATGGAGTTAAATCAGGCATATTCTCGAATACCGGATCAGCTCCTTCAGACAAATCCATACGTCTATACCTACGAGCAGTTTCAAGACTTCTCTCTTTTTGACGAAACTTTCCGCCGATTTTAATGTATCCATTGACCTTTTCGCCGAAACTAAAAGGCTTCTTTAAATCTAGCCATGCACTGTATTCTGTTTCTTTGGCAAACTCTGTATTAAAAATAGCTTCATACAGGTAGTATTGCGTAAGATCATCTTCTTTAACGAATTTAGAATTAGCAATCAAGTAGGGAGGTTGATAAGATAATGCATCAATATCAGCTGTAAAAGGGGCATTCAGCCGAAATTGCATTTGGTGATCGTATGGGGTTCTTGTGCGTGAACTACTACGTCCTACTCCGAGATTCAAGGTTGCTCCCAAAACATTGAACTCACCTTGCAACATATTGGTTATATTGGTATTATGTGAAATTCGGTCAGTTTGTTGAAATCTCAACCGGGTTCCTTCTAAATCATAACGTTTTTGACGGATATCACGATCTCTATTCATTCTACTAAAGAGATTAGACATTTTGAGTTTAGACCCTTTTCCCAAGTCGAAATCCATATTCAAATTTACGTTAAAGCGTTGACGCTTTTCTAAATTTGATTCCAAGCTAACCCCTGTAATCCATGGCTTCGTATAATCAAACCCAGGAGTAGGCGTATTACCATTTACCTTATAAGCTGCATTAAATGTATCATTGCTCCGGTCCGTCTGGTCAGCGCTTGCGGTAAATATGACACCTAATCTTTCGCTAAAAAATCGATTGCTCGCCATGATACCACCTTTATACCGCCCCATTCCATTAATTTGTGAATGGTAGCCAGTTTCTCCAGTTACATTAAGTTTGAAGTCTCTCGGGGCATCTTTCATAATTAGGTTTACTGTTCCTCCCAATCCATCGGCATCCTTGTCGGCCGTACTGGCTTTCAACACTTCAGCCCCAGCAATCATGTCTGGTGAAATCATATTCAAGTCAGTACTCCGATCAGTGCTACTTGTCGATGGCGCATTCATACCGTTAATAGCTACCGAGTTATACTTAGGGTCCAAACCACGTATGATGATTTTTTGCCCTTCTCCTCCATCACGTTGGATCATTAAACCGGGAAGACGACCAATAGCATCAGCGACATTTACATCCGGAAGTTCATGCAACTTTTCTTCAGATACAGCATTCATAATACCAGTCGCATTTAACTGACTTTTAATTGCCGCTGTTTGCCCTTTAGCTTGAGCACTAATCACTACTTCTTTCAACATATGATTATCCGGATGCATGACTAGGTTCAGCGTCTTCACTTCATTAGATTTAAGATCTATATCAAAATCTTGCGTTTGATATCCAATGAAAGAAAATTGGACTGTTTGCTTGCCTTTAGGTATAAATAAGGTATATTGCCCATTGGCATCTGTTATTGTTCCCTTATTCGAGCCTTTTAGCGTAACGGTTGCACCTATTAAAAAGTCTTTAGTCTCACTATCTGTGACAACACCCGTAATTGTAGCATTTTGAGCTACTAGATTTCCTCCTACATATAGGAATAATAATAAGATAAGCAATCTTGTCTTCATAAGCGTATAAAATTTAATGGTTATATTGCAAATTTAAAGGTTAATTAATTGAGAGATGTTGAAAATAAAAGCAATATATGTCTATTGCCGTCCTTTTATTGGCAAAAACAACTAAAAAAAGGTCAGAAAATGTAGAGTATCTGGTCAAGAGTGCATATTAAGGCTTTCAAAATTCCCTTTTATATATACACTACTCTGCCCTATAATTTATAGTATACATAGTAGAAAACAGCTTGAGTATTCTCAATATTCATAAAAGAGAAGAAAACTTTAACAATTAAAAACTAATCTATTAGAGATCATAAAAAGAAAACACCACTTTTAATTCTACTTACTTTCCACTCTACTGATTAGTTCCTATCTTTGTATGTAAAAAATGGAACCATAAAGTATTCCCCAAAACAATAGAGTAAAAAAATGAAAACTAAAAAAAAGAAGTAAGCGAAATTCTAAACTGATGATAGAAAAATAAACTATGAAGCTAACCGTATTAATAGATAACAACACCTACATCGATGAATATTATATAGGTGAACCTGCCCTGAGCTATTACATAGAAGATGAAAATGAACGCCTTCTATTTGATACCGGATACTCTGACGCATTCATCAAGAATGCGCAGGCGATTAATATAGATTTATCTGCAATATCCACCCTCGTGCTTTCGCACGGTCATAATGACCATACAGGTGGGGTAAAATACCTGATGAACCAATATCCAGATTGCAAATGCAAGATTGTGGCTCATCCGGACGTATTTAAAAAAGAGAATCTACAATGAACTTCACATTGGTTCTCCGCTGGCAGAAAAGGATGTGAAAAAGATGATGAACTTACATTTGACCAAGCAGCCCGTCAAAGTAAGTAAGAACATAACTTTTCTTGGGGAAATACCGATGATGAATGACTTTGAGCGTCGGCATGCCATAGGGGTTATCGAAGAAGGTGAACGGTCTGAAGATTATGTAATGGATGATTCCGCCATTGTGTACCAGGGAAAAGACGGTTTATTCATTATCACAGGCTGTTCCCATAGCGGAATATGCAATATCATTGAATATGCCAAAGAGGTATGCAATGAACAGAAGATTGTTGGAGTTATAGGTGGTTTTCATCTGTTCAAGCTGTCGGAAAGGCTTACGAGAACGATAGATTATTTTCAAAAGAATGGTATCGAAGAACTGTATCCATGTCATTGCGTCTCTTTCAAAGCGAAAGCGGAAATACATAAGTCAATACCCGTACACGAAGTGGGTGTCGGACTAAAAATAGAGATCGAATAGTAACCTAAATAATGAAGTTATGAAAGCATTCAGTTTATTAGTAGCACTTATGGCTTTAAGCTCATTGGGAGGAAACGGTAACGGTTCTATGAACCTTCGTGAAAAATCCATTGATACGAATCGCCCCAATGGATGGTATTACATCACGAGTGGTAAACAAGACAGCCTTTCGGCAGAGCCAATCGTAACTACCAAAGATTTTGCCTCCATAAGCCTCGACTCTTCCTTGAATGAACGGACAGGCGAAATGATATACCAAATTGTAGGAAGAGTAAACGAACAGTCGATTGAAGTATGGGCAGATGCAACCGAACGGTCTATAGGTAAACATATCGGCTTTGTATGTAACAATAAGGTAGTATGCAATCCTCGGGTTAATGCTCGGATTCCAAATGGCTATTTTGCTATTTCAGGCAAAGAAGCTGAGTTTAAAATATTGTACAGGCAAGTTCAAGAGGACATTAGAAACGAAGAAATTTCTTCAGAACACAAGAAAGCATGGGAAGAAGCCCGCAAGGTACGCGAATCCATTACCGACTCTACCTTCCTTAAGACTAAACGTCCGATGTCAGATGATGCAATCGGTCCTTACAATTACCACACAGGATTGATGGAAGACCGGGCATACAATCAAACGGTTTATGTGATAGCAATAGATAGAGCTAAAAAATTCCTTTCAGTCGAGAATAACCAATTAGTTTTGAATCTGAAATCGGGTGCGGAAATCAATATAGCAGAAGATTTGTTCCAATATATCGTCGGACTATTCAACGATTGGAACAAATGGGTAAAAGAAGGACGATGCAAGATTGTAAAGAATGAGGAAGGATATTATGACATAGAAACAATCCGGCAGAAACGTAACAATTAATATCCTTTCTCCAAACCTTTCAAAGCAGCAATAGAATCGGATAAATAAGCATTATCCGGTTCTATGGACCGCCAGTAGCAAAGAGTTCCGATCAGGCGCTTCAGGTAAGCAGGATCATGAGAACCTATCCGGCGTTGATGCTCCGCAAGCCCTTTCGTCAGAATGAAATGGACATTCTTGCGTATCTCCCTTTTCTTTGCTTTGGGAATGGTCAGTTTCACACCGGAGCTGATGGAAACACCTGTGATAATCTTTCTCTTATGCCCACTCAAGAAACGGGTTTTCTTATGATTGATTTCAAACTTTTCCTCCCGAATGATCTGTTTAATCAGAGGCAATATCTGTTGCGCCGGAAAGACATCTCCCGAAAAGGTGAGATCATCCGCGTAGCGAGTATAAACCAGATTATATTCAGTAGCCAGTGCCGCCAGTTTTTTGTCCATCTCATAAGAGATGATATTACTCAGTGCCGGACTGGTAGATGCTCCCTGAGGCAGACATCTGCGTACACAGCATAAAGCCGCAAGCACTCTTGCAATCTTCGGCGGATATCCCATACTCTCGAACATTTTCCGTACCCGCAGACTGCGTATAGAACCAAAGAAATCATGGATATCAGTTTTCAGCACATAGGGCTTGCCCAGATGCGGCCGGACATTATCGGAAATGGACATCTTGCACCGGAAACCGGTAGCGGCGGGATGTAGATTCACAAATGATAAAACGCGATGATTGATAGTATCCTGAATGGCTTTCAGTTCTTTGTCCGGTGCTGAAATCATACGGTAGCCTCCCTTTCTTTTACCAATCCAGAATTCCCGGTAATGTCCGGGAATATCTTTCAGTATCTCTTTCAGGACCGCCTCTTCCACTCCCAACAGATTGGCACACTTCATCACTGCCTCCTCGTCGAACCATGGAATGGTGATCGGAGCAGAAGTACCAAAGTACCGACTAAACCATCCTTTACGGGTAGTTTCTGTATCGGTAGTATCTTCCGTATTGCTGCGGTTTCCGGCTTTCCACCTTTTGTATCCTTCCTGTTTCCGGCTCGAAGAGATAATCTTGTAAATCAACAAGCCGGTGACAATCAGTACCGCTATTAGAATTCCATTCATCTTAATATCTGATAAAAAAAGAAGAGGATGAGTATTTACTAATGTAAATCGTGGTATTTATACCAGAGTATTTACATTTCTAAGAAAGCTCCTGAGCTTACGAGGCGACTGCACCTCTTTCCTGCTAAATCTTTTTCTCATCCTCTTCGTACGCAAAAATATATCTTTTTTCACTTATAGCGCTAAAGAGAGACAATTTATTTTAATGTAGTAATGTCTTTTTTAATCAGATTCTATAACTTTGCCTCCCATAAAGAAAATATCTATACTATAATGAGTACATCCAAACACCCGAAAGGTCTTTACCTTGTCTTTGCTACCAGCACGGCAGAACGTTTCAGCTACTACGGTATGCGTGCTATCTTCATCCTGTTTCTAACCCAGGCTCTCTTGTTCGATAAGGAACATGCCGCCTCTATTTATGGCAGCTATACCGGACTGGTTTATCTTACTCCGCTCATCGGCGGATATATTGCTGATAAATACTGGGGCATCCGGCGTTCCGTTTTCTGGGGAGCCATGATGATGGCGGTAGGGCAGTTCCTGATGTTCTTCAGTGCGTCGATGCTGGATACTAAAGAGCTTTCCCACTGGTTGATGTATGGGGGACTCACCTTCTTGATTTTAGGAAACGGATGCTTTAAGCCTACAGTTTCGTCATTGGTCGGACAACTTTATGAACCGGGAGACAGACGGTTGGACTCTGCTTATACTATATTCTATATGGGTGTAAATGTGGGTTCTTTCTTTGCCCCGCTGGTTTGCGGTTACTTCGGTGAGACGGGTGATCCTAATGATTTCAAATGGGGATTCCTGATTGCAGCAATTTTTACTCTATTTACCATAGTTATATTCGAAACGCAAAAAAATAAATACCTTATTGGTCCCGACGGCCAACAACTGGGAATCATTCCTGATGCTAAGAAAGATCAACCGAAAGTGGAAAAAACGATTCAACAAACAGCAGTGAATAATAATAAAAAGAAACGTAACTATTTACTTTTAGGTCTACTGGCCATCATACTCGCTATTTTCTTTTACTGGTGCTTCGGTGACGATTGGATCAGTATTGGTATCTTTACCGCCTGCATTGTATTTCCTGTCAGCATTTTATTGGAAGGTTCCCTGACAAAAATAGAACGTAGCCGAATTTTCGTCATCTATATCATCGCCTTCTTTGTCATCTTCTTCTGGGCAGCCTATGAACAAGCAGGTGCTTCACTAACCCTCTTCGCAGCTGAACAGACCGATCGTTTTGTCTTGGGTTGGGAAGTTCCAGCTTCATGGATACAGTCTCTCAATCCATTCTTTGTAGTAATCTTGGCTGCTATCATGCCAGGAGTCTGGAATTTACTCTATAAACGAGGCATAGAGCCAGCCTCTCCTACCAAGCAAGCCATTGGTTTATTGTTACTCTCTTTAGGATATTTAGTCATTTGTTTCGGTGTAAAAGAAACCCAACCTGGTGTAAAAGTCAGCCTCATTTGGCTAACCGGACTTTATTTTATACACACTATAGGTGAATTATGCCTCTCTCCTATCGGCTTATCCATGGTAAACAAACTCACCCCTGTCCGTTTTGCCTCTCTTATGATGGGAATCTGGTATCTTTCCACCTCTACAGCCAATAAATTTGCAGGTACTTTAGGCGGCCTTTATCCCGAAGACGGGAAAGTGAAAACCCTGCTCGGATTCCGTATTGAAACCATGTTCGACTTCTTTATGGTATTCGTTATCATGTCCGGCGTAGCCTCTCTTATCCTCTTCCTGCTCTCAAAGAAATTACAGAAGATGATGCATGGAGTAGAATAAAAATTGTATTTTTGTGCCAATTTTAAAAATCTATCCCTTATGGACACCATACAAATAAAAGACAAAAAGTTCACTGTTTCCATCAAGGAACAGGACATTCTGAAAGAAGTAACCCGCGTTGCAAATGAAATCAATCGCGATCTGGCTGGTAAAAATCCTCTGTTTCTCAGCGTCCTGAACGGCTCGTTTATGTTTACTGCTGATCTGATGAAAAACATTACTATTCCCTGCGAGATTTCTTTCGTGAAGCTGGCTTCTTATCAGGGGGTGTCCTCTACCGGGGTTATCAAAGAAGTGATCGGTATTACCGAAGATCTGACAGACCGTACGGTAGTGATTGTGGAAGATATTGTAGATACTGGCCTGACTATGCAACGTCTGCTGGACACGCTGGGCACACGTAACCCGAAAGAAATCCACATCGCTTCGTTACTGGTGAAACCTGATAAGTTGAAAGTAGATTTGAATATAGAATACGTAGCCATGGAAATTCCTAATGACTTCATTGTAGGTTATGGATTGGATTATGATGGCTTCGGGCGCAATTATGCGGACATTTATACAGTGGTAGATTAAAAAAGAATTTGAATTAGGTATAATATAAGTAACAGTTAAATTGTAAATCACAAATGTTGAACATTGTAATTTTCGGTGCTCCCGGTTCAGGAAAGGGAACACAAAGTGAGAAAATCGTAGAAAAGTACGGTATTAACCACATCTCAACCGGTGACGTGTTGCGTGCTGAAATCAAGAACGGCACAGAACTGGGCAAAACAGCTAAAAGTTATATCGATCAAGGCCAGTTGATCCCTGACGAACTGATGATTGATATTCTTGCAAGTGTATTCGACAGCTTCGAAGACAGCAAAGGTGTAATCTTCGACGGTTTCCCCCGTACGATTGCACAGGCAGAAGCTCTGAAGAAAATGCTGCTGAAAGAAATCAGGGAGTTAGCGTGATGCTTGACCTGGATGTACCTGAAGACGAACTGATGGTCCGCCTCATCAAACGTGGTAAGGACTCCGGTCGTGCCGATGACAACGAAGAGACTATCAAGAAACGTCTTCATGTTTATCATTCACAGACTTCTCCGCTGATTGACTGGTACAAGCAGGAAGGACAATACCAGCACATCAAAGGACAAGGTGCATTGGAAGAAATCTTTGCTGATGTTTGCGCTGCAATCGACGCTGCAAAGTAAAGTAACACAATCATAATTTAGAAGCGCGGTAATACCCATGAAAATGATATTACCGCGCTTTGTTATTCTCCCGTCTGCCCTAAAATAACAAGTAACTATTTCACGATCTTCTTTTTATATTCACGCGGGGTACATTGGATTTTCTTAAAGAATGTAGCATTAAACCGGGCTATAGAATTGAATCCACATTCGTATGCAATGTCGGTAATGCTCATGTCTGTAGTCAGTAATTTACGTTGTGCATGAGCTATTCTTAACTCAGCAATATAGTCACTTATTGTAGTACCAAATGCCTTCTTAAATATATGATTGGCATAATCAGGGTGCAGACCTACTGCATCACCGATATCATTGGCTTTAATATCATTACAATAATTCTTAGTAAGATATATGGTTATTTTTTCGATAAGTGTCGTTTGGTATGAAGCCAATGCTATACCATCATCTGAAGACTGTAAGTGATGAGCCATACGAGTGATTCTGGTCTGCATTTCTAATAAAATAAGATCCGATTGCATATTAACACCGCTATCTTTCAACCAATTATTTAGTAAGAACTCATCATATTGAGAATATTCATCTGTTTGTTCATATAGAATATCTCCTCTGAGCAAGCTGTCTACAAACTGTGCCGGAAGCTTCCAGGATAAAAAATGAGCAAAAGGAATGGTACATACATAATACTTTTCTACATTCTCATAATGAATTATTTGGTGAGGAATAAGCCCCCAGAATATCGTAAACCGCTTATTGGGTATCGTTATTTTTTCGTTGTGTCGCAAGTAAGTAATATTCCCTTGGGGCAGGTAATTTATCTCTATTTCATTATGCCTATCGTATCTGGGCATAACACGGGGTATCCATGTCTCACATGTAAGTCCATAAGGTTTAAACTCCTCACGGAACTTATCAAAACTGTAACATTTCTCGGAATTCATTATATTCGTATATAAAAATAGAGAGTGTTATTCACATTTTGGTGGTAAATTTGCAAAAATAATCTTTAAATGCCATGAAAAAAGTACTTTTCTTCTTTTTCTTTCTTACAGCATGGAGCCTTTATTCAGAGGCGCAAGTGGCTAATGAGGACAAACATCGGCTGATTGTAACCACTGATTTAGGAGGAACTGATCCGGATGATATCCAGTCAATGATACACTTGTTATTATGCTCAAATGTAATCGACATTGAGGGGTTAATCAGTTCACAAGTCTGGATGGATGACCCAGATAAAACAGCTAAAATTTCAGAGGTAGTAGAACAATTTGGAGAAGTTCTGCCTCGCTTGAATAAACATGCAGAAGGGTATCCCAGTTTGAATCAACTGCAGGCAATTATTAAACAAGGGCAACCTTCCTCTAACATGACCGGAGTAGGTCAAGGTAAAGATTCTCCGGGATCAGAACTGATAATCTCGGTAGTTGATAAGAAAAAGGATCAACGCCCCGTATGGCTTGCAGCTTGGGGTGGAATGAATACGATAGCGCAAGTTTTATGGAAAGTGAAGCATACACGCAGCGAGAAAGACATTAAGAAGTTTACTGCAAAAATCCGCATATATGATGTTCTAGGGCAAGATGATGCCGGAGCCTGGATAGCCAAGAACTTCCCGGAAATAGTATATATCAGAAATAAAGAAGTATATGGTTGGGGCCCCTCCGATCAATGGCTTAAACAGAATATTCAAAGTCATCAGCCATTAGGCAAGCATTATCCTGACCGGAAGTGGGCAACGGAAGGTGACTCTCCTGCTTTCTTTTATGTATATGCCAATGGCCTGAACGTACCCGATTCACTTGAATATGGAGGATGGGGCGGTCGTTTCTCCAATCAAAAGACGAGTGGTATACGAGGTATGGATTTTATAGTGCGCAGCGGGAAAGATGAAACTCAATATGACCCTTATTATATGCATGGAAGCTGCAAAGAGGGCTGTGCCGCCATCAACAAATGGCAGCAGCACATTTGGAATAATTTTGCAGCACGTATGTTATGGACTACAACCGATGATTATAAAGCGGTGAATCATCATCCGCATGCAGTGCTTGATGGAGACCGTTCGCTAAAATGTATCTTTAAGAAGGTAAAAGCCGGAAATTCCATGGTTTTAGATGCCAGCGGTTCAACTGATCCTGATGGTAACAAGCTGATATACAAGTGGAGTGTTTATACTGAACCAAGCAGTTACAAAGGTGAAGTAAAAATAGAAGGGGATAATGCGGAAAAATGCAAAGTACATATCCCTGCTGATGCTGCGGGTCAAAACATACATATCATTTTAGAATTGACGGATGAAGCAACTCCGGCACTTACCGTTTATAGACGAGTAGTGCTAAAAATAAGTTAGAAATGCCCTCCGCTACGGATTAATAAATAAAAAGGAATAAAAAAGTTTGAGGTAGTCTTGGAGAATCGTTACTTTTGCATCGAAAAAGAAAATAAGTATTTTAAAATCAATCGTAAGGAAAGAAATGGCTGAATCGAACTTTGTTGACTACGTAAAGATATATTGCCGCTCCGGAAAGGGCGGACGAGGCTCTACGCACATGAGGCGTGAGAAATACATACCCAATGGCGGCCCCGACGGAGGTGACGGAGGACGAGGAGGTCACATTATCCTACGCGGTAACCGTAACTACTGGACGCTGTTGCATTTGCGCTACGACCGCCATGCACTGGCCGGACATGGAGAATCCGGTTCCAAGAACCGCAGTTTTGGTAAGGATGGAGAAGATAAGATTATTGAAGTTCCCTGTGGCACAGTGGTATACAATGCCGAAACGGGCGAATATATCTGTGACGTCACCGAGCATGGACAAGAAGTAGTCCTGCTGAAAGGTGGACGCGGCGGACTGGGTAACTGGCACTTCAAGACAGCCACCCGTCAGGCACCCCGCTTTGCACAACCGGGTGAACCGATGCAGGAAATGACAGTAATCATGGAGCTGAAGCTCTTGGCAGACGTAGGTCTGGTAGGCTTCCCGAATGCAGGAAAATCAACCTTGCTTGCTTCCGTATCTGCCGCCAAGCCCAAGATAGCCAACTATCCATTCACCACATTGGAACCCAACCTAGGTATTGTTTCTTACCGTGACAGCAAGTCGTTTGTCATGGCGGACATTCCCGGTATCATTGAAGGAGCCAGTGCAGGAAAAGGTTTGGGATTGCGCTTTCTGCGCCATATCGAGCGTAATTCTCTGTTGCTCTTCATGGTGCCTGCCGACAGCGATGATATCCGGAAAGAATATGAAATCCTGTTGAATGAGCTGAGCACTTTCAATCCTGAAATGCTGGACAAACAACGGGTACTTGCCATCACCAAGAGCGATATGCTCGATCAGGAATTGATGGACGAAATAGAGCCTACACTCCCTGCAAACGTTCCGCATGTATTCATTTCCTCCATTACCGGCATGGGACTTTCCGTGCTGAAAGATATTCTTTGGGAAGAGTTGAATAAAGATAGCAACAAAATAGAAGCTATCGTTCACCGCCCGAAGGATGTAAGCAAACTCCAGCAAGAGTTGAAAGACATGGGTGAGGATGAGGACCTCAGCTATGAATATGTGGAAGATGACGAGGACGTGGAAGACCTGGAAGACTTTGAGTATGAGGAAGAGGACTGGGAGGATGACAAGCAATGATTGCTCTGACAGAAGATAAACGAATGTTGGGATACGGGGTTATGACACCGTACTCCAACATTTTTTGTTTCGCAACTACCCGTCGGGGAGGTTTCAGCAAGGGAGATTATGCCTCTTTCAACTGTACGCCTTACACGGGGGATGATGCAGAATCTGTCCGTCGCAATCAGGAATTACTCTGCAGCTCCATGCCTCAACAGCCTAAAGAATTAGTCATTCCGTTCCAGACACATGGTACAAAGGTGGAGGTGATTGATGAAAAGTATCTCAATGCCACATCTGACGAGCGAACGGTCATGCTGCAAGGGGTGGATGCACTAATCACAAAGGAACCGGGTTGCTGCATTTGCATTTCTACGGCAGACTGTATTCCTATCCTGTTGTATGATCGCAAAAACCAAGTGGTAGCCGCCGCCCATGCAGGTTGGCGAGGAACGGTGAATTACATAGCCGGACACACTCTCGACAGGATGCGGGCACTCTACGGAACCGATGGAAAAGACGTAATCGCTTGTATCGGCCCCGGCATATCCTTGCCTTCTTTTGAAGTGGGCGAAGAAGTGTACGAAGCTTTCCGCATGAACGGTTTTGCAATGGATTATATATCAGAATGGAAACCGGAAACACATAAGCATCATATAGACCTATGGGCTGCGAACCGGATGCAGTTGCTCGATTTTGGCGTACCCGGCGAGCAAATAGAGACATCTGGTATTTGCACTTATATGAGACATGAAGAATTTTTCTCGGCAAGACGGCTGGGGATTAAATCAGGACGTATACTATCGGGAATTATGATAGTAGACACAAAACCATAACTTTTTAATATGAAGAACATTTTGTCCAAAAGGCAACTATCGATTCTCATTGTACTGGGAATTTTGATTCTTGACCAAGTCATAAAGATTGAGGTTAAAACGAATATGTTTTATAATGAAAGCATTCATATCACAGATTGGTTTTATCTTCGTTTTATAGAAAATCCCGGTATGGCTTTCGGTATGCAGATAGTACCTAAAGCCATTCAGACTATTGCCCGCACAATATTTGCCATCGCAATTGGATGGTATATCGTCATACTTATTAAAGCTAAATATAAGCGTGGCTATATTGCATGTATTTCATTGATACTGGCAGGAGCTATCGGGAATATCATCGACAGCATATTCTATGGCGTTATTTTCAGTAAGAGTACACCCACCGAGATTTCTACTTTCGTACCTATAGGGGAAGGATATACCGGTTGGCTGCATGGAAAAGTGGTCGACATGTTCTACTTTCCTCTTTTTGAGTTTAACTGGCCAAGCTGGATGCCATTTATAGGAGGAGACAATTTTGTATTCTTCAGTCCGGTATTCAATTTAGCGGATGCTGCCATCAGTTGCGGAGTGATTATCTTATTTTTGTTTTACATGAAAAGTTTAAATAGTAGTTTTAGTTTATGTACCAGATCACCGTATCAGAAGAAATAAAAAATGCCTGCCCCATCTTCAAAGGTGCAGCCGTCTATGCAGAAGTTACCAATACAGCCTTTTTGCGAAGGGCTTTGGGAAGAGATCAATACTTTTACCCGGGAACTGACTTCCACTACCCAGCCGGAGGACATCAAACTGCAACCCGCCATTGCAGCTACCCGGGAAGCTTATAAACGCTGCGGCAAAGACCCAAGCCGTTACCGTCCTTCTGCCGAAGCCTTGCGCCGCCGTCTGATGCGCGGAATTGCCCTTTACCAAATAGATACATTGGTTGACCTGATTAATCTGGTATCCCTGCGCACCGGTTATTCCATCGGTGGTTTCGATGCGGACAAGATACAGGGCACTGACCTCAAACTGGGAATTGGACGCGCCGAAGAACCATTCGAAGGTATCGGACGGGGTGTGCTGAACATCGAAGGACTTCCGGTCTATCGCGATGCCGTAGGCGGTATCGGTACTCCTACCAGCGACAACGAACGTACTAAAATGGATTTAGGCACCCAGCATATCCTTGCCATCGTCAATGGTTACAGCGGACAGGAAGGTCTGCGGGAAGCTGCCGAGATGATACAGGAATTACTGAAAAAATACACTTCTTCGAATGGAGGAGAAATTATCTATTTTGAATAACGAGAAGGACCTTTAATCATGAACATATTCTTTCTGTTGCTATCATTCGCACTGGCTTATACTCCGCCTGAAGAGAAACCTAGCTTCTCGCAAATGGAAATCAATCATATCCGGGTTACTACACCGGGGCTTTTCGATAACGAAAAATTATTAGAATTGCATCTGGAGCAAATACCTGACACCGCTTATTGCTTTCCGCTTCCCGGAGGAAAAGTGATTTCTCCTTACGGACGTGGTGGCGGCCGTCACTCGGGTATTGATATCAAGACTTGCGCCAAAGACACGATACGCAGTGCTTTCGATGGCATTGTACGTATGTCGAAGCCCTACAGTGCTTACGGCAACGTAATCGTTGTGCGCCATTCTTCGGGATTGGAAACGATATACAGTCATAATTTTAAGAATCTTGTTCAGAGCGGTGACGTCGTTAAGGCCGGACAACCCATTGCACTGACCGGACGTACCGGACGGGCCAGTACCGAACACCTTCATTTTGAAACCCGCATCAACGGGCAGCATTTCAACCCCAATCTCATTTTCAATTTCAAAGAAAGGACACTCCGCAAAGAGTGTATTCACTGCACCAAGAATGGAAAAGGCGTCATCGTGAAGCCTGCAACAAAAAAAACAGCCGGAACCAGCTAAGTATCCAAACGTTTCACTAAATTTGCAACTGTTTTACCTATAAAACGACATGAACTTATAAACAATTCAATGATAGAAAAACTGATTGTTCTTGAGGATATCGATCCGGTTATCTTTTACGGTGTGAATAACGCCAATATGCAGTTGATAAAAGCTTTGTACCCCAAACTGCGCATTGTTGCACGCGGCAATGTCATCAAAGTGTTGGGAGATGAAGAAGAGATGTGCGCATTCGAAGAAAACATTACCAAGCTGGAAAAATACTGCGCCGAATACAACTCATTGAAAGAAGAGGTGATCATCGACATCATCAAAGGAAATGCACCGCAAGCAGAAAAGTCGGGTAACGTCATCGTATTCAGCGTGACAGGCAAACCGATCATCCCCCGCAGTGAAAATCAGCTTAAACTGGTAGAAGGTTTCGCCAAGAACGACATGGTATTTGCCATAGGTCCTGCCGGTTCGGGAAAGACGTATACTGCCATTGCCCTTGCCGTACGTGCCCTCAAAAATAAAGAGATCAAGAAAATCATCCTCAGTCGCCCCGCCGTGGAAGCCGGTGAGAAGCTTGGATTCCTGCCCGGTGACATGAAGGATAAGATAGACCCGTATCTGCAACCGTTGTATGATGCCTTGCAGGATATGATTCCGGCTGCCAAGCTGAAAGAATACATGGAACTGAACGTCATTCAGATTGCTCCCCTCGCCTTTATGCGCGGAAGGACGTTGAATGATGCAGTCGTAATTCTGGATGAAGCGCAGAACACCACTACCCAGCAGATCAAGATGTTCCTCACCCGTATGGGTATGAACACCAAGATGATTGTAACGGGAGATATGACGCAGATCGACCTGCCCTCTTCCCAGACTTCGGGACTGGTACAGGCACTCCGCATCCTAAAAGGTGTGAAAGGCATCAGCTTTGTGGAACTGAACAAGAAAGATATTGTGCGTCACCAATTGGTAACTCGCATTGTAGATGCCTACGAGAAATTTGATAAGGAAACCAAAGCCGAACGGGAAAAAAGAAAACTCACCACAGGATAACACCGAGTCTCACAGAGCAGAAAAGAACTCTGTGAGACTCGGTGTCACTCTGTGGTGAAAACCATAGAAAATATCCAAATCATAAATATAACAATGATGAAAGCATTAACAAAAACTGATTTCAATTTTCCGGGACAGAAAAGTGTGTACCACGGAAAAGTACGCGATGTTTATAACATCAATGGTGAAAAGCTGGTTATGGTAGCAACCGACCGTATCTCTGCATTCGACGTTGTTTTGCCGAAAGGCATTCCTTTCAAAGGACAAATGCTGAATCAGATTGCAGCCAAATTCCTGGATGCTACTACTGACATTTGCCCTAACTGGAAGACAGCTACACCCGACCCGATGGTAACGGTGGGTGTGATGTGCGAAGGTTTCCCCATCGAAATGATTGTACGCGGTTATCTTTGCGGTAGCGCATGGCGTACTTACAAAAGCGGTGTACGCGAAATCTGTGGTGTGAAGTTGCCCGAAGGAATGAAGGAAAACCAGAAGTTCCCCGAACCCATCATCACACCGACTACGAAAGCTGAAATCGGTGAACACGACGCAGACATTTCAAAAGAAGAAATCCTTGCTAAAGGTCTGGCTACTCCCGAAGAATATGCCATATTGGAAAAATACACCATGGCACTCTTCAACAGAGGAACTGAGATCGCAGCAGAACGTGGTCTGATTCTGGTAGATACGAAGTATGAATTCGGTAAGCACAACGGTACTATTTACCTGATGGATGAAATCCATACACCGGACTCCAGCCGCTACTTCTACTCTGAAGGTTATCAGGAACGCTTTGAAAAAGGCGAAGCACAGAAACAACTTTCTAAAGAATTCGTTCGCGAATGGTTGATGGACAATGGTTTCCAGGGCAAGGAAGGACAACAAGTTCCGGAAATGACAGACGAAATCGTAGCATCCATCAGTGAGCGTTACATTGAATTGTACGAGCATATCACCGGAGAGCAATTCGTGAAGGAAGATACCAGCAACATTGCTTCACGTATCGAGAAGAACGTAACGGAATACTTAAATAAGTGATAAACGGCTTAGTGATAAGCAATTAGTAGGTTTATTAATCACTTATCACTAACCACTAAACACTATCAACATGGATTATCCCCAGGAACATATCAAACCCTACGGTGAGGACGGAAAGAAGAGTGAACAGGTAGAAGAAATGTTCGACAACATTGCTCCTGCTTATGATAAGCTGAACCATACACTTTCATTAGGCATCGACCGCAGTTGGCGCCGGAAAGCGATCCATTGGTTAAAGCCTTTCCAACCAAAGCGCATCATGGACGTAGCCACCGGTACAGGTGACTTTGCCATTCTTGCCTGCCGCGAGTTGCAGCCTGACGAACTGATAGGCACCGACATCTCAGAGGGAATGATGGACGTGGGACGTAATAAAGTAAAACAGGCGCACCTCTCGGACAAAATATCCTTTGCCCGGGAGGACTGCACCTCTCTCTCATTTGCCGATGACACGTTCGATGCTGTAACCGTAGCGTTCGGTATCCGCAACTTCGAAGGGTTGGACAAAGGGTTGGCGGAAATGTGCCGCGTGCTGAAAACCGGAGGACATCTCGTCATTCTGGAACTCTCCACACCGGACCGTTTTCCGATGAAACAACTTTTCACCATCTACTCCAAAGTAGTCATCCCCCTGCTCGGCAAATGCCTGTCAAAAGACAATAGTGCTTACACCTACCTGCCCCAAAGCATCCGTGCTTTCCCGCAAGGCGAAGTGATGCAGGAAGTTATTCGCAAAGCAGGTTTCAGTCAGGTTAATTTCCGCAGACTGACATTCGGTATATGCACTCTTTATACTGCGACTAAATAGAGTGATAAAGTGACAAAGTGATAAGTGATATCACCTATCACATTACCGCTCTACCACCTTATATATAGTATTATTAACGTTAGCACACTAAGAGAATTATGCAGAAATACGGTTTAATAGGCTATCCGCTGAGACATTCGTTTTCCATCGGATATTTCAATGAAAAGTTCAAATCGGAGAATATCGACGCCGAATATGTAAACTTTGAGATACCCAACATCAATGACTTTATGGAAGTCATAGAGGAAAATCCCAACCTCTGCGGACTTAATGTGACCATCCCGTACAAGGAGCAGGTCATCCCCTTTCTTGACGAACTGGACAAAGATACCGCAAAGATCGGCGCAGTGAACGTCATCAAAATTATCCGCCAGCCGAAGGGAAAAGTAAAGCTTGTCGGCTACAACTCGGATATCATAGGATTTACACAGTCCATTGAGCCTTTACTGCAACCCCATCACAAGAAGGCGCTGATTCTGGGTACAGGCGGTGCATCCAAAGCCGTCTATCGCGGACTGGCCAATCTGGGCATCGAAAGCGTATTCGTATCGCGTACGAAAAAGGAATCGTCTTACCTCACTTACGACGAACTGACACCGGAGATCATGCAGGAATATACTATTATCGTAAACTGTACGCCCGTAGGCATGTATCCTAAGGTGGATTTCTGTCCGGATATTCCTTATGATCAATTAACTCCCAACCATTTACTCTACGATTTGTTATATAATCCCAATGAAACCCTTTTCATGAAAAAGGGAGAGGCTCACGGCGCCGTTACTAAAAACGGACTGGAAATGCTGTTATTGCAAGCATTTGCCGCATGGGAAATATGGAACAAATAGAGTGAAAGGAAGGAAAGATGAAGAAAGGTATCAAGTACAGTCTGCTCGGACTGTTAGCAGTTATCATTATTGCCCTCACAGGTGCGAGTTTCTACATGCTCGGCTACTCGCTGAGACCGGAGCACAACAAAGGGAAAGATATTCCCGGCTCCTACGAGTATATGCTCAGCGAGTACCCGCAAATCAAGCCTTGGATAGATAGTTTGCAAACTGTCGGTGCTTTACGGGATACCTTTATTATCAACCCTGAAGGGGTGCAACTGCATGCCATTTACGCAGCCGCTCCCGAACCGACCCACAAAACAGCCGTCATCGTGCATGGCTATACGGACGATTGCATCCGTATGCTAATGATAGGTTACCTTTACAACAAAGATTTAAAGTATAACATTCTGCTGCCCGACCTGCAGAATCAGGGACTAAGCGGAGGCCCTGCTATTCAAATGGGTTGGAAAGACCGGTTGGACGTATTGCACTGGATGGACATTGCCAACGATATTTACGGCGGAAATACCCAGATGGTAGTACATGGCATCTCTATGGGTGCCGCCACCACTATGATGGTATCCGGTGAGCCTCAACAACCTTTTGTGAAATGTTTTGTGGAAGATTGCGGTTATACCAGCGTATGGGACGAATTCTCCTACGAGTTGAAAGGGCAGTTCGGGCTGCCTCCTTTCCCGTTGATGTACACCACCAGTTGGCTGTGCAACGTGAAATACGGCTGGAACTTCAAGGAAGCTTCTTCGCTGAATCAGGTCAGGAAATGCAAACTGCCGATGTTCTTCATTCATGGCGATGCAGATACATACGTGCCCACCTGGATGGTCTTCCCGCTCTATGAGGCAAAATCGGAACCCAAAGAATTGTGGCTTGCCCCCGGTGCCACACACGCCATGTCCTACAAGGATCACCCGGAGGAATACACCGAACGTGTGAAGAATTTCGTAGGAAAATACATCTATTGATGTGATTTTTCCTATATTCGCCACGCAAATACATTAGTATGAAAAGATTAATCTCCATAAGTTTATTCCTATGCCTGCTGCTATCCATGCAGGCACAGAAGGTCTATACTACAGACAATATCCCCAAAGTACATCTTCAGAACAAAATGCGCTATGTCTGCAATCCGGACGGTATCCTCTCTCAGGCTGCCTGCGACAGCATCGACCGTATGCTGTATGCATTGGAACAACAGACCGGCATTGAGACAGTAGTTGCCGTAGTTCCGTCTATCGGCAATGATGATTGCTTTGACTTTGCACACCGCCTGCTCAATGAATGGGGTGTAGGAAAGAAAGGAAAGAATAATGGTCTGGTCATTCTTCTGGTGACCGACCAGCGCTGCATCCAGTTCTACACAGGTTATGGACTGGAAGGAGATCTGCCCGATGCCATCTGTAAACGTATCCAGACGCGCGACATGATTCCTTATCTGAAAGATGGTAACTGGGATGCGGGTATGGTTGCCGGTGTGCGTGCCGTATGCGGCAGACTGGACGGCAGCATGGTGAATGATACAGATGATGAAGAAGACATTTCCTTTTTCGGTATTCTGGCAGCAGTTATCGGATTCTTTGTTGTTGCCGGAGGAATCGGTTGGATGGCGGCACGTGCCGCAAGTAAATGCCCCAACTGCGGACAGCATAAATTGCAACGTACCAGCAGCAAAGTGGTTTCACGGATCAACGGAGTAAAAACGGAAGATGTTACCTACACTTGCCGCAACTGCGGACACAAGGTAGTACGCCGCAAACAGTCGTATGATGAAAACTATCGCGGAGGTGGCGGAGGAGGTCCGGTCATCTTTGGAGGTGGCGGAGGCTTCGGCGGAGGAGGCGGTGGCTTCAGCGGAGGCAGCTTCGGTGGAGGTATGGGAGGTGGCGGAGGTGCCGGTTCCCGATTCTGATGCACCGCAGAAATATATAAATTGTATAATCATTTAATAAAAGAAAAGTATGAAGAAATCAACTATTATCATTCTTGTTGTTTTAGCTCTCCTCGTCATTTGGGGTGTCACTGGTTATAACGGACTGGTAACTATGGATGAAAACGTAAGCGGACAATGGTCAAACGTTGAAACACAATATCAACGCCGTGCCGACTTGATTCCGAATCTGGTTAGTACGGTAAAAGGATACGCTTCTCATGAAAAAGAAACTCTGGAAGGTGTGGTAGAGGCTCGCAGCCAGGCTACTCAAATTAAAGTAGATGCTAATGATCTGACTCCGGAAAAGTTGGCTGAATACCAGAAAGCTCAAGGTGCGGTAACTTCTGCATTGGGTAAGTTGCTTGCCATTACTGAGAATTACCCCGACTTGAAAGCAAACCAGAATTTCCTGGAACTGCAAGCTCAATTGGAAGGTACTGAAAACCGTATCAACGTGGCACGTACCAACTTCAACAATGCAGCAAAGAACTTCAATACTGCCATCCGCCGCTTCCCAAAGAACATTCTTGCAAGTCTGTTCGGTTTCGAAAAGCGTGCTTACTTTGAAGCTTCCGAAGGAGCTGAAACAGCACCGCAGGTACAGTTCTAAATAAGTTTATTCCTACCGTAACAAACGGTTCTATAAAAAACAAGTACCCCTTCCACCCATCGGAAACTCCAGTCTATTCGAGTTTCCAGGGTGGAAGGGGTACTTCCATTTTTTAAGATGACTACTGCAAATCCGTTATTGCCTCTTTCAATTCTTTTATCCCGCTCCATGCTTTGAGGAACAAACGAATTCCTATCAGCGTTCCTACGACAAGACCAGTCCAGGCACCTATCAATATATAACGATCACCCATCTGGGACATATCCCATATCATACTTGCCAGTAAAGGTACGGCACACAACACACTCACAGCTATCCCCACTTTGAAAGACATCCGAAAACGGCTCTCCGCCAGACACACTTCACGCACAGTCATCTTCAGGCAATCAATCTTCCTTAACAGCAACATCCATGTGAATTGCCGGGCTATTATCACAGCTACAAACAGAAACAACAGCACCCACGTTGACATGCTAAAATCACACATCTGATTATGAACAATATACCAGCAAAAGAAAGGCAAACAGATCACTACAATCGTAAATCGACGCAACACACGATCCTGGACCTTCTTTACTTTACTGACTACCTTATTATTTAGTTGCTGGCGCTGGTCCATTTCCAGACGCCCGAGCCTTTCTTCCATTATATTCCAATTTTGTTTTAATTCTTCCAGTTCCATAATCTGTTTTATTTTAGCTATTCGCTTGTTTTGTAAGTTTATCCTTAATTCGTTTCAATTTTGAAGCCACGGTATTGCGCGGCACGCCGACAATTTCCGCAATCTCTTCGTAAGAATTTTCATCCAGCCACAGCAAGATGACGGCACGTTCAAACTTATCCAGTCCCGCAATGAGACGATACATCTCTTTCAAGCGTTTGGTCGTTTCACTATCTTCTGCTTCCAAACCGTAGAGGGAATCCAAGGAAGTATGCTCGCCCCGGCGTTGCTGCTGGCGATAAAAGGAGATACAGGTATTCAATCCCACGCGGTAAATCCACGAAGAAGGTTTACCCTTTCCTTCATAACCCTCGAAGCCTTTCCAAAGGTTTATTACTACATCCTGGTAGAGATCTTTAAAATTATCCCCGTCCGTGGCATACATGTAGCAGATTTTATAGATCACTCGCTTGTATTCCTCAATGAGGGAAGTGAACTGTTTTTCCTTATCATTTTGTTCCATCTTAAGATAGTCTTTTATACATAAGACGCCCGGTTGGGGAATTAGTTGCAGAGGAAAGAAAAAAAAGAAAATTGAGGGATATACTACAGGGTGGGATATGAGCTAAATGATAATTCCAATATTATGTAGATAGAGTACTCAATTCCCCTCCTCCGTCGGAGGTTGCTCTCCCCCGATAACGGGGGAGCCGGAGGGGGTGGGTGCCCAAAGGGAGGGGTGGTAGGTAAAGCAAGAAATACCAATGAATCATATCAATAAGGAATTATTTTCTCACCTACCACCTCCCCCTTCGGGTACTCCTCCTCCCAAGAGGAGGAGAATTAAGATAGTATCACTTGATCATTTGATTCATTACCATCCCGTAATTAATACATTTTCGTCCTCATTATATACATCCATATTAAAAATTCCTGTATCTTTGTTGCATATTTCTTCAATAAGTGGAGAAATATACTTTGTGATTTGGAGATCATTTTATTATTCGTTTTCCAAAAAATCTGGTAAATTTTTACAAGAACGAATAGTAGGTGAAAGAACTCCACGTCTGGATTGCATATAACTTTGTTATATACGTTCCGGCGTGGGGCTATTGCTTATTATTTTCTTGGTGGGTTTACCAGAGCCTTTGGGAAGAATAATATAACAATAGTACCCACGCCCTTTTTTCATTATAAAGAAACTTAGGACAAACTACAATTTTTAAATTTATAACACGATGAATGTAGACTTTACCTGCTCTTGCCAAATGAAAACCGACTTAGAAAACTCAGCCGATGTATTTTCTTTTTTTGAAGAAAACTTATTCTCTGCCTGCTATCGCAGATAATCTGGATACGCTTTCCCCTAAAGAATTGCGCTGTGCCTGTTGCCTGATGGGCGTTGCCTTAGTAGCATTATCCCAGAAGAAAACCATTTGGGAACGACTGAAGACTATGGGATTGGGAAGCAAAGAATAAAGCCTCAGCCCTGCTTCATTACTACCGCCCTCACACAATTCCCTGAGCCATCATGCAAAAGATGGCATCTTTTGTTGTAAAAGGTGGCATCTTTAACATCAAAAGATGGCATCTTTCGTAGCAAAAGATGCCACCTTTTTTGCATCACTTGTATAAGAGAAAGAGATGAAAGGTAAGTGTTATCAACATGAAAGGATTAAGTGAAGACACCCCAAACTCCAATTTCTTATGCAAAGGCAAGGCTATAAGCAAAATAATCGCTACTTTTGCTACGTGAAGATAGGCTGCACCTCAGCAAAATGCAAATGCCGGGGCATTCAGTTTAAATAAATCTCTCACATTCGAAAAAGAGAATGAATTCTCTTTTTACTCATAAAATCGAGATTTTGCACTATCTTTGCACATTCAATTGAAAAAACATATCAACTCATGAGTAACCAAAGATACATGATGCGCGGTGTCAGCGCTTCTAAAGAAGATGTGCACAATGCCATCAAGAACATCGACAAAGGTATTTTCCCGCAGGCTTTCTGCAAAATTATCCCTGACATTTTGGGCGGTGACCCGGAGTATTGCAACATTATGCACGCCGACGGTGCAGGCACGAAGTCCTCATTGGCTTATATGTACTGGAAAGAAACAGGTGATCTTTCTGTTTGGAAAGGCATTGCACAGGATGCACTGATTATGAATATCGACGACCTGCTCTGCGTAGGTGCAGTAGATAATATCCTGGTTTCTTCTACCATCGGACGCAATAAACTTCTCATTCCGGGAGAAGTTATCTCCGCCATCATCAACGGTACGGACGAATTGCTCGCCGAGCTCCGCGAAATGGGTGTAGGCGTATATGCCACTGGCGGTGAAACTGCCGATGTAGGCGATTTGGTACGTACCATCATCGTAGACAGTACCGTAACTTGCCGCATGAAGCGCAGCGATGTGATTGATAATGCCAATATCCGTCCGGGCGATGTAATTGTAGGCTTGGCTTCTTACGGACAGGCTACTTACGAAAAAGAATATAACGGCGGTATGGGAAGCAACGGACTGACCAGCGCCCGCCACGATGTGTTCTCTAAATATCTGGCAGAGAAATATCCCGAAAGTTATGACAAGGCAGTGCCCGAAGAACTGGTTTACTCCGGTGGTCTGAAACTGACGGATGCCGTAGAAGACAGCCCGCTGGATGCAGGCAAATTGGTACTCTCCCCTACCCGCACGTATGCACCGGTAGTGAAGAAGTTGCTGGATGCACTTCGCCCTGAAATTCACGGTATGGTACACTGCTCGGGTGGTGCACAGACGAAAGTGTTGCACTTTATAGGTGACAATTGCCGCGTAATTAAGGATAATCTGTTCCCTGTTCCTCCTTTGTTCAAAACAATTAAAGAGCAGAGCAATACGGACTGGGCAGAGATGTACAAGGTATTCAATATGGGACACCGCCTTGAAGTATATCTGTCGCCCGAACATGCCGAGGAAGTAATTGCCATCAGCAAGAGCTTCGGCATCGATGCACAGATTGTTGGACGTATTGAAGAAAGCAACCAGAAAGAACTGATTATCAATAGTGAGTTCGGAGAATTCAAATACTAATTCAATGGCAGACAACAATACCATATTAGAGAAACTCGAAGGGCTTGTTGCCCGCTTCGAAGAAGTATCGACGCTGATTACAGACCCGGCAGTGATTGCCGACCAAAAGCGTTACGTAAAACTCACCAAAGAGTATAAAGAACTGGGCGACCTGATGGAGGCCCGTAAAGAATATATCCAGGTGCTGAACGGCATCGAGGAAGCCAAAGAGATCATCTCCAATGAAGCAGACCCGGAGATGCGGGAAATGGCACGCGAAGAATTGGATGCCTGTCAGGCACGCCAGCCGGAACTGGAAGAACATATCAAACTCCTCCTCGTACCTGCCGACCCACAGGACAGCAAGAACGCCATCCTCGAAATTCGTGGAGGTACAGGCGGTGACGAAGCCGCTATCTTTGCCGGAGACCTTTTCCGCATGTACACCAAATATTGCGAAACAAAAGGTTGGAGGATGGAAATATCCAGCGTCAACGAAGGCGCGGCAGGTGGATTCAAGGAAGTTATTTGCAGCGTTACGGGCGACAATGTGTACGGAACATTGAAATACGAATCGGGTGTACACCGCGTACAGCGTGTTCCGGCTACTGAAACTCAGGGGCGTGTGCATACTTCCGCCGCATCTGTAGCCGTGCTGCCCGAAGCAGAAGAGTTCGATGTAGTAATTAATGAAGGCGAAATCAAATGGGATACTTTCCGAAGTGGCGGTGCCGGCGGACAGAATGTAAATAAAGTTGAGTCCGGTGTACGTCTGCGCTATGTATGGAGAAATCCAAACACCGGTGCTTCCGAAGAAATCCTGATTGAGTGTACCGAAACACGCGACCAACCGAAGAATAAAGAGCGTGCCCTCTCACGTCTGCGTACCTTTATTTACGACAAGGAACATCAGAAATATCTGGACGATATTGCCTCCAAGCGAAAGACAATGGTATCTACCGGAGACCGCTCCGCTAAAATCCGTACCTACAACTATCCGCAAGGACGCATCACCGACCATCGTATCAACTATACCATCTATAACCTCTCCGCCTTTATGGACGGTGACATTCAGGACTGTATCGACCACCTGATTGTAGCGGAAAATGCAGAACGTCTGAAAGAAAGCGAACTGTAAACCAACAGGTTAAGAAGCAGAGCGAATGAAAGGACAGCTACTACATAAAGTATTTCATACCCTGACGGAAGCGTTTCAAAATTGCCTGAGGCGCTTTCCTTCTACAGTATGTTTTGTCCTTGCACTTACCGTCTATTTAGTCTATCTGGTAGCTACCGACCTGGATGATGACAGGAAGCTGGTGATGGTTCTGGGTTACTATTTTTCTATCGGTACGTTGCTCTCACTCACTCTCCACCTGTGGAGCGAAGAGATAAAGAGCAAGATAAAAGGAGTGATCGTACATATAGTAATGCACGTATTGCTGATTGCCGATGCGGTGTACCTCTACAGCCTTTCACCGGAACAGTCGCTTACCGAAATAGGCATAGCCCACGGAGCCGCCATCCTGGCACTGTGGCTTTCGGCTTTCTTCCTTTCATTCATCAAAGAAAAGAATGACATTCCAAGCTGGAACTTCACTTCATACACGGTTGGCGCTTTTGTCACGGCCAATGTGGTGGGGCTTATCATGAGCGGTGGAATCAGCCTGCTGGTATTTTCGCTTCGCCAACTCTTCAACGTGGATGTAAGTTGGAATTGCTATCTATATATTCTTATTATATGTAGTGTATTGCTTCCGATGTTGCTCTTCCTTGGCATGTTGCCCAAAGATGAACAAAAACATAACCGGGAGCCGCAACCATCGGAGTTCCTGAACGGCACGATACATTTTCTCTTTCTCCCGCTCATGGCAGGATACCTCCTCGTGCTTTATGTCTATGCAGCCCGCATATTTATCAGTTGGGAACTGCCCACAGGCTGGGTATCCTGGCTCGTGGTAGCGCTGATGGCAGGATGTATCGCCATTGAATTCGGGTTGTATCCCGTGCGTATTCAGGAGAAGAAACCTATAAACGAATGGATTGCGCGTTGGTTACCCGCTTTGGTATTGCCGATGCTGGTACTGATGACAATCGGCATTATACGCCGCTTCAACGATTACGGCGTTACCATCAATCGCCTTTACCTTATAACTCTCAACATCTGGTGCTATATTGTTTGTATCGGACTCGTCTTCACTAAAGCCCGGCGCATCAGTTGGATACCGATTTCGTTCTCCATCCTCTTTCTGCTAACTTCAGCACTGCCAGTCAATTATGCAAGTATCACCCGGAATATCATGCGCAGCAGCGTAGAGAAAGAGCTGAAACGCACTAATTTAAAACTACCACTCACCCGTGAACAGTACGATGACTGGATGGAATCGCTCCCGGCAGAAACGTCAGTGCAAGTAAACGACAAGTTCAGATATCTGCGCAACTGGTTCGGACGGAAAAGTATAGCCGACCTTGTGGACAAGGATGCCTCATTCTATTCTTCTAAAAATTACGGTACTACCGATACAACAGACGATTCCGATTCCTTCGTATCATACAGCGGCAAGAGTTCACATCAAGTCAGCATCCAGATACCGGACGGGTACCATCAGTTCATAGTCGTACCGGATGAAAATATAAAGGACAGATACTTCCACATACCATACGACTATCTGGAAACAGGAATACTGCCTGTTCCCCTTACCACTCAGACTAATAATAAGAACGATACGATCTTCATTGACCTGAAAACAATGGAGGCACTTGATAATCACAAATATAATCAAATGCCCCCTACCCGATTTAAATGTAATTCCGACAGATGCCTTTTCATGCTAACAAGTTTCTCTCTGGATTACAATAAGAAAAGGAAAGATGCTCTCAGGTTACGCATAGAAGGCTACTTATTCAAGAAATAACCAAACGAATTATAAACAGATTAAATAGATTCAGTAATGGATAAACAACAACTTTTTAAAAATATCAAGCGTAAGAAATCATTCCTCTGCGTAGGTCTGGATACAGACATCAAGAAAATCCCGGAACACTTGTTGAAAGAAGAAGATCCGATCTTCGCTTTCAATAAAGCCATCATCGACGCAACGGCTGACCTTTGCATTGCCTACAAACCGAACCTCGCTTTCTATGAAAGTATGGGCGTGAAAGGCTGGATTGCTTTTGAAAAGACTGTGAAATATATCAAGGAAAACTATCCCGACCAATTCATCATTGCCGATGCAAAGCGTGGTGACATTGGAAATACCTCTGCCATGTATGCCCGCACATTCTTCGACGAACTGGACATCGACTCTGTAACCGTAGCCCCTTACATGGGTGAGGACAGTGTTACTCCGTTCCTGACTTATGAAGGCAAATGGGTAATCCTCCTGGCACTGACAAGCAACAAAGGTTCCCACGACTTCCAGTTGACGGAAGATCCCAACGGCGAACGCCTTTTCGAAAAAGTACTGCGCAAGTCTCAGGAATGGGCCAACGACGGACAGATGATGTATGTGGTAGGTGCCACACAAGGCCGCGCTTTCGAAGATATCCGCAAGATTGTTCCCAACCACTTCCTGCTGGTACCGGGTGTAGGTGCACAGGGTGGCTCACTGGAAGAAGTTTGTAAGTATGGCATGAACTCCACTTGCGGACTGATTGTAAACTCCAGCCGTGGCATCATCTATGTGGATAAGACTGAAAAATTTGCAGAAGCTGCACGCAATGCCGCAAAGGAAGTGCAACAGCAGATGGCGGAACAGTTGAAGGGAGTGATTAACGCCTAATCACTTATCACTTACCCTTAATCACTAACAACGTGTTCGAACGAAAGATCATTAACGACCCGGTGTTCGGGTTCATCAATATCCCGAAGGGGTTGCTGTACGACATCGTGCGGCATCCCCTTTTGCAGCGTTTAAACCGCATCAAGCAACTGGGTTTGTCGTCTGTGGTTTATCCCGGTGCACAGCACACGCGCTTTCAACATTCGTTGGGAGCTTTCCATTTGACGAGCGAAGCTGTCCAGCAGCTCGCCAGCAAGGGAAACTTCATTTTTGATAGTGAAGCCGAAGCAGTACAGGCAGCCATTCTGATGCATGACATCGGACACGGTCCTTTCTCTCATGTACTGGAAGACACCATCGTACAGGGCGTATCCCACGAGGATATCTCCCTCATGCTGATGGAACGTATCAACAAAGAAATGAACGGGCAACTCACACTTGCCATCCAGATATTCAAGGACGAATACCCCAAGAAGTTCCTGCACCAACTGGTCAGCGGACAACTTGACATGGACCGCATGGACTACCTTCGCCGCGACAGTTTCTATACCGGCGTAACAGAAGGCAACATCGGCTCGGCACGCATCATCAAGATGCTCGATGTGAAAGAAGACCATCTCGTGGTAGAATCCAAAGGTATCTACTCCATTGAGAACTTCCTCACTGCCCGCCGCTTGATGTACTGGCAGGTATATCTGCACAAAACGTCCGTAGCATACGAGAAAATGCTCATCAGCGCCCTGCTCCGTGCCAAAGAATTAGCAAGTAAAGGTGTAGAATTATTTGCTTCACCGGCATTGCGTTTTTTCCTTTACAATGACATCAACAAGGAAACTTTCTATAACAATCCGGAGTGCCTGGAGAACTTTATCCAACTGGACGACAATGATATATGGACCGCATTAAAGGTCTGGAGCACCCACAGTGACAAGGTTTTATCCACGCTGAGCCTCGGTATGATCAACCGTAATATCTTCAAAGTGGAAATTTCTACCGAACCAATATGTGAAAAAAGAAAAAAAGAGTTAACTTTGCAAATCAGTCAGCAACTGGACATACCCCTCTCTGAAGCGAGTTATTTCGTCTCTACCCCCAGCATCGAGAAGAATATGTACGACCCGGCAGACGATAGTATTGATATCCTTTATAAAGACGGAAGTATTAAGAATATTGCTGAAGCATCGGACATGCTCAATATTTCCCTACTGTCTAAAAAGGTAAAAAAATACTATCTTTGCTACCAACGTTTGCATAGGTAAGTATAAAATATTCACCCAAGGACAAGGAAATATAAAAAAAAAGTCCGTTATTTGTGATTTGAAACCATCTAACAAGAATAAGACAATGGAGTTCTCTGCTAAACAAATTGCAACATTTATCCAAGGAGAAATCGTTGGAGACGAGAATGCAACTGTACATACTTTTGCCAAGATAGAAGAAGGCATCCCCGGTGCTATATCGTTTCTGTCCAACCCCAAATATACATCTTATATCTACGAAACCCAAGCCAGTATTGTACTGGTAAACAAAGACTTCGTTCCTGAACAAGAAATAAAAGCTACTTTAATTAAGGTGGATAATGCCTACGAAAGTTTGGCTAAATTGCTCAACCTTTACGAACAAAGTAAGCCTAAACGTGTTGGTATTGATCCGTTAGCTTTCGTTGCAGAAACTGCTAAAATCGGAAAGGATGTTTACATTGCACCCTTCGCTTGCATTGGTGAGTATGCAGAAGTAGGAGACAATACAATGATACATCCGCATGCGACTATCGGTAGTGGTGCCAAAATAGGCAATGATTGTATCTTATATGCCAATACGACCATTTATCATGACTGCCGGATAGGCAATCATTGCATCCTGCATTCCGGTTGTGTGATCGGTGCGGATGGTTTTGGTTTCGCCCCAACTCCCGAAGGTTACGAAAAAATACCTCAAATCGGTATCGTAATACTGGAAGACAATGTAGAGATAGGTGCAAACACTTGTGTAGACCGTGCTACAATGGGGGCAACCATCGTACACAAAGGTGTGAAACTGGACAACCTGATACAAGTAGCCCACAATGACGAAATCGGTGCAAATACCGTTATGGCGGCGCAAGTGGGTATTGCAGGATCTACCAAAGTAGGCGAATGGTGTATGTTCGGCGGCCAGGTAGGCATTGCAGGACATATCCATATTGGAAACAAAGTGAACCTCGGAGCACAGTCTGGTGTTCCCAGCAATATTAAGGATGGCAGCCAGTTAATCGGTACTCCTCCCATGGAGCTGAAGCAATACTTCAAAGCCTCCGTTGCCCAACGGAACCTACCGGATATGCTAACAGAACTCCGCCAGCTCCGTAAAGAACTGAATGAATTAAAACAACAAATAAATAAGTAACAAATGTTGAAACAAAAGACTCTGAAAGACAGTTTTTCCCTCAGTGGTAAAGGCCTTCACACGGGACTTGACCTGACCGTTACTTTCAATCCTGCTCCGGACAACCACGGATATAAAATCCAGCGCATCGACGTGGAGGGACAACCTACCATTGATGCGGTTGCGGACAATGTGACTGAAACCACTCGCGGCACCGTCCTTTCCAAGAATGGTGTGAAGGTTAGCACTGTAGAGCACGGCATGGCAGCCCTTTACGCCTTAGGCATAGACAACTGCCTGATACAAGTCAACGGTCCTGAGTTTCCCATTCTGGACGGTAGCGCCCAATATTATGCACAAGAAATAGAGCGCGTAGGTACAGAAGAACAAAATGCCGTTAAAGATTTCTATATCATCAAGTCAAAAATCGAGTTTCGCGATGAAAAGACCGGTTCTTCCATTATCGTGTTGCCCGACGAGAACTTCAGTCTGAATGTACTGGTATCTTACGACTCGACCATCATTCCCAATCAGTTTGCAACGCTGGAGGATATGTCGAAATTCCGAGATGAAGTAGCCGGCAGCCGTACATTTGTATTCGTACGCGAAATCGAACCACTGTTGCAGGCCGGTCTTATCAAAGGCGGCGATTTGGACAATGCCATCGTTATCTACGAACGAGAAATGTCTCAGGAAGACTTCGATAAGTTGGCCGATGTAATGGGAGTTCCCCACATGGATGCCAAGCAACTGGGTTATATCAACCACAAACCGCTGGTATGGGCCAACGAATGCGCCCGCCATAAACTGCTGGACGTTATCGGTGATCTGGCTCTGATTGGCAAGCCCATCAAGGGACGTATCATTGCCACACGTCCGGGACATACCATCAACAACAAGTTTGCCCGCCAGATGCGTAAGGAAATCCGCCTGCATGATATACAGGCTCCGACTTACGACTGTAACCGCGAACCCGTCATGGATGTAAACCGTATCCGCGAACTGTTGCCACACCGTTACCCATTCCAATTGGTAGACAAGGTGATTGAAATAGGTGCCAATTATATTGTAGGCGTGAAGAATATCACTGCCAACGAACCTTTCTTCCAGGGGCACTTCCCACAGGAACCGGTAATGCCGGGTGTGTTGCAGGTTGAAGCTATGGCACAGGTAGGCGGTCTGCTTGTATTGAACTCCGTAGACGAACCCGAACGCTACTCTACCTACTTCATGAAGATAGATGGTGTGAAGTTCCGTCAAAAGGTAGTGCCGGGTGACACCCTTATCTTCCGCGTAGAACTGCTTGCACCTATCCGCCGTGGCATTTCCACGATGAAAGGTTATGCGTTCGTAGGCGAGAAAGTGGTTTGCGAGGCAGAGTTTATGGCACAAATAGTTAAGAACAAGTAAAAGGATTTATGATTTAAGATTTATTCGTGGCTAATAATAAGCGCGAATATCTCATAAATTATAAATCATAAATCATAAATCAGCATGATAAGTCCCTTAGCGTATATTCATCCCGAGGCAAAAATCGGGGAAAACGTAGAGATTGCTCCTTTTGTATTCATCGACAAGAATGTGGTAATCGGCGATAACAACAAGATTATGGCAAATGCCAACATTCTGTACGGTTCACGTATCGGCAATGGAAATACTATTTTTCCGGGAGCTGTTATCGGTGCCATCCCTCAGGACCTGAAATTTCAGGGAGAAGAGAGTACCGCTGAAATTGGTGACAACAATACCATTCGTGAAAATGTTACCATCAATCGCGGTACAGCTGCCAAAGGCAGAACCATTATTGGTAACAACAACCTGTTGATGGAAGGTGTGCACGTAGCTCATGATGCCCTTGTCGGTAATTACTGTATCATTGGTAACTCTACTAAAATGGCAGGTGAGATTGTAATAGACGATTTCTCCATTATCAGTGCCAATGTATTGATGCATCAGTTCTGCCGTGTAGGTGGATACGGAATGATACAAGGAGGTTGCCGTTTCAGTAAGGATATTCCGCCGTACATCATTGCAGGCCGGGAACCGATTGCTTACAGCGGTATCAACATTATCGGGTTGCGTCGTCGCGGATTCTCCAATGAAACCATTGAGAATATACACAATGCATACCGTATCATTTATCAGAGTGGATTGAACACTTCAGACGCATTAAAGAAAATAGAAGAAGAAATTCCGACGAGCCCGGAAATCGAATACATTGTCAGCTTCATCCGTGACTCCGAACGTGGTATTATTAGATGATAAAACGATAAAGTAATTAGAATATGATATACAGATTTACACTTATCTCCGATGAAGTGGACGACTTCGTAAGAGAAATACAAATTGACCCGGAAGCTACATTCTACGACTTCCATGAGGCTATAGTGAAGTCAGTAGGTTATACTAACGACCAGATGACTTCTTTCTTCATCTGTGATGATGATTGGGAAAAAGAAAAGGAAATTACACTGGAAGAGATGGATGACAATCCGGAGATGGACAGTTGGGTAATGAAAGACACCACTATCAGCGAACTGATAGAAGATGAAAAGCAGAAGTTACTCTATGTGTTCGACTACATGACAGAACGCTGTTTCTTCATTGAACTCTCCGAGATCATTACCGGAAAAGAAATGAAAGGTGCCAAGTGTACCAAGAAGGAAGGTGATGCTCCGAAACAGACAATTGACTTCGAAGAAATGGCAGCCAACAGCGGATCGCTTGATCTGGATGAAAACTTCTATGGAGATCAGGACTTTGACCTGGAAGAATTCGACCAGGAAGGTTTCGACATGGGCGGAGGCGAAGGTAGCGCAGCACCGTTCGAGGAAGAAAAGTTCTAATATTATTTTAAATTTTTCATCCGCAGATAACGCGGATAACGCAGATTTGAAAGACTTAAGCCTAGAAGAGATCTGTGTTATCCGCGTTATCTGCAGATGGGAAATGATTCTCTAAATACCATTTCCTTATGAAAACCCTGATAGTGCTTATTGGACCGACCGGAGTAGGAAAAACCGAACTCAGCCTGCGGCTGGCAGAGCATTACCAAACTTGCATCGTTTCCGCAGACTCCCGGCAACTCTATGCCGACTTGAAAATAGGGACGGCAGCCCCTACCCCCGAGCAACTGCAACGCGTGAAACATTACCTTGTAGGAACCTTGCAACTCACCGATTATTACAGTGCCGCCCAATATGAAGCGGAAGTACTGAAACTTCTGGAAACCTTATTTACCGAACAGGATACAGTATTGCTTACCGGTGGCTCTATGATGTATGTGGATGCCGTTTGCAAAGGCATTGACGATATTCCGACCGTAGATGCTGAAACACGCCAAGTGATGCTACATAAGTATGAAACGGAAGGTCTGGAAAGATTGTGCGCAGAGCTAAAGTTACTCGATTCCGAATACTACAAAATAGTAGACCTGAAAAATCCTAAACGCGTAATCCATGCACTGGAGATATGCTATATGACAGGGAAGACCTACACCTCATTCCGTACACAACAGAAAAAAGAACGCCCCTTCCGCATCATCAAAATAGGATTGACGCGCGACCGGGAAGAACTTTACGACCGCATTAACCGACGGGTAGAGATTATGATAGAGGATGGCTTGGAAGAAGAAGCTAGAAAGGTATATCCTTATCGGGCACTTAATTCATTGAATACGGTAGGTTATAAAGAGATGTTCAAATATCTCGACGGAGAATGGACCTTGCCTTTTGCCATAGAGAAAATCCAACAGAACTCCCGCATCTATTCACGCAAGCAGATGACATGGTTCAAGAGAGATGAAGAAATCCGTTGGTTCCATCCGGAACAAGAAACGGAGATACTGGCGTACCTCCATTCGGTAATGTAAGTTCTATTCTGATTCCAGTAAACTCTGATAGATCATTCTGATGGATGATTCCAGTTCATCGTACAGCTTCGGTATTGCTTGGGTATCGAGGCTTCCTTTTTTATACCATTCTTCCAGCAATGGCTTCGTCGTACGGAAGACTTCATCTTCTACCGCAGTAATCGCTGTCATATAACCGTCACCTTTCTCAGGACTATACAATCTTTCCCAATTCAGATAACGTCCGGTACCCATTCCCTGCTTATAGCTGAAAACTCTGTCTGCCAAACGAAGTGACCAATCACTGAGCGGAGCTGCCTCATGTTCTTTACCGAAACGTACCATTCCGGGAAGAAGTTTACCGGCATCTTTCACCCACAGTGGCACAGCTATACCGGTAGGAGGATAACCTAACAGTGTCCACATGGTAGTCAGTTCGGCTTTCTCACCCGGTTTTACACCTTGTACCACTACCGAACACGATGTACTGCTACGCGGAATGAAATCCTGATCTACAAACCAACCCGACGCCTGAGGACGATTATATGCCCCGCTACGCAAATCAATATCCAGCATACGGTTACGGAACGAACGCGATAAATCATTGAAAATAAACTGTGGGGTAATGCTACCCGTAGCCGAAGCTTTCATCAGCACCTGGTCTGCTTCCATATAGCGCACATAACCGGCACCCTCGTTCACCTTACCAGCAAAAGAAAAGTTGGTACGGGCAATATAACCATAAGGAGCATCCTTCGGGTTATTGGCATCATACATCACATATTTATGATAATCTACCTCAAACATAGCTGCCCCGCCTTGTGCATCGATTACACCAAAATTAGCTTCGATATCGCTGGGCTTGGAAATGGTATCCAGAAAATGACAGAAATCCTCTACCGTTGCACAAACTTCGAGTGCACGATAAATAACACGCCCATTGGCTGCCCCTCGCTCTTCATCGCCCTTTACATCCACCAGATTATACGATTGTGTATTCATCAAAGCAAATCCTGAGGAATTAGTTCCCATCCATGCCTCTTTCAGATATGCATTGGCGCTATTCACTACAGCAATAAAATTATACTTCTCGCCTTTCACATAATCAATATGGTTTCGCATAAAGTCCGTATCACGGTTTTTCCAAAGCAGGGGGCGACCGTCGGGTGTTACTTTACCCGATACAACAGCAGAAGTACAGGCTTGCACAGGAGTAGCGAACCAAACAATTGCTGCCGCACACAGGATTAATAAGGATATTTGTTTCAACATTAGTTATCAGGTATTTCCTATTCCATAATCTTTAATCATTCCGCTCTTGACAATCACTTTTATTCATATTCTCCCCTTAGGAAAATCATTGGTTTAATATAAATTTCCAGTATTCCGTCTGCACCGGTCTTCACTTCCATTTGCTCAATACTCGTTTGATACGCAGTACTGGCCGGAACTTCTTTACCGCTAATATAGTAACGCGCATTCCTCCTGTTCACTCCCTTTGGCTTGAGAAAATCATCTATTTTCTTAATGTTTTTTTCCTCCTTTACCTGTTGTGGAGTTTTCAACTTCAGAATAATGACCCCATTTATTCCACGTGTGCCATAAATGGCAGTAGCTGAAGCATCTTTCAAAACTTCAAGACTTTCAATATGCGCGGGGTTCAATGCTGCAAAAATCTCATAGGGAAGTTCCATTCCATTTACTATAAATAAAGGCTCATCAGATGGAATAGGAATGCGATCTCTAATAACGAATGTGCCATTTTTCTTCGGAGACTGCGGCACAATGGTATCATTCTTCAAAGTATCTTTGAAAAGTACAAGCTCCTTTGTAGAAGGGGCTTCAGCATGAATAGATATAGCGGCAGACATCACTAATAATAGAAATACTTCCCAAAAGAAGCTATATCCCTGGTGAATTTGTTTTCCTTGTCTCATAGCATTATCTTTTAAGTGATAGAATACTAAACCGTCTCAAACAAAAATACTTAAAAGTAATGATTTAAACAAAGAAATAAGAAACAAAGTTGATTATTCAGCTGATAATTCCTTTAGTCTATCAAGCAAATAGGCCCGTTTACTCTCGCTTGTACCTTCTTCCCAATAGCGGATAATACCTTTCTTATCTACCAACAATGTAGTCGGCGTGACCTGTACTTTAAACAAATTGAAGAAAAATAATTCATCGGCAATATGCGTAAAAAGGAAAGGACGGTTTTCCACTATCTTCTTTATCTGTTCCGCTGTATTCCAGGTAGTAGAGAAATAAGTCACATCCGGACAGATTTTCATCCATTCATTCAGTTCCGGCATCTCCTTGATACACGGTCTGCAACCCGTGTGCCAATAGTTCAGAACGAAAGGCTTTCCAATGATATCCGCCTTTGTCCATACCCGTCCCGTCGTATCCTTTACCTTAAAGTCCGGGAATGGTTTTCCTACCCATTTATCAAGAGTTACTGTATTAGTCGCTGCAATCGCCATCGGCTTTTGCGCTCCTGAACGGGAAATCTGCAATAATTCCTCTCCTCCGGGTACTTTTTCTACGGAAACCCGATATTTCATTGCATAGTCCGGTAAAGTTTTGCCTTTATTCAGACGTATTTCCAATGCGGTATGTCCTTCCTCATCTGTCAGCATAATCATCTGGGCACCTTCATCAGTCCGAATTCCCGGAGGCATACCATTGAAAAAACATCCGTCAATAAGAACATACTTATCACTACTCGTTTGGGCGGAGCAAAGCCCCACCCAAACGAACATCATAGAGAGAAACAAAAAGAGAGAATTCCTTTTCATATAAAATATCTTTGATTATTCATCTTTCAAAGTAACTGTCACCTTCGGCTCCGCCTTTACTTTAGCAGTTTTCATGCCAATATAAGAAACAACCAGTTTATCGCCTTTTGAAGCAGATAGGACAAAGCGACCATCCACATCGGTTATACTGCCGCTTTTTGTTCCTTCTATCAGTATGGCAGCACCTACAACAGGCTCTCCGTCTTTATCCTGCACAATACCTTCCACTTTCATATCACCTTTGGCAGAAGTCTTCTCAACTCCTCTTTTGTCTTTGGTAGTGATATAAATCTGGCCTTTGCCGTCTGTTCCTTTCTCAACACTCATGCTTTCAATTCTTTCAGCCGGTACTACCTCACCTATGTCCGCAACGCTGGAATCAATTTTCACCCCATCTACAAAAAAGGTCACATCTCCCCGATTTGCCTTCTTACTATTTATATAGATACCTTGCACTCCATTGACAGTAGTAAATTTTCCTGTACCTTTCACTCCCAAAACCACGGGATCATTAGTATTCTTTAGTGTATAGGTTTCTGATGGATGGTATTCTTCTTTATCTTCTTTCAAAGTAATCAATATAACCCCATTCTTGCCTCTCTCTCCATATATTGCAGTAGAAGCCGCATCCTTCAAGACGCTAAAACTCATTATCCTGTCGACATTTATTGCATTCAATATAGACTGGGTAACTTCCTTGCCATCCACTATAACCAAAGCACTATCCAATAAACTTCCAGGGCGTCTGCTCATCTCTACAGTACGAGAACTTTTCATCTCTCCCCCTTCCAGTCTGAACATTACCGGCAGTGTATACTTCACTGCTACCGCTTGTCCTTTCTGCATACCTGGTTTCCACTTCGGCATCGTTCCTATCAACCGGATAGCCTCAGCATCCAGATCTTTATCTACGGCACGGATCACTTTCGGATCCGTCACATTTCCTCCCTTATCAATAATAAATTGCACCGTAACGCGTCCCTGTGTACCATTCTTCTTTGCAGTTTCAGGATAACGCATATTCTTCTGAATATACTCCAATGCAGCAGCCATGCCACCCGGATACTCCGGCATTTGCTCCACCACCTCGAAGAAGGGAGTACCCTGTAGCTTCTCAGTCACTTCTGCAGGAATATACTTCACCTCCACGGGTTTAGCTGTATCTTTCAGTACTGGAGCTACCTGTACTGGTTCTTCCGTAGTTTTTACGGCTTTTGCTTCCACAATTGCTGTCAAATCATTAACTTTGGCGGCAGAAATGTCATGCAAACGAGAGAAGAGCAAGCTTGCTTGTTCCATTCCGAGTGCATCCGACATTCTTGAAATCTCTTCTGCGGTTTCCGAGATTTCAGGACGGGCAAAAGCAGTTACTGCAATGGCAGCTACCGGAAGTATGTATAAATACTTCAATCTTGCCCACGGATTCGATTTTTCTTTTAACATCATAGTGATACGTTTTTTAAGTTTACTGTGATTAAAGCTGTTGGCCATAGAGTAGAGCCTTGTGCCGACAGCTTTTTTAATTAATAATAATTGATATTGTTTCGCGTCAACGCCTTTTTCAATCACCGTTTCATCCGCCTCATACTCATGGATATTCTGTAATTCCTGTTTCAGCAGCCACGAAGCCGGATTAAACCACTGGAAAAAGATGCAGATATCTGCTACCAGCAAATCCCACGAATGTCGGTTCTGTATATGAGCCAACTCATGAATAAGTATTTCCCGCCCATTCTCATCCAAGTCTTTCTGTGAAATAACGATGTATTTCATCCAACTGAACGGAGCTATATCGTGGTCGTGCACTATCAAAGTCACTTTCTCACCACCGTCAGTATATTTACTCAAGTCTTCTTTTCTGCCTGATCTCAATAAATTGCCCAACTTCAACAACGAATACCCATTACGAAAAGCAAAAAGTAAAATACCGGCCAGGTACACCAATAATGCAACATGTATCCAAGTTACCGTCACTTCCTCTATCTGCAATTCCGCCACATTTGTAGTATTCATCATATCCGCCAGCATCAGCCACTGTTCCAGTGTCATCATGGTTTGATGAACCTCTGTCTGCTTCTCCACAGTAACTTCCACCAGTGGCAAAAGACAAGATAGCAACAATATGCTCAACAACACTACCCGGTTGAAACGATGAAACGTCTCACGGCTCAGCAACAAACGGTAAAACAGGTAGAATACCGCCAAACAAACCGACGACTTCAGTATATAGACAAAGAAAATTCCCATATTGACGTACTATTTATAATTTACAGCTACTATTTCCCAGCCTTCAGTAGTTCTTCTTTCATCACCTCCGCACCGGGAAATCCGGTAACTTTATATGAAAGCTTCCCTTCCCGGTCTATCACAAAATAAGTGGGTATTCCCGGATACTCATATAGTTTACCTAATGCAGAACTCTGCTCATTCGTGATCCGATAGTGTATTCCATGAATATCAGGTATGGTGATTTTCCACTTCCCTTCAGGTGAACTTTCATCCGCTATATAAACATACACTACATCTTTCAATTCTTCTTTCACCGGCTTCAGGCTATTCATAGCCCGCATACAAGGGCCACACCAGGTATTCCACATATCTATCAGAACCACCTTACCACGATAAGGACGGGTGACAACTGCCAATAGACCATCTGCGGTAACTGCCGTATCCAGCTGGCAAACTGTATAACCAGTCTTATTTGCACTTTCAGCAAGCAAGTCCATCACTTCTTTATTTTTGACAGTCAAAGCTTTCTTTATTTCCGGTTCGGATATACTGTCCAATGTCAGCATCTGTTTTTCCGACAGCGGTTTCAAACGAGCAAGAGTGGAACCTAGAGGTTTCGCCCGTAAAATATCCTCCCATACAGGCTGAGGTTCAAACTTTCCTTTAAAATCTTCAGTTGCAGCACGTACAAAATCAGGATAACTGCCATAACGTATATAAGGTGAATGAATAAAATCCAGTTCCAGAATATCATCATAATAACTTTCATCTACCGTCATGTCTGCACGCTTCACTCCTTTCTTTCCGCTAATCATCGGAGCATAACTAATATTCCCTTTATACCCCCTGATAGCAAAGAAATACGACATTTCCAGCTTGTTTATCATGTATGTGCGAGCAGCATCACTCAACGATTTATTTTTCAGTATTTCACCACGATTTTTTTCATAAATCTTCGTCACATACTTTTTATATTGAGCCGGAGTAACACCACAAATATTCTCATAAAAATTATCTGCACTATAAATGTTCATCAGTCCGGCATGCTTTACCAGTTCAGTATTCAGAGCGGCATACGTACCCTCAAACCAAATCAACTGCCCGTTCTCTTTCTTTCCAAACAGGTGACTTTCCGACCAGAAAATCTCCGGCAAATTAATAGTTACCTCAAGTTTACCGCCCGGCATCAGAAACAATTCAAATCTCTTCCGTCCTACCCGTAATGTCGCTTCACCGGGCAGTATCATATTTGTTTCGTAGCGAAAACTTCCATCCTCGGCCACCGGAACGGATTGACCGAATACATCAAAGAATAGCCAGTCAGTACAATTGAATTTCAAAGCAATACCATGAATCGGATCATAACCCAATATACGCCCATATATCACCGTCTTCCCATTCTTCAAATCAGGATCCGGCAGAGGCTGGGAATAATCCAATTGCTGATTCAACAATTTCTCCGGTATTCCTATTTCCGGCTTTTTTTCCGTCCAGACGCACTCCATAAATATTCCATCCTTCGTCTTTCTTCTCAGACATTTCGAAAGTCAAAACTTTCCGTATCCATAGGAATCGGCTCAAACTTCAACGTCACAGCCAGTTCACCAGAAGCTGGTGTCTTCGTCCATAGTTCTTTTGAAAAACCATTACCACCTAGGTAGGCATACGTTTTTCCTCCTATCTGCAATACAGCAGTCGAGTCTATCCTTACATCTTCACCCGGAATAGAATATATTTTAGCATCTATCCATGTCGTATCCTTTCCCAATGTCACTTTTTCGAATTCGATCTGGCTAGTATTCGTTGCCATGAAATAAGGAGCTTTCACAACCTTTTTCGCCTGCAAACCTACGCAAACAGCTATCAATACAAAACAAGTTATAGCTATGTTTTTCATAATTCTTGGCATTTTAAAGTTTCTATTTCGCTCCTCTCTCCACTTCTGCAATCAACTGTTTCAGGTCCTCCAACGAAATATCCTCTTCTTTTACCAACGATGATACTGCGCTGAGATACGAATTATTGAAGTACTTACTGATTACTTTCTTCAGCGTTCCCTTACTGAAGTCTTCCTTATTCACTACAGCATAATACTGGTACGTGTTACCGTAAGTCTTATGTGCCAGGAAACCTTTATCCTCCAATCCCCTCACAATCGTAGACAGCGTATTGAAATGCGGCTTCGGTTCTTCATAGAAAGCTAGCATCTCCTTCACAAACAACGGACCTTTCTCCCAGAAAAATCCCATGATTTCCTCTTCTTTCGCAGTCAATCCTTTCATAACTCTTCATTTGTTTTTCGCAAAGAACTAAAATATTTAGTTTATAAACTAATTTTTCTCGTTAAATAAGACTAAACACAAAATACCTACATATAGCGATTGCAATTCCCGGAGAAAATCCGTTACTTTGCGCACGAATAAATAAAGAAAGAAAGGATAATCTGCAATGAATGAACCGCATAAGTATCGTGCCACAGACAAAATGAGCGACCTTATCTGTGATAACTACTCCTTATTAATGGTTATGAGCCGTTTCGGCCTTTCCTTAGGATTCGGAGACAAGAGTGTAAAGGACGTTTGCGAGGCACAAGGCGTAGACTACCGTACCTTTCTCGCAGTAGCCAATTTCATCAGTGAAGAACAATATACTTATAGTGGAGAGGAAAACGTATTTTCCATCTCAGCCCTTATGGATTATCTGAAACGGGCGCACACTTACTTTCTCGATTTTAAATTACCTGTTATCCGTCGTAAGCTCATCGAATCTATCGATTGCTCGGGCTCGGATAATATAGCCTATCTCATTCTGAAATTCTTCGATGAATATGCCAAAGAGGTACGCCGCCACATGGAATATGAAAACGAGGCTGTGTTCACCTATGTCGAAAAACTACTTGAAGGCAAACTTGCAGAGAACTATGATATAGCAACCTTTGCCAGTAAGCATAATCAGATTGAATCCAAGCTGACAGAACTGAAAAATATTATCATTAAGTATTATCCGGAAAAAGAGAACAACAACAAACTTAATGCTGTTCTTTTCGATATCTTCAACTGTGAGCATGACCTTGCTTCACACTGCCAAGTAGAAGACTATATGTTTGTTCCCGCCGTGGCACAACTGGAAAGGAGAATGAAAAATGAACAATAATGTTTCTGTAAAGATTGCAGTCGCTGAAACTTCTGTCATTATCCGAAGCGGACTCACGACAGTGCTGAAGCGCCTGCCCAATCTGAATGTAGTACCTATAGAGGTTTCCTCTCCGGAATCTTTGCAAAGCTATATTCACCTGCATACACCGGATGTATTGATTGTTAACCCGACCTTTGGCGGCTGGTTCAATCTCCCAGCATTCAAGGCAGAAAATGGGAAAGTGGAAACCAAATATCTGGCACTGGTATGTTCCGTCATTGACAGTAACTCTCTGAAAGAATATGATGATCATCTTTCTATTTGTGATGATCCGGAAACAATTGCCACCAAAATAAACCAACTGCTTTGCACTGACGAAGAAGAGGAGAAAGAAAATGAGCAGGAGACGCTCAGTCAGCGTGAAAAGGAAATTATCACCTGCGTTGTAAAAGGTATGACCAACAAAGCCATTGCCGACCAGCTCTATCTTTCCATCCACACAGTTATCACCCACCGCCGGAATATTGCCCGTAAACTGCAAATACATTCTCCGGCCGGCCTGACCATTTACGCTATCGTAAACAAACTGGTGGAACTGCAGGATATTAAAGATAACCTATAAAAGAGAGAGAGCATCGTCTCACACTGTCTTTCATTTCCAACTATGGATATCCCGCATAATACAATAAAAATACAATCTTTCTCCTTTTACTTTTAACTTCAACTCCGTTCCTATTTGCTTGTATTCACCAACAAGGCAAATCAAGAGTATAACTGATTATCAAATAATTACAAGATATTAACTTCCTGTCTACAAGAAGTTAACTTCTTGTTGACAAACTCTTAACTTCTTGTAGACAGGGTATTAAATGAAAAAATCCCCGCTCTTTCACGATATCACATCGGGGAAGACGGGAACCTTTTTTCCTTAATAAAAGTGGTTACGTAATTATGACTAACTAATTCATTAAATCTGATGTTGCAAAAGTAGGGCATTTGCGAAGATGTCACAATCCCTAAAACAAGGTATAATGAAAGGGAGTAATAGCCATAACTAGGTATTAATGCTTGTAAACACCTCTATTTATACTTAAACGCCAATATATAATAGACTATAAGCGCCAATATCATCAAACCAACGACCGCACTCGTAATCATATTACATAGATCTTGCGGAATACCATATCCCATCTCTACTTTATTAAAAACAAGAGTTAGGAAAAGTAAAGTAAGAAACACATTCAATATACGAGCAATACGGGCTGCCATAAAATACTGTACCGCGACATTGCGTTCTGTGATACGTACAGGAAAACGTATCCAACGAATAGGAAGATAGGCAGAAATACCAACTAAAAGGAGACATAAAGTACCTAATCCCGCAGCCATAAAGGAAAAATTAGCTGTAATCTTGTCCTCTATATGGATATACACCCATATTGCACACACCCAGGCAGCAATTGCCAACAATACGGCAACACCTTCTAATATACGATCTATTATAGTGGGATATACCCGGATATTAGGAAACTCTTTAGTTGAATATGGACCAAGATTTAACATAAACAATATATGAATTATAATTCAAACTACTAATCACTTATCACTAACAACTTATCGCTAAACTACGACTCAGGTTCTTTAGGCGGAGGAGTATTCTTTGTTTTCTTCATCCGCCCGCTTTTCCGCAATGCCTCAGCGATAATCCACTGAAGCTGTCCGTTAGTGCTACGAAACTCATCGGCTGCCCACTTTTCAATGGCATCCATAGTTGCAGCATCTACACGCAGAACAAAGCTTTTGGTTGAAGTTTCTTTTTTAGCCACGATTCTATTTACTATTTAACAATTTACAATTGAATTTGTATTATAACAGGTTTCCGTTATGAATAAACGATGCAATATCATCCATGATATATCCGACTACAGGCGATGCCTGGTTATACTCAAACGGAGTAGCTTTACCACTACCTTCCTGTAACATATGATTAAGTTTAGGGTAAGATTTTAAGAAAGCATTTTATTACGCATCAGCCCGAAGCGCCATAAACCGAAATCCTGCATAGTCACCTGATAATCACGCTCGCCCTGCAATATAAGTATGGGAAGAGCCAGTTTAGATGCTACTTCTACCGGTTTATAGGCGTTAGCAAATTCCCAGTAAGAACGAGGAAGATTCAACAACAAAGGAATCTTATCATCATATTCCGGTGTACCCAGTTTCTTTATATTATCAGCTTGTTTTTTTATTTCTGTAATCTGCTTTTTGGCATTAGCGGAAGAGTCAGTCAGAGAAGATATATAAGTCATTTGTTCAACAATAGCATCTTCAAATGGACGAGCTAAAGCGGCAACAAGGATAATTCCTGTCAACCCATCTGCTTGCTCTGCAATGCGAGGAGCAAGTGTAGCCCCTAAACTATGTCCCAGCACATAAACACTGTCCGCATCAACCTCAGGCAATTCCTTCGCCCAAGCAATAATAGCCACAGCATCATCTACACTTTCTGTATCATAATCGATATTCCGACCTTCCGGCACACACGCTGCACCATATACCTTCGTACGTTTATCATAACGAACCGTTGCAATGCCACGTTCCGCCAATCCCCAAGCCAAATCACGGAAAGGTTTATTCGGACCAACAGTTTCATCACGATCCTGCGGACCGGAACCATGCACAAGGATTACGACAGGAGCCTTTTTCTTTCCTACAGGCAGCGTCAGCGTTCCGGGCAATTTAAAGTCATCTGCTCCCACCGTTATATCTCGTTCCTGCATTTTCTCTTTATTATAAGCTACCGGTTTTGCTGTAGAAGCAGCAGGTACAGGCATCAAACGAATGGTATTCATGCTTCCATCAGCATCGAAAGACAACAAAAAACGGAGACTGTAACGCTCAAACTTCAGATCGCGATAATAAAGTGTTATGCCTTCAGCACTCTCTTGCTTCCACTCTCCTTTTGCTTGAAGTTTTCCGAACTGCTTTTCCGATTGCTTAAACATGTCCTTAAAGATTTCCGGTGATAATTTTTCCTGCAGATTTTTATTCAAGAGAGCATGAATACTGTCCCCCTGATCTGCCACAAACAATTCGTACACATGCTTCGCACGGTCCATATTTGCATCCTGAGCAAAAACCGTCACTACATGTCCCAGCAATAAGCCAAGCACCAATGCCCACTTATATAAAAAAGAAAAGCTCATATTATCTTGATTAATGATTTAACGTACCCGCATTAACAATTGGCTGTGCTGCCTCATCGGCACAAAGTACCACCAGCAAATTGCTGACCATAGCCGCCTTTTTTTCTTCGTCCAGTTCAACAATTTGTTCTTCTGAAAGTTTGTGCAACGCCATTTTTACCATAGAAACAGCTCCCTCAACAATCTTTTCACGGGCAGTAATGATAGCCGAAGCCTGTTGACGACGGAGCATTACCGCAGCAATTTCAGGAGCATAAGCCAGATAGTTAATGCGTGCTTCCACTACCTCCATACCTGCCATGGCAAGACGTTCATTCAACTTCTGTTCCAACTGTTCATTGATTTCTTCACCACCGGAGCGAAGTGTCAGTTCTTCAGTATCCGCTTCGTTATCATCATAAGCATATTGTCCAGCCACCTGGCGTAAAGCGGCATCACTTTGTATTTTCACAAAATTCTCAAAAGCGTTCATACGGCTGGCAACCGCATTACCTATATTAATTTGGTTAGCATTTCCCCCCGTATGGGCAGATGAAGCCATTGTCTGCGAATCAATCTCAAACATAGCTTTGTAGGTATCTTTAAGTTTCCATACCAACACCAAACCTATCAGAATAGGATTACCGATCTTATCATTTACCTTGATAGGTTCCACATCCAAATTACGTGCACGAAGAGAAAGTTTCTTCTTATCCAGAAAAGGATTCACCCAAAAGAAACCAGTTTCCTTGAATGTACCTTTGTACTTACCAAAAAACACCATAGCCCGGGCCTCATTCGGTTCCAATTGCATATAACCGGCAAACATTATCAGCCAGACAATGCAGAGAATACCAGACACAATTGCAGTTGGCACACACGTAATAAAGCCAAAGAAAATTAGTGCAGGTAACACAATGAGATGAACAAACAATCCTAAAAAGCCATTCATCTTAAACCCTTTGAAATTCAATTCTTTTGTTTCCATAACTGATAGATTAAGTTGATATCATTTTGATATCACAAATATATTATTTCATTTAGTAAAAAAGACATTCACAATATCTATTTTAAAGAAGATTAAGAAATTCGCCATTTTTTTATATCTTTGTGTGTTTTATAAATTAATACCAAATGAAAAATATAGCACAACAGATTTTACGTTTATTAATCTACATGGTACTGTTAACCCCAATCATGCTTCTTGCACAACCAATTTGTCAAATCCAGCACTTCTCTATATATAACGGGTTGGTACAAAGAACTGTTTCAGACATTGTACAGGACTCCAAGGGGTTCATCTGGTTCTCCACCTGGAATGGTTTGAACAGATATGACGGTTATACTTTCAAAAATTATAAAGCATATCCCGGAGACGGATGTACACTAACAAGTAACCGCATATTAAGAATTGTACCCGACCAACAAAATAACATCTGGTGTCAGACTTATGATGCCCGAGTTTATCTATTCGACAGTCATCAGGAAAAATTCATCGATATTCTCCAACCTTTTGAACAAAAAAGTGGGGAAACTTATATAGTACGCAAGATCTATGCCTTATCTAAAGGAGTCAGTTGGATCGTATGCGATCACGGAGCCTTTCGGGTAGACGAACAAAAGTTAGAAAATGAGGATGAGGGCGCCATAACACCTTATACACCAGAAATCGGCAACCTACCCGGTAGAAAAATTTCCAGAATCGAACAAGATGCTGACGGCGATGAATGGATTTTTACAGATAAAAGCGTTTGTATAGTTGGGCAAAAAACAATATCTGATAAAACCCATTTCACAAGTTTCTGTGAAAACAATGAGAAAATGTATCTGATATCAAGCAAACATTTAGCAATCTATAATCAACAAAACGGACAAGTTCAATATGAAGAAATACCTTTGGACTATTCGCGACTAAACTGTATACTAAGTTTGGGGAAAGATACTATCGGAATAGGTACCAACAATGGTATCATACTTTTCTTCGCAAAAAGCAAACAATTCAGGAATGTAGAAATGCATTTTAACGTTATGAGATTATTTGAAGACAGCCACAATGAATTATGGCTATTCTCAAAAGAACAACGTGGAATTGTACGATATGATCCATTGACTAACGAGCAGCAGCACTATGAAACCCCTACACAAAATATGCCCAAAGCTGAACTTAGAAGTCGTGACGTTATATTTGAAGATAGCCAGGGAACTTTATGGGTTGTACCTCACCTAGGGTGCCTAAGCTATTATGACCGGGAAGATAAAGAACTAAAGCCATATTACACCGATTATAGTAAACCTGAGTCTAAATTCACTCCGGTTATCCTAAATTTTTATGTAGATAATCAAAAGAACTTCTGGTATGCTAATAATTTCTGGATGGATAAAATTTCATTTTTTCCTAATGCCAGCCAATTGACCACTTTTGATTCCGGACATGAAACCCGCGCAATTATGGTCGATAAGCAACAAAATCTCTGGGTTGCAAACAAAAAAGGAGTCATCCGGATTTTCAATCCGGACAAAACTCTTAAAGGCTACCTGACACCGGAAGGAACTATCAGCCCAAAAGCCATTTCGTTCTCCAGAAACATTTATTGTTTTACAGAAGACGAACAGGGAAACATATGGATGGGTAGTAAATGGGACGGTATCATCCGATTAAGTCCTAAAAGAGACGGAAGCTTCCAGATAAGAAACTATGTACATAAGGAAGAAGACCCCTATAGTTTAAGTAATAATAGTATTTATTGCATATATCAAGATTCTAAAAAAAGGATGTGGATAGCCACTCATGGCGGAGGTATTAACCTACTTCAAGAAACGGCAGATGGAGAAATCCGCTTCCTGCATAACGGCAATTTACTAAAAGATTATTCAAAAGATAAATTTAATAAAGTACGTGTCATCAAAGAAGTGAATAATACCCTTTTAGTCGGCACAACCGAAGGGCTGATTACTTTCTCCTGCAATTTTGAACGTCCGGAAGAGATTAAGTTTTATACCAATGTGCGCATACCGGATTTAGCATCCAGTCTTAGTAGCAATGATGTGATTTATATTTATACAGACAGCCGCCAAAATTCGTATGTACTCACATTCACCGGAGGCATCAATCAGATTATTTCAAATAATTTGTTAACCGATCAGATTCAATTCAAGACCTACACCAAACGAAATGGTTTAGTGTCGGATCTGGTTTTATCCATGATTGAAGATCAACAGAAAAATCTATGGGTCATATCAGAAAATACATTAGCCAAATTTGATCCAGAGAACGGAACTTTCGAACATTATAATGAAAAGCATTTGCAGAAAGAAATATATTTCAGTGAAGCCTCACCCGCTATAATACGGAATCAGTTGATTTTAGGTACAGATGCAGGAATTTTAAAGATTAATCCAGCAGCTTTCAGCAAAAGTTCCTATACTCCTCCTATTGTATTCACTAGTTTAAAAATACAAGGAGTTCAGCAACAACTGGCTCTTGACGACCTGGAAGAATTAAAATTAAAACCTGACGAGCGAAACGTATCTTTCCAGTTTGCAGCATTAGACTATATTAATCCGTCTTCCATCAGCTACGCCTATCGGTTGAAAGGACTAGAAGAAAAATGGAATGAAGTAGAAAATAGCCGCACGGCCAGTTATATCAATCTTCCTCCGGGAAATTATGAACTACAGATACGCTCCACTAATAGTGACGGTGTATGGACAGATAATGTGCGAAAGCTTTCTGTCATCGTAATCCCCACATTCTGGGAAACATACTGGGCTGTATTAGTTTATATTATCTTATTCATCTTATTTACAGCTACTATAGTCTATATCATATTGTATATCTATAAACTACGTCATCAGATTTATATGGAGCAACAACTGGCAAATATAAAGTTGAGGTTCTTCACGGATATCTCTCATGAATTACGCACACCTTTAACTCTGATTACCAGTCCTGTAGGTGAAGTTCTTGAACATGAGCCTCTCACTCCCAGTGCCCGTAAACTTCTGACAGTAGTTCACAATAATACAGAGCGCATGTTGAGACTGGTCAACCAGATACTCGATTTCCGCAAAATAGAAAACAAAAAGATGAAGCTATTGCTGGAGAAAACAGATATTGTAGAACTATTGCAGAAAGTGATGGATAATTTCCGTCTCATAGCCGAAGAAAAAAGTATTAATTTCCGCCTGCAAACAGATAAAGAGTCAATACATTGCTGGATAGATCAGGATAAAGTCGAAAAGATTATCTTTAATTTATTGTCTAATGCATTCAAATACACACCTGTCAATAAATCAATTACAGTATATGCCCATACGACAAAAGATAAAGTCATGATTTCCGTTACCGACGAAGGTATCGGCATTGACTCAAAGAAGCAACAGTCTCTATTCCAACGTTTTGAGACATTGGTAAATAACAATATTCTGCAACCATCTTCCGGAATCGGGCTATCCTTAGTAAGAACTGATCGAATTACATCAAGGTAATATTCAAGTGAATACTGAAGTCGGAATAGGTAGTGAGTTCATTGTTACATTGCCGCTTGACCAGAAGGTTTATGAAGGAAAAGAAAATACAGAGTTTATCCTGAATGATATTCCGTCTGCTCATAACCCAAAACACGATAAGCATAAAATCATTTCCAAAACATCAGAGAAAAATAATATTCTGCAGGAGAAGACAAAAGACACCGACAATAATACGGATCAGTATCCTATCTCTGTGTTAGTCGTAGAAGATAATACTGAATTGAGAAACTTCCTGAACGATATCCTTTCCGGAACCTATAAAGTCTTTGAGGCAACGAATGGGCAAGAAGGACTGGAGCAGGCTCTACAATATGTACCGGATTTTATCATCAGTGACGTAATGATGCCTGTTATGGATGGTCTAGATATGGTGAAAGCTATCAAAGCTCATCGAGATGTTTGTCATATTCCCATTATACTTCTTTCTGCTAAATCCTCTTTAGACGACCGTATTTCTGGATTGGAACAAGGAATTGACGATTACATCACCAAACCATTCAGTTCTACCTATCTGAAAACACGCATTAAATCACTGTTACATCAACGCAAACAGTTACAGGAACTTTATCTTGAACAATGGTTGGATCAGAAAAAGAAGCTCCTACCCCTACTCTCCTTGTTGAGGTAGAACCGGAAAAACCACAAATTGTTCCGTTTGATGAATTATTCATGAAACGAGTAATGGAAATAATGCATAATCAAATGGATAATTCGAAACTAACGATTGATGAATTTGCCCAAGAACTGGGTATGGGTCGTACAGTGTTCTACCAGAAACTGAAAAGTATTGTCGGGCTTTCACCTATTGATTTCGTCCGTGAGATGCGTATAAAACGTGCCAAACAATTAATGGAAACAGGAGAATACAACGTCTCTACAATAGCCTATATGACAGGCTTTAATGATCCCAAATACTTTAGCAAGTGTTTCAAGAAAAAATACGGAGTAAGCCCCTCTGAGTTTACGCCTAAAGAGAAATAAGAGAATACCAACTTCATTAGTTACTATATACATAAAGGGCGTTCCTCCGAATGGAACGCCCTTCCTGCAAAGAATGTCTAACAAAACCTCACGGCTTCATTAACGACACGTTATTATTATTGTCTCCAACGCGGATCGCCAATCCCCAAACGATAGATAGCAGATTTACGTACCTTATCGGTATTGTTATAATACAGGTTGTTGAGATCAATGCCGCGATGCATCAACTTATCCGGATCATGATGAGGTGGATTCGGATTCTTCATTAACTCTGTAGGAGAAATTCCTTCAGGATCCTGCTCATCTCCCAAATGAACAGCCAGTTCCTCAGTACCACTAACATTGAAATTATAACCAGCATTATTCTTCGAAGCATCAAAACCACTGGAGAAAATTGAGCCTTTGGTCAGATAAGCATTAGTAGAATAATTATCCTTGAAATCGTAGATAATAACACCATCACCATTTACTGTACGAAGATCAATAGCCTGTGAATTCATTGTACGATTATCAGATGCATCCTTAGCCAAAATGAACAGATTCTTCTGGAAGATAATTTCCGTGCCACTTGGCACATTACGCATATCAAAGATCTTAGAACCACCGCGAGTTTCAAAGTTTATAAACGTATTGTTCTCAATAGTAAACTTATAACGAATGTTGGCTGGCCAATCAAAGTTATCCTTATTATTAGAAATAAAGGCACCATGCGGCGAATCATAAATAGTATTGTTGCGGAAAATAAAGTCATTAAATACATTACATTTTGCTAATGCACCATCACCAAAGAACCAACAATAACCACCACCTTTATTATCATAATATCCTGAATTATAGAAAATACAATTTTCGATTTGAATTTTCTCAAACGTCTTACGATTAGAGCCTTGCGTACGGAGGAAACCACGAACCTGTCCTTGGAAAGTACAATTGTAAATTTCAAACGACTGGAATGAAACAGCCATACCCATAGAGTACATATTTATAAAGTAGTTACCGGTAGTATTACCATTGTAAAGCCCATAGTGAACAGCTTTCGGACAATCAAAGTCGAGATCTTTGAATATTACCGACTTCACATTGATACCACCCAACTCACCAGTTTGCGGATTACGCCCGAACATGAAGTTCATCGCATTACCACAAGCACCATTGTCATAAGTCCAAGTACCACCCATCAACACTTTAGCATTACCCTTAGAAACAGTTTCGGGATCGGTCTGTAGAGTAAAGCCTTTACAGATAGATACATTCTGAGCAAAATAGTAAGTTTTGCCACCTTCCAAGTAGAAAATCTGACCCTCAGCCAAGCTACCATCTGCAGTAAAGTTATCAATGATAGTATCAAGGCGGGACGCATTATAGTCGTAAGCACCACGAATGGTATCATTCGGGTCAGCAAAGTGCTTGATTAAAATAGGTTCACCCGCTACACCATCCATACGAATCACACAAGTATTATAAATAGCATCCCAATGTACAGCCACATTATCGTTCTGCACGTTTACCAAATACACACAGTTAGTCTCCAAACCATCAATATCTACATAACCACGCTCAAAATCTTCCTGAGTCAATTTGTAGTTCTTCCACTTGTCGGGACAAGCAGCATTAGGATTAGTAGGTGAAGGCGCCACTGTTAGAGTCTGCATTACAAAATTACCATCTACGACTTCAAAGTAATTCAAGTATTTTTGCTGCTGATCATCACTACCCGAAGTTGCCAACTGTCGGTCTATATTTACCCGGAAAGTTGTTTCAGTCACATCGTTAACCACAATAACCTCCGGAGTGTCATAACGAGGTTCGGTAGTAAAACTACAATACTCAGACCACTGACGACCGCTACCATAGCCATACCACTTAGAGTGGTGCCCCTCACCTTTTTTAGAAAGAGTACGGATGGCAAAGTGATAGGGAGTAGAATATTGGAGATCCTTTACCAAATATTCCAATTCATCAGGTCCAAGAATTACTGAGCCTTCAATATTTTTGGGATTTTCCCAATCCTCGGCCAAACCGGAAGACACGTTACCTTGTAATCCCCATTTCAACTCATATCCGGCACAGCCGTCCACACCATACCAACGAAGCTGTACATCGTTAATATTCACCACCTGACAACGATAGGGGTCGGTATCACCCTTATTTGAATTATCGTCTACACGAAACATGGTCATAAGTTCTCTATCAGCATCCAGTTCGCTCTTCCCGGGAATATAGTCATCATCACTACAAGCCACAAACGAGAATGAGCAGAGAGCCATCATGATATATAAGAATTTCTTTTTCATATTGTTGTTTCTTATTTATTGATTACTACTTTGTATAACCGTAATAGTTCTTATAGGCACCGGCAGAACGTTGAATAGCCGCATTCGGATAAGGTAAAATATATCGAACCGGCGGCAAACTGGCATTTGCATTCGGGGCATGAGTACTATATTTGCCATTAGTATTCAGATAAACCAAACCTGATATCTGATCGCAATAAATATATCCATAGAATGAGTACAAACATTGTGCATTCACTACACCTGCATCAGAAGCCCAGGCGTAAGGATACTGAACTGTCAATGCTCTATATTCATCAGGAACTGTACTCACAACTACATCATCATATGGATTGTAAATATCAATAATACGCAATGATGTATTGGGAAATACACTCGGAGTTTGAGGATTTGCACCAATCATATAATATACGGTTGATGGCAATTTGTCTAAATATTCAGGCATTCCGTCATACTCTTCCACCATCTCTTGGTAAGCAGATTGTCCCGCACCGTTTTCACCGCAAACCAAATAGCGTAAGAAGTTATAATAAGTATTTTCTGCCAAAAGGTTATTACGAACCAAATCTTTCCAACGCATGTTTTCACCAGCAAACTCAAACTTACGTTCGTCAAGCACAGCCTTCAGAAAATCATCCTTTGATCCACTCATACTTTCGATATACGAATCAATCTTTTCCGGGTTGGTAAATGCACGTTGGCGTACCTGACGAAGAGCGGCCTTAGCTGCATCTGTAGGGCCATCATTCAGTTCGTTGGCTGCCTCAGCATACATCAACAATACATCTGTATAGCGCATATAGGGAAAATTAATACCTGTATTACCTGCACTTTCCGGATTACCACTTGTTGACCATAATTTGGACCACTTGTTATTGTACACCGTATAAGAAACACTGATTGTAGGTTCGCCATTATAAAGATATCCCCACAAGCCATTGAGATAATCGCGACGAGCATCTTCTGGATCAAACATAAAGCGATAGAATGCACTCAATGCAGCGCTACTCTTAGCTTCACCCCAAATATTATCGCCACTCGTAGAACCTTCATAGAGTTCGCTTCGGTCCATGTACATAACCAACATTACCGGAAGTCTCTTTTGCAAAAGGAATTTCAAAGATAGGATCATCATTACTGTTCACCACATAGTTACATTCATTTACAAACACCCGATAATAAGGCAAAGACAATGTGTGGGTAGCTGAAGAAATTACTGAGTCACAATATGCTAAAGCCGTTTTATAAAGATCTTTGTAGTTGGCAGGACGTTCCATTTTACCGAAATTAGCTGGATTATCAGTATCCGGACGCAAAGAGTAACCACCCGCATGCATTGCCATACGTGCAATCATAGACCAACAAAACTCCTTAGAGGCACGTTCTACGCCATTCGACAAATTAGCAGCAAACTTCATGTAGGGAGCAATACTCTTCAAGTCCTCGATCAAAGTTTTGTAAACTTCATCACGGCTGACAATAGGCATTACATAATTCTCTACCACAGAAGCGGGCTCAAATGTGAAAGGAATATCACCAAAATAAGTCACCAAATCATGAAAGAACATGGCACGTATCACTTTAGCTTCACCCATCATCTGCATGATTTCTGCATCTTCTGTGCTATATAGCGGACTTCTCTCTAAATAATATACAAAATTATTAGCATACTCAACACCTGAATAGGCAGCATTCCAGAACTTCTCTACATCACTGGCAGTACTATTTCCATCGAAACGACGAAAACTGTTATTTGTAGCCACATCACTGGTATTCGTCGTAAACTCTACATCACTGTTGAAAACAAACTTAGTGAAATAAGCGTCACCGTAAAAATCACCACTCATCAGCTTTGCATATACCCCGTTAAGGGCGCGGTTAATCTCTGTCTTTTCGCCGAAAACCCCTTCACTATCATACTTCGATACAGAGTCAACATCCAAGAAGTCACTGCAAGCTGTAAAACCCAACGAAGCCAAAGCGGCGAAAAATAAATATTTTAATTTCATATTTCTCTAATTTTTAATGTTAGAATGTAATGTTGGTACCAAATACGAAGCTACGGCTACGTGGGTAACGATTGTAGTCCATAGAAGGAGTCAAACCTGATTGTACATCTACTTCGGGGTCGTAACCAGAATAACCAGTCAGGATAAAAAGATTGGAAGCACTGGCATAGAAACGAACCTTCGACATCCCCCACTTCTTAGTCAGGTTACTAGGCAATGTATAACCGATTGTTACATCTTGCAAACGGAGGAATGAACCATCTTCTACAAAGTAAGAGTGAGTTACCTTATCTTCCACATCTGCCGGATTCCACAAAGACTTACCGGCATTCATCGTAATATATTCGTTAACCGACCCATCAATGTTAGTATTTTTATACAGGCATTCACCATCCGCACGTACATAAGTCCAGCGATTCTTTTGTGTAAAGTCAGCCAATACGTTGTAGAAATTATTAGTATTACTGATAGATGAAGAAAGCATGTAATTAGTAGCATTATAAACATCAAAGTCAACCATGTAGTTAAAGTTGGCAGTAAAGTCAAAATTCTTCCATTGACCACTCAAACCGAAACCACCTTGGAACTTTGGAGTTGTGTTACCAATCACAGTACGGTCATTTTCTGTTATCTGACCGTCCCCATCCAAATCTTTGAACTTAATCTTGCCCGGCAATGTTGCTGCACCCGAATTAGAATCCTGATAGATAGTGTTAATAACAGTACCTTCATTCGGAACAGCCAAGAAGTTCTGAGTAGGATCGAAATAGAATTCATCCGGACTATAGAGACCATCATAGACAAAACCGTAAATCAGACCAACTTGATCACCCACTCTCAAGCAATAGTTATCATAATCAGGTTTCCAACGGTCATCCAAAATCCAAAGTATATCATCGGTATCATTCAGTTTATCAATTTTCATTTTGTTCATACCGAATGTAAAGTTAGCGCTCAACACATAATCCTTACCACGAAGAATATCTCCATTAATACTTAATTCAATACCCTTATTCGTCACCTGGCCGATGTTCTGCATCTGCTTAGTGAATCCCATGGTCGACGGTATAACTGACTCATAAAGTAAATCTTTTGTAGTGTTCCAATAGAACTCCGGAGTAATAGTCAAACGATCACCAAAGAGGCTGATATCCAATGCCACATTGCGAGTTAGGGTTGTTTCCCACTTGATTTTTGTATTGGGAAATTTCTTCCCATCGCTTACACTAAACCATTGTTCGCCATATTGAGTTGCTTCACCAAAGCCTGGACCACCGGTTGCATTTACCGAATACAAGAAACGCCATTGGTCATCGTCAATACGATTATTTCCAGCCAAACCAATAGCAGCACGCAGTTTCAAATTGCTGATCAGCGCATTATTTTCCAAAAAGCCTTCTCTGGAAAGTACCCAAGCACCTGAAACAGAGGGGAAATACCCCCATTGATTACCCGGAGCAAACTTAGTAGAACCATCGGCACGCATTGTTGCGGCAATCAAGTATTTGTGGTCATAGTTGTAATTTATCTGACCGAAAAAAGAAGCCGTACGGTTTGGAGTAGAAAGTGAAGAAGTTGATTCCCACGGTGTACCCAAAGCCATATTGTTCAAAGCACGATCAGCTTCAATGTTTTGAGGGAAATAACGATTCTTCTGATAATTCTCTTTGGTCTGAGTATGATGAATTTCCGACCCCAGCAATGCAGACCAGTTGTGAAGTTGTCCTGTTTTAAACGAGTAATTAGCAGTATTAATCCAAGTATAAGACTCTTTACGTTTGTCTTTAATTTCAGCAACCGGCATTTTCGAATTATCCTGACCTGTTTTGGTCAAGCGACCGAAAAAGTTATTTTCATCAGAAAATTGGATAGAATGAGCAGCTTCGGTACGAAGTGTTAAACCTTCGATAGGTTTCCAATCCAAAGAGAACTGATTAGTGTAACTGTAAGCATGCTTCAACTTTACATTCTGACCGATATCGCTCTTCGGATTAGTGTAAGCGAAGATTGCTTCATCGTCCGGATCAACTGTTGCCGGATCCCAGGTTGCAAATTCACGCAAACCGTTTGAGGGGCGATAGCGTAGTACATCAATAATACCACCGCTACCGACTTTATCACCACCGGCTCCTGTGTCACGACGATATGTAAAACGAGGATTCATTGTTAATGTCAAGTTCTTGGTTAACTGAGCATTAATTTTAACGTTCAAGTTAGTACGACGAACACCGGACCCCAAAATAATACCTTTATCCTCCGATTGAGTCAAAGAAGTATTGAAACGGAACTTCTCGGAACCACCACCAACTGTTACATTAGTAGAATAGTTCAACGGAGTTTCTCCCATTACCTGATCTTGCCAGTCATGAGTAGGAGCATACTTATATAAATCCAAGTCGTTCGGATTACCAAAGTTAGCGCGAAAATATTTAGCCGGACCACTACGCATACCGCCATTTGAAGCAGCCCAGTCATATTGATACTGTACATAGTCGTAAGCATCCATCAAATCAAGTTTTTTAGAAAGCTTGCTTACTGACATTTGAGCATTCACACCTACAGTTATCTTACCCTGTTGAGCAGATTTCGTAGTCACAATTACAACACCATTACCACCCTTTGCACCGTAAATAGCAGTCAAAGAAGCATCCTTCAACACGTCGATGGAAGCAATGTCCGTCGGTGGAATGTCATTAATATTGTCTACCTGAAAACCGTCTACGATATAAAGCGGGTCATTACTTTGCGTCACGGACGTACCTCCACGCACACGGATATTGATATCAGCTCCCGGAGCACCATCGACCGTAGTTACCTGTACACCAGCAATCTTACCTTGCAGAGCTACAGCAGCTGAAGTAACAGGAACAGCAGCCAATTTGGCACCTGAAACAGAACCGACGGAACCCGTCAAATCCTTTCTCGCCTTACTGCCATAGCCAATAACAACCACTTCATCAAGTGCTTGTGAATCATCCTTCAAGACAACTTTTAGTTCTTTACCGGCAACGGCATCCAGTTCCTGGGTTTCCATACCGATATAGGAAATCACCAGTTTTTTACCTTTAGCGACAGTTAACGTAAAGTGACCATCTAAATCAGTGGTAACACCATTGGAAGTATTACCTTTTTCCACTACAGTGGCACCGATAACCGTCTCCCCCTGTGAGTCTGTCACAGTGCCTTTCACTGTAATGTTTTGAGCAAACACTCCGACAGGCACCATTAATAACAACGCCAATAATAGGAGTAATCTACTCTTCATCTTTCCATTTTTTTGTTTCATGATAGCATTACTTGGTTAAACAATATAATTAAATTATTCATAAACTCTCATTCAGAAATAAGCTGGTCCATAATCTCGATTATCTTCCGAAAAACGGCAATCATCAATACTTATATATCCGGTAATATTATACGTATAAATAGGTAACTGAATAGTGCAGCTATAATGCTGAGGATCATCTTCCGAATTATAAAGGGTGACATACCTATATGTATAATCTAAATAACACAACATATATCTCATATAAATACATTGCGCTTTACCCTCCCATCTATCGGGACCACCATTCAATATTATTTTAAAACTTAAATAATCAAATTTTTCTTCATTGGCAGGTACACGAATCTTATTAGCAGGATAAACAGGTAATTGTTCTTCAACGATCTGATCTTCGCCCCAATAAATTCCAGTGCCACCAAATTGAATTCTATATTTTCCATCCTTATAATATCTTCGAGTATATTGACCTTCTTCATTTAATGTCGGATATGCACTCACCACTCCTAATAATTCCGAACAATTAAACTTTACCATTGCGATAGACAGAAGTAAATCAGTACCATCTACTAGTTCATAATCACAGACAGAATCGATGATAGAAGAATCTCCTAAAGCCTCATCAACAGAGGTAATACTTCGGGTGGAAGATTCTGCCATTCTCTTCTCAACCAACTCTTCAGAGCATCCCCAAAATGCAAAAAGAACTAAAAATACAACGTAAATACACCCTCTACTTAAATTAAAAAGATTCATGTTCATTAGTATTTTCATTTAAAGTATAACATAATAGTATCTAAATTCATCACAGGTTGTAAAACAGCAACTTTCGGCAGCTACACTGAAGAGATTCAACAGAATATTTATCACCAACAAGACGATGAATATTGCCAACATAAAGAAGATGCATTGATTGAAAGTAACGCCTTTATTTCTGATCTCCTAACTTCAGTTTCAAGAAGGCAGGAAAAAATCATCACTATATTTTTCATTTCCATAGTTATAGTATTTAATTCTAAAAAATATCACTTAGATTTTCTGATACAAAAGTCCGAAAAGGTATTTAGTTAAGGGGGGAAAAATTATCGCAATAGGTGGAAACGAATGTTCACAATGTTTAAAAACAGCTTTCTGGGTAGTCACAAGCCCGATAATACACCTAAGGAAACAAATATTCCACATGACTATATAATAATTACACATCCATGCTTCCTTTACCGAAGTGCTGAAAAATCCACCTACATTTACTATCAGAATACATAGTAGTAAAACAGATAATTTATATCTTTGCAAAGCAGTTACAAATTAGTCAATACTATGAAAAAGTGCATTATACTACAAATCAATTATTTAATATTGATTTGTCTTTTTATCCCCTGTGTAGCCATTGCACAACCGATTTGCCAAATTCAACGTTTCTCCGCTTACAACGGATTGGCACAAAGGTCTGTCACCAATATCCTGCAAGATTCAAAAGGGTTTATCTGGTTTTCCACTTGGAATGGCTTAAATAAATTCGATGGATACACTTTCAAAAACTATAAAGCATTTCCGGGAGACGGATGTACTTTAACCAGTAATCGTTTAGCCAAAATCACACAGACACAAACCTGTGACATCTGGTGTCAGACTTATGACTTACGAATCTATCTATTCGACAGCCGCCGGGAAAAATTCATAGATATCTTACGCCCTTATGAAAACGAAAAACAGCAGACCTACGCTGTACAGAACGTCTATACATTACCCAAAGGCGTCAGTTGGATCGTATGTGATCGTGGAGCATTCCGTATTGACGAACAAGCGTACAAGGCTCAGGAAGGAGAAGGAATAACCTTATATAATATCGAAGAGAAGAACCTGAAAGGGGATCAAATAATCACTATTTTTCAAGATAGCGATGGGGACGAATGGATATTAACCAACAAAGGAATTTCAATCATTGGCAAAAAGAAAATAGAATCTGATATTCCATTCAAGAATATCAAAGAAGATAATGGCAATATATATCTAGTATCTGCCAACAACCAGTTAGTGATATATCTACCCCAGACACAGCAACTTCAGTTTCATGAAATGCCCTTTTCAACCTCCAATGCTATCAATTCTATCAGTAGACTGGGAAAAGATAGCATAGGACTGTGCACAAATAATGGACTCTATATTTACTTTGCGGAAAATCAAAGATACAGATTAATAGATCCCCGCACTCCTACCAATCCCTCTACCGAAGTTTTATCCGTATTCAGAGACAGTTTCGGCGAATTATGGTTATACTCCGAAATGCCCGGAGTAGTGCGTTATAACTTAGAGACAGAAGAGAAACAACATTATATTACTCCCAAAGAGGATCTGCCAAAAGCCGAACGATTAAGTCGCGACCTGATATTCGAAGATAAGCAAGGAACATTGTGGATGGTTCCACATAGAGGTGGCTTCTCCTATTATGATCGAAAGAACAAACAACTGAAGCCCTATTATACTGATTATAATAATCCTGATACAAAATTCAATCCCGTCATTCTGAATTCTTTTTTAGATCAGCAGGGAAATCTCTGGATATGTAATCACTGGGACGTTACAAAAATCTCATTTTCTACCTACGCATGTTCACTACAAGCCATAGATGCCAGCTTTGAAACACGCGCTTTCTTGATAGATGAAAAAGATGAGCTTTGGACAGCCAGCAAAAAAGGATATGTACGAATTTATCAGCCGGATGGAAGTTTAAAAGGATATCTGACTCCCGCAGGAACCATCAGTTCACAACCTATTTCTTTCCAAAAAAACATCTACTGCTTTATGGAAGATGAAAATGGAGTTATTTGGATGGGAAGTAAGTTGGATGGGCTTTTCCAATTAGAAAGAACCGGTAATGATCATTTTCAAATACGTCAATTTACTCATCAGGAAGACAACCCGTATAGCCTGAGCCATAATAGTATCTATAGCATCTATCAGGATCATCAAAAACGTATCTGGATAGGTTGTCATGGTGGAGGACTGAATTTACTGGAAAAGACACCTGAAGGGGAAATCCGCTTCATACATAGCGATAATCAACTGAAAGGATATCCCAAAGAACATTTCTCCAAAGTCCGCTATATCACTGAGGTCAATCAGGCGATTCTTGTCTGTACCACAGAAGGGTTACTAACCTTCTCCAATGAATTTAAACAACCGGAAGAAATCAATTTCTACCGTAATCTCCGCAGTCCCAATACAGTTTCCAGTCTTAGCAGTAATAATGTGACCTATGTTTACACAGATAGCAGAAATACAACTTACATCCTTACATTTACCGGAGGAATCAATAAAGTCCTTTCTGAAAATCTTTTAAGTGAACACATCGAATTTAAACCTTATACGACAAAAGATGGCTTACCATCCGACCTCGTCCAGTCTATGATAGAAGATAAAGAAGGAAGTTTATGGGTAATTTCGGAAAATGCACTTACCCGTTTCAATCCGGAAAAGGAAACATTTGAATATTATGATAAAAAGTACATGCAACAAGAGCTTTACTTTACAGAAGCGGCTCCTGTGCTGGAAAATAATCAATTGCTATTAGGAACAGATATCGGAATACTCAAAATTAGTCCTGAACATCTTCAGAAAAGTAATTATGCCCCTCCCATTGTATTCACCGGATTTAAAATACAAGGAACCTCCCAGGATTTAGATATCAATGATCTGGAAGAACTAAGGCTGAAACCATCCGAACGCAATGTTACTTTTCAATTTGCAGCTTTGGATTATGTAGCGCCTGAATCAATCAGCTATGCTTACCGTCTGAAAGGATTGGAAGAAAAATGGAATGAAGTGGATAACAGCCGTTCAGCCAGCTATATCAACCTTCCTCCGGGAGAATATGAATTGCAAATACGTTCTACCAACAGCGACGGAGTATGGATGGAAAAAGCACGTATCCTGCCTATAACTGTACTTCCAACCTTTTGGGAGACATACTGGGCATGGATTCTGTATGTCGTATTATTCGTGTTATCCACAGCAACTATCGTCTATATCATTCTCTACATATACCGGTTACGTCATCAGATAAATATTGAACAACAACTGGCAAATATCAAATTGCGCTTTTTCACCGATATTTCGCATGAATTACGTACTCCGTTAACACTCATAGCCAGTCCGGTTAGCGAAATTCTGGAACACGAAACTCTCACAACCAATGCCCGTAAACATTTAACCCTGGTGCACAAGAATACGGAGCGTATGTTGCATTTAGTAAACCAGATATTGGATTTCCGGAAAATAGAGAATAAAAAAATGAAAGTGCTGCTGGAAAAGACAGACGTCCTCAGCCTATTACAAAAAGTAATGGACAACTTCCGCCTTATTGCTGAAGAAAAGAATATCAATTACCAATTGGAAACAAACCAGGAAGCTATAGAAACCTGGATCGATCAGGATAAGTTTGAAAAAATCATTTTTAATTTGCTATCCAATGCATTCAAATACACTCCGGCCAATAAGTCTATTACCGTCATTGCCAATGTGGAAAGTAGCAGATTAATTGTTTCCATAAAAGACGAAGGCATTGGTATCGATCTTCAAAAACAGCAAACACTTTTCCAACGCTTTGAAACATTGGTAAAATTCAACATATTGCAGCCCTCGTCAGGCATAGGACTATCACTTGTCAAAGAACTGATAGAACTACATTGTGGCAACATTGAAGTAAAAAGTCAACCCGGTGTAGGCAGCGAGTTTACCGTTATATTACCAATGAATCAAAAAGTTTATGAGGGAAGAGAAAATACAGAGTTTATATTGAATGACGGAAATTCAGTCCCCGCTGAAAAGAAAAATGAAATAAGCCCCATGGTTGAAATAGCTTCAATGGCCGACATTACTCCTTCAGAGACAGCCAAAGAACCAAATCAGATATCGAATGAAGAAGACCCTGTATCCATCTTAATTGTCGAAGATAACGTAGAGCTAAGAAACTTCTTATCAGATATCTTGTCAGAAAGTTATCGGGTACTCACCGCCACCAATGGACAAGAAGGATTGGACCAAGCCCGGGAATATATTCCCGATCTGATTATCAGTGACATTATGATGCCTGCTATGGATGGCCTTGATATGGTAAAGAATATTAAGGAGAACAGAGAAATATGTCACATACCTATCATTCTGCTTTCTGCCAAATCATCGCTGGATGATCGCATATCAGGACTGGAACAAGGGATAGACGATTATATCACCAAGCCCTTCAGTGCAACGTATCTAAAAAATTCGTATCAAGTCTTTGCTTCACCAGCGTAAAGAATTGCAGGAAATCTACTGGAAAGCATGGTCGGAAAAATTAAACAATACCCAGGAAACCACTCTGGAAGAGAAACTGACCCCCTCGCAACCTCAGATCATTTCATACGATGAGCAGTTCATGCAGCAAGTGATGCAAGTAATGGAAGAGCAAATGGAAAACTCGGAACTTACAGTCGACGAATTTGCCCAGTTACTGAATTTAGGACGTTCTGTCTTCTATCAGAAACTAAAATCCATCATCGGTCTGTCTCCCGTGGACTTCATACGCGAAATTAGGATTAAACGTGCCGTACAATTAATAGACAGCGGAGAATATAACTTTTCACAAGTGGCTTACATGACAGGCTTCAACGATCCTAAATATTTCGGAAAGTGTTTCAAAAGACAAATGGGAATGACGCCTTCGGAATACAAAGAAAATAAAAGAGATGATAGTTGAATATTTCAGCTATCATCTCCTCATAATTTTACCGAATGGTAAATGCCCGTGATAATAAACTCTTCTCACAGGAAGTACCTCCTATCATAACAGTATAATTTCCCGGGCAAACTCTCATTGTATTGCTCTGTTCATCCCACCATTCCAACTGGGTATCATCCAAAGAAAATTTAACCTCAACCGTCTTTCCTGCCGGAATACGCACACGCTTAAAAGCACGCAACGTTTTAACCGGTCCCTCTGTATCATCCATTTTTTTGAGATAGACCTGTACCACTTCATCTCCATCCCGACTCCCTGTATTAGTTACAGGAATCACCAGGTTCAGATTTTGACCGACAGCAATTTTATCATCATTCATTTTTAACTTTCCATATTTGAATGTAGTATAACTAAGTCCATGACCAAATGGGAACAAAGGAGTCTCTTTCATGTACCTGTAGGTCCTTCCGGTCATATTATAATCCTCAAAATCCGGAATTTGAGCCAGGTTACGATAGAATGTCAATGGTAATTTTCCAGCCGGATTGTAATCGCCGAACAAAACTTCGGCAACAGCCTGGCCACCAGCTTGCCCAGGATACCATGCTTGCAGGATAGCCTCACAATTCAGACTTTCCGGCTCCAAAGCTATAGCTGCACCGGAGAAATTAACAAACACAATCCGTTTTCCTGCAGTTTTCAAAGCCTCAACAACACGTCGCTGTACAGCCGGCAACTCGATTTCGGTGCGATCTCCTCCCCTGAAACCAGCTGCATCAACAGGCATTTCTTCTCCTTCCAGTGCCGGAGAGATACCACCCGCAAAGATAACTACATCTACATCTTTGATACGCTCCAACAATCCTTTCACATCTATCTGAGCATTTACTCCCATATCAAAGCTAAGATTTGCCGTTTTGTCAAAATGACGATACTTTAATAAAATATCATAAGACTTTCCCGATTCTGCCTTCAACGTATAAATGGAAGTCATTTGCTTCACGGCTCCTTCGTCTTCCTTAACCAGTTTACCATTAATATAAAGTTCATAGGCGCCTCGCATCTGAATACGAAAAACAACGTCTTCTGTTTTTTCCGGATGAAATACAGAACGATATTCAGCAGAAAATCCTCTTAAAATAACTCCCGGTGCAAAAGGAGCAGCCCCATTAGTATTAAATAAGAATGGGGTGGATTGCTGAACTTCCGTAACAGCCTCCCCTGTAAAGGTATTATTATTCCAATATGTTGAATGAAAACCGTTTCCTTCCGAAGTAGAACATTTGTTGAATAAGCTAATGAACAAAGTACTATCCGTGTGTCCGCAAACCGGCTCATAAATAAGATTAGAAGTTGGCAGATAACGCTGCATACCTTCGAGCAAAGTAATGGTATGCGAAGGTAGCCCATTATAATTTCCCCATTGCATAACCGAATCATTTGCATTAGGACCTATTAATGCTATTTTTGCCTGTTTACTCAATGGAAGTATATTATTATTATTGCAACAATGTCATGGTTTCACGCGCCATCTGCAATGCCAACTGACGATGTTTGGGTGAGTACACAACATCCGAAGAAATCCCTGTCCAGACATTCTCGTCCATTTCTCCCAACTCAAAACGAGCTTTCAACAAACGTTTCACTGAAATATCTATCTGATTTTCAGTAATAAGTCCAGCCTTTACTGCATCCGGTAAGGATTTATAGCTATTTCCACACTCAACATCCGTGCCATTTAAAACAGCATCTGCCGAAGCACTGGCAGCATCAGGATGCGTCTCATGCTTTCTTTTTTGCCAGAAATCCGATACTGCCCCACAATCTGAAACAACGACTCCGTCGAAGCCCCATTCATCACGCAAAATCTGAGTCAGCAAACGATTACTTCCACAACATGGTTCACCTTCAAAACGATTATAAGCACACATCACTTCTTTCACTTTAGCTTCCTGAACTAAGGTTTTAAAGGCGGGAAGATAAGTTTCCCATAAATCTCGTGGAGAAATATTCTCAGCATTAAAACTATGCCGATTCCACTCCGGTCCCGAGTGTACAGCATAATGTTTTGCACAAGCGTGAAGTTTATTGTATCGTGCTGTATCGGGTCCCTGCAAACCATTGACTACTGCAACTCCCAAACGGCTGGTCAAATAGGGATCTTCTCCATACGTCTCCTGTCCACGCCCCCAACGCGGATCACGGAAAATATTCACATTAGGAGTCCACACTGTAAGTGCCTGATAACGTGTAAGATTTCCTTTACTATCCAATCTCCGGCTCTTTGCTCTTGCTTCATCAGATACTGCCGTAAAGACTTCATACAACAAACTATCATCAAATGATGCTCCCATACCGATAGCCTGTGGAAACACTGTAGCCAATCCTGTACGCGCGAGACCGTGAAGTGCTTCATTCCACCAACCATACGCTTTGATCGATAATCGGGGAATAGCCGGAGAACCGTTCATCATCAATGAAGCCTTTTCCTCCAAAGTCAATCTTTTGAGCAAATCATCCGCTCGTTCTTTTGCAGTTAAACTTGTATCCTGGTAAGGAAACTTTTCGGGCAATTTGTTTTGTGCCTGTATAGTCATACCGGAAGCTACGACCATACCAATCAAAATCCATCGTTTCATAGTCTGTTACTTTTATAGAGTTACTGTTAATCATTTTATGCAAATATACCCGGGAAAATTAGGTATTATGGGGGAAATTCAGGTACTATAAGTGCACTATCTCAAAATTCGAAAAGTTTCTCAGAGCAGATTAAACACAAAAGGAGCTGCACTCAAAAATTTATTTTGAGGCAACTCCTTTTTCAGAGAGGATAGTTAATCCTGAAACTAATACCTGTCAGATTATTTTGTCCACCATCTTGGATCTCCTACTTTACCATCCCCTTCAAACTTAGCTTCCGGCTTAAAGTGGAAATTACCATTCTTAGGATTTTCAAATAACTCTTCTGATGAGATTTTCAAGATTTGAGCGTCGGTAAACTTCTTATCATTCTCTTGGAAATCAGAAGTTAAATAACATCCGGCAAAACTCAGATACTTGGAATAGTCGCTATTACCAGAATTCATTTTACCGCCCTTATTATCTCCCGTAAAAATTACCCCTGTTACAGTAATTTCTTTCGGTTGCTTATCCAAACGCAATAACTTAGGCATATTAATATCATAATTACAGAAAATAGATTGAGTAAATGTAACCTTATCCGTCTGTACACGCAAATCCATAATCTGATCACCAATATTCAACAAAGTAGTATTGGTAATAGAAATAGTACTTAACGATTTCAACTTACCGATATTTAAAAGTCCATATCCACTTAAACCTACATTCTTAATGAAACAGTTATTAATAACAATTCCTTCAACTTCAAGATCACCAGAATTGGTGCGAATGAGACTTCTTGGAATTTCACTAATATTACAGCCCTCAAAACTTACATTCTTAAAGCCTGTGCTACCACCAAGTTCAATCATGAATTGAGACTTACCATCGCTGACAATATCCATGTACTGTACATAGAAGTTATCCATAAGAGCAGAGAATACAAACTTAGTCATATTCAATACAGGCATCTTGCCTCCTACTACGTTACCGGCTATATACAAGTTTGTAACAGTTTCAGGAATTGTAAATTCACCAACTTCGTAAGTTTGTCCGCCCGTAAATGACAAGGTCACATCACCAGCCGGCGCACCCCCCAGCAAAGCATTAATATCATCACTTGCTTTTACAGAAATAGTCGTTCCTTTGGAGGAGCCTAAAGTTTTAAATTTATAAGAACCTCTGCGAGCCTTTTCATTAAAAATATACGTAATATAATTAGTTCCCGGTTTAAGCCCATCTATCGTTAACTCACCAGCTTGTTTTTCTGTTGAAGTAAGTTCGTGTGGTGTGGCCCAAACCGTATCGGTTTTTGCCTCCTCACCTTCTATTTCGGTCTTTACCAACTCACCATACTCAATACGAGTAGCCGTTTTTTCTGCCTGCCAATTCAGAGAGACACTGGTAGTTCCCGGAGTGACCGTAGTAAATATCTGCTCGTCTGTAGTGTCAAAACACAACTGCACATACCCCGATTCCATCCCTGTGTCTCCATTTACAGCTTTCATACGCACTGAATAGCGTGTCGTACCATTCAGATCAGTGAAAAGAGCGCGATATTCCGTTTTTATCTCAGAAGCCTCCTTATTGTAGGCATTCATTGTATCTACAAGAAGTTCTGTGGTAAATACTATATTGTTGAAGAGCAAACTATCCCCTTCACTGAAATCAAACACATACTTTGTAGCATTTGTCACTCCCCTGAAACTCAGAAGAGCAGAAGTTGGATTTGTTTCTTTTACTTCAAACTTCGTAGAACGAAATAGTCTGTCATGACTGGGATCCACTTCCCATTCATTAGCTTCCTCGCATGCTATTACCGAGAATGCAAAAATCCCCAGCAAAATATAATAGAAATTTCTAATTTTCATAAGTTTATTCTTTTAATAATTACCATATTATTGAGCACTATTATCATATCCATAAGAGTTTGACAAGTAACCTTTAGACTTATAGATATCATCATAATAGATAGAGAACAAGTGACGATAATTACAAACTCCATTACCTATTTTGTAACCATTCAATCTATCCTGAATCAGAGAACCATACTTCAATGTGCCCAACAACTGACTATAATCATAAGATTTTCTTAGCCCTGAAGCACATACCAATATTTTTGTAGCATTCTTGATCAAGCTATGATCTTTGTTTATATCCGTTTCCTTTACATTCCAGTAAGTCTCCGGAAACCATTTTACTTCCGTATATACTTTCTCATCCGGATTGGCTGCTCTCTTGGTATAAAAATTAATAGAAGAGAAATCTATAAATTCTCCATTCTCATCGTACTTGAAATACAACTTATTGGGAAACTCTTCAGGTTGATAAGTCTTATCAAAGATTTGTATGGGATGACTACCGTCCAACATATAGAGCATAGCTACTTTCATCTCCTCAATCTTAGAATCAAGTAATCCCCAACGAATCAAATCGAGTTTACGAATACCTTCACCACCAAATTCCCATGCACGTTCGTTGACGATAGCATCAAAGAAATCCACTTTCTTATAATCCATAACAGCTTCCGAACCTGAACCAAATGCACGTTCACGAACCATTTCCAGTGCTCTGGCAGCACTAATACCAGCTACATCACTTACTGAATTTTCACCTTTACCTAACATATAGCGAGCCTCAGCAAACATCAAAAGAATATCAGGATAACGCATCACAATCCAGTTGATACCTGTCGGAGTACGAGCTGTAGCAGTCAATGCAATCGAACGATAAGATTCAGCAGTCCAAAAGAAAGACCATTTACCCAGTCTCACAGACATGATATCATTCTGCATTACTTCCTTGATGGTACCGTCTTTTTTATAAACTGGCCAGTAACAGGCATAGTCACGGCGCGCATCATTCTGATCGAACGAATAGAAATAATAAGCATTAGTACTAACGTAAGTACCGCCAAAACCACGCTGACCATATCCCAGATTACCATCCATAGCACGTCCCATCAAGGTACCAATATCACCACTATAACCTACTCCATTGGCAACTTCAAACAAGTTCTCATTATATGTATTGGCTTTCAGACCGCAGACCGATTTCCAAATATCTCCATAATCCGGATCCAGTCTGTGAGGATTCTCCGGATCACCTATAATCTCAGCACACTGTTGTTCGGCAATCTCGTAATAATCCCTCCAGTTGGCAGGACGACCTATAAAATATTCTCCCACTTCTTCCATACCCGGGCTTTGCTCAGCATTAGGATAGCGTTCCACACTCGTATTAGCCGGGAACTCTTTACCATCACGTACAGACCAGCCTCCAGCAAAAAGAGCGATACGTGCTAACATGCCCTTTGCAAACCCTTTAGTTATACGCTCACTATTATAATCAGCCACTTCACCAACCCAAGGAAGATATTCTATAGCTTCTTGCATATCTTTTACAATACAAGCATATATACTATCGCGGTTGATTTTACCCATATAGACATTGGAAAGGTCCGAATTTGACATACCTTCTTTAAAAGGTATATCTCCCCAACGACGCACAAGTTCAAAATATGAAAGAGAACGAAGTACCAAAGCTTCACCCATATAGCGCCTCATAGCAGTAGTACCACTATTGAAAGCTTCAGAGGCACGAATACCATCTACTGCCGTACTGGCAAGTTCTGCCATTTTAAAGATATATCCCCATTGCAACGTTTTATTATACCAGTCACACCAGTAATTGGCCGCACCGGAGTCACTCGTCTTATCTGTAGCCGGGTCTTCCTGATAACCGCTTGCCTGCTCAATATCAGAAACTCCTTGCCAGTTTACCGACATTTTCTGACCATATACATAGGTTCCGGCTAATTCCGAATATACTCCCATTATGGCAGATCGGGTCATTCCCTCATTTTCGAACAAGTTCTCCTTACTTTGTTCGGAAGGAGAATCCGTATTCAAGAAATCTTCGCAGGAGCTGAACAACATCATTCCTGCCGTCAGTATATATAATAGATTATATTTTTTCATAAGTATAATAATTTAGAAAGTTAGATTTAAACCGAAAATATACGATTTAGACTTCGGATAAGCTGATCTATCATAACCCGGCGTCATAGCTTTACCGGTATTTACTTCAGGGTCCTGTCCGCTATAAGCAGTCCAACAGAATACGTTATTAGCAGTAGCATAAACACGCAGAGACTTTACTCCGAATTTTGTAGTAAGCATCTTCGGCAGAGTATATCCTAAAGTCAGTGTACCCAGACGCAGGAATGAACCATCTTCTACCGCCCAATCCGTAGTAATGGAATTGTTCATCAATGGATGCCAGATTGTAGCGTTGGCATTGATTTCCTTCAGGCGTTCGGGATTAGCATAGTCACCATAATAAATATTCAAGCCGGTTACCGGATCAATGGTAGTAAAGCGATTTTCCAACTTCATTTCAGTGCTCATGTTCTGATACCTCTTGGCTCCTACATAAGACGTATAGTCAATTTTATTCATATTCAGAATATCATTACCATACGACCAGTTAAACATGGCAGTCAAGTCAAATCCTTTCCAGCCGGCATTGAAACTAAAGCCACCGGTATGTTTAGGTAAAGCATGTCCAATTACTTTACGGTCATTATCTGCATCAATTACACCATCGCCATTCAAGTCTTTCAGTTTTAGATGCCCTGGTCCGTAATACCCACCTCCTTTAGAGAGTACACCAAAGTTGTCCGGAGCAATATTCTTACCATTTTCATCTTTCTTCAGTACCCACTTCTTCGTAGCCTGATCAAAATCAAAATCATCAAAAGAATACATACCGTCACAAACATAACCATACATCAAACCTGTTTCTTTCCCTACGAATACACGATAGTTATCACTTCCTACCTCTGTACCTCCACCAGAAAGGATCATCACGTCTCCATTTGTTCCATAAAGAGCATCAACCTTGTTCTTATTGAACGAAATATTAAAATTGAAATCCAGGAAGAAGTCTTTTGTATTAACCAGATTAGCATTTAAAGTCAATTCCACACCGCGGTTAGTTGTTTGTCCTAAGTTCTGATATTGAGTATTATAACCGGCATTAGAAGGTAACTGAACTTCCATAATCAAGTTTTTGGTTACATCATTATAGAAATCAAAAGTCAAATTCAAACGATTCTCAAAGAATCCCAGATCAAAGCCGACATTTGTAGAATATTTAGATTCCCAGGTAAGGTTCTCGTTACGCAAACGTGTACTTGGTTGCAAACTACTCTGGCCTATTTCATTCTGATAATATAAGTTTTTAATATTGGTTACCGGAGAGTAAGTCTGACGCCAGTAGGATCCTACACGGGCATTACCGGATTTACCATAGCTAAGACGCCACTTAAAGTTAGACAACCAGTCTTTGGTAACTTCCATAAACTTCTCATCGGACATACGCCATGCAGCTGAAGCCGCCGGAAAGAGTCCCCACTTATTGCCTGGAGCAAATACATTGGTACCATCAGCGCGAAGCGTGAAAGTCAGATAATAGCGATCTTTAAGTATATAATTAGCACGACCAAAATAAGACATGCTTCGGCTCGGCTCGTTAATCGTTGTATAAGTAGGTTCTGACGTACCATTGTTCCACATAGAAAGAATATCATTCACTCCGTAGTCACTTGGGAAGTAATCAGCAGTGATTTGCATTTTGTCTTTCTTAGAGCTTAAAGCTTCCATACCGCCCATGACATCAAAACTATGATCTTTCATTTTAAACTTATAGTTCAGTAAGGTACGGAAAGCCCAATTCTGTCCATTCCAATATTCACGGACACCAACAGGCTGACCGGCAGTCTGGTTTGCCTTACTTGTATTCTTCAAGTAGACGTTATCCGTACGGTCAAAGCTAAATCCATAAGTACCTTCGGCACGCCATTGCAATCCTTTTATAACGTCCCATATCAGAGCGGCATTATAAGAATTATTGAATTTAGATTGCTTCTTATACTCATTCACAATATTGAAATAAGGATCATTCAAGCTACTGATATTTTCAATGATACCATCGTCTCCACTTAAATCTTCATCAGTAAGGTCTGTCAGGGTTCCCACAGTAGGATACTTCACACAGTCACGTAACTTAGAACCGCTCGATACGCTCGGACCATCAATCGTGGTATTGGACATCTTAACATTGAGGTCCATTCTTAGTTTCTTATTGAATTTCTTGTTTACCTTCAAATTGACATTGTCACGACGATACTGTGAAGTCTGCATAATATAGGTTTCATCATCATGCGTATAGCTAAGACTATAGACCAGATCTTCACTACCTCCATTTATGTTCATATTGTAGCTTTGTTTCAAACCTGTTCTGTCAAACAAATCACGTTGCCAATTCTTGCCAACTTTTGATTTATAAATGTCTATATCTTCCCACTGTCCATAACGGTCGAAGAAACCGGCATTCGTCGCCGGATCCAACTCTCTCTGAAGATACACATATTCATAGGGAGAAAGGACTTCTGTTTCATTATAAAAGCGATTGAAACCCAGAGATGCATTCAAGCTTATTTGCGTTTTACCTGCCCGGCCACTTTTAGTAGTAACCAAAATTACACCATTAGCACCTTTTGCACCATAAATAGCTGTAGAAGAGGCATCTTTCAAGACGTCAATACTCTCGATATCCGTAGGTGGAATATCATCAATACCACTTACCTGAAAGCCGTCTACAATGAAAAGCGGTTCATTGCTTTGTGTAATAGAACCACCACCACGCACACGGATACTAACCGTAGCGTCGGGGGAACCTTCTGATGTGATAACGCTTACACCAGCCAAACGTCCTGTAATGGCACTTGAAGCAGAAGTTACAGGAATGTTTTTCAAAGTACTTTCACCTACGGAAGAAATAGCTCCAGTCAAATCTTTCTTGCGTGCGTTACCATAACCTACGGCAACTACTACTACTTCGTCCAGTGTTTGCGAATCATCCTTTAAGACAACCTTCAAAGTCTTTCCGGTTACTGCATCCACTTCTTCCGTTTTCATACCTATATAGGTAATAACGATCTTTTTTCCTTTACCTGACACATTCAGAGTAAAATTACCATCTAAGTCAGTGATGACACCATTCTGGCTTTTGCCTTTTTCCATAACAGTGGCACCAATAATCGGTTCTCCTTCCGAATCAGTCACATTACCTTTTACCGTAATGTTTTGAGCAAACACTCCAATAGGCACCATTAAAATGAATGCCAGCAGAAGCAACCTGCTCTTCATCTTTTCGATTTCTTGTTTCATGATAGTATTATTTAGTTAAACAATAAGTACAGTGTTTTTCGTAAAGCTTTTCATTTCTTAACTTAACCTGTGTTATTAATTCTTTTGCAAAATTCAGAATTAGAAGAGTATTTAAAGAGTAAAATCATCCAGAAAGGGAGTAATAATTCAGTTTAAGGCTATAACTGAGTAGTTTTAACAAAAAAATCCCAGACTTTCACAAGCCCGGGATTCCATATGCAAAAAATGTCAATATGTTATAGCGCCATTACAATTCATTAACTAAAGAACACTCTCTGTTCCTAATGAACCATAACGATTGACAGCACATACTTTTAAATTTCCTTTTACTTCAGATGGCAAAGTATAGATCGGCTCTTTGGCAAAGCCTATGACACGATCATTATTGAAAATAACATATCCGGCAGCAGCTGGTACTGCTTTCCAGCTAACTTTATCCCCCTTTTTTTTCAACTTTGCGGGAGATGGCAATTTTTCCATCATCGCACGGGGATTCCATCCGTCATCTCCCGGAATTATACGTTCGTATACATAGCCATCCGCTTCTTCCTTGGTGATTGTTGCACGACAGGAACCTTTCGGCGGATTATCCGGGCCACGTCCGTCATATTCAGTCTTACGTTGGCTAAGGTCGAGTACATTACCCTCGGCATCGCGGCTGTCATACTCTGCAAATAACCCCGGAATAGCCCCCATGTTTGTCCACCCCTCGGGAGCAAGAGGAATGCGCATAGTGGTATGTATATAAACAGCACGAGGAGAATTATGCCACGGACGTCCTAACTTTTGTTTACCATCGGCAGCAGCGGCATTACCATCCACTATACAGTTGCGAAATACATATCCGAACCTCACATTTTTATGGGAAGGAGCAACTATTACCGAACCACTGCGCAAATTATATAACGTACAATTTTCAAGCAAAGCATCTCCACTGCCATAAAAGTAATCTACCGCTCCCTCAATCCAGCAATCCTTCCCATAAAGACGGTGAGAGTCAGTTCTGGAAGTCATCCAAGTATCCTGGAAAGATCGAAAAATGCAATTATTGTATGCAGCACAATCAGCCTGGCTACTCATAGCCAAAGCTTGAGGACCATTTTGGCTATCTACCCCCCAGTCATTAAGATAAGAGATATTCTCCGTATAAAAATGATCTCCCTTTATATAAACAACACTACCTTCCAATTTATGAACTTCAGAAGAAGGGTTATGAACAGAATGTTTCCAATAAGCTGTTTTAGCAGGTTCAGTTCCCTCTTCCGGTTTTCCACCGACATTCAGACAGTGATGGATAATCGTCTTATTTTTATCCTGTCCGATAAGATGAATATAAGTTTTAGTAGCGGGAATAATTACTTGCTCCCGATAAGACCCGTTTTTCAGAAAAATCAGCCAAGGCTCCTGCCGATTGTCCGGTGCAGCATTAACAGCATCCTGAATACTCGTGTAGTCGCCGCTACCATCCAAAGCTACTACGGCCTGATACGGCGATGAACTATCTTGAGCATATCCTCCCGATAGAATGCCCATAAATAGTACTGTAAAAATTATCTTCTTCATACTTAATATATTAATAATTGGTTCAACTTCTACTTTACCAGACTGTTCATATAGACTTCCAAATTGGTATAACCTTCCTTACTCAATGTAGTAGTAACACCATCAGAAGCATCCTTCGGGTTCAGCCCATGAGCCGTTTCCCATGTATCCGGAATACCATCGCCATCAGTATCTCTTAGCTCATCAGCTGTAACACCGCCATTCGATAATTCCGGCCAAGCACCGGTGGATCCCTCCGGTTTCACATCTACCGGTAAGTCGATCAATCCGGGAGCATTTTCAGCGCCTTTTGTCACGCTGCCAATATAAGTAGCCGTACCGTTTTGGGTTTCCTCTATAATACGTATATCTATAATATCACGTTGTTTGGAACAACCGGCGTGAGCCAATACAAGATCATACGCCTGTTCAGCAGTATGTGTAGTGACAATACCTGCATCCAAAGGTTTGGCCAGGCGCATCTCTTTCTTCACTTGTTTAGTGAAAGTATTATCGCAGGATGAATTCTTGATTTGTTCGTAAATACCCTTTGTCCAGTTATCCTTGGTTACTTCCTTATTACCTTCGATTACATTACCGTCCACATAGAATTTCCCCCATACATGTTCCATAGGTTTCCAAACATTGGGCTTACCATCTGCTTTGGTACAATATTTCGTAGTACGCACTCCAAGAGCGGCAATACGATAGCGTACAGGACTGTTTCTGGGAGTAGCCGGACCCGGTTTGTAATAATTGTTCACGATGTTTACATGCATTCCCTCTCCACCGTAACAGCCATTTCCCGCCCAATTATAAAAAACATTATTACGCATATCCACATGTTCGCGTTCCTGAGTGAAAGGACGGGGACCAAGACGTGGGACACGACTTTCATGATGTGCTAGCAGATTATGATGAAAAGATGCTTTCGCTCCTCCCCAGATGGCTCCATATCCGTGTTTTCCTTTGGCATGACCGGCCGTCCGAAGGCTTTCGGAAACAAGACACCACTGGACAGTCAGGTTTTCACCACCGTACACCGAACAACACTCGTCTACCGACCAACTGATAGAACAATGGTCTACAATAACATTCTTGCAATCGGTACTTCCAAGTCCGTCGGGTTCTCCACCACCTTCATTGCCGACACGAAACCGTACATAACGAACAATAACATTGTTGGCGTTAATAGTTACCGGACGTCTGGCAATACAAATACCTTTGCCCCGGCGCCGTTTGTCCGGCAATAGTCAAATCTCCGTTAGTGATTCTTAAAGGTCTGTTCAGGAAGATAGTCCCGGCTACATCAAACCACCGTACGTGCACCTGTTTGCGCAAGCGCATAACGTAACGTTCCTGCTTGCATTCCATCTTCCAATGTAGTGACGTGATAAACTTTACCACCGCGACCACCGGTAGTATTCCGGCCAAAACCTTCAGCGCCGGGAAAAGCGATTAATTCTTCCGTACCGGATGCTAATTCATCATCGGATATAGTAGTCGCTCCTGCCGGTATTCCACCTAATAAGAACAAGAAGAGCCATAAAAGGCATAAGTCCTTCATCTCTATTACTCGGTTTTTCATTTTGTTTTTCATATACTTCCTCTTATAGATTTGTTTGTTGGTATGCAAAAGTGAGCAATCATGAAGAAAGTAAGGGGTAAAAACTGGTAGAAAAGGAGGAATGATTCATATACTTTATGGAAACAAAGTGAACGGCCTGTCCGGTGAAACCACTGTTTCACTCTGACAAGCCGTTCGTCTCCCACCACGGGAGTGCTTTCAGCTAGGTAAAAACGATGAAAGCAATTTTTATAATCTGTTCTGAATATCTGAGTTACTATTACGTTGTCCCTTGCTGCGGATATCCCCACCAAACGTGTAGGAAACACCGATGCGGAAACCGGTAAAGGCAAACTGATTGTCCGTCGTCATCCGGACTCCATTGGAAACAGTTTCAAGCTTCGAATGGCTGATTAGAATATTATTGACGTTCAGGCTAAGACTGAGCTTATTATCCAGCATGCGATAGAGCAAACCCGCACTGACACCATAAGTAGGTTTTATCAGATATACTCCACTATACTGACGTGAAGTAAACCAACCTGAAAGCGTTCCGATAAATGTCTTCTTCGGATTAAGGAAGAATGTATTGCGCAAACTGGCATTATAAGCCCATCCTTTCTCTTCGGCTGATGTGGAAGCGGCACTGGAAGTTGTGCGACTATAGTTTACACCATGCTGAACATAAGCCTGCATCCATTTTGTACGGAATGTATAGGAGTTATTCAACCCGAAAGAGTGTGTCTCCATAAAATTATCCCACAGGAAAGAGCTGATATTCGTTTCCGGATCTAAACCTACAACCTGAAAGAATACATCGTCCGAATAAGAATAAAATGCAGAGATATTGAGATTATTCTTGAATGTATATCCCAATTCGGCATTATACGTATAACTCGGCTTCAGGTCTTCCTTTCCACGAGCATAGGTATACTTGTTCTGATAGAACGGGAAAGGGTTCACCATATTCTGTGAAGGGCGGGAAATGCGATTGGACAAACTAAGGTTCAACGCATTCTGCTCATTGGGTGAATATAGGAAATAGAGTGTAGGGAACAGACGGGTATAATCGTGCTTGTCCGTCGTATTCTCCGACTCAGAAATACCGGTAGTACGGGTGTGTTCCATACGCAAGCCCAGCTGCATAGAGAACTGCTTGCCAAACGCGCGGTTATAGTCAGCGTAAAGAGCATAGATTTGTTCTTTATAGTGGAAATAATCGTCCTGCACCAGTGTCGGGTCCGAAGTATCATAATTGATACGGTTACGGGTATTTGTGAAAGAAACCTTGGCACCTGCGGTCACCTTATACTTTTCGAAGGGAAGTGTAAAGTCAAGTGCAGAAGAGAATACATCTACTTTGCGGTTTTGCAAATAACTGTAATCAAAATTGGTTCCGGGTATAGTTACACCGTCAGGAGTCTGAGTGTCAGACAGGAACCCCATGTGACTATCTCTTTTATCATACAGGTAATCCACATCCCAGGTCATCTTTTTACCCTTATCACCCCAGGATTTGTCAGTATGGAAATTCAAGTTAACGCGGTCGGCTTTAGTTCCTTCCTCACTGTCAGAGAATAAAAGAGAGTCCAGACGGGCAGTAGCCACGTCATAAACTTCCGTAATAGAAACTGCTTTGGAATCTTTTGGGTTATTGTGGTTGTAAACAGCTTGCAAACCTAACGTCCAGTTGCGTTCCAGCGCAAAGTCCACACCTGCCTGACCATAATAACTCTGCATATATTTCTTATAATCCGTACGCCCATCCCAAGTATTCTGAGCAAAATAGCGACGATTCGCCTCACGGTTCTCATAGTTGCCTTGCGTAGTACCTGCATTGATGAAAGAAGATACACGACCTTTGCTGATGTTCAGGTTTACACCACCATAACCGTAATTCTCCTTTTCACCTGCATTATAAGAAGCAGATACCGTACCTCCCAGATAATCTTTAGGACGTGACTTCAGACGTATATTGATAATACCTGCATTACCAGCCGCATCATATTTGGATGGCGGAGTAGTAATTACTTCCACTTTCTGTATCTGAGAAGCGTCATAAGAACGGAGATAGTCAATCAACTCGTCACCGGAAAGTTTCGTTTCACGATCATTGATATATATCTTCACGCCTCCTTTACCTATAATATCAATACTGTTCTGACCAACGCGCAGACCGGGCACTTCACGCAAAAGGTCGAGTGCATTTCCTCCGGCAGTAGCGATGGCATTATGTGTATCAAAAACAACTCTGTCTACCAGACGCTTGATTACCGGACGAGCTGCCGTAACGGTTACTTCATTCAAAAAGGTAGAAGAGGATTTCAGGGTGAGCATACCTACATTCTTATTTCCCTGTAAGGAGACGGGTAAATAGATATCTTCACAACCTATCAGAGTAATATGTAACAGATATTCCCCTTTAGGTTGAGTAAAGGTAAAACACCCTTGTGCATCCGTCAGCATACCCGTAAGATAAGTACTGTCTTTAGCCTGTTTCAACAGAATGTTTGCTACTTCCACCGGCTGATTGTTTTCGTCCTGTACGCAACCGGAGAGTTGATAACTTTGAGCAGAAATAGAAACTGCCACACACATGATAAGGATTAAGAATGTTAGTCTTTTCCCGATAGTCTTCATTGAATTTGCTTTCATCGTTTGATTGATTTAAATGTTTCACTTTTCGTTTTTACCTGATGCAAAGTTAGGGGTGAAACATGTCTCAAACACTCTATATCGGGATATAAAAGTTCTATATTAGAAGCACATATAATACTAATTATCAATACATTATATTTTTCATTCTCTATATTTATCTTTTGAGAGTCTATATACTATTTATATGTATGAATAGGCGCATGCATTTCTGAAAAGGAATGAATAAGACTCACCACAGATTACACAGATTCTATTTTACTGATTATTAGATTAATAAATCTGTGTAAATCTGTGTAATCTGTGGTGAATTAATTCATAATCGAAAAAACACGAATACACATACGAATATGTGAAAAGCAGGTATTATTTCTCCAGAATAAAACTGACGATGTCCTCTTTCTCCCCCATTCCCAATTTCTTCCGGATATTCGTCTTCCGCTGATAAATAGTCGGAATGCTTTGCTGCGTCACTACACTGATCTCTTTTGTAGAGAACTCTGCGCAAAGCAGACAACAGAGCTGCTGTTCTTTATCTATTAGTACAGACCCAAAACGTCTGTTCATTTGAGTATAAAAGCCATCGTATATACGATCGATCACGGGATACAAATCCTCCCATACCAAAAGACTTTCTACGGGCAACTCCCGGTTCGTAATGCCGGATATGCGGCGAAGTAAATCTTGATTTTGTGATGTAGGCTGCGTAGCGACCAAACGAATAATGCCCAACTGTTGCAAAAGTATTTTTCGGAAAAACTGTCCGTCTTCCACTTCCTGATTAACATTTCCGGTAGTCCCTGGTTCACTGTCCCCCTTCGTAGCATCTGCCAGCAAACGGTTCAGTGTTTCGATTCGCTCTTCCGCTTCAATCAGACGATGACGACGAGCCCGGATATAGAAAAAGGCGCCACCACCCGTAACAACCAGTAACAGCAGACAAGCTAACAGCGTCAGTTGCGCTTCCTGTCGCTCTACCGTCAGCTGCAAATTAGCATTCGAAAGTGATTCCTTACTTTCATCCTTCCGCTGAATGGTACTTTGTAAGGCATAAAGGGCATTGTGAACAGAATCATTATAACGCATCACCTTCAAGAAATCAAATGTACGATGACGTGTATAATCTATCAATCCCTGATAATAAGTCATCATATTTTCTGTACTCAGAAGCTTCTCCCGACGGGCAAGTAATGCTCTGCCCTGATCAAGATAGTATTGGGCGGAATCCAACTCTCCCATTTTCAGAAAACATTCTGTCAGCACCAAGTCGGTCATGGCAACCTGCCCCCCATCGGGTGCTAAACTCCGCAGACGTTTCGACACTTCCGCCGCCTTTTTATAATCCCTGCTTATATAAGACAATAGCTGCGCGTAGTTTCGCAGATAATGCACCAAGCGCGTCGTATCTTTCTTTTTCTCCACCAGTTCAATGCTTCGGTCCATATAGTAAGAAGCCGAATCATTTCCCTGTAATCCCATGGCAATACCCAAAGAATAGCACAAGCCTTCATCTTCACGAATGGCAATCGCTCTGAGATGTGCTTCTATAGCCTTTTTATAATCCTTCTCAACGTACACATACCTGTTTGCTTTCTCAGAAAGCATATTGACCATCAGATAAGTATCTCTACATGCCGTAGCCGCCGCAATACCGCTATCCAGTACAGCCATAGCCTCTTTATGCTTGTTCTGCCAATATAAATATTTGGATTTCAGCACGAATGAATTCAGCATCTTTACCGTGTCCGGACCGGCGACAAAATAATGAAATGCCGGTAAAATCAAAGAATCTTCCGCCATGGAGGCTCCCCGTACATTATGCGCAAATGTACGCAGCCAGCCATACAACATTTTTTCCTCGAACGGCAACCGCTCCGGATTCTTGATTAACGACAGGAGCTTCATTGCACTATCCGCATTGCCATAAACCACCGCATCCGCCTGGCGGAGCAAAGCAGTACTATCGGTATGCCTACAAGCACACAGCAGAATACCACTTACAATAAAAAGATATAAGAGTTTCTTCATATAGTATAGACCTGTACGGCCAACAAAAATAGATTCTTCTTTTTGATATTACTGCACAACAGCCTCACGTAATTGCTGCAAAGCCTGCTTCAGCACTGAACGGGGACAACCGATATTCAACCGCATAAAGCCCTCTCCCGGTTGACCAAACATAGTTCCGTCATTCAGAGCCAGATGTGCTTTCTCTGCAAAAAGTCGGGTTAATTCTTTCTGTGTCAGCCCCAAAGCTCGACAATCCAGAAAAACGAGATAAGAAGCTTGCGGACGTATCATACCAATGCCCGGAATATGTTCTTTCAGATATTCTTCTGTAAAATCTATATTCTCTTTTATATAATCAAGCATTTGCTCCAACCATTCTGCACCATGCATGTAAGCAGCTGCCGCACCGATATAGGCAAGCAAATGTCCTTCAGAAAACTCACCCGCCTCCATAAAGGTCTGAAAACGTTCACGAATATCCTTATCAACAGTAATCGCATACGAACTTCCCAATCCGGGCATATTGAATGCTTTACTGGGAGCCATGAAGACAAGTGAGTTCGATGCTGCTGCTTCGGAAACCGTGGCAAACGGATAGTGCTTATAAGGAGGCAAAGTCAGATCGGCATGAATCTCATCAGAAATCACAAATGTGCCATTATTGTAACAGATAGCCGCTATTTCTTTCAACTCTTCTGCTGTCCATACACGTCCGCCCGGATTATGAGGATTACAGAGAATCAGAACTTTACAACCTTGCAAATCTTTACGGAAACGCTCAAAATTGATATGGTATTGTCCATCCTGTAATTCCAAGGGTGAATATACCACTTCACGCCCCATACGTTCAGTCACCAAGAAGAAAGGATGGTAAACAGGAGTCATCACCATTACCTTATCCCCCGGATTAGTGAAACATTGCAGGGCAAAGCCTGCCCGCGAACGATTCCCGGAACAAATGTCAGCATCTCTCGGGATATATCCCACTGATGACGGTCGTGCAGCCATGTACAAATAGAATTATACCACTCTTCACAAGCAAAAGTATATCCCAACACCTCATGCTCCAAGCGTTTTCTTAAAGCATCCATCACGAAAGGCGGAGTACGGAAATCCATATCGGCCACCCACATAGGAAGCAAATCATCACGCCCCCAGATATTCTTTACGCCGTCCCACTTCACAGAGTTAGTACCACGACGTTCAATAATTTCATCAAAATTGTATTTCATAATAGCTTTATTTTGTTTTATCACAGATTACACGGATTTACACAGATATAAAGCAGGAAAATCAAAAATATATTTTTTCATCTGTGTAAATCCGTGTAATCCGTGGTGAGTCATTAAATCGGAAACACAACAAATACCGCCACATCCCACACTGCATGCGACACAATCAATGCTCCCAATTTCTGAGGATACAATCTGTAAGCTAATCCCCAGATAGCACCAACCACCAACGCCGCCATCACCAGCATAAAGTTGAACGACCAGATATGTACCAATGCATAAACTAATGTTGTCACAATAAAACCGACATTCGGGCTCCAGCGCTTCGAAAGTGCATTCTGCACATATCCCCGCCAGAAGATTTCTTCGGCAGGACCTATCAATATGAGTAGCAATATGGAGAGCAACCAAGGATTTTCACCGGTTTTCATTCCGTAAATCAGTTCCACCTGCGGACGGGCAAAGTCGAAAAGCCAGGCGGAAGCCTTATCTCCCAGCCAGAATACTCCCCACAAAACAACAGCCAATCCCACCCCTCCGGCAACATTCTTCCAATCGAACTTCACATCTTCTATCCACCACTGTGGACGAAGCGCAAAAGCCATATTCATCAACACAATAGCCGAAAAACTCATGGCCGTCCAGAAGTTGAATATTCCGCTTGTCCAGGGAGAAAACATAAAGAACCACAAGAAAGCAGCTATCAATAAAGGAATAATAATTCGTTTCATACTATATAAGGAATGTAACAGTAAACAATAAACTGAACAAGAGTTGCAGTTTCGCCGTCTTTTCATCCAGATTGGATATAACACCAATTCCTTCTTTCGGCAACCGCAACATAGTCCGTGCATTGGCTATTGCAGGCAGAATTCCTACTATCGTCAGTAAAGACCACCATGGAAAATACCCCAACGCTACGCAAGCCGCAATCCACAGAAACGGGAAAAGCACCTCGAACATATATAGGAAAATATCCGTCTTCACCCCAAGCCTCATGGCAAGAGTACTAATCCGGGCTCTTACATCCGTACCTATATCACGCGTATTATTAGCGTGCAGGATGGCTACTGTAATCAATCCCACCGGAACGATTATCAACCATACATCAGGCAGGAATTTCCCCATAGTAATATAGGATATACCCAAAGTAGGAAGTATGGCATAAGCTACAAAAATAACGAAATCTCCGAAAGCCCGATATTTCAGCCACGGATAGAGCAACGAACACAAAGCTCCACAAACACCTATCCACAACAAAGGAAGCCCCGTACGGACTACCAGCCAAAGACCGACCATCACCGCCGGCACCATCAGGCCTATGGCCAGGTTGCGTATCTCCAATGGCATGAATTGTCCGCTTGTCAGGGTCTTCACACCAAATGTATCCACCCTGTCCACTCCCCGTTCAAAGTCAAAATAATCACTCCACGCATTTCCCGAAGCGTGGAAAATAACAATACCGGCCAACGCTAACAGTCCGTTCGCCCATTCTATTACCCCGTATGCCCAATACAAATATGCCAGCGTGACAATCACCGGCATTGCTGATGCCGGAAACGACCAGGGGCGTACAGCTATCAGCCAATCTTTTAAGGAATGCTTCTTCATTTGTGATTTAACTGCGTTCTAAAACAGCTTTTATTATTTTATTAATGTATAATGACTATTTACGATTTCTTTAGGAGACAAAAGTACAAAATATCCTCACTTTTGAGTACTTTTGCAACCAAGTAAAATAGAAATTATATGATTAAAGCCCTGTTTTTTGACATCGACGGCACTTTAGTGAGTTTTAATACCCATGCTATTCCCCCAACCACCATCGAAGCCATCGCCGCTGCCAAAGCCAAAGGCATTCGGATTTTTATCGCTACGGGACGCCCCGCAGTTATCATCAACAACCTTTCTGCCTTGCAGGACCGTGGATTAATAGACGGTTATATAACCATGAACGGCGGATATTGTTTCGTAGGTGAAGAAGTGATTTACAAGAGCGCGATTCCTGCTGCTGACGTACAGACATTGGCACGCATCTCCTCCGAACAGAATTTCCCCTGTATCTTTGTAGGCGAACATGATATCTGCGTCTGCCAGCCGGACGATATGGTGAAAAAGATATTCAACGATTATCTGAAAGTAGATGTGCTTCCCGTAAAGACACCTGAAGAAGCGATTCGCCGGGAAATCTTCCAGATGACACCGTTCATTACACTGGAGCAAGAGAAAGAGATTCTTCCCCAATTGCCGGACTGCGAATCCGGGCGTTGGTTTCCTGCCTTTGCCGATATCACCGCCAAAGGAAATACCAAACAAAAGGGTATCGACGAAATCATCAATCACTTCGGTATTCGCCTGGAAGAAACAATGGCATTTGGCGACGGAGGAAACGATGTAAGTATGCTGCGCCATGCCGCCATCGGAGTAGCAATGGGAAATGCTGTGGACGAAGTGAAGGAACATGCCAATTACATTACAACTTCGGTTGATGAAGATGGAGTAGCCAATGCACTTAAACATTTCTCCATTATATAATCCTCTTTAATTACTAATTACCAATTATTAATTACTAAATCTTGTCCCAAACCGTAGATACCAGCAACAAAGAGTTCCAGGATGCTCTGAGTCTCATACAATATACCCGCCAGTCCGTGTTTCTGACCGGAAAGGCGGGTACGGGTAAATCTACCTTTCTGAGATATATTTGCGAGAATATAAAAAAGAAACATGTGGTATTGGCACCTACCGGTATCGCCGCCATCAATGCCGGTGGCAGCACCCTGCATAGTTTCTTCAAACTACCGTTTCATCCTTTGCTTCCCGATGATCCGAATCTGAGTTTGCAACGCGGACGCATTCACGAATTCTTCAGATACACCAAACCCCAACGAAAACTATTGGAAGAACTGGAACTCATTATTATCGATGAGATTTCCATGGTACGGGCAGATATTATTGACGCCGTAGACCGTATCCTGCGTGTCTACTCACGCAACCTGCGCGAACCTTTTGGTGGGAAACAACTCTTGTTAGTAGGCGATGTTTTCCAGCTCGAACCTGTAGTGAAAGGCGATGAGCGGGAAATCCTGAACCGCTTCTATCCTACTCCTTACTTTTTCTCTGCAAGGGTTTTCAACCAAATAGACCTTGTTTCCATTGAACTTGAAAAGGTCTATCGCCAAACAGACAAAGTCTTTGTCAGCGTTCTGGACCATATTCGCAGCAATACTGCCGGTGCTGCTGACCTGCAACTACTCAATACCCGCTACGGAACCGACATCGAAGAAAATGAGGAAGATATGTATATCACCCTCGCTACGCGTCGCGATAACGTAGATTATATCAATGACCGGAAACTGGCAGAACTGCCCGGAGACGCTGTTACCTTCCGGGGAGAAGTCACCGGCGACTTTCCCGAAAGCAGTCTGCCCACTTCGCGTGAGCTTGTGCTGAAACCGGGTGCACAGGTCATATTTATCAAGAATGATTTCGACCGCCGCTGGGTAAACGGCACTATCGGTGTAGTCAGTGGGTTCGATGAGATAGAAGAAACGCTCTATGTCATCACTGATGATGGGAAAGAATGTGACGTCAAGCCGGAGCACTGGAAAAACATTCGCTATAAATACAACGAAAAGAAAAAAGAAATTGAAGAAGAAGTGTTGGGCACCTTCTCCCAGTTTCCCGTACGATTGGCATGGGCTATCACCGTCCATAAAAGTCAGGGGCTGACCTTTAGTCGTGTAGTCATCGATTTCACCGGCGGTGTATTTGCCGGTGGACAAGCATACGTCGCCCTCAGCCGCTGCACCTCACTGGAAGGTATTCAACTAAAGAAACCTGTGAATCGGGCTGATATCTTCGTACGCCCGGAAATAGTGAATTTTGCCGAACGTTTCAACAACCGGCAGGCCATAGACCGCGCCCTGAAACAGGCGCAAGCCGACGTAGAATATGCTGCTGCAACCAAAGCATTCGATAAAGGAGATTTCGAAGTCTTCCTCAACCATTTCTTTAAAGCTATACACTCCCGATACGACATAGAAAAGCCTGTTATTCAACGCCTCATCCGTCGCAAGTTAGGGGTTATCAACAAGCTACGAGACAACAACGATCAACTAAAATCCCAAATGGCAGAGCAACAGAAACGGTTGCAAGCCTACGCACGTGAGTATTATCTGATGGGCAATGAGTCCATTACTCTTGCCCATGACTCTCGTGCCGCCATCGCCAACTACGACAAAGCGCTGGAACTTTATCCGGAATATACGGATGCATGGATACGTAAAGGCATCACCCTCTTCAATGACGGCAGATATCTTGAAGCGGAAGAATGCCTGACACGTGCCGTCAAACTACGTCCGGCTGAATTTAAAGCTGTTTACAATCGGGGAAAATTACGTCTGAAACAGCAAGAAACCGAAGGCGCCATAGCCGATCTGGACAAAGCTACCACCCTGAAACCAGAACATGCCGGAGCGCATGAGCTCTTCGGGGACGCCTTGATGCAGGCAGGAAAAGAAGTAGAGGCAGCATTGCAATGGCGACTGGCAGAAGAACTTCGAAAAAAATCATCCAAGAAATAAGCCACACTTATTTGAGAATAAGAAACTTATTCCCTACTTTTGTGTTATTATATATAGACTAATTATCAGCCCTATGCTTCTGAAACTTTACGAAAAGAACAATAATCCACAAGACCTGCAACAGGTAGTGGATATTTTGAATGACAGTGGCCTCATCATCTATCCCACCGATACCATGTATGCCATTGGTTGCCATGGGCTGAAAGAACGTGCCATCGAACGTATCTGCCGTATCAAAGAGATAGATCCGCGCAAGAATAACCTTTCCATTATTTGCTATGATTTAAGTAGCATCAGCGAATATGCAAAGGTAGATAACAATACGTTCAAACTGATGAAACGCAACCTGCCCGGTGCTTTCACTTTCATCCTGAACGGCACTACCCGCCTGCCAAAGATTTTCCGTAATCGAAAAGAAGTAGGTATCCGTATGCCCGACAATGCTATTATCCAGGAAATAGCCCGTATTCTGGACGCTCCCATCATGACTACCACTCTCCCGCACGAAGCGCACGAAGATATAGAATACTGCACTGATCCGGAATTGATCGATGAAAAATTCGGTGATCTTGTCGATCTGGTTATTGACGGTGGTATCGGCGATACAGAATTTTCGACCATTGTAGACTGCACAAGCGGAGAAATTGAAGTTATTCGCCAGGGAAAGGGCTGGTTGAATGAAGGATAACCAACCAAATGCTCACTTTGTTTGTTTCTTAAGAAAACAGCAAAAAAGAATATGAGTACAAAAAGAACAATACTGGAAATATTCACTAATCACTATAATCATTGGGCTGGGTATAATCCTGTTCCTACAGATTACTCCCTTTCTGGGCGGTTTATTGGGTGCACTGACCATCTATATCCTGGTCAGAAGACAGATGATACATCTGACCGACAAACGGAAAATGAAACGAAGTGTGGCTGCAACTCTTATTACTACCGAAGCTATCCTCTTCTTTCTGGTTCCTTTGGCACTGGCAGTCTGGCTATTGGTCAGTAAATTGCAGGATATCAACCTCGACCCGCAAAGTATTATTGCCCCGATTGAAAGTGCAGCAAATATCATCAAGGAAAAAACCGGTTACGATGTACTGGGCAAGGATACCACTTCCTTTATTATCTCCGCACTTCCTGCCATAGGGCAATTCGTCATGGGCAGCATCAGTAGCTTTGCAGTCAACCTTTTCGTTTTGGTATTCGTACTTTACTTTATGCTGATAGGCGGACAGCGGATGGAGAAATACATCAGCGAAATACTTCCTTTCAGCGAAGCCAATACAGAGCATGTAGTGCACGACATCAAGATGATTGTACACTCCAATGCCGTCGGTATTCCTTTGCTGGCAATCATACAAGGTGGAGTAGCCATGATCGGTTACTGGTTCTTTGATGTACCGGACATTCTGCTTACAGGATTCCTTACCTGCCTTGCGACGGTCATCCCCATGGTAGGTACAGCATTGGTATGGTTCCCGATTGCCGTTTATATGGCATTATCCGGCGACCTTTTCAATGGTATCGGACTGGCTATATTCGGAACACTGATCATCTCTCAGCTCGATAATCTGATCCGCTTTATCCTGCAAAAGAAAATGGCCGATATACATCCTCTGATCACTATATTCGGAGTCGTTATCGGCCTGTCACTATTCGGATTCATGGGAGTGATCTTCGGACCACTGTTACTGTCACTATTCTTCCTGTTTGTAGATATGTTCAAGAGGGAATATCTGGATGGAAAGAAATTAGACTAAAATTTCGCTGAATACGTATTCGCAATAAAAAGTTGATGTTCCGGAAGCCAGGTTATACCTCCGTCCAGACTCATTTTAATAGTAATATCATGCCGCCCCTTCGTCGTATTGGGATTGGAGAACAGGAGTAAGTCCCGATTCAATACATTATCTTTTGCTTTTACACTTATCAGACTCGCCATACAAACCGGTTCTTGTAATGCTTTACGTGAAGATTCATGTTCAGTCCATGACTTACCTAAATCTTTCGTAATTGCTACGGCACGGCTACCGCCCCGGTTATCACGCATATTCAACATCAGCACCCCCGGTTCTACCTCGACAACCTGCGCCTCCGTTGTATTCGTACGGGCATAATTATGCATTTTCCAGGTTTTACCATCATCCGTGCTCTTCGACAGAACAAGCTGCGCAGTATAATTTATATCCATCCCCGGATGCGAACTCCACCAAGCACGTTCATAGTATAAAGTTAATTGTAAAGATAACATTCAATAATAAAAATCCCATATTTGCCGCCGCAAAGCGTTCTTTCCATCTGCTTCTTCTCCCAACATTCCTTTTTCCTGAAGATAATAAAGCCTTTCTAGCAGGATTACGACTTGTTTTTCACAGATATGTACATCGCAAACTTCTTTAACCCAATCTACAGTTTCCTCAAGAACAGCAACAGAAGAGAGACTGAGTACTTTTTGTTTTTCCGGTTTCCGAAGCATATCAGCCATAAATGACAGAATTTGGAAACCATTTTTTTACTACGACCATGCAGACGGGATTTGGGGTTCTTTAAACGCAACAGAAAGTATTCTCCAATCCATAAGGAAGCAATAAATGTTTCCGGAGAAGGCTGCTTCAAACCTTTCCAAAATTTAATCAGAAAGACATCTACCTCTTCCAGTATTACATCCGTATCATCGTTTATATAAAATCTGTGGGCAAGACATTCTATTACACATCCCAATTTAGCCACACAAACTCCATTTCTGGTATCACTGACTACTTTTTCCGCCTCCCTTAAAAAAACAAAAGCATTATCCTCTTCTATACGATCGTCATACAACCGAAACTGACGGAACAATGAAAGAGAGCGGCATAGCAAATCGTCGTAAGAGCAATCTATATCATTCATAAACAAACGATTTTATTCATTCAAGGTCATAAAGGTAAGAACGATAAAGATAATATCAAACAAGAGAGGGTGGACAAAATAAAAGAAAATCGCGCAATCCGCTTCGCACCTATTAGCGGAAACGAACTGCGCAAATTACCTTTATATCAGTTGTATGTTTACTTCAGCAAAGAGGCCGGATCCAAGTGGTCAGCTTCTATATCTTTAAAATAGCGGTATGTGCCTACTTTCAGTTCAAAAGTGGCTGCATCATCAGCTACTATGATACCCTTCTCATGCATCTGCAAAGCACTGATGGTCCACATCTGATTGATAGAACCTTCTACTGCATGATAGAGCGCGCGAGCTTTATTATGTCCGTTCACAATAATCATCACTTCTTTGGCGGAAAGCACTGTACCTACACCAACAGTCAATGCCGTTTTGGGCACTTTGTTTACATCATTGTCGAAGAAACGGGAATTGGCGATGATTGTATCAGTCGTCAAAGTCTTCTGACGTGTGCGGGAAGACAGAGAAGAACCCGGTTCATTGAAGGCAATGTGTCCGTCAGGACCAATACCACCCATAAACAGGTCGATACCACCGTAAGACTTGATTTTTTCTTCGTAACGGGCACATTCAGCATCCAGGTCAGCAGCATTCCCGTTCAGGATATTGGTATTCTCCGGTTTGATGTCGATATGGCTGAAGAAGTTATTCCACATGAAAGAGTAGTAGCTTTCCGGATGTTCTTTGGGCAGACCCACATACTCATCCATATTAAAAGTAACCACGTTCTGAAAGGAAATAATTCCTTTCTTATTCAGGTCTATTAACTCCTTGTACATGCCGAGCGGTGACGAACCGGTAGGGCAACCCAGTACAAACGGTTTCTCAGGCGTCGGATTAGCGGCCTTAATTTTAGCGGCTACGTAATGAGCAGCCCACTTAGATACGGATTGATAATCCGGTTGAATGATTAATCTCATTGTGATTGTTTTTTATCAGGTTAATAAATTAGGGGTATCTTATCAAAAATTACTATTCCCTGTCCTTCTTCAGGCGTTCAGCCATAGAACGTGCCAGGTGTTCGCATTGTTCGTAAGTGATGTCCTTCATCGCTTGCTTCATCTCTACAGGGTCGGCTATAATTTCAAATTTGCTCTTCTCGGCAAACTCAGCCATACGCTTTACCGCAGCGCCTGCCCAAGTGAACGATCCGAAGTAACCCAGATAGCGGCCTTTAACTTCGCGTATCAGTATTTTGGAAAGCAGGGACTCGATATCCGGATAAATCTGATTGCTATAAGTGGGACTACCAATAATCAGACCACGGTATTTGAAGATATCTGCAATGATATAGGAAGGATTGCTTTTGCTGACGTTGTGCATCACGATATTCTTGATGCCCTGTGCAGATAGTTCCGCTGCGATGGCTTCCGCCATTTGCTCTGTATGACCATACATGGAGCCGTAAGCTATCACCACTCCTTCATCGGCAGCATAGCGACTTAGTTTATCGTAAATGCCTATTACTTTACTTATATACTCTGTCCAAACAGGTCCATGGGTAGAGCAGATGGTCGTAATGTGCAATCCTCCCAATTTCTGCAAAGCCTTCTGTACCGGAGAACCGTATTTACCAACGATATTGGAGTAATAGCGCACCATTTCATCCCAATAACGATCCGTATTGATACGGGTATCAAGGAAACCACCATCCAACGTACCGAAACATCCGAAACCATCGCCGGAGAATAGTACGCCTTCTGTTTCGTCAAAAGTCATCATAGTTTCGGGCCAGTGAACCATCGGTGTCAGGTAGAAACGCAGTTTGTGATGTCCCAATGCCAGGAAATCGTCATCTTTCACAACGTATTGTTCGCCTGTCACACCATAGTAACCTTCGATCATACCGAAGGTTTGCTTATTACCGACAATGACAATATCGGGATAATGTTGTTTAATGAGGCGGATCGAACCGGAATGGTCGGGCTCCATGTGGTTAATGATGAGATACTGGATAGGACGTTCGCCAATAATACTTTTTATTTTACGAAGATATACTTCGAAATAACAAGCATCTACCGTATCAATCAAAGCCACTGTTTCGTCGTCTATCAGGTAAGAGTTATAAGACACTCCATAAGGTAATGGCCACAAGCCTTCAAACAGGTGCTTGTTACGATCATTGACTCCTACATAGTGTATTTTTCCTTTTATCATAGTCTTCTGGTTCATAAAACTTCTTTATTTAGATTGATTCTACATTCAAACAGCCGCAAAAATAAGTTTTTTTTCTCACATATCATATTTCTTTCCCTGATAAGCTCCGAGCTGACGCATTTTTTTTTGTATTCGATGATTAAATTCATAATTTTTCAGTCCCCAGTCGGGTGCTATTAACAATTCTTTAGGAGACTGTGAGACAAAGCGTTCTAAAACTAAATCAGGGCGCAGATGCTCTATGTAGTCTATTACCAAATCAATATATTCTTCTACCCCGAAAAGGTGGAAGTCTTCGGGATGTTGTTCATATTCATGTGCCATACGGGTACCGCGTATCAACTGCAATTGATGCATTTTGAGAGTTGTAATCGGAAGACGCGACAGCGTAGCGGCCTGTGCGACCAAATCCTCATGCGTTTCACCGGGAAGTCCCAATATAACATGCCCACCAGTAAGAATACCGCAGGCAACAGTCCTTTCCACAGCATCTACCGTATCCTGAAAAGTGTGTCCGCGATTGATTCGGCGGAGTGTGGCATCGTGAGTGCTTTCAATACCATATTCGACCAACAGGAAAGTGTTTTTATTCACTTCTTCCAGATAATGCAGCAAAGTATCCGGCATGCAATCCGGCCGGGTACCAATGACCAGACCGACCACATCGGAAACAGACAGTGCTTCCTCATATTTCCGCTTCAATGCTTCCAATTCACCGTAAGTATTGGTGTATGCCTGAAAATAGGCAAGGTATTTCATTTCGGGATACTTATGGGCGAAAAAGACTTTACCCTCTTCCAACTGCTGGGTTACGGATTTTTCCGTACGACAGTATTCGGGATTGAAAGTCTGATTATTGCAATAGGTACAACCACCATACCCTTTCACGCCATCCCGATTCGGGCAGGTGAAACCGGCATTCAGTGATATTTTCTGTACCTTATACGGAAAATAACGTTTCAGGAAAAGCGGAAACTCATTGTATAATATAGGTGCTACATCCATAAAGCTGTTATTTGTTACAAAAATAAGGCTTTTCTTTGAGATAGAGCTTCGGTAAAGATACAATATATATAATTTTTATATGAATGAAAAGTGAAGCAAAAAAAAGAATCAGATTGTCGACAAACTCTTAACTTCTTGCCGACAGAAAATGCACTTCTTGTAATTATCTAATAATCAATGATTAAGAATTGGTCTAAAAGAGTTGTTTTGTAATTATAGTTGCCCTGTATTTTATGTGTCCCTTCTGCTTTTCATGTCCCTTCTGCTTTGCATCTCCTTCCGCTTTGCATCCGCTCTTACTTTACGCTTCCCTCTGCTTTGCATCCCCTCTTACTTGCTCTTACATAGCGTTTTCTTTACCTTCAGATGCTTTAATTCTGTGTGCCTACATCTGTGGTTTACGTGCTTCACAATTGTAGGCATACTGCTTCACAATTGTGAAGCACTTAAACCACATACGTGGACATGCTAAAACATCGCTTGTCAGCGGAAGAAACATGGAGTGTAAGCAGAAGGAACATGGATGGTTAGTGAAAGAAATACAGGCCGGATGACGCAAGATTATGACGTGTACTGAACGGACGAAGGCGTATATCAAGCAAAAAGCGGCATACCTTCCATGCTTTTCTTCATAAAAAGGCATAAAAACAGCAGATTGCCAAACAGTCATTTTGAGCATCTCACATGACGTATCCAACAGATTATGAGTGATATATGTATATATATCACTTGGTGTAGGCAAATTTGCCTACACTTCTTTTTATTTGCTGCCACCACCGCTCTAACCCCGATGAATAAGGCGATGCAAGATATGAGTGCAAGCGTGCATGTAAAAGTATGTGTAAACTTATAGGTAGGCATTTTAAACTCCATTGCTATAACTCACATATCCGCCTAACTATCCCGAGCAAAACGTTAACGAACATAAAATCATTTATTTTACACTGCATTAAAAAAAGTTTCATCTATTGATATTGAGCAAGATAGAATACAAACATCGCATATCAAGACAAATCTATTAAATATATTTAGTGATCAGCAACATGTTTTACACACATTTCCTTCAATAAATAAGCATGGAAAACGAAATTAATTCATAGCTTTGCCTAAAACCTTGATAGATCAACCTATAAATACTATAATACCATGGCTACCATCGCTCTCGACATAGGCGGCACCAAAATAGCAAGCGCTATATTCCTCCCTGACGGAAGTATGTTCAACCGAAAGCGTCTGCTGAAAGGAAGAACGGGACACGAAGTAGGCAAACTTGCCGCAGAAATCCTTGCTAAACTCCTGACTGTTGCCCGCAGAAGCCGTATCCAAATTGACGGTGTCGGTATATGTGTCCCCGGCATTGTCTATTCGCAGACGGGACGTGTATGGGCTCCGAACATCCCCGGCTGGGAAAACTACCCGCTACAAGAAGTACTCCGTACCGTAACGGCACCGGATATAGAAATCTACATCGACAGCGACCGTACTTGCTATATGTATGGAGAAATGTGGCAGGGAGCAGCCAAAGATTGCCATAGTGCAGTATTCATTGCCGTAGGAACCGGTATAGGTGCAGGAATCATTATCGACGGACACGTGTTGCACGGTGCAAGCGACATCATCGGTGCTACCGGCTGGATGGCACTGCAACCTCCCTATAAAGAAGAATACGATGCCTGCGGTTGTTTCGAATATTATGCCTCGGGAAATGGTATCGGAGCCAGAGTGCGGGATGCAGTCCGTGCAAATAAAGCTTATAAGGGACGCTTACGTCAAAAACCTATCTGCCGCATTTCCGCTTATGATGTATTCAGCGCATACAATGAGGAAGATCCGATTGCAGTTTCCGTACTGCACAAAGCCATAGAAATGTGGGGAATGGCCTCTGCCAACTTTGTCAGCCTGCTGAATCCGCAAAAGATAATCTGGGGTGGAGGTGTATTCGGCCCTGCCGGTATCTTCATAGATGATATCTACAAAGAAGCCTGCAAATGGGCGCAACCGCTCAGTATCAAGCAGGTGGAATTTGTAGCCTCTCAATTGTCCGGTAATGCCGGACTGATAGGAGCTGCTTTTCTCGCTATTAAAAAGCACCTGTACGAGTAATCTGACCACCTTATCATTTTTATTAATAAGAATATGAGTAGTTACAACAAGAATCTGGTTTTCACGGCTGCGTGCATCGGTATGTGCTTCTTTGGCATTTCGATGATCACCCTGGGCTCGGTACTACCGTCCCTCACCACCAAACTGGGTTTGGACAATCTCCAAGCCACCGCACTGGTGACGTTCCTGCCTCTCGGTTTATTGGGAGGCTCCCTGTTGTTCGGCCCTATTATAGATCGCTTCGGACACAAAGCGTTACTGCTGCTCAGTTGTCTGGTCGTGTTGCTCGGACTGGAAGGAATTGCTTTCTTTACAAGTATCCCATTGTTGCAACTTTCCATTATCGGAATCGGCCTGGGAGGAGGGATTCTGAACGGTGAAACAAATGCTTTAGTAGCTGATATTTCCGACGAAGCGGAGAAAGGTTCACGCCTTAGTCTGTTGGGTGCATTCTATGGTATCGGTGCGCTGGGGATTCCTGTATTACTCAGTTTCCTGTCCGGATATTATTCTTTTGAAATTATACTGCAAGGCACGGGTGTTGTAATGTTGGCAGGTATCCTGTTCTGTCTCGGTGTACGCTTCCCCGCACCCAAACAGCCGCAAGGATTCCCAATCAAAGAAGGGCTGGGGTTATTAAAAGAAAGTAGCTTATTATTACTCAGTTTTATCCTCTTTTTCCAAAGCGGTATTGAAGGTGTATGCAACAACTGGACCACACTCTACCTGGGACAAACCACCAACATCCCCGAAAACCGGGCGCTCATGGCACTGACTTGCATGGTGGCCGGACTGACTGTTGCCCGTCTGTTGCTGGTAGTTCTCTTCAAAAAGATAAAACAGGAAACTGTTCTTCGCGCCAGCCTGATTACGGCCGCAATAGGTTTTGCACTGCTGACTTTTTCACCGGACTTTGCACGTGCTGCCATAGGTATGGTGCTTGTCGGTGCAGGACTGGCATCTACTTTCCCCGTCATACTCAGCATTGTCGGCAGCCGGTACGCTTCTCTGTCGGGAACGGCATTCAGTGTGGCCCTTGTTATAGCTCTGATCGGACAGACATTACTGAACAGTCTCACGGGAATTATCTCGCAAGGATACAGTATCGTTGTGTATCCTTATATGATGATTGTCTCCCTGCTCATCATGCTTCTATTGTTTAAACGCTCACTCAAATAAAAGAAATTATTTACCCCCTAAAAATCAAAAAAATTATGTTAGCACTTGAATGGTTAAAAAACGCGCATGGCATCATGGAAAAACTGGAAGCCACGCAATTGGAGAATATCAAAAAGGCAGCCACTGCTATGGCAGATTCCATCGAAGCCGGCCGTTGGGTACACACGTTTGGATGTGGTCACGCAACAATTCCCGTTGAAGAAATGTATCCTCGTATCGGTAGTTTTGTAGGTTTTCACCCACTGTGCGAACTTCCGCTGACATTCTTTACACAAATCATCGGCCAAATGGGTATCCATCAATTCCTGTTTCTGGAAAGAACAGAGGGTTACGGACAGGCAATCATGAAGAATTATGATTTCGATTCCAAAGATTGCATCTGGATTTTCTCTCACACAGGGATCAATGCAGTAAACATCGACATGGCACTGGAAGCTAAGAAGCGCGGTATGAAAGTAATCGTTTACGGCTCAGCCGGAGAAACTGGCGACAAAGCAAGCCGTCATTCCAGCGGTAAGAACCTGTTCCAACTTGCCGATATCATAGTGGACTCCTGCGTACCTTTGGTAGATGCTTCCGTGCCTTTGAAGAATCACTTCGACAAGGTGGGACCATTGTCAACCCTGAGTTTCGTTACTATGGTATGGATGACCATCACTACCGTTGCCGAAATTCTGGCAGATCGCGGCGTACATCTGTATATCCATCCGTCACATAACGTACCGGGCGACACAACTGCTCACGAACGCCTGGATGCAGCTATTGCCGAATATCAAAAGAAAGTAAAAATCCTCTAACCAAAAGAAGCCCCAATCATCATTTATGAGTGACGGTAGCCCGCCTCAGCTTTGCCCCCACAAAGCTGGACGGGCTTTTTCTTTAAGAATAAAACTAAATTAGTATTCACTAAACGAGTGAATATCTCAAATTAGAATTATCTTTGTAGCATAAATATAAAACAAATGCCAGGACAAGAAACACCGCTTTGATGCATCTGTAGTAAAGAAGTACCAGAAGCGTATAGACACCTTAATAGGAGCAACAAGAATTGAAGATTTATTCGTCTTCAACTCATTAAATTTTGAGGCATTAAGTGGTAAGGACAGTTTTTCTATACGTATAGACTATCATTATCGGCTGGAATTCAAAATAAAAAAAGAAGGAAGCGAAACAGTTTTAACTATATGTACCGTACTGGATATAACTAATCATTATCAATAGAATTATGGATACAATAAAAAGAATACCAACTCATCCGGGAGATGTTTTGAAAGAAGAATTAGAATGCCGCAAAATTTCCCAAAAGAAATTTTCAGAAGTTTTGGGAGTATCCTATACTATGCTTAATGAAATACTAAATGGAAAACGTCCCATAACCAGTGACTTTGCCTTAATGGTAGAAGCCGCCTTGGACATTAATGCGGAATTGCTTGTCAACATGCAAACCCGCTACAATATGGCTGTTGCCCGCAAAGAAAGTGCACTAGCCAATAGATTGCACGAAATACGTAAGATGTGTGCCACCTTATTATAGTCTTTTTTATATTTATCCCTATATTTGCCCTCTAAAGAAATCAAACAGGATTATGAAACAGATAAGTATTGCAATTCTTCTTTGCCTCTGCACATTGGCAGGCTTTGCACAAGGCGGTCAGCCTCTTGATTTAAAAGATATTGTATCAGGTAAATTCCGCGCTGAAAATATTTACGGAGTCATTCCCATTCCCGGAGACGGGGAACACTATTCGCAAATGAATGCGGAAGGAACGCAGATCATCAAATACTCTTTCAAGACAGGAAAACAGGTAGAAGTATTGTTCGATGCTGCTACTGCACGCGAATGTCCGTTTAAGACGTTTGACAGCTACAGTTTTTCACCTGACGGCAGCAAATTGCTTATTGCTACAGAACAGACTCCGATTTATCGCCGCTCTTATACAGCTATACATTATATATATAGTCTGAAGCGAAATGTCAACGGAGAAATCAATAACATAGTAGAAAAGCTTTCAGACGGCGGCCCGCAGCAAGCACCTGTATTTTCACCGGACGGAACAATGGTTGCATTTGTACGGGATAATAATATCTATCTTGTGAAGTTTCTCTACGGAAACAGCGAAAGCCAGGTTACAGAAGACGGCAAACGTAATGCCGTTTTGAACGGTATTCCCGACTGGGTATATGAAGAAGAATTCTCTTTCAACCGTGCTCTGGAGTTCAGTGCCGACAGCAAGATGCTGGCTTATATCCGCTTTGACGAGACGGCAGTACCCTCTTACAGCTTCCCCGTTTTTGCAGGAAGCAATCCCCATATCACAGCTTTTGAGAAGTATCCGGGAGATTATACCTATAAATATCCCAAAACAGGAGAAGCGAATTCAAAGGTCAGTGTACATACCTTCGATATCAAATCGAAAGTAACCCGCAAGATGCAGGTGCCCTTGGATGCTGACGGGTACATCCCACGTATCCGTTTCACACAAGATCCTAACAAACTGGCCATTATCACCTTAAACCGCCATCAGAATCGCCTTGACATGTATTTCGGTGATCCGCGTTCTACTGTTTGCAAACAGGTTCTGCGTGACGAAAGTGATGCTTATATCAAAGAAGGCGTATTCGATAATATCATTTTCTATCCGGAAAACTTCAGCTTCGTGAGCGAAAAGAGTGGTTACAATCATCTGTACTGGTACAGCATGGGTGGAAATCTGATTAAACAGGTTACCAGCGGAAACTATGAAGTAAAAGAATTCCTGGGCTGGGACGCTGATGATAACAGTTTCTATTATATCAGTAATGAGGAAAGCCCGCTGCGCCAGGCTGTATACCAAATTGACCGCAAGGGAAAGAAAACCAAACTTTCTTCTCAACCGGGTCTCAACAGTGCACAGTTCAGTACGAACATGAAATACTACATGAATCGTTATTCAAACCTGAATACTCCCACTGTCATTACTCTAAATGATAATACAGGTAAAGTATTGAGTACGCTTGTTACGAATGATAATCTGAAACAGACTTTGTCCAAATACAGTGTACCCCAGAAAGAGTTCTTCACTTTCAAGACCGGAGATGGTGTAAGTCTGAACGGTTGGATGATGAAGCCTGTGAATTTCTCCGCATCCAAGAAATACCCTGTACTTCTATATCAATACAGCGGACCCGGTTCACAACAGGTACTGGACACATGGAGCATCAGTTGGGAAACCTATATGGCCAGTCGTGGTTTTATCGTGGTCTGTGTAGACGGACGTGGAACCGGCGGACGTGGTGCAGACTTCGAAAAATGCACTTACCTGAATCTTGGCGTGAAAGAGGCGAAAGACCAGGTTGCAACAGCCCAATATATGGGTAGCCAGCCGTATGTAGACAAAAACCGTATCGGTATCTGGGGCTGGAGTTATGGCGGATACATGACCATCATGAGTATGAGTGAGGGAACGCCCGTATTCAAGGCCGGAGTTGCAGTAGCAGCCGTCACTGACTGGAATTACTACGACACAATTTATGGCGAACGCTTCATGCGCACTCCCAAAGAGAATGCTGAAGGATATAAAGGCTCTTCCGCTTTCACCCGGGCAGACAAATTGCATGGCAATTTATTGCTGGTACATGGAATGGCGGATGACAATGTTCATTTCCAAAACTGTGCAGAATATGCAGAACATCTGGTACAGTTGAACAAGCAATTCGATATGCAACTCTATACAAACCGCAACCACGGTATCTATGGCGGAAATACCCGTTATCACCTGTATACGAAGCTGACGAATTTCTTTGAAAAAAATCTTTAAGATCATAAAGTTCACCACAGATTACACGGATTAACACAGATTTCTTTATTTCTATCATGAAAGACAGAATACGCAAACCCGAATGGCTCAAAATAAGTATTGGAGCCAATGAACGGTATACCGAAACCAAACGTATAGTTGAATCTCACTGCCTGCATACCATTTGCAGTAGCGGACGTTGCCCTAATATGGGAGAATGTTGGGGTAAAGGTACTGCCACCTTCATGATAGGCGGTAACATCTGTACCCGTTGCTGCAAATTCTGTAATACACAGACAGGCAAACCGCTTCCATTAGATATGGAAGAGCCTACCCATGTGGCGGAATCCATAGCCTTGATGAAACTATCCCATGCTGTCATCACTTCCGTAGACCGGGATGATCTACCGGATCTCGGCGCTGCACATTGGGCATGCACCATACGCGAAATCAAACGCCTCAATCCGGAAACTACCATCGAGGTTCTGATCCCCGACTTTCAAGGAAGAAAAGAATTAGTATCCCAGGTTATTGAAGCACAACCGGAAATTATCTCCCACAATATGGAAACGGTGAAACGCATCACTCCACTGGTACGTAGTGCAGCCCGCTACGAAACAAGTCTGGAAGTAATACGCCAGATAGCCGACAGCGGAATCACAGCAAAATCAGGAATCATGGTAGGATTAGGCGAAACTCCGGAAGAAGTGGAAGAACTGATGGATGACTTGCACCGTGCAGGATGTCAAATCCTGACCATCGGACAGTACTTGCAACCTTCACATAAACATTACCCTGTGGCAGAATACGTTACTCCCGCACAATTCGCTTCTTACAAAGAAACCGGTCTGGCAAAAGGATTCGATCAGGTAGAAAGTGCACCTTTGGTACGTTCTTCTTATCATGCCGAAAAACAGGTACAGTTTTACAAAAAAGAAACGAAGTAAAAACCAATTGCTCTACTTATTTGTTATCTATGAGATAACGACAGAATAAAGTTTGCAATGTCAAAAAGAGGAGTTCTATCATCTAAGTTTAATATGTCTTTGGGATTTATCCCGGTTATCGTATCTATTATATTGTGCGAATTTATAACCCAAGACATTTCCATCTACATTGGTGCAGGTGTAGGGGCCCTTTATAGTTTATATACCTTATGGGGAAAAGGAGCAAGAATCCCCAACTTCCTACTTTATTGCACTACCGGAATGCTCTTGCTTTTGAGTCTGACCACTTTAATCTTCGGTGATTGCAGTTCCCGCGAAATGTTTCCACTGACATTGGAGATCAGTACGCTCATACCCGTAGTCATTATCTTCCTGAACAGGAAAAGATTTCTCGCTCACCAGATTTCCCAGTCACAGAAATGTTGCAAACAACTTTTTGCGCAAGGGGCAGAGTCTGCCATTGTAACAACACGGGTAGTTGTCATCATCGCTTTTCTTCATTTCCTGGGAGTCTTCATCACAATTCTGTTACCCGGTCCCTTAAGTGAAACTTCCAGAGATGTTTTATTCCGGTATTGTCCGCCAACTGTATTTATTCTGAGTATATTATTCAATCAGTTCGGAATCCTCTATTTCAATCAAGTGATGGAGCACACAGCTTTCGTGCCCATTGTTAATACCAAAGGGGATGTGATCGGCAGAAGCCTGGCAGTGGATGCTATCAACAAGAAAAATGAATATATCAATCCGGTAGTCCGTATCGCTGTATCTCACAACGGTATGTTGTATCTTCGTCCACGCCCCCAACGCTGTATTCTCGACCGGGGGAAGACTGATATACCCATGGAATGTTACCTTTTATATGGAGAAACCCTGGAACAAGGCATCGTCCGGCTTGTGAGACAAGCTTTTCCACAAGCACCAATACAAGATTTACAGTTCAATATCATGTATCACTTTGAGAATAAAGTGACGAACCGGCTGATCTATCTTTTCATTCTTGATGTAGAAGACGACAATCTTCTACGGGACAAGCAGGTAAAAGACGGAAAGCTTTGGACTTTCCAGCAAATAGAGCATAATTTAGGCAAGAACTTTTTCAGCTGCTGCTTTGAAAACGAATATGAGCACCTGAAAGATGTTATTTGTACAAGAGAAAAATACAAGGAATTTTAGAAAGATCGGGCACTTTTCCCTGCCACTCCTTCACTGTCTTGGTTTTGATATATTCTCCCTCACACGTAATGTTCGCAGCAATACAGAGTTTGGTTTGCGGACGACAATTTTGCAAGATGTCTTCCACCATTTTATTATTACGGTAAGGTGTTTCAATGAATAGTTGAGTCTGGTGTTCGGCATAAACCCGCTGCTCCAGAGTCCTTATTTTTTTGGCACGCTCGCCCGGCTCAATAGGAAGGTAACCGTGGAAAGCAAAACTTTGCCCGTTGAAGCCTGAACCCATGACAGAAAGAATAATTGAAGAAGGTCCCACCAAGGGCACTACTTTCAGATTCTTCCGTTGAGCAATCGCCACTACATCCGCTCCCGGGTCAGCGACTGCCGGACAGCCGGCTTCGGAAATCACTCCCATAGACAATCCCGCCATCAACGGTTTCAGATATCCCGAAATATCTTCAGGTGATGTATGCTTGTTCAGCGGGTAAAAAGTCAGTGTATCAATATCTATTTCCCGGTCCACCTTCTTCAGAAAGCGGCGTGCAGAACGCACATCCTCTACTATGAAGTGACTAATCCCAAGTATGATCTCCTTATTATAAGAAGGCAACACCGTTTCAATCGGTGTATCACCCAAAGTGACGGGCAAAAGATAAAGAGCTGTTTCCACGTTGATAAGTGATAAGTTATTAGTGATAAGTGATAAATGAAAAAAGTTAGTGATGAGCGGTTCATTTTGCTATGCCATTATACTGCATAGCCACTAATCACTCATCACTAACCGTTAATCACTATATATTACCCATAGATAATGTTTCCATTCTCATCCATATATTCATCCAGTCCTTTTTCGTAAGTAGCCATGGCACGCAAGCTCATACCCACGCTGGAGAAACCACCGTCATGGAATAAGTTCTGCATGGTTACCTTACGGGTCAGGTCGGAGAACATTACGATGCAATAATCAGCACATTCGTCAGCTGAAGCATTGCCCAGCGGAGACATGCGGTTGGCAAAATCAAACAGCTTATCCATCCCCTTCACACCGGAACCGGCAGTAGTCATAGTCGGAGACTGTGAAATGGTATTGACACGTACATTATGTTCGCGGCCATAGATATAACCGAAGCTACGCGCAATGGATTCCAGCAAAGCTTTTGCATCTGCCATATCATTGTATCCATAGAATGTACGTTGTGCAGCCACATAACTCAATGCAAGGATTGAACCGTAATCGGCAATTGCATTCAGCTTTTTGGCAGCCTGTATCATCTTATGGAAAGACACTGCGGAAATATCGAGCGTCTTGCCCAGCATATCATAATCCAAATCATCATATGTACGTTTCTTGCGAACATTCGGAGACATACCAATGGAGTGAAGCACAAAGTCAATCGGTCCGCCCAAAACTTCCATGGAGCGTTTGAATACATTTTCCAAATCTTCTACGCTGGTTGCGTCAGCGGGGATAACTTCACATTTCAATTTATCTGCCAGTGCGGAAACTTCGCCCATGCGAACTGCTACCGGAGTGTTTGATAAGGTGATCGTTGCACCTTCTTCTACTGCTTTTTCAGCTACTTTCCAGGCAATGGACTGCTCATTCAGAGCACCGAAAATAATGCCTCTTTTTCCTTTCAACAAATTGTAACTCATACCTATAATATTAAAGTTGACGGGTATCTAATAAACAAGTCAACAAGGAAATTGCTCTTATTGTTCGCTTCCTCATCAACTTGCATCTTATCACCACGTTTACTATTTTGAGGCTGCAAAGATAGCGCAAATTGAACGCATAGCAAAATAAGCTTGCTTATTTGCTTTGCTGAAATGCCGCCTATCTTATTTAAAGATATGAACTTTCTGCATAAAAAGCCCGTAAGTGTGCAAAGAAAAGGACAAAACCACAAAAAATCCACCTAAACCAACAAATTGTGCACATGGTTTTAGCTAAAGCCCGATACATTTGCAACCGGTAATTAAGAGGTTTTTTCATAATATTTATTTAAGGTTAGAATTAGGTTAACATGAATCATTTATTATTTCTTTCGCAGGCCACTCGGGAGAGCCGCTTGCGGGAGGATAATAAAAAAGGAAAGAAAATGAGAAGTTGAAGAAGCCTGTTAGTTAACAACGAATAACTGATAACTAATAACTTATAACTAAATATAGTATCACGGATGAACACATTTATCAAAAAACTATGGGTGCTTGTTGCACTGGCCCTTCCGTTGTTACCTGCACAAAGTACGGTAAATGCCCAAAACGGAAATTATATAGATGAAAGTATCTATGAGAATTTACCCTTCAATATGCCGAAAGTGGAACAACCCGCTTTTCCGGATTATACAGTCAATATTGTAGATTTTGGCGCTAAAGGAGATGGTATCGTACTGAATACCAAAGCTATCAACGACGCTATAAAGGCAGTAAATGCCAAAGGTGGCGGTAAAGTAATTATTCCCGAAGGCTTGTGGCTGACCGGCCCTATCGAGTTGCTGAGCAACGTCAATCTATATACTGAAATGAACGCCCTGGTGTTGTTCACAGATGATTTCGAGGCTTATCCTATTATTAAAACATCTTTTGAGGGTTTGGATACGCGCCGTTGCCAATCTCCTATTTCAGCATGGAATGCTGAGAATATAGCGATTACGGGACATGGTGTATTCGATGGTTCAGGTGATAGCTGGCGTCCGGTAAAAAAAGGCAAACTGACTGCGGGCCAATGGAGTAGCCTGGTAAGTTCAGGAGGTGTAGTCGATGCATCCGGTAGCATCTGGTATCCTACTGCCGGTGCACTGAAAGGCGCTATGGCTACTAAAGATTTCAATAACCCGGAAGGCATTAATACGGATGAGGAGTGGAATGAAATCCGCCCGTGGTTGCGTCCCGTATTGCTGAATATCGTTAAGAGTAAAAAAGTATTATTGGAAGGTGTAACTTTCAAGAACTCTCCCAGCTGGTGCCTGCACCCGTTGTCATGCGAGCATATCACGATTCACAATGTGAAAGTTTTCAACCCCTGGTACTCCCAGAATGGTGATGCACTGGACTTGGAATCTTGCAAGAACGCGTTGATTGTCAACAACATATTCGATGCCGGTGACGATGCTATCTGTATCAAATCGGGAAAAGATGAAGACGGTCGCAGACGCGGCGAACCTTGCCAGAATGTGATTGTAAAAAATAACACCGTATTGCACGGCCACGGTGGTTTCGTAGTAGGTAGCGAAATGTCGGGTGGCGTAAAGAACGTCTATGTAACCGACTGTACTTTCCTGGGTACGGATGTAGGTTTACGCTTCAAGAGTACCCGCGGACGTGGCGGTGTAGTAGAAGGTATCTATATTCACAACATCAATATGATTGATATCCCGCACGAAGCCTTGCTGTTCGACTTGTTCTATGGCGGTAAAGGTGCCGGTGAAGAAACGGAAGATGACTTGGAAGGCAGAATGAAATCATCCGTTCCTCCTGTAACGGAAAAAACTCCCGCTTTCCGTGATATCCACATCACAAATGTGACTTGCAGAAGCGTAGGACGTGCCATGTTCTTCAATGGACTGCCTGAAATGCCTATCCGTAATGTACACGTAAAGGATGTAGTTATTACGGACGCCAAGCAAGGTATCGTTATCAGCCAGGCTGAGAATGTTTCTATAGAGAACGTGAAGATAGATACCAAAGGCACAGCATTGCAGGTGAAGCAAGCCAAAGACCTGAAAGTAAACGGGAAGACTTATAATAATTCGGCAACCAAAGCTTTGAATATCGATTTATAAGGTATATAATACCGCTGGTGTATGAAGAAAAAAGTAATCATACTGATCGCTCTGTGTTGTCTGTTTATCCAAGCAGCACAGAGCGATACTCTTTCCATAACAGACCTTCGCACGGAACAACTGACTAATCCTTTAGGTCTGGATACCCCTCAACCGCGTTTCAGCTGGCGGCTCCAAAGCGGGCAACGCAATGTGATGCAGACAACTTACCGCCTGTTCGTTGCGTCCTCCCCGGAACTTCTAAGCAAGAATCGGGCAGACGTGTGGGATTCAGGCGAGGTACGCTCTGATGCGTCCATTTGGATAAGCTACCAAGGTCCCTCTTTACAACCCAACAAGCGCTATTATTGGAAAGTACAGATAACAACCGGTACAGGTGAGAGCGCCTGGAGCGAACCTGCTTTCTGGGGAATGGGACTGATGGGAGAAATACGTTGGAAAGGACGTTGGATTGGTATGGACAGACCTATGCCCTGGGATAGTGAAACCATGTTTTCACGTCTGTCCGCCCGGTATGTACGCAAAGAATTCAAACTCAGCAAAACAATAAAAGAGGCAACCCTGCACATCAGCGGACTCGGAGTTTACGAATGCCTCATCAACGGCGAACGGGTCGGTGACCTTGTACTGGCTCCCGCTCCTACCGACTACCGGAAAACCGTACTTTACAACAGCTATGATGTAACAACTCTGCTTCGCTCACAGGCGGATAATGCCATAGGTATTACGCTCGGAAACGGACGATACCACTTCATGCGCCAGAACTACCGTACTTATAAAATCCACAACTTCGGCTATCCAAAAGTCCGGATGAACCTGATCGTAGAATATACGGACGGCAGCCGGGAAACGATTGCCACAGATACGAACTGGAAACTGACAGCCGACGGTCCCATCCGCAGTAACAATGAGTTTGACGGTGAGGAATACGATGCCCGGAAAGAATTAGGAAGTTGGTCGGAAACCGGCTATGACGACAGTAGCTGGTTGCAGGCAGAACGCGTTTCCATACCTTCGGGATATCTGCGCGGACAAACCATACCGGGTATCAAGGTAGTGGAGAAGATCAATCCCCGAACCATCCGTAAATCGGCCAATGGCTATATCCTCGACATGGGACAGAACATGGTAGGCTGGCTGCGCATCCGGGTAAAAGGAAATGCGGGCGACTCAGTACGCCTGCGCTTTGCAGAAACCCTGCAACCGGATGGAGAACTATACACCGCCAACTTACGGTCAGCCAAAGTAACCGACCTTTATATCCTGAAAGGAGAAGGCATTGAAGAGTGGGCTCCCCGCTTTGTATATCATGGCTTCCGCTATGTAGAAGTCAGCGAATTTCCGGGTACTCCTACCCTTGCCAACTTTACAGGCGAAGTTGTAAATGACGACATGCCTCTCACCGGAACATTTGAATGTGACAATCCTATTCTGAACCAATTAGTGAAAAATGCCTTCTGGGGAATTCGTGGTAATTATAAAGGAATACCACTCGATTGTCCCCAGCGTGATGAACGCCAGCCCTGGCTGGGCGACCATACCAACGGTGCACTAGGTGAAAGTTTCTTGATGGAAAACGGTCCGCTTTATGCTAAGTGGATGGACGATATCCGCGATGCGCAACGGGAAGACGGATGCATACCCGATGTAGTACCGGCCTATTATTACTACTATACAGACAACGTGACCTGGCCGTCAACCTTCATTTTCATCAGTAATATGCTGTATGAACAATATGGAAATCCGGGAGCCATCTGCAAGCATTATCCCGCCATGAAGCAATGGATGGAGCACATCCGCACAGAGTTCATGAACCAATCGCATATCATCACCCGCGACCGTTACGGCGATTGGTGTCTTCCGCCCGAATCTCCTGAATTAATACATTCGAAAGACCCGGCCCGCATTACCGATGGTAAACTGATAGCAACCGCCTATTACTACAAGCTGCTGCAATATATGATAAAGTTTGCACAGCTTCAGTTAGATATGCCCCACACTCCGGATATTGCCGGACAGCTGCACCACCAGCAGTTAGCTGAGGATATTCAGGAATATCGGGAACTGGCAGAACACGTAAAAGAAGGTTTCAACAAAACCTTCTGGAATCAGGAAAAACAATATTACAGCAATAATACCGTTACAGCCAACCTTCTCCCACTGGCATTCGACATGGTACCGGATACGGAAAAAGAAACCGTTGCCCGGCAAATCATTCATAAAACAGTAGACTATTACAATGCCACCATTCAATGCGGAGTTATTGGCGTACAATGGCTGATGCGCGAGCTTGTAAGAATGGGACGCACAGATGTAGCATACGTTCTGGCTACCCATACCAAATATCCCGGATGGGGATACATGGCAGCCAACGGAGCTACCACCATCTGGGAGTTATGGAACGGAAACACAGCTGATCCGGCCATGAACAGCGGTAACCACGTCATGTTACTGGGCGATTTCCTCCCCTATTGCTATCAACATCTGGCAGGTATCCGGAATGCAACTCCCGGTTTCAAGGAAATCCAGATGAAACCTGCTTTCGAACTGGAAGAAGTAGGATTTATTCGTGCTTCTCACATTACACCTTATGGCAAAGTAACGAGTAACTGGTCACAAACAGCTACCGGGTATTCCTGGGAAATCAGTGTACCTGCCAATAGTACGGCTACTATATGGCTGCCCAATGCGGATACCTCCGCCCTCACCGAAAACGGAAAGCCATTGAAGCAATCCGAAGGTTTACAAATACTCCGCCAGGAAGACGGATACACAGTTTGTAAGATAGGTTCGGGGAAGTATAACTTCCAGATTAAAAAGAACATATCATACGAAAAAGGAAGAAAAGGCCTGCAGGAGGATGACTTTATCTGTCGGAAGCCTTCCTTCCCAGAGAGCCATGCGGCTACTATTGTAGAAGGACGTCGCGGAATAGTGGCAGCCTGGTTCGGGGGAACCAAAGAGAAGAATCCCGATTGTTGCATTTGGGTTAGCCGCAAGACAAAAACAGGCTGGACAGAACCACAAATGGTTGCGGACGGTGTATTGGACGGAACCAAATACGCCTGCTGGAATCCCGTACTGACCGAAACACCGAAAGGAGAACTACAGCTTTATTATAAAATAGGTGTGAACGTAGCCGGATGGAGTGGTCATGTCGTTACTTCGAAAGACGGTGGAAAAACATGGAGCAAATCCCGGGCACTTCCCGAAGGCTTCCTTGGTCCCATCAAAAACAAGCCCGTATGGATCGGCAAGCGAATGATCTGCCCCAGCAGTACGGAAGATGAGAACGGTTGGCGGATTCATTTCGAAATCAGCGATGATGAAGGAAAGACCTGGCGAAAGATTGGTCCTATAACTGCTTCCGAAATTGTGGAAACAGATCAGGTGAAGTTCAGTAATCAGAAGCATAAAACCATACAAGTGATACAGCCCACCATCCTGACACATAAAGACGGAAAGTTACAAGCTTTATGCCGTACCCAGAACAACGGCTCCGTTGCTACCACCTGGAGTGAAGACAACGGAGAAAGCTGGAGTCCGGTAACATTCATTGACTTGCCCAACAACAATTCCGGCATTGATGGAATCACGCTGAAAGACGGGCGGCACTTGCTGGTATACAACCACTATCGCTACATCAAAGGAAAACGGAAAGAACGTACTCCCATCAATGTAGCAATCAGTGACGACGGTATGCATTGGAAAGCGGCCGTGGTATTAGAAGATTCGCCGATCAACCAATATTCATACCCCTCAGTCATTCAGGGCAAAGACGGAAAGGTACACATTGTTTATACCTGGAGGAGACAGCGCATCAAGTATGCCTGCCTCGATCCCCAACAGGTAGAAGTCACCTCTTTTGAGGAAGCCGGTTGGAAGGAATAACTCACAAAGGCGACAGTATTTATATCAAAATGGAAAAGGAATTACGGTAGGTTTGCACTACTTTTGTAGCAAATTAGTTATATATTTAAAACCATGAAGAAGAATATCTTTACAGTATTGCTATTATTGTGCGGTCTTTCTGTCACAGCAGAAGCACAAGAAACCCAAAAGAGTTTCAAGGTGGAAGTAAGTAACACCTGGAACAAGGCAAAAGCGGACGAGCCGGTAGTAATCAAACTCAGTGAAATCAATCCACAGTTCCGGGTACGTTCGGCAGTAGTCATGAACGGAAGCGAAGAAATACCTTCGCAACTGGATGACCTGAATGGCGACCTCCGTCCGGATGAACTTGCATTTGTCATCGACCTGCCTGCCAAGAGCAAGAAAACAGTGACCGTCACCCTGTCTTCCGCCAAAAGCGACAAGACTTATCCTGCCCGTGTATATGCCGAGATGCTGGTAAGCGACAAGCGAGGCAAGCATGTCCCCGTACATTCGGTAACCATTCCGGGAACCAGTAATATCTACAATCAGATGCATCACCACGGTCCGGCTTTCGAATCTGAACTGGTGGCTTATCGCCTGTACTTTGACAAGAAGCAAACAGTCGACATCTATGGCAAATTCAATAAAGGCTTTGAAATCAAAGAATCACAGTTCTATCCCACCGACGAACAACTGGCACGTGGCTTCGGAGACGATGTCCTGTTAGTAGGCGGCAGCTGCGGTTTAGGTGCGCTGAAAGGCTGGGACGGCAAGAAATCCACTCATATCGAACCTGTATCCACGCTTACCGAGCGCATCATTGCCTACGGTCCGGTACGCACCATCGCCGAAATAGAAGTGACAGACTGGCAATATCAAGGTTCGGAACTACGCATGACGAACCGCTACACCCTCTACGGCGGACACCGCGATGTGTTTGTAGAAACCTTCTTTGAAGAACCGTTGAAAGACGAAATCTTCTGTACCGGTGTAATAGACATCAAAGGCTCTGTATCTTACTCCGACCACAAAGGCCTGATAGGTTGCTGGGGAACGGACTGGCCCGTAAACGACACCGTGAAGTACGCTAAAGAAACCGTAGGACTGGGCACATACATTCCGCAAAAGTATGTAAAGGCCGAAGTGAAAGACAAGGCTAATTACCTGTACACCATCGGTGCCAAAGGCAGCAAATATTTCACCCACAATATCACATTCACTTCCATGAAAGAAACCTTCGGCTATAAAACTCCCGAAGCATGGTTCGCCTATATCCGCGAATGGAAAGAAGAACTGGAACATCCGGCAGTGGTGAAAGTGATGAAGTGATAGGGTGATAAAGTGACATTCGTAACCAATCACTAATAACTAATCACTAATAACTAAAAACGTATCATGAAAGCAAGAAAGACCTTGATGAGTCTATGCCTGTTGCTCGCCCTTCCGCTGGCAGCACAGCAGAAAAATTATGTTTCCGAGGTATGGGTAGCCGACCAGGGAAACGGTAAGTACAAGAACCCGGTACTCTATGCAGACTATTCCGACCCGGATGCCTGCCGTGTAGGAGATGATTACTACATGACATCTTCCAGTTTCAACTGTTTGCCCGGATTGCAGATACTCCACTCCAAAGATTTGGTGAACTGGACTATCATTGGCGCTGCCGTACCTTACGCTCTGCCCCCAATAGAAACTCCCGAACGTCCTGAACATGGTAACCGCGTATGGGCACCTGCCATCCGCCATCACAACGGTGAGTTTTACATCTTCTGGGGAGATCCCGATCAAGGTGCTTTCATGGTAAAAGCCAAAGATCCGAAAGGACCGTGGACTGAGCCTGTACTGGTGAAACCGGGTAAAGGCATCATCGACACTTGTCCGCTTTGGGACGAGGACGGCAAAGTGTATATGGTACATGCCTACGCAGGTAGCCGTGCCGAACTGAAGAGCGTAATCACCATTTGCGAACTGAATGCTGAAGCTACCAAGGCCATCACTCCGTCACGTATCATATTTGACGGACATGAGGCGCACCAGACCTGTGAAGGACCAAAATTCTACAAACGTAACGGATATTACTACATCTTCCATCCGGCAGGTGGTGTACCTACAGGTTGGCAGGTAGTGCTCCGTTCTAAGAATGTATACGGACCGTACGAATGGAAAACCGTGCTTGCACAAGGTAATAGCCCTGTGAATGGCCCTCACCAAGGTGCATGGGTAGATACCCCAACCGGAGAAGACTGGTTCTTCCACTTCCAGGATGTAGGCGCTTATGGCCGACTGGTACATCTGCAACCCATGAAATGGGTGAATGACTGGCCCGTAATCGGTATCGACAAAGACGGTGACGGTTGTGGTGAACCTGTAATGACTTACAAGAAACCGAACGTAGGTAAGACCTATCCCATCTGTACTCCGCAGGAAAGTGACGAGTTCGACGGTTATACTTTGTCTCCGCAATGGCAGTGGCATGCCAATATCAACGAGAAGTGGGCATACTACGCAGGAGACCAAAGCATCGTACGCCTGTATTCTTACCCGGTAGTGAAAGAATACAAGAATCTGTTCGATGTTGCCAATCTGCTGTTACAGAAGGCTCCGGCCCCCAACTTCACTGCTACCATGAAACTGACTTTCAAGCCGGTAGATAAATATAAAGGCGAACGTACCGGATTGGTAGTGATGGGTATGGACTATGCCGGACTGATCCTAGAGAATACGGACAAAGGGCTGGTTCTCTCGCAAGTATCCTGTCTGAAGGCAGACAAAGGCACACCGGAACAAGTAAACGGTACGGTAGATCTGACAGACAACACCATCTATCTGAAAGTAAAATTCAGCAGCGATGCCAACAAGAAGATTTCAAAGAGTGAAGGCGGACATGATCTGCTGGTTATGTGTGACTTCAGCTATAGTCTTGATGGAAAGAAATACCAGCCTCTTGGCAAATCATTCCAGGCAAAAGAAGGAAAATGGATCGGTGTCAAGGTAGGTACTTTCTGTACCCGTCCTGCAATTACTACCAATGACGGTGGTTGGGCAGATGTAGACTGGTTCCGCATTACGAAGAAATAAGATATTTCTAAGCGTGCAAGTTACGCTATAATACAGAGCCTCCGGATGTATAAGTGTATGACATCCGGGGGCTTTTTTGCTCATAACGGAAAAGGAATGAATAAGACTCACCACAGATTACACAGATTCACACAGATTTATTAATCTAATAATCAATAAAATAGAATCTGTGTCAATCTGTGTAATCTGTGGTGAATTAATTCATAACCCTACAGAAATGAATCAACTCATTACAGGTTGTTTGAACGAAATGCCTTATATTTGCGTTCATAAAGAAAAGAAAGTAAGAAAAATGAAGAAACTCGTAATTTTTGATTTAGACGGTACCCTCCTAAACACCATTGCCGATCTGGCACAAAGTACCAATCATGCATTAGCCGCCTTAGGATATCCCACACATGAAGAACAAGAGTACAACTTCATGGTTGGAAATGGTATCAACAAACTTTTTGAGCGTGCTCTGCCCGAAGGAGAAAAGACGGAAGAAAATGTCCTGCGCATACGAAAAGAATTTGTACCCTATTATGACCAACATAATGCAGACAAAAGCCGCCCCTACCCCGGCATCACGGAACTTCTAACCGAACTACAGACCAAGGGAGTCCAACTTGCAGTCGCTTCCAACAAATATCAAGCAGCTACAGAGAAACTAATTGCCCACTATTTTCCTACAATTCGTTTCATCGCTGTCTTTGGCCAACGTGAAGGGGTAAACGTAAAACCCGATCCCACCGTCGTATACGATATCCTGAAAATAGCAAAGACAGCCAAAGAAGATGTTCTCTATGTAGGAGATTCCGGCGTAGACATGCAGACAGCTATCCATGCAAATATAACCTCCTGCGGAGTGACCTGGGGATTCCGCCCACGCGCTGAACTGGAAACCTTCCATCCTGACTACATTGTGGATAAAGCTGAGGAGATTATCGAGAGCGTCTTGAAAGACTAAATTCAGCCTCTACTGCCTGAATCTTGCCACCGTATCAGTAAGGTCTGCCAATAAATAGGCAAACGGTATGCATCATTTTTACTCCTTTTTAAATAGATATTACCCCTGAAAGTGCCGAAAACTGCCTAACCTTGCAACTGAAATACAAAAAATGAAAAACAATGATGAAGAAATGGTTATCGACATGCTTTGCCGCAATCTGCATAAGCAGTAGCTTGCAGGCACAGCTGGAAAATGAAACTCTCAAATTATGGTACGATGGACCCGCCACACAATGGGTAGAAGCTTTGCCACTGGGTAACGGACGTATAGGCGCCATGGTCTTTGGCGACCCTGTACACGAACAATTCCAATTGAATGAAGAAACCGTATGGGGAGGTTCTCCTTACAACAACACCAATCCCAAAGCCAAAGACGCTTTGCCACGGATCCGCCAACTCATCTTTGAGGGCAAGAATAAAGAGGCACAAGAGCTTTGCGGCCCCACCATCTGTTCGCCATCCACCAACGGGATGCCTTATCAGACTGTAGGTTCCCTGCATCTTGACTTTGATGGAATCAGCAATTACAACGATTATTATCGTGATCTGGACATTGCAAAGGCAATAGCTACCACTCGCTTCACCACCAATGGGGTAACCTATACCCGTGAAGCCTATACTTCTTTCCCCGATCAGGTCCTGGTAATCCGCTTGACAGCTTCACAAAAGAAGAGCATCTCATTCACTGCAAAATATACCACGCCTTATAAAAGTAATGTGGTACGCAGCATCTCCTCCCGCAAAGAATTACAGTTGAGCGGAAAAGCTAACGACCACGAAGGTATCGAAGGCAAAGTGGAATTCACCGCCCTCACCCGCATAGAGAACAATGGTGGCAGTCTGGAAGCAACATCAGACAGCACCCTGCAAGTCAAAATGCCAATAGCGTTACATTATACGTATCCATCGGCACCAACTTCGTAAACTATAAGGATGTATCGGGCAATGCACTCAGCACTGCACAGAAATACCTGAAACAGGTCAACAAGAACTATGCGAAGAGTAAAGCCGCCCACATCAATGCATATCAGAAGTACTTCAACCGAGTATCTCTGGACCTGGGGCGCAATGCTCAAGCCGACAAGCCGACAGATGTACGCGTCAAAGAGTTCAGTACAAGCTTCGATCCGCAAATGGCTGCTTTATACTTCCAATTCGGACGCTACCTGCTGATATGCAGTTCACAGCCCGGCGGGCAAGCCGCCAATCTGCAAGGTATCTGGAACTACCAGCTACGTGCTCCTTGGGATGGCAAATATACTACTGATATCAATGTAGAAATGAACTACTGGCCTGCCGAAAGTACCTCCCTGCCCGAAATGCACGAACCTTTCCTGCAATTAGTAAAAGAAGCAGCCATACAAGGGCGCGAAAGTGCCGCCATGTACGGTTGTCGCGGTTGGACATTGCATCACAATACGGATATCTGGCGTAGCACCGGCGCCGTAGACGGACCAAGCTACGGAGTATGGCCCACTTGTAACGCTTGGTTCTGCCAGCATCTGTGGGATCGTTACCTCTTCTCCGGCGACAAAAACTATCTAGCCGAAGTATACCCCCTGATGCGTGGTGCCTGCGAATTCTACCTCGATTTTCTGGTACGTGAACCCGAGAATAACTGGCTGGTAGTAGCCCCCTCCTATTCTCCTGAAAACAGTCCCGTAGTAAATGGCAAACGTACATTTGTTGTAGTTGCCGGAACCACGATGGACAATCAGATGGTTTACGATTTATTCTACAATACGATTGCCGCTGCCGGTTTAATGAACGAAAACACCGCTTTCACCGACAGTTTACAGACTGTAGTTAACAATTTAGCCCCTATGCAGGTAGGCCGTTGGGGACAGTTACAGGAGTGGATGCACGACTGGGATAATCCCAAAGACCGTCATCGCCATGTTTCTCATCTCTGGGGTTTGTATCCGGGACGTCAAATCAGTGCCTACAACTCTCCCATCCTGTTTGAAGCTGCCAAGAAGTCTTTAATAGGTCGTGGCGATCACTCTACCGGTTGGTCAATGGGTTGGAAAGTGTGCCTGTGGGCGCGTCTGCTCGATGGTAACCATGCCTATAAACTGATAACCGAACAGTTGCACCCCACTACCGATGAAAAGGGACAAAACGGTGGCACTTATCCGAACCTGTTCGATGCACACCCGCCTTTCCAGATTGACGGTAACTTTGGCTGTTCTGCCGGTATTGCCGAAATGTTCGTTCAGAGCCATGACGGAGCTATCCATCTTCTTCCGGCATTGCCCGACGTATGGAAACAGGGAACATTGAAAGGTATCCGTTGCCGTGGCGGCTTTACAGTGAAAGAGATGAAGTGGAAAAACGGAGAATTACAAACAGCCGTTATCACTTCCAATATTGGCGGTACACTCCGCATACGGACCCAGACTCCTTTGTATCTGAATGGGGAAAAATTGACTCCAAGTGTCCAAGAGGTATCTGACAACCCGCTATTACAATCACAGAGCATCCGCAAACCACTGATTGCTGCCAATGCACCGGTTTGCATACCGGAATATGCACAGACTTATGTGTATGACATCGAAACAAATGCAGGAAACGAATACATTCTGACCGCAAGAAATCAATAAGAATAAATAGTAACCAAAACTATAGGGAGACCGGCAAAAGTCAGTCGTCACTATGTTAAAACGTCAAGAGGGGAGCAATAAACTCCCCTCTTTTCTGTTATATAACATCATTTAGATAACTCACAAAAACATTATAGACAGTAAATAACAAAAAATACCACCCTAAAAACAGATATTACACATATATATTTTCACATCCCTATACATTTGCAGCAACGAATTAACAGTGTGCCCGAACACACATAACGAAAAAAATCATACTTAATTAATAACATGCAAAGAATGTCTAACAAAATGAAAAACATGCGCGCCGCGCTACTATTCTGTTTAGTAGCCGTGATATCGCTTAGCGTATCAGCGCAAAATGTAACCGTAACAGGTACTGTGACAGACAAGACGGGAGAAACCGTTATCGGTGCTTCCGTAGTACAGAAAGGGAATACCAGCAACGGTAGTATTACCGATATTGATGGTAATTTCTCCCTTAGTGTTCCCGCCAATTCCACATTGGTATTCTCTTATGTGGGTATGACTTCTCAGGAAATACCCCTGAAAGGCAAAACAAAAGTTGAAGTAGTTATGGAAGACGATGCACAGGCTTTGGAAGAGGTTGTGGTTATCGGTTACGGTTCCGTGAAACGTAAAGACCTGACAGGCTCTGTGGCAACAGTCAATTCTGAGGTGCTGGCAGCTGTCCCGGTAGCCTCTGCAACAGAAGCACTGCAAGGTAAAATGGCCGGTGTACAGATTACTACAACTGAAGGTTCACCCGATGCAGAAATGAAAATTCGTGTGCGTGGTGGTGGCTCCATTACAGGTGATAATACTCCTTTATTCATCGTAGACGGCTTCCCGGTAGAGTCTATCAGTGATATTCCTGCTTCTGACATTGAAGATATGACTGTACTAAAAGATGCCTCTTCTACAGCTATCTACGGTTCTCGTGGTGCAAATGGTGTAATCCTGGTAACTACTAAAAGTGGAAAAGAAGGCAAGTTAAGCGTATCTTATAACGCCTACTATTCCTGGAAAAAGATGGCCAAGACTTTGAATACACTGAGCGCAACCGATTATGTGAAATGGCAGCGTGAATATGCGTTGTTAAGAGATAACGAAAGCAAATTCACCAGCCTCTTCGGTAATTGGCAAGATGCGGATCTTTATGAAAATGCTCCTACCAATGACTGGCAGGATCAAGTGTTCGGACGTACAGGAAACACTTTCAACCATAACCTGACAATTAGTGGTGGTTCAGATAAGACAAAGTTCAACATGGGTTATGCTCACATGAATGATAAAGCCATCATGTTGGGTTCTTCTTTCCGACGTGACAACTTGAGTTTAAAACTCAATCATAAAGTGAATGATAAAGTTAGCCTTGACTTTTCGATGCGTTATGCAAATACCACTGTAAACGGTGCCGGTGCCAACGAAAGCAAGTCTGAGGTATCTTCAGCTGACTCCCGCATGAAGAATGTAATGATTTACCCTATGTTTAACTTCCCCGACTTGAGTGACAGTTATGACCCTGACTTTCAGTTGACGAATCCGATTACATCTGTATATGATACTGACCGCAAACAAAATCGTCAGACTTTCAACATGAATGGAAGCTTCTCATGGGAAGTCTTCAAGAATTTCAAGTTCAAAAGTGAATTCGGTTTAGACTGGTATTACAATACTGATAAGAAATATTATGGAACTTCTACCTATAATGCACGCACTAACAGTGTAGATACAGAAGGCGTTCATCCAATGGCTTACTTTGCCGATACCCAACGTAAAACTTTCCGTAACACCAATACGGTGAACTATGATTTTAAAAATATCATCAAGAATAAGGACCACAGTCTGAACGTATTGGTCGGTGAAGAAACCCTTAACAAGAAAAGTTCATTGAACGATGACCGTTTGAGCTTCTTTCCCATCAGTTTTACTGCCGCTCAAGCTTGGGCTTTGTCTTCGCAGGGTACTCCTTATAGCGTAAACAAATACACTAATGCCGACGATAACCTGCTTTCATTTTTTGGTCGTGTGAACTACGATTACCAAAGCAAGTATCTGGTTAGCGCCACTTTCCGTGCCGACGGTTCTTCCAAGTTCTCTAAAGACAATCGCTGGGGCTACTTCCCATCAGCTGCCGTAGCATGGCGTATCTCTTCTGAAAGCTTCATGGAGAAGACTCATAATTGGCTTGACGATTTAAAGTTACGTTTCTCCTATGGTACTGCGGGTAATAACAATATCCCCTCTGACCAGACTTCTCCGGTATGGTCTTCTAGTTCCACTACCTGGCTTAATCAATTTCCCTCTTATTGGACTAGCGGCATTGCTTCAGGCCAAAGCGGATCTTATGCATCTAATCCCGACTTAAAATGGGAAACAACTATTACCCGTAATATGGGTCTGGATTACACTCTGTTCGGCGGCAAACTGACCGGTAGTTTCGAATACTATTGGAACACCACTAAGGATTTGCTCATCGCATTCCCAGTTTCCGGTTCCGGTTATGACTATCAATACCGCAACCTCGGTGAAACAGAAAACAAAGGTTTCGAGGTCTCTCTCACTTGGAACGCTATCAACACGAAAAATTATGGATTGACATTCAGCGGTAATGTGGGTTTCAATAAGAATAAAGTAAAGAGCCTTGGCTCATTGACACAGTACTCAGCATCTTCGGGATGGGCTTCAACCCAAATTCAAGATGACTACATTGTTAAGCCCGGTCATTCGGTTGGCGAAATTTATGGTTATATAAGCGATGGTCGTTATGAAGTAAGCGACTTTGAGGATTACTACGCCACCGGTGAAAAATGGGTATTGAAAGAAGGTGTGGTTAATAATTCAAGTGTGATAGGAACCAGCTATCTTCGCCCAGGTGCTCTGAAACTGAAAAACATGAATGACGATAATGTTATTGATGCAAAAGACCGTACTGTTATTGGTAACACCAACCCCAAAGCCAGTGGTGGTTTCAGCCTTTCAGGTCGCGTATATGGCTTCGACTTGAGTGCAAACTTCACTTATAGCATTGGTAATGACGTTTACAATGCCAACAAGATTGAATATACTTCGTCTTATCAATATTATTACCGTAATATGCTCGATATTATGGGCGAAGGTAAACGCTGGACAAACCTCGATGCTAACGGTAACCTGGTAAATGATCCCGCACAATTAGCTGCTTTAAATGCCAATACCACTATGTGGTCACCTTACACCAGTTATGTATTGACCGATTGGGCTATTGAAGATGGTTCTTTCTTACGTTTGTCAACATTAACACTGGGTTATACTTTACCATTGGCCTTAACCAAGAAAGTAGGCATTAATAATTTGCGCTTCTACGCTACATGCTACAATGTATTCTGTCTGACTGGTTATTCAGGTTTCGACCCTGAAGTTTCTACCCGAAACAAGACAGCTCTTACTCCGGGAGTAGACTACTCTGCATACCCAAAGAGTCGCCAGTTTGTAATAGGTGTTAACTTGAACTTTTAAAAACGAAAGAAGATATGAAAAATATATTATTTAAATCTTTAGCAGCTGTCGTCCTTCTGGGTGGGCTGTCTTCATGCAGCGATTTCCTGGATCAAAGTTCTCCTTCATCCTTGGATGGCAAGAACATTTTCAGTAACTATGAATATGCTCAAGGAACCATAGCTAATATCTATCAAGAATTTGGAGAGCAGAACTATCGTGCACGTGCCATTTGGTATGGATACAATACGGATATAGAAATCTTCAGTGGTTCAGACAAAGCAGACGGAAAAGCTGATTTGGCAACATACAATGCCGGAGTCGGAAATGACCAGATGAACGTTACTACAGGTACCGATCTTTGGGCCAAAATATATGCTGCCATCGAACGCGCCAATCTGGCTATTGAAGGTCTTCGGGAAAATGCAGACCTGACAGATGCAAATATGAAGCAACTACTGGGCGAAGCTCTTACCCTACGTGCATTGCACTACGTGGACCTTATCAATATGTGGGGAGATGTTCCTGCCCGTCTGACTTCATTGAATGCCGATAATATGTATTCAGGACGTGAAGACCGTGATGTCATCTACAAGCAACTTATTATCGATCTGCAAGAGGCACAAAACCTCTGTGCATGGCCTAACGAACTTGATGCCACGAAAACAGTGGAACGCGTGAACAAAGTCTTCGTAAAGGTTTCCTGGCTCGCGTTTGTCTGCAAGCAGCAGGTTATGCTCAACGCCTTGACGGTGCAAACCGCCTAAGCACAGACCCGGAACTCAGCAAAGAAAAACTTTATCCTATCGCACTACAGGCATGTAAGGATGTAATGGACCAAGAAGGCAATTATGTAGCTTTGAAATCAAACTTCGAAGATATCTTCAACAACAATGGTATCTCTGGTGATATCATCAATGCAGGTAGCGAATCTTTGTTTGAAATCGGTTACAGCAATAACCCGGCACGTGGACGTATCATGTATACCTTCGGCATTAAGCACACTACTGCCGACAATATGACAACAATGCTTCAAGGTAGCCAGGTAGGCCCTACACCTACTCTATACTTCGACTATTCAGTGAAAGATTTACGCCGTGATGTGACTTGTTGCCCATTCCAGTGGACAAAGGGCGTACAAACTCTTCAGTCCTTCAAGAGCTGGAGTTTCGGAAAGTTACGTTATGAATGGACAAACCGTATGATTCCTTCCGGAAACGATGACGGTATCAACAAGCACTATATGCGCTATGCCGATATTGTATTGATGCGTGCTGAATTAGAGAACGAACTCAATGGTCCTGCTGCTGCCGCTCCTTATCTGACCAAGATTCGTAACCGCGCCTTTTCTACTACCGACCGCGCTACAGAAGTTACAGCTTATGTTGCGGAGGCATCTCAAAGCAAAGAGAAAATGTTCCAAGCCATTGTTGACGAAAGAGCTCTTGAATTTGCAGGAGAACTGATCCGTAAGGCCGACCTTATCCGTTGGGGAATGCTGAAAAGCAAGATGGATGAAACAAAAGATAAGATGAACGCTATCGTAAATCTGACAGACTATGACTCCAAGCATCCCTATAGCCAGCTCTCAGGTCATGTCTATTATAAAATGAGTGCATACACTTGGACCCGTAACGGCATAGCAACTACCGAGCCCAATGCCAAACTGAACTTCTATGGTTTGAACTATGGTGAACTGAATCTTGATCCGGAAGGCTATACCGAATTTACCAATAGCAGTGGCGAAGCCTCAACCTGGATTAAGGATACTGCATTAGATGATGTTATTGACTATCTCTACGTGCGCGATCCGGATAAATATCAATATTGGCCAATCTTCAACGTCAATTTGAACGATAATCCTAATCTTGCAAATTACGAGTGGTATTAATTAACTAAATGATTAAACAACGATGAAAAAATATATATTATCAATTTGTACATTAGCTGCCATTTGCATAGGCTGTGTTACAGTAACATCATGCAGTGATCCGGATGATCTTAATGATTTGGTTCTTGACCGCATATTGTCGCCTACCAATATTACTGCACGCGTCTCTCAGGACGTAAATATCATTGTTAGTTGGGATGAAATGAAAGGAGCTTCCTCTTACGAAATCGAAGCTTATGCCGATACTCCCGACTACGGTCAGCGCACACCGGATGTGTCAGATGCTACCACTCTCACTCAGACTACTTTGACTAATCTGATTGGTGAGACAGCCTATTACATTCGTGTAAGAGCCATTGATGAAGACAACTCATCACGCACATCTAAATGGATCGAGATCATGCGTACTACCAACCCTGAGCAAAATATGAACAAAGTAAAGGCCGGTGACATCCAAAGCACAGCCGTTACAGTAACATGGACGCCGGGCATTCAGGCTGATGCTATCGTATGCACTCCTAGCGCTGCAAATTCTTCAGCTAAGACGGTGACTTACACTCTAACTGCAACAGACATCTCTTCCGGATCTGCTACCGTCACAGGACTTGAACCGGAGACAAGTTATAGAGCCACGTTGAAGTTAGGCGAGAAAACCCGTGGTTATTCTACCTTTACTACTAATTTGGATTTACGTGACGCTATCCAACTCACTCCGACAGATGACTGGGTGACTGCTATTCAGGACGCAGCAGCAGGTAGTAAGTTTGCCCTTGCAGCCGGTGAATATACATTGACATCAGCCAAGCTGCAAATCAACAATAATGTGACCATTGCCGCTCAGAACTCCGGTAACCTGCCGGTGATTAATACTTGTATTCATATCAACAACGGTTCTTCACTCTATCTCTATCAGGTAGTGATGGATGGCACCGGTACAGATGGAAGTCAGGCTATTGAATACAAAACAGCCGGAGGATTTGGCGATCTTATCATCAGCGGAAGTGAAATAAGAAATTACGTGAAAGGACTTATCTACATCAACGTTGCAGCTGTAGCCAATACAATCAAGATAGAAAACTCCATCATTCATGATATCGAATGTTCCGGCGGTGACTTTATCGATAGCCGTAGCGGTGGTTGGAACAATCTTATCATCTCAAGCTCTACATTCTATAGCTGTTCTGCTAAGCGTGATATCCTGCGTGCTGACGATGCTTCAAGCAAGGTGAGTGCAAGTATGATAACTTCTATCGACAAATGTACATTCTACAATGTAGGTAATGGTAACGCCAATTACCGTTTCTTCTATCTGCGGTTCCCCGGCAATACCAATACCTTTACCAATAATGTTGTAGCCAACTTCGATAATACTCGCGGTTTTGCCAATTCAACTTCCGTAGGAGTACCCAGCTATTCGAACAACTATTACTATAACTGTAAGAACTTGACTTCACAAGCCGAAGGTAATACTCAGCCCAATTTAACATGTTTCGATACAGAAGGAAATATTCTTGATAAGAATCCATTTGCCGATCCTGACAATGCCGATTTCACTATCACTGATGAACTCTTCCAGAGTTATGGATTCGGTGATCCTCGTTGGTATTAAAATATTTGAATCCTTAAAGTAAAAGAGGGTGCGTCACTATACAAAGTGCGTATCCTCTTTTTCTTTTACCATTTTAACCCCGCCCCCTATACCATTATTATCATCATTTACTCCAAAAGGAACAATATTTCCTCCTCTTTATAGCTATAAACTTCTATTTTTGCATACACATAAGTACAAACCACTATTGACGGAACATTTAAAATCAAAAGAATCTATATCATGAAGAAACTCTTTTTAGTCTTCTCTATTTTAACTGCCTCTATAACTGTTATGGGGCAACAGCCTATTCCGGTTAAGCCTCGCATTCTTATCAGTACGGACATAGGTGGCACAGATCCGGACGACAATCAATCAATGGCACACTTCCTTATGTACAGTGAGATGTTCGAAACAGAAGGATTAGTATCTTCTCCCTCCTATGGACACGGAAGTAAACAGAATCTTCTGGACATGATAGACCTATACGAAAAAGATCTGCCCAAGTTGAAAAAATACATAAAGGGCTTCCCGTCACCGGATGCCTTACGCGCCATCTGCAAACAAGGAAGACAAGGAGCAGCCCCATTCAAAGGTTATACTACTGCCACAGAGGGTTCTGATTGGATCATTAAATGTGCCAGAAAAGAAAGTACCCGGCCCTTATGGATACTCGTATGGGGCGGACTCGATGACTTAGCACAAGCTCTACATGATGCTCCGGACATTCAAAATAAAATAAGAGTATACTGGATTGGCGGACCGAATAAAAAATGGAGTACCAATAGTTATGTATACATTGTCGAGAATTTCCCCAACCTTTGGTTCATCGAGGCCAATGCTTCCTATCGTGGATTCATAACCAATGACAAACAACCTGGTAAATTCAACAAAGACTATTACGATGAATGTATCCGTGGAGCCGGATATCTGGGAAAAGACTATATAAAATATTACGATGGAAAAGTCAAGATGGGAGATACCCCATCACTACTTTACATGATGGATGGTGATCCGAATAATCCTCAGAAAGAAAGCTGGGGAGGGAGTTTCGAGAAATTCACTCATAGCCCAAGAGTCATTTTCAACCGGAGTACTACCCTGAAAGATACGGTTCCGGTATATGCCATCATTGAATTCCGCATAAAGGGACCGGAAATGAATATCCCCGCTGACTCAACCTGTTTCACCATGACAACAGATGGTCAGGACTGGGACGGTTTCTATCTGGGTAATGGTGAATATGCCGTCAGATATGCTCCTAAATCTACCGCAGTCCTAACCTACAAGATTACCTCTGATATTCCGGGATTTCCGGAACAAACCGGAGAGTTCGTCGTAAATAACACATGGCCCGGAAAGATTGATGCCGATGACTATAAATTAGGAGATTATTGGTATACAGACCGAAATGACGCAAACCTGTTTGAAGGAAAATGGCAGGGAAGTAAAACGGTATCCAAATGGAGAAAAGATGTTCTGCAAGACTGGGCCAAGCGTTGGGAATTGCTTAAATAAATACATATTCTAAAAAATAATAGCATGAAGAGAATACTATTCTATCTATGTTTTACCTGCTTTTTTTATCAGGTGTTTTCACAATCACACAACCTCCCTTGGAAAAATGGAGCCTTGCAAATATCCAGCAACTCCCGTTACCTTCAGCATACGAATGGCTCTCCCTTCTTCTGGCTCGGAGATACCGGTTGGCTGCTTCCCGAAAGGTTGAACCGGGATGAAGCGGAATACTATCTTGAACAATGCAAACAAGCAGGCTTCAACGTAGTACAGGTACAAACCATCAACGGAGTACCTGCCATGAACTTTTATGGACAATCGTCTATGCCGGATGGATTTGATTTCTCCAATATCAACCGACCGGGTATATATGGATATTGGGATCATATGGACTTTATCATCGATGCCGCCGCCCGCAGAGGGGATTTATATCGGCATGGTCTGCATCTGGGGCGGGCTGGTAAAAAGTGGAAAAATGAATGTGGAAGAAGCCAAGGCTTATGGTACTTTTCTCGCCAACCGTTACAAAGATCGCCCCAACATCATCTGGATGATTGGCGGAGATATCTATGGAAACATCAAAACCGAAGTCTGGAACATGCTTGCCAACACCATTAAATCCATTGATAAGAACCATCTCATGACTTTCCATCCCTTCGGAAGGACACTCTCGGCAGAATGGTTCAACGATGCCCCCTGGCTGGATTTCAATATGTTTCAAAGTGGACACCGCCGCTACGGACAAAGCAAAGATGACAAAAAGACACTGTTACCACAAGGCACAGAAGAAGACAACTGGCGATATGTGGAACATAGTCTTGCTCAAAAGCCACTACGTCCGGTTATTGATGGAGAGCCGTCTTATGAAGCCATTCCCCAAGGACTTCATGACCCTAAGGAAGGTTTCTGGAAAGACAACGATGTACGCAGATATGCTTACTGGTCGGTTTTTGCCGGTTCATTCGGTCATACGTACGGTCATAGCTCTATCATGCAATTCCTAAAGCCGGGAGTTAATCCAGCCTACGGTGCTACCAAATTATGGTATGAAGCCCTGAAAGATCCCGGATTCAACCAGATGCAATATTTGAAAAAACTGATACTTGCTTTTCCCTTCTTCGAAAGAGTAGCCGACCAAAGTTGCATAGCCGGCAATAACGGTACAAAGTATGAACGTCTCATTGCAACACGTGGCAACGACTATATGTTAGTATACAACTATACCGGACGCCCCATGAAAATAGACCTCAGCAAGATTCATGGAAAGACTAAAAAGGCTTGGTGGTATTCACCACGCAATGCAGAGCTATCTTATATCGGTGAGTTTAGTTCAAAAGTAGAAACGTTCCAGCCTGAAGGTGGTCATTCAAACGGCAATGACTGGGTACTCATCCTAACAGACGGAACCCGGAAGTATATAGAAGCATTGCAATAGATAGTTTTAATAAAAACAAGAGGATGTCCCTGAAGACATCCTCTTAACCCTAACCAGTCATAATTTCTTGAATTCAAGTAATTATCATCTTCTTACCTTTACGACACGGGCAAAAGTATATAGAAAATACAAAATGTAACTCCATAAATCAGTATTTTCTGCATTATTTAGCAATCAATTGTTTATCAGCCTTATACAAGACAACAAAGATGTCCGTTTTGATGAATTCATGTATTTTTTGACGAATTGATCTTATTCATTCCCTTATCCCGATACTCAGTTGGAGTCATCCCCATCTTCTGTTTGAAGCATTTGCTGAAATAACGGGGATCATTAATACCCACCATATAAGAGATCTGAGTCATGGAATATTCTCCGGTTTCAATGAATTGCACAGCACGCTTGATACGCATTTCCTTAATAAACTCAATAGGTGCCAAACCAGTCAGTGTCTTCAGTTTCTTAAAGAAGACTGAACGGCTGACTGCCAGTTCCTGCACCAAATCGTCTACTACCAATTCTCCATTATCCATATTCTTCTCCATCAGTTCCACCAGTTTATCCATAAACTTACGATCGTTCGGGGACATTTCCGGTCCTTGCTCTTCTACAGTTTCTTCCGTTAAGTCAACCGTTGCATTTCCCGTCATCAGGTTATCCCGATAGATACCCTGTAACTTTCGGCGCTGTGTGAGCAGATTCTTTACGCGTGCTTTCAGATAAGTGGCACTGAACGGCTTAGTGATGTAATCGTCCGCTCCATACTCCAACCCCTCCAATTTGCTTTCAATGGAAGTCTTAGCCGTCAACAATACAATGGGAATATGACTGGTGGTCATATCGGCACGCAGTTCACGCGTCATGGTGATGCCATCTTTTCCGGGCATCATTACATCACTAATAATGATATCCGGAAGGAATTTCAAAGCTTTACTCCAACCTTGCATACCATCCACTGCTTCCACGATTCTGTAGTCAGAAGCAAAGATGCTGCGCAGGAACAAACGGAGTTCCGAATTATCTTCCACAAGCAACATAGTCCCTTTGGCGTCCATACTCTCTTCCGATTCCTCCTCTATATTCTCTTCTTCAGAAGAATCCGGTATTTCACTAACAATATCGGTCACCTGTTCTGCGACTCCCATACCCACCGTAGCATCATCTTGCAAGAATTCCACCGATTCATCATAGTGTTCTTTACCTTTCAGGAAGTCCACCTTAAGCAGCTTCCCTCTCCTAACTTACTATCAACGGTAATGGTCGCCTTATGCATTTCTACCAATTCCTTCACCAATGACAAACCGATACCGGTGCTGGACTGATTGAACAGATTGCGGTCTACCAGATTCTCAAAACGGACAAACAGCGACTTTTTCTTATTATCTGCAATACCTATTCCCTGATCTTCCACACTTACGGAAACTGATTTCTCATCTTCGCGCACAAGCACCGTAATCATCTTTCCATTCGGAGTGTATTTAAAAGCATTGGAAAGCAGATTGAACACAATCTTCTCAAATTTATCCGCATCTACCCAAAGATACAGTTCTTCCTTCTCCGTTTCAAACAGGAAGTCTATCTGATGTTCTTCGGCAACAGACTCGAAGTTCGCCATGATCTTGCGAGTAAAAGCCACTACATCCATACGTTGAACCTGCATCTTCATTTTCCGGTTCTGTATCTTCCGGAAGTCCAGTATCTGATTGATAAGCCTCAACATGCGGTTCGTATTCCGTTCTACCACCTGTAACTGTTCACGGGCATCATCCGGAAGTTTGGTATTCCCCAGTATATATTCCACAGGCCCTGAAATCAAAGTCAGCGGAGTGCGCAGTTCATGAGAGATATCGGTAAAGAAACGCAGTTTCATATCCGTCATTTGTTGCTCGACGGATACCTCATGCTTCAAACGATAAATAGTGAACAAGATATACACCGCCGCTACAATAATCATGATGAAGAAAAGCACATACAGGAAATAAGCAAACGGAGTTTCCCAGAAGGAAGGTAGTATCTCAATGTCCAATGTACGCGTGTTTTCAGTCCATATACCGTCACTGTTGGTAGAACGGACTTTAAAGACATAATGCCCTTTTGGTAAGTTGGTATAAGTAGCTACACGCTGTTTACCTACATAGTTCCAGGCCTTTTCAAAACCTTCCAGGATATAAGCATACTGTATTTCGGAAGGTGCGGAATAGTCGAGTGCAGCAAACTGTATGGTGAAAATATTCTCCCGATGCGACAGTACCAATTCTTTGGTATCATCCAATCCCTGTTTCAGTACGGAACCCTGTCCCGGCACCACGTCCACATTCGCCACCAGTAACTTGGAGAAAACCATCGGCGGCACATAATTACTCTTCCCGATGGAATCAGGATTGAAATAGAAAATACCTGTACTTGCCCCGAAAAGTATATTACCCGAAGCAGTATATTCCGAAGCCGCCTCACTGAAACGTACCCGGAAAAATATCTCCTTATCGGCATAATTCTCAAATTTCTCTTTGGAAGGAATAAACTTACTGATACCGTTTTCCGAACTGAGCCATAAGTTACCGGCTTTATCCTCCTGTATGGAAAGCAATACATCCGAAGGCAGGCCGTCCTGTACCGTATAAGACTTAAAACAGGCATTACCGCTCTCATCCAGCGATACTAACTTATTCAGTCCTCCGCCAAATGTTGCAATAAAGAGTTCCTTATTCCGGGTAGATACAATCCAATGCACATCATTATTGCTTAGGCTATGCTCATTGTCCGGAACACGCAGGAAATGACGGAACTTCACATCTTCGGGATTCTTGAAGTCTGCATCCATCATCAAGGCGCCCACGGTAGTTCCTATCCAGATATGCCCCTGATCATCACCTGTTATAAAACGGGCCTTGTAACAATAATCAATAGGATATCCTTTCAGGTTATTACGATGGTTCACGAAAATCTCCTTACCACCCTGACTGTGCGCCATATAGTTGATGCCGCCTGCAAATGTAGCAATCCAGATGCGTCCATGCTTATCTTCGTATACACAATAAACATTGTCGTCACTCAAACTATAAATATCACCTTCCTGATGCTGATAACGTGTCAGCTTATAGTGATAGCTATCTTTCTGTTTTCAGCTTTCACCAGACCATCCCCTTTGGTTGCAATCCAGAAATTCTGTTTACTGTCCTGCAAGATGAAATAAACATTACCACGCAACGGAGTGCCGCTGTGCGACACAGTACCGTTTTCGGTCAGATAGCCCTTATTTACACGGTTCTTATCATATATCCGTAGTTTACCATCTTTCAAGCCTACCCATAAATTCTGGTCAGCATCTTCGCAAAGGGCACGTACTTCGTTGCTCAATGACTCATAATCGTGTGGTACCGGCGTTACGATACCAAACTGAGATGGACGGAAAGTGACCTTCTCCAATCCCTTAGAGTGAGTGCACATCCATAGATTCCCCTGATTGTCGGAAAAGGCAGTATGTATTTTATTGGAAAAGCGCCAGTCATGCCCTGACAACTCATTATAGAACGGACGCAGACTATTACTTTCACGGTCAAAATATGAAAAACCGCCGCCATACGGATGTACCCAAAGCATGCCGTTGATATCTTCATGCGCATGGAAAGCCGGACGAGAACGGTCCGTACTGGTAGGTTCCACAGCTATTACTTCACGCTTCAAGACCTGTGTACGCGGATTAAAGTGTACCACTGTACCCGGAATATGTTGCTCGAACCATACTTCCGATGCTTTATCCACATAAGTACCATGAATCGGCGCATCAGGAAAACGGGAGGCAGGGAAGTGTTCTGTCTTCTTTGTATCACATTTATAAGTAAAGAATCCGTCTTTTGAAGTGGTCAGTATGATCTCATTACCATCTATATGATTGATTGACACAATGTGGGATGAAACCGGCAGACTCAGCAACAAGAACTGCCCGCTCTCCTTCTGATAGCGCCATACGCGCCCGTTATCCGATCCGAAATAGATTTCGGGACCATGCTCCAAACAGGAATAAAAAGCTTGCCCGCCTTTCTTCTCCCGCTCTGCTGTCTCTGCAAAATAAAAGACCGGTGATTTCTCTCCGGGTGCCAACATCCCTAATCCGTTATCAGACAATATCCATTCATTACCTGCCCGGTCCTCATATACCTGAAACACACGTGAGGCAGAAAACTGTCCCGATTGGGTAGAATAATATTGGGAGGTCAGGCTATAATCCTGTGGATCAGTTGCCACCCGGATCACCCCTTCAGTCTCCGTCAGCAACCATACCGAACCACCCGGAAGGACTTTGATATTCGTTATATTGGCTGTGCCCCCCTCTTCATCATCACCCGGCGCACGCTCAAACGTTTCCGTACGGGGATCGAAGCGATAGGCGTGATTGTCATAGGTTTGTAGCCAAAGGAAGCCATACTTGTCTTCCAGCATATGATCTATACGATTATGACTCAACACGATACGATTATCAAGACGTGCCTTATATGTTTTAAATGAATAACCATTGAACTTATTAATGCCATCCCAAGTAGCAAGCCAGATATTTCCCTTGCGGTCTTGCAGGATGCTCATTACTGTATTTTGAGAAAGTCCGTCTTCAGACGAATAATGGGTGAAAAAACAATCCGGCTGCGCTTTTACTGACAACACACCTATCAACCCAAGGATCAGATATAAGATTTTTTTCATCATAACAGGCTTATTCTATGCGGTAAAGATACGTATTTCATAGAAAAATCATGTATCTTTGTTTAGATTTTAACAACCACTGACCATGAAACGCATTACAACCATTTTCTTGATTGTTCTCTCCGGACATCTCAGTATGATTGCACAAACTGACACCACCGCATATAGTGTTGTCAAAAACATGCCGGTTTTCTATGAGCAATTGAAACAACAACTCACTTACCCGGCAGCGTGGGGAAACTCCCCTATCCGCAAGTTTGATAAATGGCGTGCCCAGGCACGGGAAACCCTATTAGACTGTATGCAGATTTTACCTCCTGCCCCTGCCGATTATGCCATGACGGTAATCGCTACCGAACAGCGCAACGGATATAAGGCTCAAAAAATACTATTTAACGTATCGGAGTGGTGTCGTATTCCTGCCTACCTGTTAGTACCGGATGGTGACGGTCCCTTTCCGGCAGTCGTCATGCTGCACGATCATGGTGCGCACTTCTCCATCGGCAAGGAAAAAATGGTACGCCCGTTCGGTGTAAGCGCTGAAATCATAGCGGACGCCGACAATTGGGCAGCAGGTTGCTACGACGGCCAATATACAGGAGACTATTTTGCCGAACACGGTTATGTGGTACTTTCCATCGATGCCTTGTTCTGGGGTGAACGTGGCAGAAAGGAAGGGGTGAACTATGACGGACAGCAAGCGTTAGCTTCCAACTTCCTGCAAATGGGGAGTTCATGGGGAGCGTTCATCAATATGGATGATGTTCGAAGTGCGGAGTTCGTGGCCTCCCTGCCATTTGTGGATAAAGATAAAGTAGGATGCGTAGGTTTTTCCATGGGAGCCTACCGTTCCTGGATGCTCTCCGCCATCACCGACTGCATAAAAGTCTCCGCCTCCATTTGCTGGATGAACACCACCGAACACCTGATGACACTCACCAACAACCAAAACAAAGGCGGATCAGCCTATTCCATGCTGATACCGAACCTGCGCCGCTATCTGGATTATCCGCATACAGCATGCATCGCCTGTCCGAAACCCACCCTGTTTTTCAATGGGAGCCGGGACAAGTTGTTTCCGATAGAAGGTGTTAAAGATGCCTATGACACCATGCAGGCTGTCTGGCAGAGCCAGAAGGCTACCGACCGCCTGGTTACTAAGATATGGGAAGAGAAACACTTCTTCAATAAGGAAATGCAGAAAGAGACTTTGGAGTTTTTCAATAAATGGCTGAAATAAAGCGTATCCAGTAATACACTAACCATGAGAAGAATCAGAATATTTCTAATCCTCTGCGTAATTGCCACCGGCTTCTGCTTCGGACAATTACCACATACCTTTACACAATATACCTCAGAAGACGGACTCTCGCAGAATACTATCATGAGTATCCTGCAAGATGACAAAGGAGTGATGTGGTTCGCCACCTGGGACGGTCTCTACAAATTTGACGGATATACATTTAACAACTATAAAGCCCATCCGGGCGACAGCATCGGATTGAGCAATAACCGTCTGGACAATATTAAAGAAGACAGATACGGATATATCTGGGTACAAAGCTACAATCACCAGGTCTATCGTTTCAATCCGCGGCTTGAACGGTTCCAGGCTATCCCTTACGACAACTACCTGTCTTTGGACATGTATGTGCTTCCGTGTGGAGACGTATGGATAATTACCGTACAAAATGAATTGATTCATATTTCCACTCATCCGGAAACACATGAAATGAAAGCCACAGACTTCTTCAAATCCCATCAGATTTCATACTCAGAGCCTATCAAGTCTATCTTTCAGGACAGCCGGGAGAACCAATGGATTCTTACCGAGAACGGATTATACCGCCTGACTCGTAACGGGAATGAAGAGAAACTTTCTTCTTACTTCGTCGCTCCTCCGGAAAAGGACAAACAACCTTTTTACGATGCACTGGAGAACAATCATAGCATCTACTTCACTTCCAAACAGGGATGCGTATACGAATATAATCTGGACACCGGCCAGTTTGTAAGGCAAGAGTTCCCCACCGGCTCGTCTATTAAAACCATCCGACAACTCAAAAAGGACAAGCTATTCATTGGCACAGCCAGCGACGGGTTCTTTGTGTATGAACAAAGTTCCGGAAACCATCGTCACTATAATACCCGGAATTATCCTTCATTAAAGGACAACCAGATTAAAGCAGTCTATATCGATACCAACGGTGAAGCATGGATACGCCTCAACACCAAAGGAGTGACGCACTTCAATCCTGAAAACGAGCAGTTCGATCACTTCATTCTGCAAGACAAGTACGGCAAAGATATCGTCGATTCCCGACCGGAAATGTATATATACGAGGATGTTAACGGCTCTTTATGGGTACATCCTTCGGGAGGAGGACTTGCCTGGTACGACCGTAAGAACAACCGGATACGTCCGTTTTACAATCCGGCCCTGCAATCGGGCTGGAGCGCTGACAATAAGGTGACCAATGTCTTTACTGATAAACAGGGTAATTTATGGCTCGGTTCATACGGAAACGGCTTGGAGAAGATCTCTTTCAATACCAATCATTTCCATTTGCTTACCGCTGCCCCGGATGACACGGAATTCCCGGGAAGCAACGTCCGTGCCGTTTATCAGGACCGCAACGGGTATATATGGACGGGCAATAAAGACAAAGTTATACGTGTCTACGACAGTCAATGGCGCTATGTGGGCAACCTCACATCCTCAGGGACTATCTCCCCTTACAGTACGGACAAGTTAGGAATCGGCTATTCCATCATACAAGATCACGAAGGCACCATCTGGATAGGCACCAAAGGCAACGGACTATTCGCCGCCAGGCCTCAAGGAAAGCCTCTGACTTATCATCTCGTTCAGTACAGCGCCGACGCAAACGATGTATACAGTCTGAGCGGTAACGAGATATACAGTCTGCATGAAGACCGGCAGCAACGGATATGGATTGCCACATTCGAAGGAGGAATCAACTACCTGGAACGGGGAACAGACAAAGAAGCGGACCGTTTCATCAACTACCGGAACCGGCTAAAGAACTATCCTATCAGCCAATGTTACCGTACGCGTTTCATCACCTCCGACACCAAAGGGAATATATGGATAGGCAGCGCCACAGGATTACTGATGTGCAAGGGCAATTTCAAAGAACCGGAAGAGATAGAATTCCAACGTTATTGCCGTATTTCGGGAAACGCCAACAGCCTCAGCAATAACGACGTGCACAACATATATTTCACCCGGAAAGGCGAAATGTACGTAGCCACCTTCGGAGGCGGACTCAATAAGCTACTCTCACTGGAGGGTGCTGAAGCCCGCTTTCAGGCATACACCATGAGAAACGGGCTTCCTTCGGACGTATTACTATCCATCGAGGAAGACCCACACGGCAATTTGTGGTGCGCTACAGAGAAAGAACTGTGCAAGTTTATTCCTTCCACGGATAAAATAATAAACTACCCCTCCAGAGCCTTCCCCTACGAATTAGTTTCAATGAAGGGGCGGCTCTGCGAACAGCATCCGATTATCTGATGTTCAACACCGTGAAAGGTGTTCTATACTTCTTTCCGGATTCCATCCATACAAGTACATACGTTCCTCCCATCATCTTCACCCGCCTGCAACAGGCCGAGAAGACGGTGACTCCCGAAGAAGGTGGCATACTGACCACCCACATCGATGATACGAACCTCCTGACCCTGCCTCACGATAAGAATGGATTCAGCATCCAGTTTGCCGCCCTGGATATGAAGTATCCCGGCAACATCTCCTATTCCTACAAACTGGAAGGCTTCGAAAACAACTGGAACAATATTGGCAACCAGCGAACCGCCACTTACACCAACCTTCCGAAAGGGCATTACACCCTGAAAGTCCGCTCTACAAATAGTGACGGTATCTGGGTGGAGAATACGCGTACACTGGACATCAACATACTTCCCTCTTTCTGGGAGACACCGTGGGCATATTCCCTGTACGTGCTATTCATCTTATTGGTCATTTTTACAGCCACCTATATTCTCTTCACCATCTTCCGGCTGAAACATAAAGTATCTGTTGAACAGGAAATTTCAGATATAAAGTTACGTTTCTTCACAAATATATCGCACGAACTGCGTACACCGTTGACGCTGATTGCCGGTCCCGTAGAGCAAGTCCTGCAACATGGCAAGCTGAATGATGAGGAACGGGAACAGTTGGTGCTGGTGGAGCGAAACACGAACCGGATGTTGAGGCTTGTCAATCAGATTCTGGACTTCCGCAAGATACAGAACAAGAAGATGAAGATGAGGGTGCAACAGATTGACCTGATCCCTTTCATCCGCCACATTATGGAAAGTTTCAACAGCCTTGCCGATGAACACCAGATTGATTTCAGTATGGATACGAAAGTCTCCAGCCTCAAGATATGGGCGGACTCCGACAAGTTGGAAAAGATATTGTTCAACCTGTTATCGAATGCTTTCAAATATACTCCCCAAGGGAAGCAGATCAAAGTGGTGGTGCAGGAAGAAGAAAAGGATGTGATTCTTGCTGTGGAGGACCAGGGAATAGGGATTGCGGAGAACAAGCAAAAGTCCCTGTTCGTCCGCTTCGAGAATTTAGTGGATAAGAACCTCTTCAACCAGGCCAGCACCGGTATCGGCCTTTCACTGGTGAAAGAATTGATCGATATGCACCACGGCTCCATCAGCATCCGGAGCAAACTTGGAGAAGGGAGTTGCTTCAGCATCAGATTACAGAAAGGAAAAGAACACTTCGACGAAACCGTTGAATTCATCCTGTCCGACTACGTGGTAAGTGATACCTCACCGGCATACACCGGAAATCAGTTCTCTTCTCTCACCGGAAACGAAGAGGAGAACCTGAACAGTGAAAAAGAAACTATCCTGATAGTGGAAGATAACCAGGAATTACGCTTCTTCATAAGGACCATCTTTGCCCAGTACTTCAATGTGATAGAAGCTGAAAATGGTAACATCGGACTGGAAAAGAGCAAATTGTATATGCCGGATATCATCATCAGCGACGTTATGATGCCCGAAAAAGATGGTATAGAAATGGTGCGCGAACTGCGGGAAGAGATGACCACAAGCCATATTCCCATCGTTATGCTGACGGCTAAGTCGACCATCGAAAGCAAGATAGAAGGCATGAAGCTGGGAGCGGACGATTACATCACAAAGCCCTTCAGCACTGCCTACCTGAAGGCACGTATTTTCAATCTGCTTGAACAGCGCAAGAAATTACAGGCATTGTATTGCGCCAGTCTGTTGCCTGCATCCACCGAACAACCTCTGGCAGGGAAAAAGGAAACCACCACTCCGGCCCTCTCGCCCAACGACCGGAAATTTATGGATAAAGTGATGGAAACCATAGAGAAGCATCTGGATAACGGTGACCTTACAGTGGAAGACATTGCCGGCGAAGTAAACATGAGCCGTTCCGTATTCTTCAAGAAACTGAAGACACTGACCGGTTTATCTCCCGTTGAGTTCCTGAAAGAAATACGTATGAAGCGGGCAGCTCAACTCATAGAGACAGAGGAGTATAACATGGCACAGATTGCCTACATGGTGGGACTGAATGACTCGCATTACTTCAGCAAGTGCTTCAAGCAGCAATATGGAATGACACCGACTGAATACAAGGAAAGTCGAAAGCAAAACACTTAAGCTTTGCTCCCGACCTGCATCATACCGGCCTTACTCGGTTCTGTTCCGCGAACTATGCCTGAACAGACTCCGCACTAGCTATTGAACAGACCCTTTAATAGGTATTGAACGGACCCTTCAATAGCTATTGAACAGACCACTAAATTCGGAGAGTATTAATTTCCCCTTACGGAGGCCAGATTATAATTCAAAAAGGATAGTACGGCTTCCTGGACTTTCACTCCACAATCATGCGGCATATCCCACAGTTCCGTAACCAGTTTGTCGCCTGCCGAACGGCTTTCCCATACTTTCCGCATTTCTGCAAAGGCGGCATTCACTCCTACCGGAGGAAAGAGCTTGTCATGTTCCCCGTTCAGAAAAAACATCGGTTTAGGACAGGCAATGGACGCGATATGCGGATAATCCAGATAACGGCGGATACCCGGCAACATATTGGCAAAACCTCCCCTTTCTTTTCCATACTCCCATGAGAACTGACAGTCCGTAGTCACCATCCAGCAGACGGCAGCTCCGGCTTTCACCTTATCAGAGAGTGCCGAAAGCATCCAGGCACGGTAAGCTCCCATCGAAAAGCCCATGCAACCGATACGTTTGGAGTCGACTTCGGGCAACGTAGCCAGAAAGTCGGTGGTGTACATATCTTCGTAGTTCATGAAAGCACTCCAACTGCGTCCCAGCATCATGAAGTTACCTGCCACAGCCATGTGTTTGTCACCGTCAACTCCTTCTTTCCGTCCGCGTTCCCCCCAGAACAGAGCATCAATAGAAATAACTACATATCCATGTGCAGCCAGATAATCGCCTACATATTGCCCACCGTAGCATTGTTTAGCCCAGGCATCGGCATCAGCCAGGACTTCGGGAGACACTCCGAAGGGACGGATCATCTTCTCCTTACCAATCGTATAATGACCTCCATGGTCATGCAAAAGCACTACCGCCGGGAAGGGACCTTCACCATCGGGCACCAGCATATAGGCGTTCACACGGGAATAACCGGTCAGATTGAAACGTAACTTCCGGGCTTTATACCCATTCCGCTGCTCTTCGGCTACAACCTCAGTCCGGTAGTCGGTAGTGCGAGGCGGAGGGGCAAGCATGGCATCCAGCACGGCATTGCGTGCCTGTTTGCGCCACTTCTTAAAATTCTTAACCGGACTATTTCCCCAAGCCATGGGGTAAGTCAATTCTGCTTTCAGTTGATCCAGGAAAACAGGCATCTCTCTTTCCAGTTCGTAACCGGATAAATGCTGAGAAAGGGCGGCTACCGAAGTAGCCAACCCTAACATCATGCAAAGAATACATCTTCTTACCATATTACTGCTGCTTAAAACCATAACCATTCGTAATTCCCGAATTCAGCAATACCTGATAGATATTCGGCAATAAATGGATGGGCGGATTCTTTGCCGCATAATCGGCATCCGTATAACCGGCGAAGAGTTTCTTCGCGTAAGAATCCTCATATTTCAACATATCAATAGCCCAGGGAGTCTGTACATATCCATCAGCTTCCAAAGCCAGCGCTTCGGCAGAACCCGGTTCGATATATTTAAACAAACCTTTGATTGCAACGTTGGTCATCGTCACTCCTGCATAAGCAGGAACCAGACTTCCCCAATCATCATGCTGTCCGCGCCATCCCGGGAACAATACCGGATCATCTTGCTTGTCAGCCGGAGTTTGTGATGTCAGTCTATATCCATACTTGGATTTAGCATCGACCATCTTCGTCCAGATATAGGCAGGTATCTGATTGCCATTCTTAAACGTGTAGTAACCATCCTGACGTATGCCCTCAATGATAGCCGACATTACCTTTCTGTTTTCAACGGCAACTTCCGGAAGAATACCGGTGCGGATAATGTCAAAACGACGCACGCCTTCGCCACTGAATTCCAGAGCACGTTCTTTAAGCACTGCATTATACACAGAGCCGCAATCCGATATATATTTTTCAAAGTTCGGGTCGTTGTTGCCGGGGAACGCCCGATTATGGACGATGGCAAGATACGTCTTGGCGCTGCCTTCATCGCCCAATGCCGCACACACTTCAGCCAACATCAGGTAAGCATCGGAAATACGCATATAAGAGAAATTGATACCGGAATTACCATAAGTTTTCGTATCAGGCGCAGTCATCCGGTTCCAGTCCCACTTATTGGTACCCGGGCCGCATCCTTTACCCCATGCACTGCGGTCGAATGACTGCATCAACTCCTGACCACCACCTGTGCTCCCTGTTACAGCAACAGAAGCGTCACGACGCAAGTCGTTATTATCGAACCAACCGTAGTAGAAATGTGCCTGAATACGATCTTGTCCGCAAGCCACGCAAGGTGCCTGACCGTCACCACCCGACGAAGGACGACCAATATAAGCCGGACGGGAAGATCCGCCATTGTATTCATGAGGGAGTTCGTAGATAGATTCATCAGCCAATGTTATATTATCGGCGGCATGCATCTGCTGGAACATATACTGGTAAGGATTATTATACTCCTGTCCATTCTTACCTGTGGAACGGGGATCCGTTGTACGCAATACCACCGAACCGGGATTCATATAGATTGCCTGAAGATATTCTTTGGCTATGGCATACAAATCTTTCCAATCGCTGCGGCGTCCATAAATGGCACCGTTCTTTTCCACACTCCAATCGTCGAAAGTAAGCACCTTTCCGTCACCATCCACATAGAAGTCTGCACCCAGGTCTGTGCGGCGGGTTGCATAACCACCATTATACATGCAAAGACGTCCTATAAGTCCCTGAACATACGTACGATTCATGACATCCGCTCTCGTACTGCCTTCACCCGGACGATACATATGAGGTTCTACCTCCCTAAGTTTCCGGATATGATAGTCATAAATAGCATAGCGGGAAGTCAGTCCTTTTGCCTGCTCACCGGCATTCAGTGCATGGGGCACATCGCCATACCAGCGGCACAATTCCCAGTAGCACGTAGCACGCAGAGCCACAGCCTGTCCGTAGATATCCGAAAGATTATTAGGTTCTCCGGTCATGATTGACTGGAAGTTATCAAGCGCCTCAAAACTGGATATCAAGGAATTGGCCACGGATATCGTTTCGTAAAGCTTGGTAAATACTTCGGTTCCTTCTCCCGAGTTAATGTTATAGTTACCCGTACCACCCGGATAATACCATTTTTCACAGATTCCGGCGCTACCTTCATCGTAAATGTCCTGAGAGTCTTCAATATCCGATCCCCAAACCGGATGCCAGAAGAATCCGACATTATGCACACTCCTGTTTGCACGGAGGGTTTCATAACCATAATACAATGCACCACGTGCAGACTCTTCATTTGAGAAGACAAAATCGCGGTCTACTACACTCGGAGACGAAGTGTCGAGGAAGTCCTGGCAGCCGGTCATCGCACATGCGAAAGCTGCTGCGAGAGTTATATTCAATATCTTTTTCATATCTGTTTCTCTGTTATTTTACAATTACTATTTAGAAAGTTATGTTAGCACCGAAAGTGAATGTGCGTGCACGCGGGTAAGTTCCGAAGTCCATGTTGAGCGTCGGGAAAATTCTCAGGTCACTGTAGAATCCGCTTTGCCCCGTAGGATTGGCATTCACTTCAGGATCTATGCCCGAATAACCGGTAATGGTGAAGAGATTGGTTGCAGTAAGATACAGGCGTATCTTATCCACATGTACTTTAGTCAACCAGTTCTTGGGCAATGTATATCCGAGCGTCAGCGTCTGCAAACGAAGGTAGGAACCATTCTCCAACCATTCCGATGAAGTTATGCCACTCTGATGGTAGGGTAAATGATATTTGGCATTCGCATTCAAAGCTCTCAACTCATCGGGATTGGTAACGGCATACAAGTCACCGGCAGCATTCACATTGTAAACCTTGAAAGCATCGGCCACCCAGGATGCACGTTGTGCACCGATTCCGTCAAACTCCTGACCGGATGCATTGATCATAGCAGCCACGTTATATACCTTACCGCCTGCTGTCCAGTTGAAATTAGTAGAAAGATCAAAGTTCTTATAGTTGAAATTCAGTTGGAAGCTTCCCGTATGACGAGGCATCACTTCGCCCAGGCAAGTAGCATCATCCAGGTCTACCGTACCACTTTCATCCACATCACGGAATTTGGCAGCTCCGGGGAATGCAGTCTGTCCGGCAGGCAGATCGTAAGGGTGCATGTATGTAGCGGTCAAGGCTTTCGTAATATCGGGTACACCTTCTTTCAGAACGTACTGGCCATTGGTGTAATTGAAATCATCCACGGTATAATATCCTTCGCTGATAAAGCCACGTACCAGGCCGATCGCTTTCCCTTCCACAAACATATAGTCGTTGGTAGGAACCAGAGAGGAAGAACCCCAGTATGAAGAATAGAGATACTGGTCGGCATTAGGCAGTTCATCCAGTTTATTGCGGTTGTAGTTATAGATGGCACCTACGTTGAAACGGAAATCACCTTTGTTTATCACATCTACATTCACCGAAAGCTCAATACCACGATTGGATGTTTTACCGAAGTTCTGGAACTGGTAAGAGTATCCGGTAGTGTTATCCACAGGTACGGCCATCAACAAGTCTTTTGTAGTATTCCAGTATACTTCCAGACTACCGTTAACACGGTTGTTCAGGAATCCAAAGTCAATACCGAAGTTGCGCGAAATAGTAGTTTCCCATTTCAGCTTAGAGTTAGCCAGCAAACCGTCCGGACGATAGAATGAACCGAGTTCACCGTTGATAGGGGTATGATTGCTGCCCGAACCAAGGCTCGACCAGGTTTCACGCCACAGATTGGAACTAATATTGTCACTGCCCGAAGTACCATAGGACAAACGAAGCTTCAGATTGGAAAGCCAATCTTTTGTGCCGTTCATGAAAGGTTCTTCCGAAAGGCGCCATGCGAAAGCACCTGCGGGAAAGTATCCCCAACGATTATCCGGCGCAAACTTAGAAGAGCCATCGGCACGGAACGTACCGGTGAACAGATAACGGTCCATGAAAGTGTAACTCAAACGTCCGAAGAAGGAAACCGTACGGGCAGGCACGCTATAAGAATTGGTTGCAGAGAAAGAGGTGGTTGCCGTATGGATCAATCCCATCGTGGTGTCATAATCAAATGTAGAAGGATAGCCACGGCCCGTGATTTGCGACGATTCGGAATCCGACTTCAGGACTTCATTACCCAGCAATGCCGAGAATACATTGTTCTTGCCGATATTGAAGTTATAATTCAAAGTGCTCACCGAACGCAATCCATCTCCCATGCCCCGGTTAAGGGTGGCACGCTTATCTCCGTTTGTATATCCGTTCTCATAATAAGTACTCTTCGATGAACTGCGGGTAAGTGATAATTCACTGCGGGCCACAAGCCCCTTGATGATCTCCCATGACAAAGCTGCCGATCCTCTCAATGAACGGGAATAGGATTTATTCGTGATATCATTGATCAATTCTACCGGATTGTGCTTGTCGTCGATATTAGCCACACCGAAACTGAAGCCTGAGGCAACTTCCGAATAAGAAACACCACCCAACGGATTGTCAATGGGACGATAGCGATAAGCTCCCGACACATTAGAACCTTTACCGTTCGTTACATTCTCACGTCCATTCAGATTTGACTCCGTATAACGGAAATCAACATCCAGGTCCAGTGCCTTGGCAAGTTTCTGCCGAATCTTGAAAGAAGCATTCAGACGGTTGTAGTCCGAATTGATTTTGATTCCTTCATCGTTAACGTAGCCGAGTGTAAATATCACTTTCGTTTTATCTGTACCGCCCGAAACATTCACACTGTGGTTATGAGACAGTGCGGTACGCAGTACATCATCCGTATAGTCATGAGCTTTCACATTGGCATAGTCGGCATAGTAGTTGCCATACTTACTTCCCAGACCGAAGTATTTCTCAACAGCATCCTGGTTAGCGGTTCCTCTGGATGCGGCATAGCTCCAGTTATGAAGGATATATTCCTGAGCCGAAAGCGTTTCAAGCGTCTTCGATACATTTTTGACCTGTACATAACCATCATAGCTTACCTTAATCTGACCTTCCTTGGCGCTCTTAGTGGTAACCAGGATTACACCGTTTGCACCGCGTGCACCGTAAATAGCCGTAGATGACGCATCTTTCAACACATCGATAGATTCTATTTCCGAAGCCGGTATATCGCCAATATTGCTTACCGGAAATCCATCGACTACATAGAGCGGATCATTGGACTGGGTTATGGACCCTCCTCCGCGAACACGTACCGAGATTGTAGCTCCCGGACGACCGTCCTGCGACACTACGTTCACACCCGGCAGACGTCCCTGCAAGGCCTGTGCAACATTGGATACAGGATTGGCAGCAACCTCATCTCCTTTTACCGAAGCTATGGCTCCCGTCAGGTCACGACGTTTCACCGTACCGTAACCGATAACAACCACTTCATCTAACATTTCCGTATCTTCAAGCAACTGAATATTGAAAAGACTCTTACCTGCAACTGCTATGTCCTGGTCTACATAACCTATATATGAGATGTGTAATATCCCATTAGCAGCCACAGTCATAGAAAAGTTACCGTCCATATCGGAAACGACACCGTTTGAAGTTCCTTTCTCTAAAATGGTAGCACCAATAATAGATTCACCGGCCGCATCTCTGACCGAACCGGAAATCTTAATTGTCTTCTTGTCATTGGAGGCTTGCTGCACACCGGCTACTGAAGTATGATCCACTGTCAGGGGAGCAGCTTGAGAAAAAGTTCCCAAATTGAGGTAGGACAAAACCCCGAGCATTAACACGACCTTTTTCCTGTAATTCATAAGTAAATGATTTATTGATTAAACAAATTCTGAGTTCACTACAAAGCATTTATGTCTGCCTTGCACTTGCAAAATAGCAGATAATCTATCTCTCTCAGGTGAAAAATATGCTTGAATCGGTGGAAAAATCGCTCTATACCACTCAAAACACCGCAGACAAAGGGATAGGGGGATTTTCTCACAGTAAAATCACAAAAAATCCCCCCGGATTCACTCTTTTCATTGAAGAGAGATCCGGGGGGATGAGAAATAAGATAGATTTTATTTATTTCAGATGCTTCAATATCCACTGCAACTGTCCGTATTCCGTATCATTGGAAGTCCAGTGCTCATTAATCGGGGTGATCAATGCTTCCTTCGGACAATCCAGCGTATTATAAACAGCATAGCTGGTGGTCGGCGGACACACATCGTCATTATATCCCCAGGTAATATAAGCAGGAACCTTTATCAGACGGGCAAAGTTCACTACATCATAATATGCCATCGTTTTTAACTTCTCCGGCGTATCCATCCCTTCGGTACGGAAAAAGTGGGGATATCCTCCGGCACGCCCTGCTTTATACCCTGCCATATCACTCAAAGCGGGGTGATTGGCTACACAAGCTGTTACACGAGGATCCAAACCGGTCGTAATCAAAGCTAAAGCTCCTCCCTGACTACCGCCCTGGACAATTACATTCTTACCATCCCATTCGGGCAAGGAAGTCAGGAGGTCGATGCTACGCACACAACCCAGATACACTCGTTTCATATAATAGTGGTCACGGTTATCAAGTCCATTATTCAGATAGCCATTCTCTCTACCGTTAAAAGCGTTGCTGATTTCCTTGAATGCCTCCTCTGTCAAGGTAGGATTCAATCCGTGTATCTCAATCTCAAAACGAATACAGCCTTGTTCTGCATAATATTTGTGACGTAAAGGCTCCTTGATTGTTTTAATTCCGGCACCCGGAGGGCAAAGAACTACCGGACAAGAACCTTTTGTTGCATTCTTCGGATAGAACAAGTAGCCGTAAATACTCTGTCCGCGACTGTTCAACATCAGCTTAATAAGATAGCAATCCACCTTGTCGGTGCAATATTCCTTTGCCAATTCCTTCGTATAAGTCAACGGATACTTGGCAGCCTCCGCTTTATTGTTTTCCCAGAACTCTTTAAAGTCCTTCGGCATCTGCGTATAAGGCTTAATCTTCTCCGGTGAGAAACCCAGCTTTACATGATGCTTATAACTTTTTCCATCCACAGTGGCTGTCAAGCGGCAGTCGCGAAAGCCGGGTTCTTTCATGGTTCCCACAGGAATAACCGCTTTTCCCTGCTTCAACGTAACCGAACCGGAAGTTTCTGCCGACATCATATCACCGCCTATTTCATAAGATACAGTTACTCCATCCTGCGGAATACCATATTTATAGAACTGAACTTCAACCGTAGCCTTTTCTCCGGTCTTATAAATCCAGTCAGCATGATTGGGCACGGTAACCCAAAGCACATCACTCCGATACGGGTAATTCTCCGCACATACAAACGAAAGCGGAAGTATCAGAGCGAGCAGTAATACAAACAAATTCTTTTTCATCATTGTGTTCTAATTGTTATAGGTTTATTTATCAAATCCAAATATCAATCAGCGCTTTATGCTTAGCAGTTCATCCCCATTTTTCACCGGATTCCATCCGTCATCTCCGGCAAGTACGGTTTCCATCTCATACCCTTTGAGATTCTTCAATTGATGGGAATAAGGAACACGCGCTTTGGGGTTAGCACCCTCACCCGTGCTTTCATATTCTGCATAGAAAGCTGTCTTTTCCGCTTCTTTATTTCCCCAGTTATTCCAGCCGGCAGGAGAGATATGTTTGCCCAGATTGCAACGGATAAACACAGCCTGCGCATACGGACGCCAAGGACGTGAAAGAGATACATCCCGTACACCGTCATCCGCAGTCAGGCGACAATCATAAAATACGTAACCATACTTCTGTCCCTGATCCGTAGAAGGTGCAGTGACATACCCACCGCTCTTACTATGGATATGGCAACGATTGAAGACAGCCGTAGACCAGCCGAATATGAAGTCGACCGTACCTTCTATATAGCAATCTTCATAGTACTGACGACAATTTTTCCCATACGTATAAAGCGTATCCTGAGAGCCAAGGAAACGGCAATTCTTGAAATAAGCACGATCGGCACTTACGAAACAGGCCACTGCCTGCCCTACCGGACCGGAAGAGTTCTCAAACGTAATATTCTCAGCATAAAAATCAGGAGCATAAATATAGCAGGAAGACGAACCGGAGGTCCCTTTTTCTTCGCCAAAGCAGTTTTTCTTCTGCGCATAATCATCATACGAAAGCACTGCCCCGTCCTGACCTATCAGAGAAATATTGATCTTACTTTCCGGTATCACAATCTTCTCCTTATACACGCCTTTACGCACCAATATCGTAGTACGGATATTCTTGCGGAAATCAGGAACAGCATTAATAGCCTCCTGCACGGTAAAGAAATCTCCGCTACCATCCTGCGCCACTACAAAATCATAGTGCCGAACATACTTAGCCAATTCCGGTACTTCCTTGGCAATGGCATCCATGGCCAAACCAGCCACAACACGCCCGCCATAAACATTCAGATGAGTGTTATCTTCACGTCCCTTCGGCATCGCGGCAACCTGATTGGCAGGTACCCACATAAATAATTTTCGGGAGTCTACCGGTCCCATGCCCTCTACAAGGTCATGCGTAATCTTATTCATATCCACAAAAGCCACACCCAATTCTTTCGCTACATTCCGCGGAGAATCCAGATAAGCACCGTGTGTATCAATTAGCTTGTCACCTTCAGTAACAGCAGGTTGCTCCGAAGCCTCCCGCTTTGCATCCGGATTCACTCCTTTCTGTATATCATCCTGACTGATAGCCTGAGCCACTGCATTCCCATTTGCCGTACCAAAATTACGGCGTACAATGGAGTTAAACAAAACAGGAATACCACCTTTGGCACGGGTTTCGTTTACAAAACGTTTCAGGTTCTCATCAAAAGTACTTCCCGGAGCCGTATACCGTTTCGGATCGGACTTCTCATCGTTATGTCCGAACTGAATAAATACATAGTCCCCTTTCTTCACCTGTGAGATTACCTTTTCCCACCGTCCCTCGTCAATAAAACTCTTGGAACTACGTCCATTCACAGCATGATTGTCTACACGGATTTCCTCGGAAAGATAGCCGGGCAACATCTGTCCCCAGCCACGTTCGGGGTTTCCACCTGTCAATGACTTATTGGCCATAGTGGAGTCTCCAATCATGAAAATCGTAATCACAGGCTTGTCAGCCTTGAAAGCCGAGAGCAGGAAAAACAACCCCAGCAATAATGTCAACTTGTGTTTCATAATTCATCAAAATATAAATAGTATTATTATTTTCCGGTGCAATATTACCCAAAAACAAAGGATCTGAAGTGTAAAAAAAGTCGCAATCGGTAGAAAAATTAATATTAATCGTATATTTGCCGGCAAAACAACTAATCTGGCAACAAAATGAAAAAGACAAGAAGTAACACTTTCATTCTTGAAAAAGAAATCGCATGGGAACCGGCAGGCGAAGGAGTAGTACGCCAAATAATGGGCTACGACGGGCAAGTGATGCTGGTTAAAGTAAAATTCGAGCAAGGTGCCATCGGTACACCACACACCCACTACCATACACAAACCACCTATGTGGCAAGCGGTAAATTTGAGTTTACCGTGAACGGTGAAAAACAAATTGTAGAAACCGGAGACGGCGTCTACATTGAACCGGATGCGGAACACGGGTGCGTATGTCTGGAAGCTGGTATTCTGATAGATTGTTTCAGCCCCATGAGAGCGGATTTTCTAAAGCGCTAATACCTTGTCTGCAAGGAGTTAACTTCTTGCCAACAAAAAGTTAACTTCCTGTCGACAAGGAGTTAACTCCTTGTAAGCAGGAAGTTGGCTCTTTGTAGACAGGAAGCTAAGTTATTAATTTTCAGGTTTCCAGTCACTACACATCCGATAGATGTAATTCAGATCATCGTATTGGGCTGCTTCTTTCTTGGTCAGCTGTTTCGCCCATTTTACCCGACCGGCTGCCGCAGCACCTTCTCCTGTACTATTGTACTCAGCATAGCGGGCTGTCTTCTCATTTTCCTCTTTTCCCCAGTTATGCCATCCTTCGGGACGAATATGCTTACCCATTTCACAATTGATAAATACGGTGGCAGCATACGGACGCCAGGGACGCCCCAGATAAACCTTGTCCACACCCGGATTGGCCGTCAGTTTGCAATTTTTAAGAACATAGCCCACCGCAATGTCTTCGGGCGTAGAAGCTGCCGTCACGTATGAATTTGTTTTGCTACGGATTTCGCAGTTCTCAAACAAAGCGGTAGAAGGACCGAAAATAAAGTCGGTAGTTCCTTCAATGTAGCAATCTACGAAATAAAGGCGTGTACCTGCGGCACCTGTATAAATGGTATCCTGATTTCCCAGCAAACGGCAGTTGATAAATACCAGTTTATCCCCTTCCGTGTGAAGAGCAACCGCTTGTCCCAGTCTGGCAGCATTATTTTCTATGGTGAGGTTTTTGAAGGTAATATTGTTTCCCTGCACTTTTACAGTATAGGTACGGAAAGTACCCATCTTATTAATGTTGGCATGGTCATCATACGTGATAATCGTATTTTCCACACTTTCACCGATGAAATCCACATTTTGCACCCAAGAAGGAATTATCGCTTTCTCCTTATATGTTCCATTCTTTATCAGCACTGTAACCTTGTAATCCATAAAAGCACGAATGCCTTCCATAGCTTCCGTCAACGTGCGATAGTCTCCCGAACCATCACGGGCAACCACAAGCGTATCTTTATATTGAGACTGTGCCGATAGCGGCATGATCCCCACCAGGAGAAGAAGTATGCCGCATAAATAATAAGTTAGCCGTTTCATTGTCTTATTTCTGATTAACGATTTCCTTTACTTGTTGCAGACGCTCCCATTCCAGACTTGCCATGATAAACGGACCTACTGCCTTGGGGTCGTTGCTGCGGATTGTTTCATTTATATAATAGGTGTAATCTCCCATACGGTAGTTTTTGCCACCCAGGCCGGCAACTGCACAGGCTCTGGTAATAGTCACCACACCGTCTTTATCTACTTCTATGAAGTTATCAAGAATACCTTGGTATCCTTTGAGAGCCACTTTCAGATACGATTTATCAATATATCCCTTACGAACAGCTTTGAACAAAGCATAGACAAACATAGTAGAACAGGAAGACTCTACATAATTTCCTTTCTCACCACTCTTATCCAACACCTGATACCATAATCCGGTCTTCGGATCTTGTATGCGCTTCACCTGTGCGGCAATATTATTAAGGATAACGAGCATGGAATCACGTCCTGCCTCATGTTTCGGAATAAAGTCCAGTGCATCTACAAATGCCATTGCATACCATCCCATCGCACGTCCCCAGCTATGCTGTGACTGTCCGGTAACGGGATCTGCCCAACGTTCCTTACGACTGACATCACAGGCATGGCGATAAAGTCCATTCTTCGGATCATACGTATGGCGTGCCACTGTAATAAATTGGTTCACAATATCTTTATAATCCTGTACACGATTATTGCGGAAAGCATATTCAGCATAGAAAGGTGCCCCCATATAAAGACCATCCAACCACATCTGGTTCGGATATACTTTCTTATGCCAGAAACCGCCGTCCTCATTACGCGGATGGGTGTCAAGCTGACTACGCAACAAATCAATAGCCTTCTTATATTTTTCATCTTTCGTCTGTTCGTAGATGCGGAACAGGAATTTACCTGAATTCAAGCGGTCGATATTGTATTCATTCAGTTTATAGGTCTCAATACTTCCGTCCTTGTGTATCATGGTGTCCGCATAAGCTAGTGCATAGTCAAACATCTTCTGATCTCCATACGTATCATACACATCCAGCATGGCTTGTAATTCCAGCCCATGACAATAATCCCATTTCAGTTTCGGCTGGAAATCCAGTTGCCAGGATTCCGGGCAACGAATCATCTCCGATTCTACCATACGTACCGACCACGGTTGCTTATCGCTTACTTTCTGAGCAGACAACTGAGTGGAGCAAATCAGCGCTCCCATCACAAAAGTTTTACAAAGCAGATTGTTCATCATTCTGTTCTTGTTTTTAGGTATATAGATTATATTAAGTAATGTGACAAAGATAGCGGTTCTCACCTAAAGCGTTGTGTACTTTTCGACTGAAAAGGTGCATTATTTATTTTCACCTTCTATAAACTTTGTATTTCGTGTGCGAGAACGAGTGTTTTCGTGCACGATAACGAGTTTTTTTGCCATTTATTTGCATTTCGAACAAAAATTGCAGGAAATTAGACGAAAAAAGTATTGATATACATCAAATAATGTGTATTTTTGGCCCCAGAAATAAGAATTAATAATTTTAAATCAACGTATCATGAGTTTAAATCAAAATGCAGTGGGAAAGATGACCAACTACAGGTGGACCATCTGCGCCATGCTATTTTTTGCGACAACAGTAAACTACCTTGACCGCCAGGTGCTGTCATTGACGTGGGATGAATTTATCAAACCCGAATTCCATTGGGATGAATCACACTACGGAACAATCACTTCTGTTTTCTCTATTGTTTATGCAGTCTGCATGTTGTTCGCCGGTCGCTTTATCGACTGGATGGGTACAAAGAAAGGTTTCCTTTGGGCTATCGGTGTATGGTCGGCAGGTGCTTGTCTCCACGCTCTTTGTGGTATCGTAACCGAGCATTTCGTAGGTCTGCATAGTGCAGCCGAATTAATGGGTGCCACAGGTGATGTAGTAGTAACCATTGCTACTATTAGTATGTACTGCTTCCTGGCAGCCCGTTGTGTACTGGCACTTGGTGAGGCTGGTAACTTCCCTGCCGCTATCAAAGTAACTGCCGAGTATTTCCCTAAGAAAGACCGCGCGTATGCTACTTCAATCTTTAATGCCGGTGCTTCTATCGGTGCTCTGGTTGCTCCGTTGACAATTCCTTTGCTGGCTAAAGCATGGGGTTGGGAAATGGCTTTCATCGTAATTGGTGGTCTTGGATTTATCTGGATGGGCTTCTGGGTATTCATGTACTCTAAACCTTCTGAAAGCAAGCACGTAAATAAGGCTGAGCTTGATTACATTGAGCAAGACAAGCACGAAGAAGGTGCTGCTCCTGTCGTAGAAGAAAAAGACGAGAAGAAGATGAAATTCTGGCAATGCTTCAGCTACAAACAGACTTGGGCATTTGCTTTCGGTAAATTTATGACTGATGGTGTTTGGTGGTTCTTCCTGTTCTGGACTCCTTCTTATCTGAATACGCAATTCGGTATCAAGACTTCCGAAGGATTGGGTATCGCATTGATCTTTACTCTGTATGCCATCACGATGCTTTCTATTTATGGTGGTAAACTGCCTACTATCATTATCAACAGAACCGGTTTGAATCCGTATGCAGCACGTATGCGTGCCATGTTGATATTTGCATTCTTCCCGCTGGTAGTATTGCTGGCACAGCCTCTGGGTACTATCTCTCCGTGGTTACCGGTTATCATGATCGGTATTGGTGGTGCAGCTCACCAGTCTTGGTCTGCCAACATTTTCTCTACCGTAAGTGACATGTTCCCGAGAGCAGCCATTGCAAGTATCACTGGTATCGGTGGTATGGCCGGTGGTTTCGGTTCAATGATTCTTCAGAAAGTAGCAGGTAACTTGTTCGTATATTCATCAGGAAGTACAATGGTAGATGGAAAAGAAGTGGAAATGACTCATGATTTACTGGAACAAGGTGCACAGTTCGTACGCCCTGCCATGGAATTTATGGGCTTCTCCGGTAAACCTGCGGGATACTTCATCATCTTCTGTGTATGCGCAGTAGCTTACCTGATTGGTTGGGTTGTAATGAAGGCTCTGGTTCCGAAGTATAAACCTATTGTATTGGAATAATACTGGAATAGTATATATAGATAATAAAAAAGGTGCTCAGCAGTGAGCACCTTTTTTGATATATATAAAAGACAGAAAAGTACCGGCACAAAAAAAGCCCCTTCTCACGAAGCGACTCTCTTCTGCACTCTCCCGTGAAAAACATGAACCTCAGTATACTTTAGCAAATTTACCTTCGAACGGTCCATGAGAGATACAGGAGCGCAAAACTTTAAGATGAAAAAAAGGGAAGTCTCACGACTTCCACAATTCTTCTAACCTTAAATCTAAATCTCTATGAAAAAAACGTTCGACAAAGATAAGGGTTTATTACATTCAAAAATACTAATAAAATATATAAAGAAAAGAGGAACGTTTAAGATTTGCTAAATGGGACTCGGATTATCCTCCTGAAAGTCACAGTTCCTTCCATTTTAGAAAATACTATCCAACAAGTCCGCATAGATAGGATTTTGCCGTAGCAGATGGGGTACACCTGTCATAAACAATTGCTTACGGGCACGGGTGAGAGCCACATTCAATTTCCGGTCAATCCATACCCCACCCTCTTCCGTAAGATTGGCAAGGAATTTCAATTGATAAGTACGGTTCACACAGAAGGAATAAATAATCACATCGCGCTCACTCCCCTGGAAGCGCTCTACGGTATCTACCAGGATATCGTTTAAACACGGAATGCCCAAAGCGGCTATTTCACTTTTAATAAGAGCTATCTGACTACGATAGGGAGTGATAATCCCCAAAGTCAAGGCAGGACGAAAACCGGAAGTACCGTCATATTGCCGATAGATAGCAGCTGCCAGTCTGGCTACGAGCTGTGCTTCAAAATGATTAATCTTTGCAGATTGCGAAGCGACCTCCGGCACTGAGGCAAGAAAAACCACACGACGCACCAGTATATCTGCAAATTCATCATTTTCCAACCCCGGAGCAAGTGTCAGTTCCCCTTGCTGGTGTTGCAAACCGACAGGTTCCAGTAGTCCACCATAAAAGGCATGATTAGGAAAACGAGCCACTTCCACATTCATACGTCCCTGGCGACAAAGCATGTCGTAGGAGCGGTTAGTTATGAGTGATAAGTGATGAGTGGTATCGGCAGAATTCCGGTAGAGGCGTTCAAAAAGGGAATCTTTCAAATTATGCAAACCGATGTTATGCAGGCAGTCCTCGCAGACTTCAGATTGGGATTCGGATTGAAGTACGACGGCGGGCAATTGTTTATGATCACCAATGAGAATAAACTTACCAATAGCATTTCCACCCGCCACATTACGCGCACAAAGAAGCCCCAGCAGTTGTGGTTCCAGTATCTGAGTAGCCTCATCCACAATAGCCACATCGAAAGTTTTCAGACGGAACAATTCCGTTTTGGAGGAGAATGTGGAGACAGTGCCTACAAAAACACGGCAACGCTCTATGCAGGCATGCACCTCACGACGTGAAGAGCAGGATTCCAGCACATTCTCCATCAGATGTGAACGGAAAGGTATATCGCAGGAAAGTTCACTCCCTATACGGATGAAATTAATCTCAGGCGTAATGGCAGAGAGGGTTTTGCAGATTTCATCCACTGCACGATTAGTGTACGAGAGCAATAAAATCTGCTTCCCCTCACGATAGAAGGCTTCCACCATACCGCGTAAAGCACGGGAAGTCTTTCCGGTGCCCGGAGGACCTACCAAAAGAAAATAATCTTTAGCAGCCTGGGCTTTCAGGGTGATACGGGAGAAATCATCCGGAGCAACTGCAATGCGAGGATCGAAAGAAACGTCAAACTCCGGCTGTCGCTGGGATAGCAACAGGTCCCGGCGATCCTTGTTGGCAGAAAGAAAGGCAGAAAGTCCCAGATACATACTGCGGAAAGAAGTATCCATATAATCATGCTCGATGGCATAACGACTGTCGGGAGGAAGCACGGAAGTATTTTGTTGCGAAGCACGAAGCCGGATACGGATATCCCGGTCGGTGATTCGCTCTATATTTCCTTTGAATACCATTTTATTGGTTACGTTGTCCGTATCATTATTACGTTGATAGAGAACGATGGAGTCACCTTCACGGAAATTCGGCAATGTCTGCGCCGACCGCTGATTAGCCCGTGCCAACACAAGGTATGCTTTATGCAGATCCGCCGCATGATTCTCTGTGATTGTCAGATCGTATAATATCTCTCCCGCTTCACACTTTTCTTCAAGCGTAGAAAGCCACAAGGCGGCAGCACCTGTACGCCCTTCATAATCAATATCTCCCGATTTTGAAGTGTATAGTTCCTTCGTAATAAAATTATAAAGTGTATAGAAATAGCATTGTTCCAACGGTGTAAGCGCCCGAAGACGCTGCATCACGGCATCAATAGCAGGGTAAAGATAGCGTTTCCACAATGTATTGTTCAGGTGGCGTTCATTCAGTGTATCCGGATGAATATCCTTCAGCCGCTCTGCCGTATAGTGCGGACTATTACGTAATTGCATACCGTATTCATTCGCCACAATCCGGTTGCGCACATCCATTACACGGCGCACCATCGCCCACGACGGACGAGCGGGATATAACAACGGATAGCGGGTATAGAGCAAATAAGCTTTTACCTTGCGGTGATCCATTCCCATGGAGTATTCCAATACCGCCTGATACAACAACATCTGTACCTTATTATTCTCCTTCGGCTCCACCTTGCCCCGGATAGAATATTCGTCAGCTTTGCCCGACTTCATTTCTATGAAGGAAGACATATCGCGCTGCATATAGTCCAGGCGGCCTTGCAATCCCAGAGCTTCACAGATATAGGTAGGTTCCAGTACGGCATCCGTCTTATCCAGTTCATAACCGGGAGCACGGAAAGTCTCCGTCACCGTTTGTCGGATATGGTCGAAGTGCCGTTTACAATCAGCGAAGAATTCCTTTTCCTTTTCTTTATCCAACAAATCAGCACACGCGGCCAAATCAATGGAATAGGTACGGAACGCTTTCTTCATACAAGTCAGATAGTCCGGTTCCTCCTTGGCATAGATCCACTCATCCAGAAAAAGATTGGCGATGTTTCCAAGCAACAGCGGACGCGTATTGTCAGGAGATTGCAGGCGTGCCAGCAAATAATTGGCAGGATGATGCCCGTAATCTTTAAAGCACTCTGCCAACGAGCTGATATCCAACAGATAGTCCGGTTCCAGTATAATAAAGGAAGGCGTCAGTATACCAGCCTCATCTACAGCTACATCCAGCAGGTTAACCTGCGCATGACGCCACAGCAGTTTGCAAGTCTCGGCAAATTCCTCATTCACCTGAGATACATTGTAGCGTACCCTCAGCGGTTCATCGGCAACGGTATCTACAGGCAATACATATAGAAAAGTGTCGTCAGCATACTGGAAACAGACACGCATCCGGCGTATCCGTTCTTTTGCAGGCGGAGCAACAATATAAGTGGCATCTGCACGGGGAAGCTGATGATATAGTTCAGCAGGGATATCCTCACCCGTCAACCGTTTCACAAAGAAGGTCAATGTCTTGATGTCACGCAACAGATTCTCGCGTGAAGGTTCGGATTGCCGATTCAGTACGGCATTGGAAGTCAGTCGGAAGGTGTGCAAGCGGTTTTGTTCCACTACGGAGAGCCCCACTTTTGAGGCCACAAAACTGACACGAGCGGAAAGGTCCGTCATTTGCAGGCTACCGTCCGGCATCTGCGTACGGCAAAGGCGTTCCAAAAATTCACGAAGCTGACGATAAACTGTTACCAGCGGAATATTTTCATCCTGGCAGACAGTAAGCAAGAAATGGTAGTATTCCCGTGCTTCTTCTTTCATTATTCCTCCTTCTCTTCATCAGTCTCGTCCGCGTCGGTCTTTTTATCCTTAATCATCAGGATACTCAACTCATAGAGCAGATAAAGCGGAACGGAAACCACAGTCAGGGTGAAGGGGTCGCCAGTCGGCGTAATGATAGCTGAAATAATCACGATAAGCACCAGCGCATGACGGCGGTATTTGCGCAGGAAAGATTTATGTACCAGTCCCAAGAGCGAAAGCAGCCACGTCACTAACGGCAATTCGAAAGCCAGTCCCATGCAGAGCACCAGCATCATGAAGTTATCTATGTAGGAATTCAAAGAAATCTGGTTCTCAATAGCCGCGCTCAATTGATAGGTGGAAAGAAAACGCAGCGTCAGCGGATAGACCATAAAATAGCCCAGAAGTACACCGAGGAAGAACATCACCGTACCAATGCACAGGGCTTTCTTCACGCCACGCCGCTCATTAGCATAGAGCGCAGGACTGATAAACCGCCAGATTTCAAAAAAAATATAAGGCGTAGCCGTCACCACCGACATCCAGAATGCAGTGGACATGTGAATAAAGAACGGGGCAGCCAGATTAATATTAATTAGTTTAACGTGGAAATCCTGTGTGAAGAAATCATCATGGAGATCGAAAACTTTTCCCACATAGCGCAGCACGTCGTAGAAAACGAAGTCATTGTGACAGGGAGCTAACACTACGTTATCAAACAGCCACGGCATCGCAATAAAATAACCGACAGCCAATACAAACCATACACCGAGTACCCGAAACAATACACGACGCAGTTCGTCCAAATGATCCCAAAAGGTTAATTCCTTATCTGCCATAGTAGTAAGTAGCTACGAGTTACAAGCTACGAGTGTCATGCGGCATAATCGCGCAACCACTTGTAGCTTTGTAGCTTGTAGTTCGTAGCTTATGTAACTCATTTATTTTTTGAAGCCGGCTCTTCTATATCATCCTTTGCCTTGTTTATTTCTTCTTTTGCTTCATTCACACCATCTTTGAAGCTCTTCACACCTTTACCGAGTCCTTTCATCAGTTCGGGGATTTTCTTACCACCAAACAACAACAGTATTAACAGGGCGATGATAACCCATTCGGAACCGCTGGGCAGAAAGCCTAATAAAAGTAAGTTTGTCATATCCGTAGTCTTTTAAATTTGTTGCAAATATAATAGTTTCACCACAGATTACACAGATTTACACAGATTAAAACGAAAACTTTCTGTGTCAAGCCGAATAACCGGGAAGCATATACAGCTCACGAACGGACGATTAATCCTGATAATAGATTCTTTTCACCCGTGTAGAAATACTTGTCAGCACCTCGTAAGGAATGGTTTCAAGAATATCGGAAAGTACCGTAATAGGCAGATGATCGCCGAAAATCTCTACGGCATCCCCTTCCTTACAATCAATGTCCGTAACGTCAATCATGCAAACGTCCATACAGATGTTACCCACATAGGGCGCACGCTGGCCATTCACCAAGCAATAGGCGTGGCCGTTACCAAGATGCCGGTTCAACCCGTCGGCATATCCGATAGGCAATGCGGCAATCCGTGAATTACGTATCAGATGCCCCTTGCGGCTATAGCCTACTGTGTCTTCCTGGGGTACATCACGTATTTGCAGGATGGTAGTTTTCAGTGTGCTCACATTATTGATAATGCTGTTATCAATGGGACTGACACCATACAAACCGATACCCAACCGTACCATGTCGAACTGTGCACCCGGGAAGCGCTCAATACCGGCCGAATTGCAGATGTGCCGGAGTATCTTATGCGGAAATGCTTCCTGCAACTGCATGGATGCCGCTTCAAACATTTCAATCTGTCCACGTGTAAACGCATCGAACTGTGCCGCATCACTACCCACAAAATGCGAGAATACCGAACGGGCAATCACTGCATTCTGTCCTTTCAGCCGTTCAATCAATCGCGGCATATCTTTGGCAGCAAAGCCCAGGCGATGCATACCCGTATCCAGTTTTATATGAATCGGGAAGTTAGTGATTCCCTCCTTCTCCGCCTCTTTAATCAGTGCATCCAGCAGGTGGAAGCTATACACTTCTGGTTCCAGTTTATAGTCGAACATGGTCTTGAACGCGGTCATCTCCGGGTTCATAATGATGATGCTTGCCGTAATACCCGCTTTGCGGAGTTCGGAACCTTCATCAGCCACAGCCACAGCCAGAAAATCGACATGATGTTCCTGCAATGTCTTGGCAATCTCATACGAACCGGCTCCATAGGCTGATGCTTTCACCATACACACCATCTTCGTATCCGGACGCAGCCGACTGCGGTAATAGTTCAGATTAGCTATCATGGCTCCAAGATTCACCTCAAGAATGGTCTCGTGTACCTTTTTCTCCAGTTCTTCCGTTAAAGCATCAAAACCGAACTGACGGGCACCTTTTATCAATATAATCTCATTATCCAACCGCAGTTCTCCACGGGAAATAGCGCGCAACAGGGCTTCTGTATTAGGATAGAAAGCCTTCTCGATGTCAAAGCGTGCGGCACACGAAGATATCTCACTGCCTACTCCGATGATACGCTCAATGCCGCGGCTACCGGCAAGCTGCGATACTTTCCGGTAAAGCGTCGGCGCATTCTGTCCGGTTTCCAGTATATCCGAGAGGATAAGAGTCCGCTTCAGTCCGTTACTCTGCGAACGACGGTAAAGAAAATCGAGTGCAATGTCCAGTGAAGCGAGATCACTGTTATAGCTATCATTTATCAGCAGGCAACCGTTTTTACCTTCCTTCACTTCCAGGCGCATAGCCACCGGTTCCAGTGTCGCCATACGTTCCGTAATCTTCTCGGCAGGAAGCATCAGATAAAGACAGGCAGCCAGGCAGTTAAGCGAGTTCTCAATAGAAGCATCGTCAATAAAAGGCAGTATAAAGGTATTATCCATCTCCAGATAACGATAAGAAATGACGGTACAATCCTCCTTTTTCTCCACCTTACTTATAAACAGGGGACGCTCCATATCTTTCCGGCTCCATGCTATTTCACGGGCACTGAGCATAGACTTCGCCACACAATTACTGATAAACTCATCATCACCATTATAGATCACCACATCGCAGTTCTTGAAGAGCGACAGTTTTTCCATGCACTTCTCTTGCAAAGAGAAGAAGTTCTCCTGATGAGCTCCGCCGATGTTGGTCAGTATGCCAATGGTAGGTTTGATAATATTCTGCAAGGCACGCATCTCTCCCATCTCCGAAATTCCAGCTTCGAAAATAGCGAGTTCGGACTGCTCGTTCATCTGCCAAACGGACAGCGGCACGCCGATCTGCGAATTATAGCTGCGTGGTGAACGAACAATCACCCGTTCAGGGCTGAGCAATTGATGAAGCCATTCCTTTACAATCGTCTTTCCGTTACTGCCCGTTATGCCGATAACCGGTATCTGAAACTGTTCACGGTGTTGTTCCGCCAACTTCTGCAAAGCCTTCAACGGATTGGCGACCACAAGGAAATTAACAGCTAACATATCCGAATTACTCATTGCCAGTTGTCCGCTTTCCACCCATTTATAAGCTTCTTTGCTGACTACAAAATTGCGAACACCGCGTGAATACAAGTCAGGAATATAGCGTGCGCCATCATTGCGCTTGGTAGTTAAGGCAAAAAATAAGGTTTCTTCGGGGAAACTCAAGGAACGGCTATCGGTAAGTAACCAATCTATGGTTGCCGGCGTGTCCCCCACACGTCGTGCATTGATGCGTTCGGCTATTGTTTCAATCGTATATGACATATATCTTTCTCTTTTTTGAAATCTAAGTACGGGTATTTTTTGTTAAGTCGGTCTATTTTTAACACAATTTGTCCTAAAAAACGCTTATACTCGTCTGACTCCGGATGGAAGGGCTTATGAGATAGCGCTTTATTGATATTTTCACTTTCCTGCATAATCTCTAACGCGTCCTCAGAGAGACAGGTCTGCACGAACTTCTCCCATACATAGCGTACCGCCAAAGGAGATGGATGCACCATATCATCGGCATAAAAACGATAGTCACGAAGCTCGTCGAGTAAGAGTTCATAAGCCGGAAAATAAAAGACATGCCCGGGAAAAGAAGTCTGTAACTGATCGATGGCAAGCAGAAGTGTAGCTTTACTCAATTGATTAGCGTGCATCCCGTCGCGTACGTGGCGGATGGGGCTGACCGTAAGAATCACTTTCAACTTCGGATTCCGAGCAATCAAACCGGAGAAGAGAGAGGTATAATCCGATACAATCTCCTGCACGCTGAGCCGGCGACGGGTAAAGACAGACTCCGGTTGTTTATGACAATTAGCAACCACATGTCCCGTGGATTTCTGTTCGTACACCCATGCTGTACCAAAAGTCAACATCAGGCAGTTCAAATGGTGGATACGTTCGTGCGCTGTTTGCAGACGGATATTAATACGCTGCAACACTTCTTCTGCAAAGGGAGAAGAAAAATCACCATGATGCATCGGGCTATGCCAGCACTCACGAAAGAAAAACAGGTCTTCTTCTTTATACAGTCTGCCCGTCACCAACTCACGCAAAGCTGTTGAAACAGACAAAGGATTATAAAGAACCCCAAATGGATTGACATCCGGACGAAATCTGGCATCCGCAAGCAGTGCACCGATGTTGGTGGCAAAGCAGGAACCCATCAACAGAAGTTCGTCCGCCTGAGTAAAACGGGGCAGATCGGAAGGTAATTCAACAGGGGTAGAAAAGTTCATACGTTTACATCATCATATTCTTCCGGATAGAGAATTTCACGATAGCCATTGCCTGAATGGAAGCAAAGGGAACATCCATCGGTTCATGGTGCGGATTATAACTCACAAGTTTAATGCAACCCTCCTGCTCCGAACGGTTCACATACTTCACTGCCAGATACTCATCGCCATCAATATCGAATGAGACTAGATACATTTCACCATAAATGACATTGCTGAAGCTGTTCATTTCCTTGAAACCTACAATATCTCCCGATTTCAGGATGGGATACATACTGTCCCCACTAATATAAAGGGCACCGTCGCATACGGGAATACTAGGTATTTGTATTCTTCCCATCACAAACTGGTGCTTATTGGCAAGCAATGTACGCAGATTAGCGGCAGCAGTAATGTCGTACAGCACTACACTGCGGTCTTTCATCGCATCCGGCGTTTTGGGATTGTGTATTATCTCAACATTACCTGTCGCCAGTTCGTTATAACAACTTTGTAAATGACTTACAGGGGTTCCCTTCCCTAACAGCAACCAGTTATAATCCACATCCTTCATCTTGCTCAGCAATAACGGGAAGTCGGTGCTGTTTCGTGCAATCCAGTTACTAAGTGTAGAACGCGACACACCCAGGTAGGCAGCCAGATCAGCATCTGTTTTGAAGTTCAATACACGCTTGGCACGCTTCACGATGTCCGCTACATTAAAAAAGATATCCTTTTCCATATTTATTTATATAAATAAGTTCTAATGTTGCCTTCAACATACACTTATGCATTTTTTTAATGCAAAAGTCAATATATGATGTTTTCCATACGAAAACGAAGTTATACATTACAGCAACAAAACTAATCAATTTGTTTTAAAGGGGCAAATAAAAGTAAGGGAAACAATACCGGCACTATAACAGAATATCTTTCCCACTACGAGTGAAAGTATTTCCCACTACGACTGAAGGTACTTCCCACTACGACTGAACGAGTGTTTCACTACGACTGAATCGAGTGGCACACCCATCATCCTATCAGGCAACAGCTTAGAGGGAATTTACGGCTTTTGGAACATGATATCCGTCCCAGTCATATTCTTCGGTATAACTATCGAATGCAGGAGTTTCCGTAATGCACGCTTGTGCAAAAAGCCCGGCAATTTCCGCCTGTTCTGCCGGTGAGAGTCCACGTTCCTTGTGCAGGATACGGTAATAAGTGGGTTTTGGAAAGAGAGTACGAATCATCCCTTTCAACAGCAACGCTTTCTTATAGGGGATGTTATCAAAGAGGGTACTGATGCCCCAGGCATAACGAAGTTTCACAGTGCTTCGGAAGTAAGGACACTGACCGGCATCCATAGGATAATTGGCAGGATTCACCGTTACAATGCTCTTCACACTTTGCGGCACATGCAACGTAACAAGATGGCGCAGGCAACTTTCACTTCGCGCACAATCGGGGTTAAGACAGTGGAGGTAATTTAAAGGCACCGAATCATAATTAAAGCAGTCTTCCATGATATTCTGTTTTTGAGGGGACAAATGTAGTGAATCTATTCTGACGGAACAATCCAAAGGAGAAGAGTTCTTGAAATATTAAGATAAAAAAGGAGAAGAACTAATGTTAAAGCGGCAAGGATTCATATTTTTCCCCAAAAAAGGGAATACCTTCCGTTTTCTTTTACTAATTTTGCAATTTGTAATCCTCAGAACAGAGATGAAGACAGAACCAACAACATATAACTTGCTAAATTCTATTTCTGATCCCGAAGATCTGCGTAAACTGAGCGTTGATCAGCTTCCGGAAATTTGCAAAGAATTGCGGCAGGACATTATTAAAGAAGTTTCGTGCAACCCGGGACACTTTGCAGCCAGTTTGGGGACGGTAGAACTGACCGTCGCCTTGCATTACGTGTTCAATACTCCTTACGACCGCATCGTGTGGGACGTAGGCCATCAGGCGTATGGCCATAAGATACTGACCGGACGTCGGGAAACATTCTCCACAAACCGGAAATTCAAAGGTATCCGCCCTTTCCCTTCTCCCGATGAAAGCGATTATGACACTTTCACTTGCGGACATGCTTCAAACTCCATTTCAGCGGCTCTCGGCATGGCGGTAGCGGCAGAAGAAAAAGGAGAAAAAGACCGCCATGTGGTTGCCGTAATTGGCGATGGCAGCATGAGCGGCGGACTGGCATTCGAAGGATTGAACAATGCCTCAGCAAGTTCCAACAACCTGCTTATCATTCTGAACGATAACGAGATGGCGATAGACCGCAGTGTAGGCGGCATGAAGCAATATCTCTTCAACCTGACCACCTCAAACCGATACAACCAGCTCCGCTTCAAAGTATCCAAGATGCTGTTCAAAGTGGGCATTCTCAACGAAGATCGCCGTAAAGCACTTATCCGCTTTGGAAACAGCCTGAAATCAATAGCTGCCCAACAACAGAATATCTTCGAAGGAATGAATATCCGCTACTTCGGCCCCATCAACGGACACGATGTGAAGAACATCGCACGTATCCTGCGGGACATCAAAGATATGAAGGGACCGAAAATCCTGCACCTGCACACCATTAAGGGGAAAGGCTTCGAACCTGCCGAGAAGGCTCCGGGCATTTGGCATGCACCGGGAAAGTTCGATCCCGAAACGGGTGAACGCTTTACAGCGGATACACACAACCTACCACCGCTGTATCAGGACGTTTTCGGCGAAACCTTGGTGGAACTTGCCGAAAAGAATCCACGCATCGTCGGCGTCACTCCCGCCATGCCTACAGGGTGTTCCATGAATATGCTGATGCAGGCAATGCCCGACCGTGCTTTTGACGTAGGCATTGCCGAAGGACATGCAGCCACTTTCTCAGGTGGTATGGCCAAAGAAGGGATGCAACCTTTCTGCAACATCTATTCGTCATTCATGCAACGTGCTTACGACAATGTCATTCATGATATCGCCATACTCAAACTCCCCGTTGTGCTCTGCCTGGATCGTGCCGGGCTGGTAGGAGAAGACGGACCGACCCACCACGGCGTGTTCGACCTGGCCTACTTCCGCCCTATCCCCAACCTGACAATTTCCTCGCCCATGAACGAGCACGAGCTGCGCCACCTCATGTACACGGCACAGCTGCCGGACAAAGGTCCGTTCGTTATCCGCTACCCCCGTGGGCGCGGTGTGCTGAAGGATTGGAAATGCCCGTTGGAAGAAATCCCGGTTGGCAAAGGACGCAAGCTGAAGGACGGTAAAGATATGGCAGTCGTTACCCTCGGCCCAATAGGGAACATTGCCGCAAAGGCCATCGAACGGGCGGAAAAAGAAAAAAACATCTCAATAGCACATTACGACCTGCGTTTCCTCAAACCACTGGACGAGGAGATGCTCCACGAAATAGGACGCTCATTTTCCCGCATCATCACCATTGAAGACGGCATACGGAAAGGCGGCATGGGGACTGCCATCTTGGAATTTATGTCGGACAACGAATATACACCACACGTACACCGCATAGGAGTACCGGACAAGTTTGTAGAACATGGCACGATACAGGAATTGTATCATCTGTGTGGCATGGATGAGGAAGGAATCTTAGAGGCCATAAACATAAATTGTCATGACAAAGAAAGAAGCAATAAAGATATTTGAGGAGAAAAAAGTACGTACGGCTTGGGATGACGAGACGGAGGAATGGTATTTCTCAATAGTAGATGTAGTAAGCATTCTTACCGAAAGTGTTGACGGTAGGAAATATTGGAATAAGCTTAAACAACGATTAAAAGAGGAAGGAAATGAAACGGTGACAAACTGTCACCAGTTAAAAATGCTGTCAGCAGACGGTAAGATGCGTTTCACAGACGTTGCCACTACTGAGCAAATGTTTCGCCTCATTCAATCCATCCCTTCCCCCAAAGCTGAACCCTTCAAGCTCTGGATGGCCCAAACTGCCAAAGAGCGGCTGGATGAAATGCAGGACCCGGAACTCACGATTCAACGTTCCATGATGGAATACAAAGCATTGGGATATTCGGACAACTGGATAAATCAACGCCTGAAAAGTATTGAGATACGCAAAGAACTAACCGACGAGTGGAAACGTTGCGGCCTGGAGGAAGGTGCCCAATTTGCTACCTTAACAGACATTATCTACCAAACTTGGGCGGATAAGACCACCAAAGAGTACAAACGTTTCAAAGGCTTGAAAAAAGAGAACCTCCGAGATAATATGACTAATAAAGAATTAGTGTTGAATATGCTGGCTGAACTCTCTACTAAAGAGATTTCAGAAACCAATAATCCGGAAAGCTTCAACGAACATGTTGATGTTGCCCGCCGTGGAGGAAGTATCGCTCGCGATGCCAGAATAAGATTGGAAGAAGAGACCGGACAAGCTGTTATTTCTCCGCTGAATGCAAAAAGAGGTTCTGAGATTAGAACAAAACAAGGATAAGAGTAATAAAGAGCAATGAAAATTATTATTGCCGGTGCCGGCGCAGTAGGCACACACTTGGCAAAATTGTTGTCTCGCGAGAAGCAGGACATCATATTGATGGACGACAATGAAGAGAGGTTGAGCACGCTTAGTTCCAACTTCGATTTAATGACGGTCACGGCATCGCCTACCTCCATTCAGGGATTGAAAGAAGTGGGGGCTAGAGATGCTGACCTGTTTATAGCCGTCACTCCCGATGAGAGCCGTAACATGACCGCATGTATGCTGGCTACCAATCTCGGTGCAAAAAAGACCGTTGCCCGTATTGACAATTACGAGTATCTCCTGCCCAAGAACAAGGAATTTTTCAAGAAACTGGGTGTTGACTCATTGATTTACCCTGAAATGCTTGCCGCTAAAGAAATCGTATCTTCCATACGTATGAGTTGGGTGCGCCAATGGTGGGAATTCTGTGGCGGATCGCTGATACTTATCGGTACCAAGATGCGTGAAAAAGCGGAAATACTGGATATTCCTCTGCACCAGCTTGCCGAAACAGACAAGCCCTATCACGTAGTAGCCATCAAACGCTGCAACGAAACACTGATTCCGCGCGGTGACGATGTAATCAAACTGCATGACATCGTTTACTTCACCACTACCCGCAAGTATGTACCTTATATACGTAAGATAGCCGGAAAGGAAGATTATGCCGATGTACGCAACGTAATGATCATGGGTGGAAGCCGTATTGCCGTGCGAACCGCCCAATATGTACCCGACTATATGCAGGTGAAGATCATAGACAATGACTTGAACCGTTGCAACCGCCTGACAGAACTTCTTGATGATAAGGTTATGATTATCAACGGGGACGGACGCGATATGGATCTGCTTATCGAAGAAGGTCTGAAGAACACAGAAGCCTTCGTAGCCTTGACGGAAAACTCGGAAACAAACATTCTTTCCTGCCTTGCCGCCAAACGTATGGGCGTCAGCAAGACAGTGGCGGAAGTAGAAAATATAGATTATATAGGTATGGCAGAGAGCCTCGACATCGGTACGGTAATCAATAAGAAGATGATTACCGCCAGCCACATCTATCAGATGATGCTGGATGCTGACGTCAGTAACGTAAAATGCCTGACCTTTGCCAATGCCGACGTTGCAGAGTTCACCGTGAAAGCCGACTCTAAAATTACCAAACACCAGGTTAAGGACCTCGGGCTGCCGAAGGGAACCACTATCGGCGGATTGATCCGACAGGGCGAAGGAGTCGTAGTGACAGGTAATACACAAATTCTGCCGGGCGATCACGTAGTTGTATTCTGCCTAAGCATGATGATTAAGAAGATTGAGAAGTACTTTAATTAAATGAAGAACTAAAAAAAAGAACATTCTTCATTCATATGATATGATTAATTTCAAGACAGTTATACGGATTATCGGCATCCTCCTATTGCTGGAGACGGTGATGCTATTGCTTTGCTCGGGCGTTTCATTCTATTACCAGGATGAAGCGTTGGTAGATTTCTGGGTATCAGCAGGCATTACGGCAGGCGCCGGACTACTCCTGGCAGCCATGGGCAAAGGCGGTGACCGCCAACTGACACGCAGGGACGGATATGTACTCGTCAGCTTTGCCTGGGTAGCCTTCTCGCTTTTCGGTATGCTACCGTTCTACATCAGTGGATATATACCCAGCATTACCAACGCCTTCTTTGAAACGATGTCCGGCTTCAGCAGCACAGGCGCTACAATATTGGATGACATCGAAGCACTCCCCCACGGTCTGCTTTTTTGGCGCAGCATGACACAATGGATAGGCGGCTTGGGTATTATCATGTTCACCATCGCCATTCTTCCGATATTCGGTGTCAGCGGTTTACAAGTGTTTGCTGCCGAAGCCAGCGGACCTACACATGACAAAGTGCATCCGCGCATCGGTATCACCGCCAAATGGATCTGGAGCATTTATGCTGGTATCACCTGTATCCTTGTCGCCCTGCTGATGCTGGGGGGGATGGACTGGTTCGACAGTGTCTGCCATGCCTTTGCTACTACAGGCACAGGTGGATTCTCCACCAAGCAAGCCAGTGTAGCTTACTACCAATCACCCTATATTGAATATGTAATATCCATCTTCATGTTCATATCCGGTATCAACTTCACGTTACTGCTGTTCTGTCAACCGAAAGTTCAAGAAAGTTATCCACGATGCTGAGTTAAAGTGGTATTTCTGGTCAGTAGTATTATTTACCGGCCTGATCGCAGTGATACTTTATTATTCCAACCCCATAGGCATGGAAGATGCATTCCGCAAGTCACTGTTTCAGGTGATTTCACTGCACACTTCCACCGGATTCGCCACGGACGACTATATGTTGTGGCCTGCCGTGACGTGGGGTTTACTGACCATCGTCATGCTGATGGGTGCCTGTGCAGGAAGCACAACGGGTGGTCTTAAATGTATCCGTATGGTAATCCTCGGCAAAGTGGCCCGCAATGAATTTAAACATATCCTCCACCCTAACGCAATACTTCCGGTACGTATCAACAAGCAGGTGATTTCCCCCTCCATACAATCTACAGTACTGGCTTTCTGCTTTATATATGCAGTAATCATTATCATCAGCGTATTGATTATGATGGGAATGGGTATTGGTTTTGTAGAATCCGTGGGGTGTGTCGTATCCAGTATCGGCAACATGGGTCCCGGGCTAGGAGAAACCGGTCCCGCCTTCTCATGGAATGCACTACCCGATGTGGCGAAGTGGTTAATGGCTTTCCTTATGTTGCTGGGACGCCTGGAATTATTTACCGTATTATTACTTTTCACTCCGGAATTCTGGAGGAGAAGTTGATATAAGGCAAAAAAGTGCTAAAAAGAAACTTATTTGCCATCTCTATATAACAAAATAGCCAATATTTGTTATACATTTGCAGCCGAATGAAAAAGTAGTTGAATGAAACAGTGCATAAAATACTTTATGATTATCCTACTCGGCGTATTATTGTACGACGGTGCAGCTCAGGCGGCGGGTATATCGTGCACTTTGATAAGCAACGATAGCGAGCGTTGTTTCCTTTCTCAGGCTCCTACCTCACATCAGCAAAACATTCGTAATATATATAATCATTTCTCGTCCATGCCCTTATATATGGACAATGTGGACAGTACACAGGTGCCCGGCAACAAGAGTTTTTTCATTTTACTGAATTACTTCCGGATGTACTGGCTGGCCGATTCGCCGACTAGCAATCCGTTGTTGCATCCCGCTTTCTACCCTGTGCCCGACCCGCTCTCCTATTATGTATTCGGGCTGAGAAAGATAATCATTTGATAAACTAAGTCAGGCAAGTTCTACAGGCTTGCCAAGGTCCGTCGAAGGCAATTCAGAGGTATTGCTACCTTCGACCAACTATCCTATTATATACATCTAAAAGTTAATTAGATTTATGAACTTTACTTTGTTAGTAGTCGTCTTGCTGACGGCAATTGCTTTCGTGGGTATTGTTATCGCGTTGTCTAAGGCGATATCACCCCGTTCGTACAACCCACAGAAGATGGAAGCGTACGAGTGCGGTATTCCTACCCGTGGTAAATCATGGATGCAGTTCCGGGTGGGTTACTATCTGTTTGCCATCCTGTTTCTGATGTTCGACGTGGAGACGGTATTTCTGTTTCCATGGGCAGTCATTGCCCGCGACCTGGGAATAGCGGGATTGCTTAGTATCTTATTTTTCTTACTTATCCTGGTATTAGGACTTGCCTACGCATGGCGGAAAGGAGCATTGGAATGGAAAGAATAAAAAAGCCTAAAATAAAGTCTATCCCGTATGAAGAATTTACGGATAATGAAACGTTGGAGAAACTCGTTCGCGAACTTAATGCCGGAGGTGCCAATGTCGCCCTCGGCGTACTGGACGATTTCATCAACTGGGGACGCAGCAATTCGCTGTGGCCGCTTACGTTTGCAACAAGCTGTTGCGGTATCGAGTTCATGGCACTGGGTGCCGCGCGCTATGACATGGCGCGTTTCGGATTTGAAGTAGCCCGTGCCAGTCCGCGCCAGGCAGATATGATTATGGTGTGCGGAACTATTACAAATAAGATGGCGCCTGTACTGAAACGCCTATACGACCAGATGCCGGACCCGAAATACGTGGTTGCCGTGGGTGGGTGCGCCGTTAGCGGCGGACCGTTCAAGAAATCCTATCACGTAGTGAATGGAGTAGATAAGATTCTGCCGGTGGATGTGTACATCCCGGGATGCCCCCCTCGTCCGGAAGCGTTCTACTACGGCATGATGCAGTTGCAACGCAAAGTGAAGATAGAGAAATTTTTCGGCGGAGTGAACCGGAAGGAACCGAAACCGGATAGTGACGAGTGATGAGCTACAATAACGAAACATAATCAAAATATGGATAATATACGATTTATAAAACCTACGGACTTGCATGCCGAAATGCTCCGCCTGCGCCAAGAGCAGCAGATGGACTTTCTGGAATGCCTGACCGGTATGGACTGGGGAGAAACAACCGACAAGGATACGCCGGATACGCCGCGTGGTTTAGGAGTGGTTTATCATCTGGAATCCACCACTACCGGAGAACGTTTAGTCGTACGTACCGCTACCTTGGACCGCGAGAATGCCGAGTTACCCAGTGTCAGTGACATCTGGAAAGCAGCAGATTTCCTGGAACGTGAAGTGTACGATTTCTACGGCATCATCTTCATTGGACATCCCGACATGCGCCGCCTCTACCTGCGTAACGACTGGGTAGGATACCCTATGCGTAAGGACAATGATCCGGAAAAGGACAATCCGCTACGTATGGATAATGAAGAAACCATTGATACCACTACCGAACTGGCACTTAACCCGGATGGTACAATAAAGAATAAAGAACTGGTACTCTTCGGAGACGAAGAATATGTTGTGAACATCGGTCCGCAACACCCTGCCACGCACGGTGTAATGCGTTTCCGTGTATCACTGGAAGGTGAAACCATCGAGAAGATAGATGCCAACTGCGGCTACATCCACCGGGGCATCGAGAAGATGTGCGAAAGCCTCACCTACCCGCAGACATTGGCACTGACTGACCGTCTGGATTATCTGGGCGCACATCAGAACCGCCACGCCCTTTGTGCATGCATCGAGCAGGCTATGGGCATTGAAGTAAGCGACCGTGTGAAGTATATCCGTACCATCATGGACGAATTGCAGCGCATAGACTCTCACTTGCTGTTCTACTCTTGTCTCGCAATGGACCTTGGTGCTTTGACCGCGTTCTTCTATGGCTTCCGCGACCGCGAGAAGATACTCGACATCTTCGAGGAAACTTGCGGCGGACGCCTTATTATGAACTACAACACTATCGGTGGTGTGCAGGCCGATCTGCATCCCAACTTCCAGAAACGAGTGAAAGAGTTTATCCCCTACCTGCGTGGCATCATCCACGAATATCATGAGGTGTTCACCGGCAATATCATCGCCCAGCAACGTCTGAAAGGCGTAGGAGTACTGAGCCGTGAAGATGCCATCGCTTTCGGAGCTACAGGTGGTACAGGACGTGCCAGCGGCTGGGCTTGCGATATCCGTAAACGCCATCCCTACGGAGTATACGACAAAGTGGACTTCAAAGAAATCGTTTATACCGAAGGCGACTCCTGGGCACGCTACATGGTTCGTATGGACGAAATCATGGAAAGCATGAATATCCTTGAACAACTCATTGATAACATCCCCGAAGGCCCATATCAGGAAAAGATGAAACCCATCATCCGTGTACCCGAAGGACAGTATTATACTGCCGTAGAAGGTAGCCGTGGTGAGTTCGGCGTCTTCCTGGAAAGCCATGGAGACAAGACTCCGTACCGTCTGCATTTCCGTTCCACGGGATTACCGCTGGTAAGCACCGTAGATACCATTTGCCGCGGAGCAAAGATTGCCGACCTGATTGCAATCGGGGGAACGCTGGATTACGTAGTGCCAGATATTGATAGGTAAAGGAAGGTACAATTTACAATGTACAATGTACAATTTAGCTGCGCATGAGTAGTCGGTTGATGCATTGCCATTGTAAAGTGCCTCGTAAATTGTACATTGTAAATTGTAAATTACAAGATGTTTGACTTTAGTATAGTAACCAACTGGATACACCAGACGCTAACTTCCCTGATGCCGGAAGGTCTGGCGATATTCCTCGAATGTGTAGTGATAGGCGTGTGCATCATTCTGATGTATGCCGTACTCGCCATCATTCTGATTTACATGGAGCGCAAGATATGTGCTTTCTTCCAGTGTCGTCTCGGTCCGAACCGTGTAGGTAAATGGGGTAGCATTCAGGTCATCTGCGACGTGTTGAAGATGCTGACCAAAGAAATCTTCACTCCGAAAGCTGCCGACCGCTTCCTCTACAACCTGGCACCGTTCATGGTGATCATAGCTTCATTTCTGACATTTGCCTGCCTCCCTATTAATAAAGGTATGGAAGTGCTGAATTTCAATGTAGGTGTATTCTTCCTGCTGGCAGCATCCAGTATAGGTGTATTAGGTATTCTGCTGGCCGGTTGGGGATCCAACAACAAATTTTCATTGATCGGAGCCATGCGAAGCGGAGCACAGATTATCTCGTACGAGTTGTCTGTAGGACTGAGTATATTAACTATGGTAGTGCTGATGGGTACGATGCAGTTCTCTGAAATTGTAGAAGGACAGGCTGACGGATGGTTCATCTTCAAAGGACACATTCCGGCAGTGATCGCTTTCGTTATCTACCTGATAGCCGGAAATGCAGAGTGTAACCGTGGGCCGTTCGACTTGCCGGAAGCAGAAAGCGAACTGACGGCAGGATACCACACCGAATATAGCGGTATGCACTTCGGTTTCTTCTATCTGGCCGAATATCTGAACCTGTTTATTGTAGCCAGCGTGGCTGCCACCATCTTCCTGGGCGGCTGGATGCCGCTTCATATTGTAGGACTGGATGGCTTCAACGCCATAATGGATTATATTCCGGGCTTCATCTGGTTCTTCGGCAAGGCATTCTTCGTAGTATTCCTGCTGATGTGGATTAAATGGACATTCCCCCGCTTGCGTATCGACCAGATCCTGGCATTGGAATGGAAGTATCTGGTACCTATCTCGATGGTAAACCTCATTCTGATGGTACTGATTGTTGTATTTAAACTGCACTTTTAGATTATGAAAACATACAGTTATTTTGGCGGACTGATGCACGGCATCGGTTCTTTGCTGACGGGTATGAAAACTACCATGACCGTCTTCTGCCGCCGGAAAGTGACAGAGCAATACCCGGAGAATCGTGCGACACTGGAGATGTTCGACCGTTTCCGCGGTACGCTGACCATGCCGCACAATGACCGGAATGAGCACCATTGTATAGCGTGCGGGCTGTGCCAGATAGCATGTCCCAACGATACCATCAAGGTAACAAGTGAAATGATAGAGACTGAGGACGGCAAAAAAAAGAAGATATTGGCAAAGTATGAATACGACCTCGGTTCGTGCATGTTCTGCCAACTTTGTGTCACAGCTTGTCCGCACGATGCGATTACGTTTGCTACAGACTTTGAGCATGCGGTGTTCGACCGTACAAAGCTGGTGAAGACGTTGAACCATCCGGGCAGTCACGTAGAAGAGAAAAAGAAACCCGCTGCTCCCCAAAGTGAAGCAACAAAGTAATTTGTAATTAAGTAATTTGTAATTCAAGAATATGGAAATAACCCTTGAAACCGTAGTATTCTACTTTCTGGCAGTGTTCATCAGCGTATGTTCCATTCTCACTGTGACTACACGCCACATGGTACGCTCGGCAACGTATCTGCTGTTCACGCTTTTCGGCACGGCAGGCATCTACTTCCTGCTGGGCTACACATTTCTAGGCTCGGTACAAATCATGGTTTATGCCGGCGGTATTGTCGTACTCTACGTCTTCTCCATCCTGCTGACCAGTGGCGAAGGAGACCGTACTACCAAGTTAAAACGTAGCAAACTGTTGGCTGGTCTAGGTGCAACCGTAGGTGGTGCCATCATCGTAGTATTCATTACGTTGAAACATAAATTCCTCGTTACTACCGATCTTGTACCGCTGGAAATCAACATCAAGACTATCGGACACTCTATGCTGAGTAGTGACAAATTCGGTTATCTGCTTCCCTTCGAGGCAGTCAGCATCCTGTTGCTGGCGTGTATCGTAGGTGGGTTGGTGATTGCACGTAAACGCTAAATACAATTGATTATGATTCACATGGAATATTATCTGATAGTTTCGGCTATCATGTTTTTCGCCGGTATCTACGGGTTCTTCACCCGCCGCAACACACTGGCGATACTTATCAGCATCGAGTTGATACTGAATGCTACGGATATCAACTTCGCAGTGTTCAACCGTTTCCTTTTCCCTGACGGAATGGAAGGGTATTTCTTTGCCCTGTTCTCCATTGCCATCTCGGCCGCCGAAACGGCAGTAGCTATCGCGATTATGATCAACATCTACCGCAATATACGAAGTATCCAGGTTAATAAGCTGGACGAATTGAAATGGTAGAATCAGTACAGTATCAATAATAGAATAAAAAAGAAAAGAATATGGAATATACAATCTTCATTCTCCTGCTTCCCCTCCTCTCCTTCCTTGTATTGGGGATTGGCGGCAAATGGATGACGCACCGGACGGCGGGCATCATCGGTACCACGGTATTGGCTGTGGTAGCCGTATTGAGCTACGCCACTGCCTGGCAGTATTTCTCCGCTCCGCGTCTGGCGGACGGCACTTTCGCCACACTTATGCCTTATAATGTGACGTGGTTGCCTTTCACTTCAACGCTGAGCATTGACCTGGGTATCCTGCTCGACCCCATTTCTGTGATGATGCTTATCGTCATTTCCACCGTATCGTTGATGGTACATGTCTACTCTTTCGGCTACATGAAGGGTGAGCGCGGATTCCAACGCTATTATGCATTCCTCAGCCTCTTTACCATGTCCATGTTGGGTCTGGTGGTGGCTACCAATATCTTCCAGATGTATCTGTTCTGGGAATTGGTGGGTGTTTCGTCTTACTTGCTCATCGGTTTCTACTATACGAAACCGTCTGCTGTTGCTGCAAGCAAGAAAGCGTTCATTGTTACCCGTTTTGCCGACCTGGGTTTCCTGATCGGTATCCTTATTTACGGTTATTATGCCGGAACTTACACCTTCCATCCCAGTGAAATGGCATTGCTGAAAGGTGGTGCGGCAATGATACCTCTGGCCTTGGGACTGATGTTCATCGGTGGTGCCGGAAAGAGTGCCATGTTCCCATTACACATCTGGCTGCCGGATGCAATGGAAGGCCCGACACCCGTCAGCGCATTGATCCATGCAGCGACCATGGTGGTAGCCGGAGTTTACCTTGTGGCCCGAATGTTCCCGCTGTTCATCGGTTATGCACCCGACGTGCTGCATCTGGTAGCTTACGTTGGAGCGTTCACTGCATTCTATGCTGCTTCGGTAGCTTGTGTGCAAAGTGACATCAAGCGTGTGCTGGCATTCTCTACTATCTCACAGATCGGCTTTATGATGGTGGCACTGGGAGTTTGTACTTCTGCTGATCCGCATCATGGCGGTCTGGGCTATATGGCCGGTATGTTCCACCTGTTCACGCACGCTATGTTCAAGGCATTACTCTTCCTCGGCGCAGGTAGCATTATCCATGCGGTACACAGCAATGAAATGTCCGCTATGGGTGGACTGCGCAAGTACATGCCTGTGACACATATTACGTTCCTGATTGCTTGTCTTGCCATTGCAGGTATTCCTCCATTCTCCGGTTTCTTCTCTAAAGATGAAATACTGACAGCATGCTTCCAGTTCAGTCCTGTAATGGGCTGGATTATGACAGTGATTGCTGCAATGACGGCATTTTATATGTTCCGCCTCTATTACGGCATCTTCTGGGGCAAAGAGAATAAAGAGCTTCATGCTGAACATACTCCCCACGAAAGTCCGTTAACTATGACTTTTCCGCTGATGTTTCTTGCTGTTGTTACTATCGGAGCCGGTTTCATCCCCTTCGGTAAGTTCATCTCTTCCAACGGTACGGCTTACGAGATTCATCTCGACTGGGCGGTGGCAGGTACCAGCATTGCTATAGCTGTCATCTCCATCGCAATTGCCACAGCCATGTACGCACGGGCAAAGCAACCCGTTGCCAATGCCCTTGCCCGTCGTTTCCGCGGATTATGGACAGCTGCCTATCATCGCTTCTATATCGATGAAGTGTACCAGTTCGTAACTCATAAGATAATCTTTGGTTGCATCTCCCGCCCCATCGCTTGGTTCGACCGCCACGTAGTAGATGGTTTCTTCGACTTCCTTGCCTGGAGCGCCAATGCCACCAGTGATGAAATACGCGGTCTGCAAAGTGGACAAATTCAACAGTACACTTACGTATTCCTGTTGGGTACGCTGGCATTGATATTGTTATTGCTGCTATAGTAGAGAAATGTTAATCGTAATTTGTAATTCGTAATTTGTAATTATAAAAATGAACATATTAAGTATTTTTGTTCTCATCCCCCTGTTGATGTTACTTGGTCTCTGGCTGAGTCGCAACATCAAGCAGATACGCATGGTGATGGTGACAGGTGCATCGGCATTAGTGTTGGCCGCCGTAGGCCTAACCATTGCTTATCTGCAAGCGCGTGCCGCCGGAGACACAGCCGAAATGCTCTTCCGCGCGGATGTACCCTGGTATCCGGCACTCAACATACACTACTCCGTGGGAGTAGACGGCATTTCAGTAGCCATGCTGCTGCTCTCTGCCATCATAGTCTTCACCGGTACTTTCGCCTCCTGGCGTCTGCAACCGTTGACGAAAGAATATTTCCTTTGGTTCACCCTGCTCTCTCTGGGTGTGTTCGGCTTCTTCATTTCTACGGACCTGTTCACCATGTTCATGTTCTATGAAGTAGCACTGATTCCGATGTACCTGCTTATCGGTGTATGGGGATCAGGACGTAAGGAATACTCTGCCATGAAACTGACACTGATGTTGATGGGTGGTTCCGCATTCCTGCTTATTGGTATTCTGGGTATCTATTTCGGTTCCGGTGCCACCAGTATGAACCTGCTGGAAATAGCCCAATTGCATAATATTCCTATCGAACAGCAACGCATTTGGTTCCCGCTTACTTTCCTCGGTTTCGGTGTACTCGGTGCATTGTTCCCGTTCCACACATGGAGCCCCGACGGCCACGCTTCGGCACCTACTGCCGTAAGTATGCTCCATGCAGGTGTACTGATGAAACTTGGTGGTTACGGTTGTTTCCGTATCGCCATGTATCTGATGCCTGAAGCTGCTCAGGAACTCGGCTGGATATTCCTGATACTGACAGGTATCTCCGTTGTCTACGGTGCCTTCTCGGCTTGTGTACAGACAGACTTGAAGTATATTAACGCCTACTCTTCCGTATCTCACTGCGGCCTCGTGCTCTTCGCCATCCTGATGATGAACCAAACGGCTTGTACCGGTGCTGTCCTGCAAATGCTCAGCCACGGATTAATGACTGCCCTGTTCTTTGCCCTCATCGGTATGATCTACGGTCGTACCCACACACGCGACGTACGTGAGCTTTCAGGATTGATGAAAATCATGCCGTTCCTTGCTGTCTGTTATGTCATTGCCGGACTTGCCAATCTCGGACTTCCAGGACTCAGCGGTTTCGTTGCCGAGATGACAATCTTCAACGGTGCTTTCCAGCATGCAGATGTTTTCCACCGCACGTGGACTATCATTGCCTGTACCAGTATCGTGATTACCGCAGTCTATATCCTCCGACTGGTTGGCAAGATACTGTATGGAACTTGCACCAACAAGCACCATCTGGCGCTGACTGATGCTACCTGGGATGAACGCACTGCCGTTATTATTCTCATTGTCTGCGTTGCAGGCCTCGGTCTTGCTCCGTTGTGGATCAGCAATATGATTGGAGACAGCGTGTTGCCCCTGGTGAGTATATTTCAATAATGGTATGCTAATAACTTATAACTAATAACTTATCATTCAATAGATATGGACTATTCCCAATTCCTTATTCTCAAAGAAGAGCTTTCGCTGATAGCTGTCATCGTGATCCTCTTCGTGGCCGACCTCTTCATGAGCCCCGATGCTCACAAGAAGGACGGTAATCCACGACTCAACACCATGTTGCCCGTCGTGCTGCTCACGATACACACGCTGATTACCATCATACCCGGTCCGGCTGCCGATGCTTTCGGTGGTATGTACCATAACGCCCCGATACAAAGCATCGTGAAGTCCATCCTCAGCGTCGGTACGCTGATTGTTTTCCTGATGGCACATGAGTGGCTGAAACGACCGGACACTGTAATCAAGCAAGGCGAATTTTATATGCTGACGCTCTCTACCCTGCTGGGTATGTACTTCATGATTTCCGCAGGACACTTCCTGATGTTCTTCATCGGACTGGAAACAGCAAGTATCCCGATGGCTGCATTGGTTGCTTTCGACAAGTACCGCCACCACTCCGCCGAAGCCGGTGCCAAGTACATCCTCACCGCACTTTTCTCCAGCGGACTGCTGCTTTATGGCATCTCGCTTATTTACGGAACAGTAGGTACTCTCTATTTCGATGATATCCCGGCTCACCTGGACGGCAGCGCCCTGCAAATAATGGCATTTGTCTTTTTCTTCTCCGGCATGGGATTCAAGCTTTCCCTTGTTCCTTTCCACCTCTGGACGGCAGACGTGTACGAAGGTGCCCCGAGTGTAGTAACTGCTTATTTAAGTGTTATTTCTAAAGGATCGGCAGCTTTTGTATTGATGACTATCCTTATCAAAACATTCGCTCCGATGGTGGATCAATGGCAGGAAATTCTTTATTGGGTTATCATAGCTTCTATCACCCTTGCCAACCTTTTCGCCCTGCGTCAGGAAAACCTGAAACGCCTGATGGCATTTTCCAGTATCTCGCAGGCAGGCTACATCATGTTGGGTGTGATTGCCGGAACGCAACAGGGTATGGCATCATTGGTGTATTATGTACTTATTTACATGTTCGCCAACCTCTCTGTATTTGCAGTGATTACGATTATCGCCCTTCGTGCCCAGCGTTTCACGCTCGAAGAATATAACGGATTATACAGTACCAATCCGAAACTGGCATTCCTCATGACGCTTGCTTTGTTTTCATTGGCAGGTATTCCTCCGTTCGCAGGCTTCTTCTCGAAGTTCTTTATCTTCGCAGCAGCTTTCCAGGGCGGTTTCCATCTGCTGGTGTTCATCGCATTGGTGAATACGATTATTTCACTCTATTACTATCTGAAGATTGTGAAGTCCATGTATATCAACAAGAGTGATGAGCCTATCGCCACTTTCCGTAGCGATAACTACACGCGTGCCAGCCTTGTCATCTGTACGCTCGGTATTATTGTATTGAGCCTTGCGAGCGTGGTTTATCAGTCCATCGACAAGTTCTCGTTCGGACTGAATTAGTTACGAGCTACAAAAGCTACGAGCTACAAGTTACGAGTGGTTGCGCTATTACACCGCAAAGCACTTGTAACTCGTAGCTCGTAACTCTTATACCACCGGCAGAATAAACCAGAACGTCGATCCTTTACCCAATTCACTATCCACACCGATAGTGCCTCCTAGTTGCTCTATAATACTCTTACTGATAGAAAGTCCCAGGCCGGTGCCCTGAACAAATGAGTTCAACTTTATAAAGCGGTCGAATATCTTCTCACAGGCTTCCGGGGCAATACCGATACCTGTATCCGATACATATATTCGTAAATGCTTTGCATCCGGTTGGTCATATCCGATACGGATATAGCCGGTTGTAGTGAACTTAATCGCATTATTTACAAAATTAGCAACCACCTGGTGCAAACGATTAGGATCACTCACAATGACGCATGACGGTAAAGTCGGTTCGAATAAAAGCTCAACACCCGGCTTCACACGCAGTTTCATGGAGCGCTGAACATCTCCACACAGAGTATTCACATCCAGATCCCTTATTTTAAAGTCGAAAGTTCCCGCCTCAATCTTCGATAAATCCAGAATATCAGAAATCAGTTGCAGCAAAAGTTCATTATTCTCTTCCACCATCTTTGAGTATTCCCGCTTTTCTCCCTGATCTTCCGTCTCCACCAGCAAACTTGAAAAACCTACAATAGCATTCAACGGTGTACGTATCTCATGACTCATATTCGCCAGGAAAGCACTCTTCAAGCGGTCTGCCTCTTCAGCTTTCTCTTTGGCTTCAATCAGTTTTTGTTCTGTTTCCTTCAATTCAGTGATATCGTAGTTAACACCGATCAATTCAATCAGCCCATTCTCAGGATCATAGCGGTTGAGCACTACATTCATACGTACCCAGTTCCACTGGTTCAATGTTCCGGATTTGAGCACGCGCATTTCACTTTTGAAACTCGTAGCTTCCCCCCGTTTGGCCTTCTCAAAGAAAGCCAATACACGTACCCTGTCTTGCGGGTGCATTTTATTATAAATTCCTACCACTTCAACCAATGGTGTATCTTCATCTTCACCCATATTCTTATACCATTGCTTGATGGCATATCCATTACGGGTAAGTAGGTTCAGTTTGGCATAACCTACTTTGGCATATTCAGAAATCAACAGGAAGAAGTTTTCAAAATCACGTATCCGGTTAATGGAACTGATACGTTCCGTATTGTCTATATTGATAAGTACAAAACCATTGTTATCGCCCTGCTTATCGTATATCTTACTTATTTTCGTATAAAGTTCTATTCCACCTCTTTTCTCCGATTCATAATAATCGCTCACATTGGAGAATTCATAGTCCTGCGAAAAGTCAAGTTCATCTTCCACTTTCACCCTTTCACGGATATCAGACGGCACATTCGGATTCTCATAGAAGTTCACTCCAATCGTACTTGATTTGTCCTTAACCCCAAATATCTCCATATCTTTATTATTAAGATCTATCAGTATCCCATCCTTATTATAAATCTCCACACCGACAGGGATATTAGAAAAGAGATTTCGCAATAGTTTCTCGCTGTGATCCAAAGCCATATACGTACGACGCATCTCAGTGACATCCATATAGAGACAAACCAATTCATCCGGTTCGGGAGAATAAATAATACAATGACAAGTCCTCTTTGACTCTTCAAAATATTCATCCAGTTCCCTGTACAGACCATGCTTATGTATATCTGCAAGAATCCTAAGCTTGGTTGACAGTTTGTCTGAAGAATAGATTTCTGAAGCAAAACGCCCTTTATATCTCTCTAAAGGCGAACCGCACAAATCGGCACTGAACTGATTAGCATCTGTGATAAGATAGTCATAAGGTTCACCTTCTTCATCGCAAAGAATGGAAAGGCGTACATAACCCATAGGCATATACTTATAGAGATTACTCAGGAAATTACGTTCACGGTCGGCCTCATCTCTGGCAAGACGCAAGCTGATACAAATATTAATGATATCAGCTAAAGAGGAGAACCATTGATAGTCTTCATTCGTCCATTTATAGTACCTATCTACCAAGTCAATACCGATATATCCCCACACCCGTTCGGTATTCCGGAGCGGAACCACCATGAGTGACTTTATATTCTGCATAGCAAGTATCTCAGACTCCTGACGTGCCACCCGTGGCAAATCCGATAAAGTATTCAATAGGATGGGTTTGCCTGCCAACATTTGTTTAAGCCACCACTCCATACCATTAGTAGGAATTTGTTGCAGCATGTCTATTTCCGGACTAACTCCTTCAGCCACTACCTCGTAGGTACAAGTTTGTGTGCGATATTCAGCATCGTATTCCACTATATAGACACGTCCACCATGAAAGAGTTCGAGGACATCCTTCAATACTCCCGAAATCACTTCACTCAGGCTTTTATCTTTCAGAAAATTACGTAAGGACTGGGACACTGAATGCTGTCGGAACAGCAATTCATTAAACTGTTTCAGAATATCACCGGATTGTGCGTCTGCAGGGGTATTGACCAGTTGAAGGATACCAAATGCTTTTGGATGCCCATCTTCTGTCAGCCACTTTTCGCCCAGACGGGAACAAACCCACACAATGCCTTGTGAAGAGTAAATAGGAAAAGTTTGCTCATATACCTCGATTTCTTCTATCGAAAGGAATTCACGTGTGATACGGCAACGGTAATCTTCACGAATCAGTTGGCCGAACTGGCGAAAAGTCAGAGTGTCTCCCTCCAAGCCTAACAAATTACAAACATATTCGGAACAAAGATATTCCCCCGTAGCGAAGTCTGCTTCCCACCAGCCTATTTGTCCAACAGATGAAAGGAGCTGAAAACGTTTTGCCTCATGTGATTGGTTGCCACTCATACGATTGTGCTTTTAATATTCGTAAATAGTGCAAAGATAATGCTTACTTATTAATTTCCACTCTATTCATATCAACAAAAAAAAGAAAGTTTGGGTTCGTTAATGTAGTAAGTCAGAAGAGTTTATCAACCACTTTTTTCAACAATTCAGCTTGTCATTTAATTGTAACCTAATTGAGAATCAATTGTATGACATGTGTATTACGGTTGTAATTTCGTTGCCGCATCTTTGCACCGGAAACAAGAAACGATAAAAGATGAGCATGAAACTGGATTTAGGAAAAGTATTTTTCTTCATTTTATTATTGGTGCTTTCCACCATGACCGCCATGGCTGGAAACATCAAAGGAACCGTCCTCGACAAGCAGACGAAAGAACCACTGACCGGAGCTACCATACAGATAACCGGGACAGCGCAGGGTGTGGTAGCCGATATTGACGGCAATTATACACTGAATGTAAATGACGGTACATATACCATAACCGTGAGATATATAGGATACAAAGACATCCTGCTCAACAGCATAAAAGTCAAGGCCGAAACTTTGCTGAACTTTGAGATGGAAAGTGATGCACAAGCATTAGGCGAAGTCTCCGTAGTGGCCAAAAAGAATTTGGAAGGTGAACGAGCCCTGCAGATGGAACGGCAGAAAGCCACCCTTGCAATCGAAAATCTCGGTGCCAAAGAAATGAGCATCAAAGGAATCAGCAATGTGGAAGAAGGTGTAAAAAAGATAACCGGTATCTCCATCGCCAGTGCCGGACAGTTGATTGTGCGCGGTCTGGGCGACCGGTACAGCACCACCACTCTGAACGGACTTCCCATCGCCTCTCCTAATCCGGACAATAAACTGATCCCTCTGGATATCTTCCCTGCATCTACCGTACAGAATATTACCGTGAGCAAAGTATATGACGCCAGTGCATTCGCCGACTACTCGGGAGCACACATCGACATCAGTACCAAAGAGAATGTAGGCAGTGATTTTCTGTCCATCAGCTTCAATGCAGGTGGCAAGTTCAATACGCTAGGCAAAGATTTCTACCGGATGGACCGCGACGGCTCTCTGTTCAAGACTCCTTCTCTGGATCAGAAACTGATAGACATGTCATTAACAGACTTTGAAGAGTATGCACGCCACAACCGCCTCTTTAACACCAGTTTTCAGGTTAGTAAAAAGACCGCCCTACCCGAATTCGGCGGAAATATCGGCTTCGGCAAACGTTTCACCCTGGGTGGAAATGAAGTCAGCGTTCTGGGCTCCATAGGAGTAAGCAACGACCTGCAAACCATGGACAATGCCTCCATACGTACCTTAGAAGCTACAGGAAATACCCTGAATGAATTTAACTACGACAGCTACAGCAACGAGTTAAAGATTGCCGCACTGGGTAATCTCGGCTACAGTTTCCGCACTTCCGATCACATCGGATATACCTTCTTCTACGCCCGCAATGCCATCGACACTTATATGAGGCGCGAAGGTGTGGACTATGAAGACCACCATCTGATAGGCAGCAACAACGTGACACACATCTACAGTCTGCAAAACCATCAAGTAAATGGCAAGCACTACTTCGGCAAACAGTGGGACCTCAACTGGAGCGGCTCGTACAGCAAGACCTCCAGCGACGAACCCGACCGCCGCCAAGTAATGTTCATCCGTGAAGATGACCAGATAAAACTCTTCAAACTGAACCGCCAAGAAACCATGCGTTACTTTGGCTCACTGAATGAAGATGAATGGGTGGGCGACCTCACCGCCAGCTACCGCTTTGGCGACAACAACAAGTTGCAGGCCGGTTTCACCTATAAAGACAAGAATCGTGACTATATGGGTACACGCTTCTACTACAACCTGAACAAACTGAACCCTACCATCACCGACATCTACGATACCGACTCCTTCCTCAACATGGAAAATGTAGAAAACGGTTCCATCACCATAGACCGGAAGAAGCAGCCCAAAGACAGCTATACAGCCGGTAACAGCATTTATGCAGGATACATTGCCACTGAATACTACCCCGTAGCCCCGTTATTGGTGAACCTGGGAGTACGCTACGAAATCAGCAAGCAATGGGTAGACTACTATACCGATGGCGGAAAAGCCGAACGCAGTGAACTGAACAAAAACGACCTTTTCCCCTCACTGAACATGAAATACCAGATGAACGAAAAGAACAGTCTGCGCTTTGCCTTCTCACGCACAGTGACGCGTCCTTCGTTTATCGAAATGGCCCCCTTCCTCTATCAGGAATCCTACGGTTCGGCACAGATACGCGGTAACGCTGATTTGCAAAACGGCTACAACTATAACATCGATCTGCGCTACGAACTCTTTGAAAAGAATGGGGATATGCTCTCCATCACCGCCTACTACAAGCACCTGAAAGCACCGATAGAGCGTGTACAGACTCTGTCAGGCGGTTCCGCCGTGCATTCTTTCCGCAATGCGGACAACGGTATGGCAACGGGGGTGGAGATAGAATTCCGCAAAGAGATAGTGAAAGACCTGCGTTTCGGCGTGAACGGCTCGTATATGTACACTAACGTGAAACTGCCCGAAGGCGGTGCCTACACCAACAGCCAGCGTGCCTTGCAGGGAGCATCGCCCTACCTGGCAAATGCAGACCTCACCTATTCACCCGCTTTCAGCAACGATCGCCAACTCAGCGTTGCCCTGCTCTACAATCTGCAAGGTCCCCGCATCCACTCCGTAGGTATCTCCGGTCTGGGAGACATCAAGCAACAGCCGGTACACACACTGAACTTTACAGGCAGTTACCGCTTCAACCGGCGTTTCGCGGTGAAGTTGCAAGTCAACGACCTGCTGAACCAAGACATCCTCTTCAAGCAAGAAGTGCCTACCACCGGAGATAAAGTAGAAGTGGAACGCTTCAGAAAGGGTACAGGCTTTGAAGTTGGCTTCAGCTATGACCTGTAAGAGAAAAGAAAAATTTTGAGAGAGACAAACAATAGAAACTCATTTTATCAACTAAACGATTATTAGTATGAGAACATCAAATTGGAAATTCATGACTATGGCCCTTGCGGCAAGCATGACCTTATTCACTGCATGTACCGACAACAACGAACCCGGAAACGGGGACGGCGGTGAAGACAACAAGTATGAACTGACGAAAGACATCGAAAGCGATACGGAACTGGAAGCCGGAAAGACTTACACGCTAAGTGGCGGCATACACGTAAAGAATGGTGCCACACTGAAGATTCCCGCAGGCGTCACCATTATTGCCAAACATGACGATGTGGTAGACTACATCCTCATAGAACAAGGAGCCAAGATAGATGCACAAGGCACTGCCAGCAACCCTATCGTGATGACTTCCGAAAAGAAAGAACCGGGCGCATGGGGCGGTATCCACATCTGCGGATACGCACACACCAATGCCGAAGGCGGAACAGGTAGCTCGGAAATAGGCGGCGCACCCTATGGTGGCAATAATGACGCCGACAATTCCGGTACATTGCGGTATGTTCGTGTAGAGTACACCGGATTTGCCTTCGACGAAGAGCACGAAGCCAACGGTATCACCTTCTACGGTGTAGGAAACGGGACAACGGTAGAGTATTGCCAGGCATACATGGGTTCCGATGATGGTTTCGAATGGTTCGGTGGTTCCGTCAATGTGAAGTATCTGGTATCTACCGACTGTAGCGACGACTCTTTCGACTGGACCGAAGGCTGGAACGGCAAAGCACAATTCCTCGTAGCTTACCAAAGCCCCAAAGACGAACTGGGATACGACTGCGACTGCCTGATGGAGTGCGACAACAACGGCAAGAGCTTCGGTGCAACGCCCGTAGCCTGCCCCACACTTGCCAACCTGACACTGATAGGTAACGGAGAGTCTAAGCAAGGTATCCGCCTGCGTGCCGGTACAAAAGCAAAAATCTACAACGCCATTGTAAAAGGCAAAGGGCAATGCCTCACCACCGAAACTACAGAAACAGAAAATGCTTTGATGGATGGTAGCTCCGAACTGCAATACATCACACTGGCCACGGACATAAGCTGCAAGGAAGGTATTTATTCTTCCAATGAATTCACCAAAGACGGTAACCACAATATCATCAATTATAGCGTCATGTTCACCAACGGCTATGTAGGTACTATCGAAGGCGGGAAAAACCTGAGCGACGACAGTTTCTTCACTCAAGCCGCCTATCAGGGTGCAGTACCCGCAAGTAACGACTGGACACAAGGCTGGACACTGAAAAGCGGTATAGCCGAAGAGACCATTGAAGAGCTGAAAGGTGAAATAACCACCAGCAAGACTCTGACAGAAGGAAAAACCTACTACCTGACCGGAGAATACAAAGTGAAGAATGGCGCCACACTGAAAATAGAACCGGGTGTAACCATCATCGCCAAACACGATGACATCGTAGACTACATCCTCGTAGAACAAGGTTCCAAGATCGATGCGCAGGGTACTGCCGAAAACCCCATCGTAATGACCTCCGAAAAGAAAGAAGCCGGAGCCTGGGGTGGTATCCACATCTGCGGATATGCACACACTAATGTAGCCGGCGGCACAGGCAGCTCGGAAATAGGCGGTGCCATTTACGGGGGTAACAACGATGCCGACAACTCCGGTACACTGCGCTACGTGCGTATCGAATACAGCGGATACGCTTTCGATGAGGAACACGAAGCCAATGGTTTCACCTTCTATGGCGTAGGCAACGGCACCACAGTAGAATATTGCCAGGCTTACCAAGGTTCTGATGACGGTTTCGAGTTCTTCGGCGGATCCGTTAACATAAAATACTGCGTATCTACCAGTTGCAGCGATGACTCCTTCGACTGGACTGAAGGCTGGAACGGAAAAGCCCAGTTCCTTGTAGCCTATCAGGAAGCAGCGGAAACACTAGGGTATGACTGCGACTGTCTGCTGGAATGTGACAACAACGGTACGAACTTCGCTGCTACTCCCGTTGCCCACCCCATCCTCGCCAACCTCACACTGATTGGCAACGGTGGCAGCAAACAGGGCGTACGCCTGCGTGCCGGAACACAAGTGGAGCTTTACAATACGCTTATCACCGGCAAAGGGCAACCTCTGACCGTAGAAACCACAGAAACTGAAACAGCCCTGAAAGAGGGTGTATCTAAACTGGAGTACGTAGCTATCAGCAAAACATTGTCTTCCAAAGAAGGCATTTACACCAACGATATGTTCGCAGCAGCAACGGGCAACCTCACTACACAGAACTTCACTTGGGAAAATCTCTACGAAGGCACTATTGATGGTGGCAAAGACCTCAGTGCCGACAGTTTCTTCACCAAAGCCGAATATAAGGGAGCTGTAAAAACAGGCGACAACTGGACAAGCGGCAACTGGATCAAACAATAAAACGAGAAACACACATAATTCACGAAGCAATAGCTTCTACAAAGGCAACGCCGGACAAGTTCAGAGGAACTGTCCGGCATAAATTCTCATCTAAGAGAGAAAAGATCGAGAATCCGTGCCGATTATCTCAATTAAGCCTTTCGCGGAAATCTTCACCGGATGGTGACTGGAATACGTGAAGATCAAACTCAGAAATAATAGCCAACAGATGGTCGAAGACATCAGACTGCAAGTCTTCATAAGGTATCCAGGATGTGGTTGCAGAGAAGAAATACAGTTCCAACGGTATACCGTGATCGGTAGGCTGAAGCTGGCGCACCATGCAAGTCATATTATGATTCACCCCCGGATGGCTCCTCAGGTAACAATTCAGATAGGCACGGAAGACACCAAGATTCGTCTGGCGACGACCATTCACAAGGATGGAGTTATCGATATGATGTTCTTCATTATACTCCTTAATCACTTGTTCCGTCTGTTCAACATAGTTTGCCAAGAGCTGTATCTTGCGATACTTCGCCAACATTTCAGGCGTACAGAACCGCACACTGTTCATATCGATATTGATAGAACGTTTGATACGGCGTCCGCCACTCTCCTGCATACCACGCCAGTTCTGGAAAGAGTCGCTTACGAGCAAGTAAGGCGGAATAGTAGTGATGGTTTTGTCGAAATTACGAACCTTCACTGTATTCAATGACACTTCTATTACATCACCGTCCGCTCCATACTTAGGCATAGTGATCCAGTCGCCTACTTTCAGCATATTGTTGGCAGAAAGTTGCACACCGGAAACAAAGCCCATGATACTGTCTTTGAATACTAACATCAGCACGGCAGCCGAAGCTCCCAGACCGGTGAGTAATACACCGGGCGAACGGTCAATCAGTATACTGACAACGATGATACCACCGACAAAATAAAGGATGACCTGTACTGTCTGCAAGAGTCCCTTCAAAGGACGGTCGCGAAACTGTTCCTTCTCGCTATACACGGTATAAACTGCAGTAAGCAAAGCGCTGATAAAGCTAAGAAACATTATAATAATAAAGATGAGACAGAAACGCAGGATAAGCGCCAACGTTGCCGACTCTGCGTCGGAAAATGCCAGAGGAAGCAGGATATAAATAAGAATAGGTGCCACCATACGGCTAAGATGCACCATCACTTTGCGGTCGAAAACAATGTCATCCCAGGTGGCTTTTGTTTGCTTTACCAAACGCGAAACGACTTTCAGCAAGATCTTCCGGCAAACAGTATCCGCCAGATAAGCTACCAGGAGAACTCCCAGGAATGCTATAAATTGATCTAACTGGGCAGCCAATGACTGGCTGAAACCTAAAGCCTGAAGTCCTTCGTTAATTTGTTGTACAATGCTCATGATACTAAGAATTAATTTTGGTGTTAATGGTTAGTAATTACCGCTCCCTGTTCAGGAAGTCTCCTATATCTTCTTTTAACCACTGATACAAGTAAAGGTTCTTGTATCCGCTGTTCTTTTTCAGCATCAAGCTGACGTTGGTCTGGCTATTCTCATAGCTGGTCAGTTCGTTATGGAATTGCTCGTTGTGGGCAGCCAGACGCTTAATTTCCTGTTCGCGCTCGCGACGCAGCACAGTACATACGGGGATAAGAAGTTTCATCACAACACCATCCATGAGGTGATGCCCCTGTATGTAGAGATAAGTAGTATCAGGATTCAGTCCCAGCTTCTCCAGTTCCACACCCAAAGCCTCCACCGACTTGATATTTCGCGGAAAACGTCTGCGCATCTCGGAAAGTTTCTTGGCAACGGCACGCTGCACGGGCTCCAGTGTTCGTTCGGGATGATGTACATTGACTTCCTGCAAGCGGGTGCAGGCATTGAAGTCATACATCGGGAAAGTATATGTATCTCGTTGGCGATAGAACCAGACGTTCCAGAGAAAGAGCGGATAGACAATTTGCGAATAACGCTTCAGGAAAGCAGGAAAGTCTATCAGCATACGGTCGTTCAACGTAGCCTGCACGCAAACTTCATGCAAGCTTTCAGCATAACAATGGAAATTCTCGATGGCATATGCGTACGTCTGGAATATGTAGGGACTACTGTTTATCTTATGTGAAACGCTCGTTTTGCCTTGTAACAGAAAGTCGTAGTCACTGTCCACACAGGCTATCAGGCTCTTGCCCAGTTCAGTAGTGTTCAGCGTATTCATCAGCACCATCTTCTTACCCTTGGCAAGAGAGGTAGCCGAAGGCAGCATCACCTGAAAATAATATTCATCTGTCTCGAACTCAGCCAACAATGTGCGCCAGAAAGCTACATCATCGTAACTTTCCACATACGCCACAATGCGACGCCGCGCCTTCTTAGGATAAAGCTTGTTGGCGGCATTGAAATAGGCGGATGTAAGATTATGTTTTAAAGAAGTAGCCATGGTTATATTATCACTTTATCACCTTTATTTATATCTCAGTCGAAATATCGCTCACTTCCGTCACCGCATCCAGCCAGCCTTCCATGATGACGGCGGGAGAATGAGTGGTAAGTATCAGTTGCACATTGGGATTCAATTCACGTATCATACCGATAAGTTTTTGCTGCCACTCGATGTGAAGAGAGGCTTCGGGTTCATCCATAAAGAGGACACAATGGGCATTGTCGCGCACCAGCACGGTGAGCAGGATAATCAGCATCTGTTTTTCACCGGAAGATAGTTTATAGGGCAACAGGCGTTCACCGTCCTGATAGAAGATGATTTCATTACTGCGGCGATCTATGGTTTTGCGGGTATAGCTGAATAACTGATCCATCAGATCCTGGAACTTCCGCTTGGGAAGGGATAAGGAAGCAGCTTGTGAACGCTGTTCCTCATCACCGGAAAGGAGTTCGATCATCTTGTTGCCAATATTCACCTGGTAATCGAGGTATCGGCGTTGCAAGAGATAAAGTTGCCAGTCCAGTTCGGATTTGACGTTCGGATCGGCCATGCGGGCGGTAAAGTCGCCCATAATCAAGGGGCGGTCGTAACTACGAATTACGTCGTAAGGAATATACGTGGCATCCGGACGGTCGAAGGTAACACGTACGCCCTCTATCTCGCCGTTCTTTATCTCCCCCGAAAGTTCTTCCAGATAGTGGACGGAACGGTTAAGGATCGTGGTTTTCCCCACTCCGTTGATACCGGAAAGGATATTCACGTCGGGACGTAAGTCCCAAGCTATGTCAAAGCGATCCCACAACCTGTGTATCTCTATACGTTTGATGTAATTAGCTTGTTCTTCCATAGTTTTTGCTTTTAATTAAAGCAAATATACGTGATTATCTTTTATTTCCACGCCCGGAAATAGAAAAATCACTTCTCATCCGGTAAATCAATGCAGAAACATGCGCCATCCCGATAAGATGTATCGAGATAAATGGAACCACCCAGACGAGTGACAATGAGGCGACAGGAATAAAGACCTAAGCCTGTGCCAGGCATGAAGTCATCCAGTTTGGTAAAACGGTCGAATATGTATTCGGCTTTGTCGGCAGGGATACCGATCCCCGTATCACTTACCATAATACGAATCTTCCCACCGGTACGCATCAGATTCATACGGATAGTACCGGCAGTTGTAAACTTCGCGGCATTGTTCAGGATATGTTCTACAACGTGTTGCAGATATTTGTCATTCGTTTTTACAAGGCACTCATCCAGTCCGGATTCAAACAACCAGGTGATTCCGGATTTTTTCGTTTTTCCCTTACACATATCCAGAAGTCCTGCACAAATCGGCAATATATCTATCCGTTCCATAGGAAATAACTCCAGCGAACTGCTTAAATCCGATACTTGCAGGATATCCTCGAACAATTCGGTCAATTGATTAGAGTTCTTTTCAATGATGACCGGAAAATCTTTCTTGTCTTCCTGATCCAAGTCTTCATTCAGCAACAAAGTACTGAAACCACAGATAGCATTTAGCGGAGTACGTATCTCATGACACATGGATTGGAGGAATTCTGTCTTCATACGGTCACTCGCTTTGGCACGTTCACTTTCCTCAGCCACTTTTTCATTAGACAGAATCAACGCCTGCTTCGTTGCCTTCAATCGTTTCGTCAACAAGTACTGATAAAGCCCCCAGATAAAGAAAGCTAGAAGCAGGACTATGAGCACAACAAAAGCGACGCGGTGATAACGTGCCTGAAGCTCTGCCTGTTCTATCTTCAATTTATCCACTTCAAACAACGAACGCATCTCGGCCAACTGCTTATTCGTCTCTTCCACATGATTACCTTCCATCAGACTGGTGTACTCCCAAAAAGCGTCAAATCCTTCTTTGTAATGTTGTTTCCATCGGGTAACCAGGTTAATCTTCTTCGCCAACAACTCTGTCCGACTGTTCGTATCGGCAGAATCCGTTTGTTCCAACAGTTCATCGATGGTCCGCATGGCAAGGTCATACTGTGCCGTATAAAAATAGTAACGGAAAGCGGACGGCAAAAGCCACTCTTTATTCTCTTCCGGCGTCTTGACCTGATAATATTCCTTCATCCGGGAATAAATTTCATCAGCCCTTTTCCTTCCTATGATATCTCCGAAGTAAAGAAGCTCGCTATAAACACCCATACGCAAGGCTTCACGACTACGGGTGCGGATATAAGCGCGTCTCTTATAGAAAGGCAATTCAAACTGATTGTCATAGAGTTGTTCCGTTTGTTCCAAGGCCTCCACCGCTTTAGCGGCTTCCTCAGCTTTTCCTTCCGCACGGTATATGAATTCGATACGGGTCAGATAATACCAATTGAACTTATAACTGACCTCGAACGGCAGACCGCTGACCAAATGGTGAATGTTCTTCAAATGAACAATGCGGTCTTCTGAATTGGCAACAGACGGTGAAAAGTAACTAATGCATTCCATTGCCGAACAAAGTATCATTTCCCACTGCACTTCCTGCGACTTATCCGAGAGATTTACCTTATGACGCTTATACCGTGAGATTTCTTCATTGGCTTCATCAGGTTTCTCCGCCTCATCCATCTTGCAAACAGAAGGAAAAGCTTTGAGCCATGCCATATAAAAGTCCTTATAAGCCCCTTCCAGACACTCTTCTCCTATCTGCTGATAGTAGCGCAAAGAGTCAGGTTCATCTTTATAACTGCGACAAAGAATATCCAGTGTCTCAAAAATATATATCTGATTTTTCAACTGAATGGCCAGTTGCAGCGATTCGTTAATATAGGTACGTTTGCTTGTCACATCATCGGACAAGTCATACAAGTCAATATACAGCTCCATCCTCTGCTGTTTGTCTACGGAATTGTCTTGTAGTGTTTGCAACAGGTGTTTTCTGGTCTGATTAACATCAATCTCCTGAGCAACAATAACTTGCAGACAAAAGAATATGAACCAGAGGGTCGTTATAATTTTTATCAAGTAGTTTATCATATTCGGACAATTTGAAGAACTTGTCACTTAAGTTGCAAATATAGAATAAATTGGAGGTTAGAGCAAATTTATTCGTATTTAACTGTCGTGAGAAGTCTTTCTATGATTTCACTACAAGTAGGCGTTGGAGGAATTGATATCTATATTATTGACAATCAGCATTGTTGTATATGCATATCCAAACTATCCGTAGCTGATAAAGCCAGTTTATTTTTTATACGCTGTTTAGCTTTCAATACAGACCGGGGAACTATATTAAAAAGAAGAGCGATTGTCTTATTATCCAAACGGGCCCGTATCAGATAGCATAACCTCAATTCCTGGACACTTAAACCAAATGACATCAATTCTTCTGACAGACACCCCCCATAAAATAAATCTATGACGATAAACAGATCCCTCCATTCGGCTTCATCCTTAATTATGCCATAGGAAGGCTTTTGATGGAGACACAACAACTGTCCCATTGCCACTATCAAAGAAGAAGAACATTTTGTTAATGCCGAAACCTTCTGGTAATCCTTCAATTGCTTTGTCAACTGTTTATTACGGTACTGCAAACAAGCATTCCAACTATCCTTAGACGTATCCATATCCATCATGTTATATCATATTCATCTATCAATCTTCGTTTTACACCAATCATCTCCTATCTTTTCCACTTCGCTCCTCATTTCCCTAATAGCGATGGAATAGACTTTCGGCTCTTTAGTCAATACAATCCGTTGCATCTTCTCAAACTTCTCTCTATTCCGGTAGCCCGGCTCCGCATAGAGTTTTGCCAGCAGATAGTAGGGATAAATCCGCCCCGGCAAACGGTGGACTGACGCCCAATAATAGGTTTCAGCCTTCTCATAGTATTGCATTTCCTGATAATTCTTACCTATTATATTCAGTATCATTGGGTCAGTGCTATATAAGGCAGCTTGTTCCAGAAACGAATTAGACAAATCATAACGTCCTGATTTATATAAGCTGTGTCCATATTCAAATAAGAATTCCCCTCTTTCGTCCAACTGCGGATAGAGCTTATGGTAAGCCTCATTGGCAGCAGTATAATTTCCCTGATGATAAAGCATCCTCGCATACACCCAATCTCGGCAGGCATCTTCCTCCCGTTGCCATTTACCGTTAAGCCCCACTGTCCATATCAGCGCACAAGTGCCGCAAATAAGAAATTTTCCGCCCACATCTCCGGCCCCACAAGCAAACAGCAGGCATATACCGGTTACCATGAAAACCGGGAAATGCATGGGATAAGAAGAAAAAGAGAAAACGAGCAAGGATATGAGTGCTCCGCAAATTTCATAACGCCCCCATTTTGTCCCTAACCACAGACCTGCCCCAATAGTCGAGAAGAACATGACACCAAGCATAACTCCTGCTGTTAACGCCAACTCCAGATATTCATTGAAAGCATATTCCGGACTTCCGGCCACGCGCTCTTCCCAAACAGCATAGTCTCCACTACCAAAGTATTTTTCCTGCGCTTCGCCATAAGCATAGACAAATCCTTCACGACATCCCCAAGGATGCTCTACGATAGCTTTACAAGTAATTTTCCACATAAACAGACGTCCCATAGCAGAGTCAGGCTTCAAAAAGAAAATACCAGCACCTCCTAATATCAGAACAAAAAGCCCGACCACTCCCCACGTAAGGTAACGTTTCTTATATCTCCGCCACAATACGCTCCACTTACGTCTGTCACGATGCATATACGCCACCCATGCACAGCTTATTGCAGCAGCAATCCAGGCAGAACGGCTCATTGTGGCCGGCAGTACACATAAGATCAGAATACCGGCAAGCCCTGCTGTCACTTTTTCTATTTTATGAAGAACATCTGTGCTTTTCCACTCACAGGCACGTAAATACAAATGCAGGCAAACAGGTAATATCATCGCTAAATATCCCCCATACGGACCGGGATTGAAGAAAGAGCCTGTCAGTGCATACCGTGAATGCCCGGAAACAGAAAACCCATATAATTGCCGCAAGCCCCAAACGGCTTCAATTGCCCCTAACAATACTAGGCTCCAAGCCACATGAACAAAGAAATTCCGGAAACACAAAAGATCTGTCCAGGAAGTTTTTCCTAGAAGTTGTAGCAAACAAGAAGCAGTAATACAACCGGTCGAAACCAACACAGCTTTCCCAAACCACACCCACTGGCCGATGGTTTCTCCCGCAGGCAGTTCAGGAGTTGTCGCACATACCATACTCAGCAAGGAGCAAACAGCAACAAACTGTAGCAAAATAACTGTAGCTTCTCTCATTTTATGCATCCATCCTATCATCATTCTATCTTTTTGAATATCCTATTCCATCGTACTCTATCCGTCCTCTTATCCACTGATTTCCATATCCTGACAGCCTTTCCAACAATATATTCTTCCGGTAATAACCCCCAATAACGGGAATCTCTTGAATTCTCCACCCTGTCGCCCGCCATGAAGTAATAGTTCTTTAAAAAGCGATATTCAGCAATGAGGCTATCACCTAAATATATATTCCCCGCTTCATACCGAAGACTCTTTTTTTGCTCCCACTCCACCATATTCTTGTAAAGTTTAACAGTGCGTCCATCCATCGGAACAATGTCACCTGATTTAGGAATATACAGAGGCCCGAACTTTTTCACCGTCCACCTTATCAGAGAATCTTCGGGATATGCCCTCACACCAATTGCATCATCTGTAAGGCCCTGTTCCCTTATCAGTGCCATGAACCTGTTCTGCGCATCCACGCACCCCAATGTCCCTGCATAGCCATTCACTTTGTAGCGTCCGTTTACAATGCAGAACGTGTCTCCCGGCAACGCGACACACCGTTTCACATAATACTGCATCACATCCATTTCAATCTGTCTCCACTTTTTAGGACAAGGATAATTGAAGACAATCACATCATTCCTTCGGACTTTACCTATTCCCGGCAAACGTTTTATCTCCACCTGCTTTCCTGCAACGGCTTCCATCACATTGAACAATCTTGCTCCATATACCAATTTATCCACCAGTATTACATCACCGGCCAATAGCTCCGGCTCCATCGAATCACTTGGAATATGGAACGAGGTCACACAAAAGACTTGTGCCAACAGCCACAATACCACAATGCCACAGAACCAAAGGAAAAGATCAATTCCCTTATCTACGATTTTCTTCAAGGATACGCTTCGCTTCATCCATCCATGGAATTAAAATCAAAACAGTAGCTCCCAACATTCATCTTATATAACTCAAATTACTGATAAATACTTGTTTCCCATCTTTTATGTGAAAGACCTGTTCTTCCTCACCACGTGTCAGGCAACGCAAATGAAACAGTGCTCCACGAGGCATATTGTCATAGACCAATTCCGGCGCTGAAGCCGTTTTACGTCCTAACGAAACCCATCCGTTCCTGCCGTCATGGTAATATAACTCGTAGGTGTCGCCAATGCGGATAAAATTGTCATCGTTACGAGGGATAAAGATAAAACGATCCATTTCCACCTGCTTTCCAAAATCCATCAGCAAGGTGGCTCCCGGCAATCGCGTACTATAATAAGTCAACGGATCATCATCAAACATCCGTTCCTGCACATTCACCGGATTTTCCGCAGGCGCTCCTTTAACGGTTTCAGGATAATACCTTGTCTTCCCTCCCCAGAACAGCAGTTCGCCTATGTTTGTGTTCTTCCATTCCATAGCCTTATATCGCACATAACGGCATTGCAGTTGCTGTGGAAGCGCCACTTCGTTGTAACAGATACGTGGGGTGTCCGGAACCTGATAAGTGTATTTTAGATGCCTGAAATCCTCCATATCAGAAAAATCGAAGCGACCGCCGCAAATCTCATCCAGATAAATACCGATCCACCCCATCAGGGGATGCTTACGATACAAAGTGACCTTCTCTTCCCGTTCCTTGTCAGGAGTGTAGAAATGAGGCTGCTTCCCGTCAAAATAAAACGGATAGTCCACTGTGGCGAAGACACCGTTCTCTTTTTCTCTAATACGGCATAAATGGCATCAGACTCCACATGCGGAAAAACAGCCTCGCCACGGCATACCTCTGCAACGTCAGCAATCACCCATTTCCCCTTAGGATGAAAAATACCCAAGAACAGATATTCCGGACTCCTGCCTGACACTTCTACCCTCAACGTATCGGGAAAGTAGTCGGCAGAGGCGTCCACATGCCGAGGCGTACCGAAACGCTTGCGGAAGATCTTACCCGATTTCCGTCCGTCACGGTACACCTGTCCGCGTTTCCACTCTTTGTCTGTCACCCACATACCCCAGAAAGCTCCCGTGGTATCACGTACAGAGTTCCACGTATGTCCCTTGCGTGTTTCCGAGCTGTATACATAATAATCCACAGCTACCGGAATGCCCAGCGAACGCATGGCATACAGGGTGAGGTCGCAGGCATCCATGCAAGTCCCCACGCGGTGGTTCATCAGGAAAGACGCCCCCAGATGCGGCAAACCGAACTCCCAGTTATACTCAAACCCTTCCTCTTTCAAGCATCTTCCCACTGTGGCGGCAGCTTCCACCACATCCGTTCCCTTGTAGACGGAATCGAGCAGGAAAGCATACCGCTTCCCGTAAAGTTCGCGCCACTCTTCCAGCGGTTCATCGTCTATCCTATAAGGCAAAATCAACTCACAAAAATCATCAAAAGGCAGATACTTGTTCCAAGGGCGCTGCTTCCATGAATCGAACGCATAGTCTATGTTGCGTATCAGGAAGTCAGCCGTAACCATGTGGGCATCATACACTTTCTCCAACGCCTGCATATCAGGATGTCCCCATTGCCGCACAAGTTCGGGAAGTACCATTCCCGTTGAATCCACCGTTGCCAACGCCGCCTTTCCCGAATCTACGGACATCCCCCGCCGCTCATAATATTGCGGCATGTTCTCTATCAGAAAACGGGCGGCATCATACTTCTGCCCGCTGTCCTTATAATGCGCAAGCACCTTTTCCAACTCACCACGGTTGCTGTCCGCAAACTGCAACGCATATTCCAACAATCTGTCGTTCCTGCCGCAAGCCGTAAGCAACATCATTGCCAACAGCGCATATACGAACAAATGTCTTTTCTTTACCACGCAAAACATCTTACTATCTTTATTTCTTATCCCCCATTTGGAGTTCCTTCTCTATCGGGCTGTACCGGTTATTTGCAAAACAATAGGGGAAGACGCTGCATTGCAATATACAGTTATGGTTTTATCAAAATGCTCCGGATGCTCCGCTTTATACGTGACGCATAATTCCAAGCTATTATCAGGCCTGACAGGCTCTTTTGAATACTCCACGGAAGTACAACCGCACGAAGTCGCAACATTCTGTATAACCAAAGGCTTATCCCCCGTATTCTTCAATACAAAAACAGCTTTTTGCTCTTTCTGCCAATCAAATTTGCCCAACGAGATTAATGCTTTGGATATATCTACTTTGGTCCTTATCGTCTTATCTTCATCCTTTTCTCCAATCTTCTCGCCTTGAATAATTTTCAGATAGAGTTCTTTTACTTTAGAATTATGGATAGGGTTGCCGATGGCAACGACTTTATTTTCCTTATCCAATAAAAATGTGTGGAATGCCATATCAGTTGGGAAATGATTCAACTTATTCAAACCATCCTCTTCATCAATACAAATAGGATAATTAAATGTATCACGGCGAATAATAAAATCTAGTTCTGCTTTATTTTTAGGATAAAAATAAAATAAAAAAGGTACTTTTTCAGAGCAGTCTGTATTCAATTCCAAAACAAACTCTTTCCAACGTAACAGTTGCAATTTACAACTCATGCAACCAACAGAATCCACATAAGTCACAATTTTATAGTTCGCATCATTTCCGAGATGCTCTACTGTATCCTCTTGCACAGTAAATACAAGATCCACAGGGAAAAGAATTTCTCTACCTTCCCATTCCTTCACCAACGAAACAAATCATCCTTATCGCTATTCCGGCAAGAAGAACCAAATAAAACAAGAACAACTATATATACGCAGAAAGAAAACCTCATCATTTTTAACATTTCAAACTACATTATATAAACTCCAGACAACCTAAATAAAAACTTTCTCAAAAATCGATTTCATATCCAAGCAGTAAAGCCTTTTCATCTTCTTCGCTATATGTCACACCATATATCATCCTATTTTTCGAATCAACACAAAATGCAGACAAATCTTCATCTATCATCAATATCTTTACTAAATCCCCACCCCAATTATACACTTCTATTTGATTAGAAAAGTTTTTCCGTGAATCTCTTACGGTCTTTCCGCTGTACAAAAGAAACACATACTCATCTGACACACAAGCATAAATATATCCAGTTATATTATCTACTGTAAAATTTGATTCTATTTCACTGTTGTCTTCTACAGGAGTATACTGAGGAAAAATAAAATTTTTACACACAGAACTCCATATCTTGTTTTCAGTTCTATCTAACTTATAGAATTCTACTATTTTGCCATATAACGAAGCATATACAAATTCATCCTTTAACGGATGCTTCAATAAGTTGCCCTGATAAGCCAAAGCTTTTTGCCTCATTGGCGCCACAATTCCATCATCCGGATACCCAAGTTCACTTGGATACAAAGCCCCATCATTTACAACCATTAATCTGGCGGTATCTAAATAAGTCAGTCCAACAAACAAACTATCATCAACCCTTAATACGTTATTTAATCCTACAAAACATTTATCTGTAATACTACTAATATTCATTGTATCCAACGGTGGAAATGAAATTTCCGACAATCTAATCAAAGACCTATCAAAAACAGCTATTTTACCTGGCATAAACCTCATAGACTCTGGAAAAATAAACTCCCCCGGTCCTTGCCCTACTTCCCCAAAAGTGTTAATTAACTCTAAAGCCGTCATTTTTTGCTTAAATACAGAATATATCATGTCATTTCCACGATCTCCTATCATAAAAAAGGAATCACAATAAGCAATATCCCGTGGGATGAACATATCATCTAACATATATGACACATTCGCTTTTATATGTATTCCATTTTCACTCTCATTTTTTTTATTACCACAAGACGTAATAAGAAATAGAAACATAAAAGCCACTATATAATTAATCATTTTCATCATATCCAATACCTATTATAAACCTATGTATAAGCAATTATTTATATTCAGCGAGAGATTTCTCTCTCGCTGAATACATCCGAATTAATTGTACTTCTCACCAGGAATAGGCGTATTGTTAATTAATACACACGTTCCTCCCATTGCTTGATTACATTTAATCTGATCAACTTCATTTCTAGCCAAAGCTTCTACATTAGCCAAAGCTAAATCGGACATAACATCTGTTTTCAGATTTGTGTAAACACCATAACCTGCAATTGCTGCAAAAGCTGCAACAAAAGCTATTCTCATAAACTTTTTCATCCTTATATTATTTAAAATGAAAATATATTCAATTACCAATATCAAGTACACATATATTGTACAGTCGAGTATCAAGATACAGAGTATCTTATTAGAACAGATTTCACACTGCACTATCGTAACAGCAGAAATCTGTTTTCGTTTTGCTTAAAAATTTGTATCTTTGCCAGGCTTCTAAATTTTAGGGGTTATGGGGCATTCGGTATTCTATTGCAGCAACAAGTCGTTTACCGTCTGCTCCTTTTAATTAGTTATCACTCTATATAGTTTTTATACTATATTCTAATATAGGCTCATCCTCATTCACATCCGTAGCATAAATAACTCCACGCTGCTCATCTACCGATATGCCACAAATGTAATGGTCTAATACATATCTCATTAACGGTTTTCCCGCCAAACTGAACACATAGATAAATTGCCCGCCATCCGGATGATTAATACCATTCCGGGCATCTCGCGCTATATCCTTGAACGAACGCCCATGAAAGACTGCATAAATGGCCCGATCCGTCACCTGCACATCGCTAAATCCCATGATACCCGTAGGAATACCATATCCCCCGGACACCTGAAATTCCGGCTCACCATGCGGCCCCATGCACACAACATGCGTACTGTCTTTCAGATTATAAATTTCGAGCACTTCACCCAACTGAGTAGCAACAGCAAGTATCCCATTTCGGGAATTGTAATCTATAAAACTACGCCACGCTTGCGCCAAAGCCGGACGGGCATTCTGCAAAGCGTCTTCATTGACAGTAGGAATAACACCAAACTTATGCATCAATTTTCCATCTCTGCATACTTTACAAAAACGACTATCACCCGAATAATCGGGAATGATAAAGGTAGAGTCCTCACACATCACAAAATCGAGTGCCCTGAGAATATCCTTATCCAGATTCACCGCTTCCTGACGAAGCAGTGAATCGCCGGATAAAGCAAACCCAAACCTTGTTAATTCTGACTTATTAGAATCTAATGTCCACAAAAAAGCCCCATTCCATCGGAAATTTTCGGCAGAAAGCATATCTTGCGGTGCATCTCCACGCCTCCCGAAAGAAGACAGGTAACGGAAATCAGGGTAGCTGAACGTATGAAAAAAATAGTCTGTTCCATGCAAATCAAGCACCACAGCTTTCCCGTCCCTGATATGCAGACGAGAAGGATAGCGGAATAAAGCAGTATCCAGCCGTATCGTCCTTGCTTTCAATTCTTGTTCCTGTGGGAAATCAGTATATACCTTTTTGCCGGAAACAACCAAATTCGGAGTACAGGAAATGAATAGCAGGATAGATATAACGCTAATAATATAAGCTATACGGAGCATCATACATATACACTTTGTCGTGATTAAGCGGACAATCAACCAAACCTTTACCAAAGCAGTGAACACCATCAGTTTCTGAATCCGCTAACGCTTCTATATTCTCCAACATTAAAGAAGACATCTTGACAGATGACTGTTTACTGTAAACATGTCCTCCTATAACAATAGCTACAACTCCCATAAATACCAGAATCTTCATCTTGTTTTTCATTTGATTATTATGTTTTTCATCAATGATTATTATGCCGGCAAATGTAAATAATAAATAGATTCAAAATGCATTTACGGGAGTAAAAAAGGGGAGTAAAATTTTCATTACTCCCCCTTTATATTCTAATAATAAGGCACTTATCATTTTTCAATAAGCATATAAAAGCCCTGCTCTTTTTGCTCGTTTTGACCGGATTCTATTATCACATGAGACTTCTCAGTGTCAAGTAACTTCCTGAGCAGGCTTACTGTTACTCTTCTGTTTTGATTAATATTGATATTTTCTAAGCTCCAACCACAAACTTCAACAATCCGGTTATTCGATAAGAAATGACTTTTTGCATGGACAAATGCAGAAAGTAGTTTATAAGGTTGCATAGAACATCTCACCACACTTTGATCTCCAAAAGTAAGCGTACACGCCTCTTCATCAAACAGGACTCCGCCTATTTGATATTTATTTTCGGAGATGCGTATTACGAAATCATCCGGATCGGCCGCTTCATCGTCGTTATTCTTTTTTCGATTATTCCAAAAGAGAAGGACAAATATGCATAAACAGAAGACAACTACAATAGAACAAGAAACAATACCAGTCTTCCCCCCAATCGGCACACAACCATGGGGAAGGAAGCGAAAGATAAGCCGTCAACTCAAGAAAATACATATCATCCAGATAGTAGGTTCCCAACTTAAACTTATCGGCCATCAGCGTTGAGTCTCCGGCCATAAACTTTTTTCCTTTTCTGTCACCCGGTAATTCCGATTGCAACATAAGAGCACTGGAACAATAGGTGTGGCTATCATCCAAATCTTCTTGCCATAATTCATTCAAAACACTGAAAACCGCTTTGTCCACCAAAAACAGAAAGCGAATCTTCGCACTTAGGCTATGTGAAGCAATCAACCGCTTTCCTTCTTTTATCGAATCGACCGCTACCACTGTCTCTCCTTCCGCTAGCACTATACGACGCTGCTTGCTTTCCTTATTCGGTTCGCCTCCTCCAACAGAATAAGGAATTCCAAGTTTATCAAATTCCCGATTTGCCCAAAGTTCCGTAGCGGATTTCAGTGAAAATTCCGCCTTTTGCTTACATATTCGGCGTCCTTCCATTCCACTCTCATATACCTGAAAAGCAAGCATTCCCACCACAAGGAACAAGATTCCCCCTAATACATATGAAATTTTCCTATAACGCTTCATAATACAAACTAAGTATTTATCCAATCAATAAGTACACAAATATTTTTAAAGACAAAGTACAACAAGCATCACCTCTACAGACAGAAGATATTGATTAACTCTTTTTTTTACAGAATACAAAAATAGCTCATAAAAATTAAAAAACGTCTTTCAACATGATTTAAAAGAAGATTAAGGCGATTGTTTTATTCATTTTCGGTTATGAGCTAAATGATAATTCCAATATTAAGTAAATAGAGTATCTCAATTCCCCTCCTCCGTCGGAGGAGGGGTGCCCAAAGGGCGGGGTGGTAGGTAAAGCAAAAAATACCTATGAACCATATAAATAAGAAATTCTTTTCTCACCTACCACCTCCCCCTTCGGGTACTCCTCCTCCCAAGAGGAGGAGAATTAAGATAGTATTACTTGACCATTTGACTCATTACTACATCGTTATGGACTATAAATGAAGTATCACTCCGTATCCGCTATTTTTGAGAAAAAACTCTTTCCGTTCTTTCAGACCTCACGGAATCCCCTGTCCATCGGCGTTACGGCTGAAACTTCCAGTTTTATAGTAGTTTCAGGTACCTTTCAGCTGAAATGCCGATGAACAGGGAGTTTAGGAAAAGCTGAAAGACTGAAAGAAGAAACAACACTTAATTGTCTTAATACATCTGAAAACAAGCAGTCTTATGATCCGGAATAAGCAATGTTATGAATGATTACATTGCTTGTTCTCATCCACAACAAGCTATGTAATTTCAGGCAAGTCCGATTCCGTGACAGAATACGTAAGAGGTATGTAAGGAAACAAAGTAATATATGTATATAAACGCCCTTTTTGTATAAGTGATTTTTATCATTGATTATCAAGATGCTACAAAGTATCAATTTCTTGTCGACAAGAAATTAAGAGTTTGTCGACAGGAAGTTAACTTCTTGCTGGCAAACTCTTGACTTCCTGTAAAAAGGAGAAATAGTAAATCTTCCGGTTTCCTTACACTGCATGAACAGCATGATTGATAGGACGAATCGTATTAGAAGGCTAAACGCTCTTCTTCATCCTGTTCCTTTAGCGTCTATATATCGGTGGCGTTGGATATATAGATACGACACATCCGACATATAGATGCAACACGTCCGACATATAGATACAACACATCCGACATATACTTCCAACAGACTACAAGTATATAAAAAGAGAAAAGACTTTTTAGTTTCAAAAAATAGTTGTTCTTTTGCAGCCTCAAAAGAAAAAAGAGTATGAATAAGAATGTACAAGGGCACATATTCGCCCTGACTGCCAATATTTTATGGGGACTGATGGCGCCCATCGGCAAATCCGCACTTATGGAGTTTTCAGCCTTATCGGTAACTACGTTCCGCATGGTAGGTGCAGCCGCCTGTTTCTGGCTACTGTCTGCATTCTGTAAGTACGAACACGTGGATCACCGCGATATGCTGAAGATTTTCTTTGCTTCACTTTTTGCACTGGTGTTCAATCAAGGAGTGTATATCTTCGGGCTTTCAATGACTTCACCCATCGATGCCTCCATCGTGACAACCACACTTCCTATCGTAACCATGATTATCGCTGCCATTTATCTGAAGGAACCTATCACGAACCTGAAAGTACTGGGTATTTTTGTAGGGGCCATGGGAGCGCTGACACTTATATTAAGCAGTCAGGCCACAAGCAACGGTAACAGCAGTATTATCGGGGACTTGCTTTGTCTGGTAGCGCAAATCAGCTTTTCTATTTATCTGACTGTGTTCAAGGGCTTATCGCAGAAATATTCTCCCATCACATTGAATAAATGGATGTTTATCTATGCCTCCATGTGCTATATTCCATTCTCTTATCATGATGTGGCAGGTATTCAGTGGACGGAAATTTCTACCGCGGCATACGTACAAGTGGGCTACGTAGTAATAGGTGGTAGCTTCCTTGCCTATATCTTCATTATGACCGCCCAAAGGTTGCTGCGGCCCACAGTGGTGAGTATGTACAACTATATGCAACCCATCGTAGCTTCTATTGCCGCCATTATCATGGGACTGGGTGTATTCGGTTGGGAAAAAGGTGTAGCTATCGCCCTGGTATTCCTTGGCGTATATATCGTAACGAAGAGTAAATCGAAGGCGGACTTTGAGAAGGAAGGGAAAAAAGCGTGAATTAGTTACAGGTTACAGAGCTACAAGCTACAAGTGCCTTGCGGCATGATAGCGCAGCTACTTGTAGCTTGTAGCTCTGTAACCCGAACTAATTCTTCTTCAATTCTCCGAAATAGGTATCTAGCAAGCTCTTTGCTGCAACAAAGGAAGTGAGTTTGCCTTGCAGTACTTGCTGTTCTTTATCACTTAACATGGCTTCTATGGCCGGATTGTGGTAGAAACTATCGCGCAGACGTTCATTGATGCTTTCGTACATCCAGTATTTGCTTTGCTCGTTACGTCGATATTCAAAATAACCGTTATCTTTCACAAAAGCAATATAGTCGTAAATCATCTTCCAAATCTCTTTCACACCCAGGTTATAGAAGCCGGAATAAGTCATCACCTGTGGCGTCCATCCTGACTCGGGAGCAGGAAACAGATGCAGAGCATTGCGGAATTGCGATGCGGCCAATTTAGCACGCTCCAGGTTATCACCATCTGCCTTATTGATAACAATACCGTCCGCCATTTCCATGATACCACGCTTGATGCCTTGCAGTTCGTCGCCTGTTCCGGCCAACTGGATAAGCAGGAAGAAGTCGACCATAGAGTGTACAGCCGTCTCACTTTGTCCCACACCTACCGTCTCCACAAAGATCTTATCGAAACCGGCAGCTTCACAAAGAATAATCGTTTCACGCGTCTTACGGGCTACCCCACCCAAAGAACCTGCCGACGGACTGGGGCGGATGAAAGATTTTGGATGGACGGAGAGTTGCTCCATACGCGTCTTATCACCCAAGATACTGCCCTTACTGCGCTCGCTACTGGGGTCGATGGCAAGCACTGCCAGCTTACCTTCGTATTTTTCCAACACATGCAAGCCGAAGACATCAATCGAGGTACTTTTTCCGGCTCCAGGCACGCCACTGATCCCCACACGGATAGAGTTCCCTGAGTAAGGCAGGCATCTCTCAATAACTTCCTGTGCTAATGCCTGGTGTTCGGGCTTCACACTTTCCACTAAAGTAACCGCCTGACTCAGCACAGTGACGTCTCCTTTTACAATACCTTCTACAAACTCCGCTACGGAACGCTGACGCTTTTTAGGTTTCGGGCGGCGATAGGGATTGACAGACGAAGGTTGCTCAATGCCTGCATTGACAACCAATCCTTTATAGGATTCATCGTTTTCAGGATGTTCCATGATAAGATTTATGATTTCTAATTTATGATTTATGATAAGATTTATGATTTATGAAATCATAAATCTTTAACTCGCTTTGATATTCATCTCAACCTTAGGCTGCATCGGATCATTCGTAATCATCAGAATGCGCAGGTGGCGTTTCTTCTTGGCGATATTCCTCTTATCTATCGTCACACGCAAGCGGGTGGTTTCGCCCGGCTGCAACACGCTCTTCTTCAGACTTACTCCTAAAGCAGGATTGAACACCTGCAATTTACTGATTTGCAACGAAGAGCGTCCGGTATTGGTGATCTGTATATCATGTTTCACCTTATTCTTCTTAGCCAGTTGTGCGCTCAGGTCTATATCTGTCTCCGAAAGACGGATTACCGGAGCATTTGCCTTGTCCGTATCGGTCATACCGGAGAAATCAGGCAGGAGAATAGCAGAAAGAGGTATCTCGTTTTCATCACTCACCTTGTCACCTGTGAAGCGTGACAAGTAAACTGATGCCTGTGTCAGTCCCAAGTCTGTCAGTTTCTCTGTGTTGAGAGTTAATGTGATAAGCCCTTTCTCACCTTTCTGAAGCACGTTCGGTTCCACTTTCATATCCAGATAGGAAGGCAGGTGCATCAATACCGGTTCATACGAACGATCCGACAGATTCACTACGCCAATCCGTATGACAGGTTTTTCGCCACGGTGCGTATCAGGGAAATCAATCTCATTTTTGTCAATACGTATCTGTCCGATAAGATAAGGATATGTTTTCGTAAAGTCTTTTATCTCGCGCACCACCTCACCTGTAAAGTGCAGATAAGCCAGATTGGGCTGCGCATTGGAATAAACAGCTATGGACTTATCAAAATGCCCCAATGCCTTAGCATCAAAATCGACGACGATCTTCCCCTTTTCACCGGGAGCAATGGGAGTTTGTGTCCACTGGGCTACGGAACAGGCACAGGAAGGGTCTACATCAGTAAGCACCAGAGGTTGATCGCCCGTATTGGTAATGACATACTGCACGCTAACGGGATGTTTCCATTCGATCTGTCCGAAGTTGTGAGTTTCTTTATTGGATGAAAAACGCGGTTGCGCCGTAGCAGTCAGTGCTACGGCGGCAAGCGCATATATACATATCAAGGTTCGTTTCATTCGTTTTCATTTTAGGATGCACAAAAGTAGGTGTTTTAAATGAGAGTTCCTAAAAGCAGGTTTTAAAATTTCTACTCCACCTCGACCTTCACTGATGCTGAATGAGCTGCATACTCGGGAGCGTAGGCACATTGAATTGTTGCCAGCCCGGCTTCATACTGCCCGCTACGGGCAACGCGGTAACTGTATTCCAACACATATACACCCTTGCTCAGACTATCGAAAAAGAAATTAGTGGAAGCATCTTCTATCTCCACATAATAACCTATTCCACCGTTCCAGCGATAACCGGAAAGTGAATTCATCGGTTCGAAGCAGGCACCACGCTGATCTTTCAGTTGAACGAAATCCATGGCACGGTCCAGACGTATCGTCAGACGGGAAACCACTTTATCACCTACCGCCAGTTGCGTGGAAGCAGTGATGGGTTGCAATTCTTTCTTTCCACCTGTCAAAGTACGCTCTACATAGAGTTTCTTTTCTACAGCCAGTTCACCACCTTGCTGTTTTACATCGGAAATAGGTGACAGATATTGTGCATAGACTGCCCCCCAGGCAATGCCTGCATCCCTCTTTTCCACAGTAATGGACTTGGCACGCAATTCAGGACTACCTTCTGCAAAGCTTTCCTTGATATATCCCAATTCGGGAACTGTGGTCTTGGCAGGTGAGAATGTTTCCAGCACTTTACGGCCAAGAACAATGCGTACATCACCACGTGATGCCAACAAGTCACTCCCTTGGCAAAGCAATGCATAAATAGCGTCTGCCGTTGCAACGGGTGAATTCCAACTTGTAGTTTGTTTCTGCTTCAGTAACCAAAGTTTCATTTCTTCCACCAATGCATCATTGCCTCCTGCCATCCTCAGGGCTTCCATTACCTCCACATGAACGGAAATAGGTTGTGTTCCCCAAAGGAAAGGTCTTTCATAGAAAGCAAAGTATGCACCCCGTTCATCGGTTTGCACCAGATGCTCTTTAATAGAAGCGATAAATTCGTTAGCCTCAGCCGTGCGACCTGCCTTTTGCAGAATGATAGCTGATTGCGCCTTGACTCCCATTGCATTCGAACTCAGGTTCTTGCCGACCATAGAGAGGAAATAGCGATAAGCGGCTTCATTGGCAGAAGGCACTCTTTCACCGGAGATAGCTATCAGATAGAGATACGTCATTGCCGGATATGAAAGATTATCGATCTTCGTCCCGTTTTTCTCTGCTTTACGGATATTCTGATATTCCTGCAATGCCTGGCTATGCAAATAGTTGAAAGCCCTTTGCTGCATGGAAAGGGCATCAGCGGAGTTCTGTTGTCCGGTAAGCAGCGGCAAGCGGACAAGGAGTTCGGTGATGTATCCCGTCATACTGCGACTACCCGGCATACCTTTGTACCAACTCCAGGCGCCATCGGCATTTTGTAATTCCTGTAGTTTAATAAGGGTGGTCATATTATTGTTCGACAGATTATTGAGATCGAACAAAGTAGCAATACGCGCTTGCTGTTCGGCTTCAGTAGTAGCTTCCAGCAACCACGGGCTTTCTTCGAGAAGGATATTCTTCACCTCTTGGTTCTTCTGTAACTGACTGAGGAAGTTTTCTTTCTTACCGCCTTGCATGCGCCAACTGTCGAATACAGCTTTAATGCGCGGCTGACTGTTGGCAATGTAAGAAGCAAGGGAATTAGCATAATAAGCGGCTGCCCATGCTGTAGCATTATCTGTACGGGGCTGACTCAATACGGGTAATGCCTGTACGGCATACCAGGCAGGATTACCTGTAAATTCTACTGTCAGTCGGCGGTCGGTGGCCGTGCGGCTGTTGTAATTGAACAGGCTGTCCAAAGAGAACGTACGGGTTTCTTCACCACGTACCGGCATGGCAAGGGTTTCAGTAATGTATTCCTTATTGCTCAATACAGGCAACAAGTGCTGTTCGCCATCACTGAATGTGCCACCGTCAGCAATCATACGTACACCCAACATATCCTGTTTATCCGTCACTGTGAAACGGAAGCTTACAGGAACCGTCTTCCCGGCTTCTACCGTGAAAGCTTGGCGTTGAGTGGAAATCACTTTATCCGTCATCGGATCAAAAAGAATAAATTTCGTAGTTCCCTTCAAAGATTTACCTGTCAGATTGGTAATGGTTGCAGCAATGCTGGTCTTATCCCCTACCCGTACAAAACGCGGCATATTGGGAGACAGCATGAAGTCCTTCGCCGTAACAGCAGAAGCATCCAACTGACCGGTCAACATTCCCTTTGTATGGGAATATCCGCGGAAATTCCAACGCGTCAGACTTTGTGGCATCGTAAAGGAGAAGGAAATCTCACCTTGTTCATTGGTGCGCAGTTGCGGATAGAAGAACGCCGTTTCAGCGAAGTTTGTACGTAGTTCGGGGGTATTGCCCGACTCTACATCATCAGCCGTCTGTCCAATTTCCTGCGACATTTCTTCTTCAAACATTAGACCTGCCGCTTTTCCGGCCAACATATTTGTCAGATCAGCAGAAGCATTATCCGCCATAGCCATCATTTTTGTCTGCGGAGATGCTATGCCCCTCACCTGTACGCTTCCTGTTACATCCGTTCTCTTCACAGAACGATATCCGATTATCATTGCTTCATTTATGCCTTCTTCCGAATAAAAAGTATCGTAGATAAATGCTGGAATTTTCCACTCCTTCATCGAGAAATGACAAGAATAGAAGGCCCCACCTGTATATCCATAAGACCAATATATCTGAGGATTGAAACGGGGATAGTTCACATTAAAATTCTGACGATTGGGATACAGCTTATCCAAAGAAGCATCGTACATAGTAGCAAGCATCTCAGCATCAGCCGGTGTACCTTGCGGTGTCTTTATCGTCAGACGCCACTCCTCTTCTTGTCCGGGACGCAACTTATCACGGAATACATCCCATTTCATTGTCAGTGCTTTATCCGGCATACGCTTTTGCAAGTTGACCTTTTCAGAATAGAATTCACCACCCTTGACAAAAGCAAACAGGTACTCTATCCCGTCTCCATACTCCTCTTTATAAGGAACATCAAAACGAACAATAGAGTCGGATAATTGAAACACCGTACTGCTTAAACGCTTTTTACCGCTGAATACATCCAGCATGACATAAGCATCCTTATAAGAAGTCCCTAAACAGAATTGGGCAGGGTGTCCGGCATCAAACTCCGCATTGCGTGCATAGAACCAAACAGGTGAATCTACCGGAGGGCGATTGTCGTCATAGGAGAAGAGTACGATATTTTGCTTGTAATCAACATCCCTACCCTGATCGTCCTTGGCTGCTAATTGTAGTTCATAAGCACCTGAAGGTAAATTCTTCCATTCCGGCAACAATACTTCCACATTCGAGGTAAACTGTCCGCTGAAACGGACTTCCTGTTTTCCATCTACAGTTTGTACCAGGCGATAATCACCCTTCACGGCAACGGGTTGCATATTCAGGTTCCGCGCCACGAATGTCAGGCGGATACTGTCATCCTTACAAATGCGCTCTTCCGTTTCGACAGACAAAACAAGCGAACGGTTGCCTGCTGACAGCGTGGTCACACTACTTTGTGTTTCACCGGCCTGGTTGGTTACAGAGGCTTCTATCTGATAGGTATAAAAACCGGCACTCTCCCCTTTCACACCTTGCAGGCGGACAGGAATAGAGAACATTCCGTCATCTCCTATCGTCACTGTGCCGGAAGCCAGTGAAGTGGAACTCTGCCCATAAGATCTCCACCACGAAAACAGACTACGGGTTACGGTATAGTTCAGTTCCAACCCTTGCAAAGGCACACCATTAAAGGAACTCACCGTACCTTTCACCTGTACGCTGTCTCCTACTTGATAGGAATCCTTCTGAGGATCAAAAACTATATCGAATGTAGGACGCTTATATTCTTCCACTTGTATAAATGCCCGGCCATCAGTTTCCTCAACTTCAATCGTGTAAGATCCATTCAGGCAGGCAGCAGGCAGTATAAACTCTGTGGTAAACGAACCAAATTCATTGGTACGGACTTTTTTCTCTCCAATATCATTACCATTCACATCCGAGAGCTCCACCGTATAAGTTTCATTTGGAAGAACCTTGGCGGTATCTCCCTCTTGGGCATAAGCTATACCTTTTATATAGATAGTCTGTCCCGGACGATATATGGAACGGTCCGTTAAAATCTTCACTTCATCAAACTCTTCATCTGTGCCATTCCAGACTCCATTAGAAAGCTATTATAAATACGCTGCAATGGCATTGCTGTATCAGTGCCTTTCGTAGCACTCAATGCACGGAATTGCTTAACCCACGGCATTACCACTTTGCCCGAAGCATCTGTAGTTTTCTGCTCCAGCACCTCATTGTTCTTTGTTCCGTAACTGGAATAGAAAGTAATCTGAGCATCTGCAATAGGCTTTCCAGTCTCAGCATCCAAAGCTACAACCTCAAAATCCTTATTCGATAAAGGTAAGGTCAACACCTTGAAGCGAGTAAGATAGAGATAGTTTTCAGCAGTTTTTCCTTTCTTGTCATCAGGTACAATCTGCATAACATAAACACCTGGTTCGCCGGGCATCAGCATGCTGTATGTACTATCTGCCGACTGGTAATTATCCGGGCGCAACAAAGAGAAGTGTTCTGCCTTCACTTTACGGGCATATTTCTTATAAAAAGAGGTATTGATCTGTGGCATATCAGTTTCCTCTTTCAATAAAGTAGTATGAAACAGGTTCACTGTAAATCCATCCAGATTACGATGGGTCACTCTCAATTTCAAAGAGTCACCGGGGTAAGTAGCCCTGCTTGCAGTCAGGTTAAGTTGAGGTTGCAATATGCTTTCTTTCAGTTCACGCAATGCGGATATGCGTTTGTAGTCAGGGTAAAGACTAATAGCCTCATCACAGGTTTGCAATGCTTCCGGGTATTTACGCATATTACGGTAATAACGGGCCTTAGCCAGATACGCCTCTGCACATACATCACGTTTAGCATAGTCTTTAATGATACGGTCTAATGCACGTAGATATTGGTTCGGTGCTTCGCTCTCACCTTCTTTTACAGCACGGGGACGAAGCAAGACATCTCCTTCACGGTTACGCCAAGCCATATAATCCAGCATAGTCAGTACGGCAGCATCTTCCCGATCAGGCATTTTCCGATAGGTATTTATCATCTGCCCATAAATGCCCATAATGTCTTTCTTCACCAAAGAATCCGTATCAAACCACGAGACTTTCTGTAAAGCATCGATAGCACGTGATGCCAGCAAATGATACATTTCATGATGGTAGTATTCACTTGCATCTCCTAAAATCACAAAAGGAATATAAGTACGTGAAGATGTCTTCAGTAACTCAGTAGAGTCTTTCAAGGCTTCACCGGTATATTTTATTACCTGATTCACAAACAAATTGGCACTCCATTCGCGGATATCCGCTGGTAAAGCCGTCTCTCCCAGATTAAGCGAAGTACGATTCCGCAATTCCCAGCGGTTATTATCTGCATAATTGGCATAGATATTCGCTACCAGTGAATTCAACACTGCACGGCTGACCGGATTTTGCTCATGCAACGCCCATTGTTCCAATCCTTTCAGATTGACATAGAAACTATCGGGCGTCAGTATATTCTGATACGTATTCCGGCACATATAGGCTTTAAGCATCTGCGGGGTATTCTTTTCGCGTTCCCCCTTCCGGAATATCTCATCCGTCAGCTTAATCACAGTTTGCGGCAAACTCTTTTCCTGTGCTTGCTCCACTTGCTTCCACAACTTATCAAACGACTGCGCATGCAGCACAGGCACACAGCCCCAAAACGCTGCCAGCAACACCAAACTACAAATTCTTTGAATTTTTTTCCATGGATACTATTCTGTTAGTCTTTGTACTAACAACAAAGAAAGGGAATAAAGTTTAAACAAAAGCTGTTTTTTATATAAAAAAGCTTTCAAAGGGATATAAAAAGAAGCGAGAAATACGTTTTCAAGACGTACTCCTCGCTTCATAAAGTTTAGTTCAAATGCTTTTTTACTTCTTCAGGGTATAACCCATCATCAACATCTCATTCCGACCTACTTCGGCGAGAATGTTTCTCCATGTTTTAAAAATCTTTTTTTTCATAACCTTAAAAATTAAACTAATACCTAAAAATCAAATACACACTCATAAAAAGGGGGTTAATAAATTGTAGAGTAACCCCAAACGTGCTTATCAGCTTCGCTGATGTGCTTAAAAATTTTCTTTAACATTTTCATTTTGTTATCCTCCTTAAAAATCTTGTTATCCTATTAAAATCATGTTTTATAACACAAAAATAATACCTTTGTTCGAAACTTCGAGCGATATATTACATAAAAGTATGTTTTATAACATATTTCTTGATCTACATCAAAAACAAGAAGATTAGACAAGAAGAAAATAAGCAAGAATGGCAGGAAATGAAACGAATGACAAGGCAGGAGACAAGATGGCAGAAAAAGTGAGGCCGCTTCCCACTGGAAACAGCCTCACACAACAACATTTTTTACTTTTCACGATGGTGAAAAAAAGGACTAGTCTTCACAGAGTAGTTGTATCAATTCTATTAGCTAATGCTTTAGTTCTTCCCCTTAACTGTTACCGGAATATCACACGTCACAACAGATACATTATCAAATGTAACCGTAACTCTTACGGTCAAATTGTAGGTCTTTTTGCAACTCAGCACCCTTATTATTCCAAGAAACGATACCGGTAGTTGTACCTACAGATAGTTCACCATAAGGATTTAAAGATTCCCAAGCATTATCCTTAACAAAAGCATAAGTAATGGTAGGCTCTGCTACTTTTAAGGCTTTACCAGCATCAGTGAATTCGAACTTATTAGTGGTAGTATTCCAATAATAAGCTTTCTGAATAGAGCCTACAGTAGTCATGACAGATACTGACGGAGCAGTAGCCCCAGTAACACCACCAATCTTGTTACCATCCAGCGTTACTTTTGCAGCAGTACCTGAAGTAAACGGATTTTCAAATATAATCCAATAGTTATAATTACACCATTCACTGTTGACCAACTTAGTTCTATAAGTCATATTATACGCTTCATATGTACCTTTCAGTTCATGATCCAACGCTACAGTCTGATCTGTACTAAATGTAGTCAAAGGAGTTACTCCTGTAGTGTTATTCACAAATTTGAATTCAAGACTTGAAATATTACCTTTCATTGTATAATAATCAAAGATTGTCTTTTTATCCGATGTTATTTCAAAGTGTTCACTTACAGCCAATGCCAATTGCCAGTTGCCATTAATCAATTGTCCTTTTGTCACAATACAATCCTTCAGGTCTGCTTTATTATCGTAATTTGTTACATGATAAGGTTCTGCATAATTAAAAGCTACACACTCTTCCTTCACATAGACCGTTTGCGTAAGAACGATATCACCTCTTGTCTTGATATCATCAGATTTAATTGTAAGAGTTACAATATATTCAGCTCCCAAACCATTCACATCCATATAGGTGTTTTCTGTTTTAATTCCGTTATATACACCAATCTTGATATTAGAAGTCTGCGTATCACCTTGATTCAATAAAACCTGAAAATCAAAACCTGCACCTCTATAAGAATAAACATCACCCATCAGACCATTACCACTAGTAACTACAACTTCACGACCTGTATTTTGTTCTTTCGTCGTCACCTTCACTTCATACGTATTAGTATTACCACCATAATAGTTCCAGAAAGTTTGTGAAGTCAAACCTGTATTACCGTAAAGGATGTTATTAACAGCTCTCCAATCCATTTCTCCGGCTACAGTACTCATAGTACCAGATTTCAGAGCATGATATTCATATTGCTTAGTAGCACTGATTTCTGCTGTAATAGGATCTGCATCTTCACCTGGTCCCGGATCATTCGCTGTAATCGACAGCTTAATATAAGAAGAAGCAACTAATTTGCGAACACCCGTATTAGATGTCATATATGCATCAACGCGAACAACCGGAGTACGTCCGATAGCCGGTGTCAAACCATTTTCAAGGTTTGCAGCATTAGCTTTAACAACACCATCACTCAATTCAACATACCATTGCTGATTCGTCTTCTGCGTATCATTTGATTTATACTCAGCAGGAAGACTGAATTCGTAGCTCATACCATAGAAACCAAGCTCGGTTAAGAATTTATCTGCATCTGAATAAAGACCTACATAATCTTTCAAGTCAATCTTATCATCATACTTAAATGAAAGATTGGCAGGGTCTTCAAGTTTTACAAAATCCTTAACAAAAGCATCATTTTCAGTAGCACCCTTAATACTTTTAATACGAGAATAGAATGTTTTTAAAGTTCCACCCACCGTAGCCATACTATCCACCAACAAAGGTTTAACAGGAACTGATTTTACATGAACATAGTCAGAAGTTACTGCATTTTGCCCTACCCATACCTGTAAAGCCACAATATCCTTTTTGCTACTGCTCTGCTTAGAAGCATTAATCGTAGCATTCAGTGTAGCAACTCCATTAGCAAACGTCGGTTGCCCTTTCACGTTCAGCAAATCAGCTTTATCACCAGCAACTGCACGTGTAGTAACACCACGATTCACAAAACTTGCAATCGCATCTTTCACATAAGCATCGTCAGGATTCAAGCGATAGAGCATAGCTACAACATTTGACTTATCCCAACTAGTTTGAGCAATCAGTTGCTTTGTGTTAGTATTATATTTAGTTTCATCCAAATAAGTTGCTAAATGATAAAAAGGATTGGTTGTTGTAGGATAAGCAACTTCTGAACTCATGACTTCAGGTATGAACGCCACAGATCCCAGTTGTTTTCCAACATAGATCACTACTGTTTGTGCATCACCATCTACTCCTGACAAAGTCAGTGTGTTTCCACTCAATACGGCACTAACTCCGGCAGCTTTCCAGCTTATCTGAGTAGCCTCGATCTTTTTACCATCTTGATAAATATCAAAGCATCCGGTTTCAACGTTAGGATAATAGTATTTACCATCTTTGCCGTCAATACCATCTTTGCCATCCTCACCATCTTTACCGTCCTCACCGTCTTTGCCATCTTCGCCGTTAATGCCATCTTTACCGTCTTCACCGTCAACGCCATCTTTACCATCAACACCGATAGCTTTATATTCTGTCTTTACGCCATCTTCATACCAATAGCCATCAACACCAATAGTCCATGCCACGGCATTCTTGCCGTCAACGCCATCTTTACCATCAGTACCATTCGTTCCATTTGCACCATCTTTACCATGGTTCAAAGTGTAAGACTTTCCATCACTCAACACAATAGAAATTCCATCATTTGTACTACTTACAGACGTAATAACGGCTCCCGACTTTATCAACGCTTGTAATTCGCCTAATGTCACATTGGTTGCATCAATCTGTTTTTGCAGACTGTCAATGTCATCATCGTAATCCTTACAAGACGTAAATGTCCCCGCAGAGCCAACCATTAAAGCCCCGAACAGGATTGCACTTAGAAATTTTTTGTTCATAATAAAAAACTTTAAATTTATAAATTTAAAAAAATAAAGAATAATAATAGTCTGATCAATAATCCTCATCTCATTATATACCGTTACTTTATAGGTAACGGAATTGTTGAATAAAAAGAGAAAACATACCAAAAAACTCTAGAAAAAGGCTTTTATCAGTCAAATAACATGTCGGGACATGAGAGAAATTACCTACCAAACTAATTTGCAAGAAAAGAGTACATAGAATAGAGTGAAAAAGAGGAATATTTAATAAAAACCACTAAAGAAAAATACGATATTTCACTGATAAACAATAACATATCCACAACGCATAAGCTATAAAAAAGGAAATAGGAGAAACAACCAGAGAATAATTCCCAGGAAATAAGCTGATTATTTGCATTTCTACAATGATCAAATATCAGCGTTTTATAATGAAATTCTATAAAATCCGACCCACTCTTTAGAAGACAGCAGCATACCCTTTCACAAAGGAGATAACTTCTTGATTAGCTTGATCTATCCTTTGATTTTGAAAAGGTTTCAAATAAGTTTCCGTAACCTTGATAGATGAATGCCCCATCGCTTCTGATATGATGCCCGGATGTATTTCACAATGATAAGCCATTGTCGCCCACGTATGGCGAATAGTATACGTACTTAGATGAGCATGACTTCCCATCCATTTCTTCAACACAGACAATTTATAATTAAAAGCCCTCAATGCCGATTGATATTCATGATAAGCCGTTTCTGTGCCTTCAGGACTGGATAGGAAAGAGAATAGGTAAGGAGAATTCTTATCTGTATTAGCCACCATCCGAATCAATCTCATAGCCTCAGGGGTCAACGCCACTGTCAATGATCGACCGGTTTTCCGACGACGGTATTTCAGAATATTATCCTGGATATCCGCTTTACGCAAATACACCAGATCAACAAATGGGATTCCCCGTAGCAAAAACATAAGCGCAAATAGTATCTTTGTTTTTTGTACGTCTAAAGGTAAAGTACCATTAATAGGTACTTTCTCTGTTTCATAAAGTAAATTTCCAATATCAGAAGCATCTAAAGATCTTCTCTGATCAGCACATACACTTGTATGTACGTGCCTGAAAAGCCTTGGTATGTACAAGGCATAACCATTATCTACTGCCCGGTTATAAACCGCTCGGAGCACCTTCATATAAGTAGATACCGTATTCCAACTACATCTTCGCTGGCGCAAATAAATTTCGAAGCGTTTCAAAAGGTTCGGATTCAATTTGCAGAACGGTATATCCTTATCATTATTAAATGCAGAGAAAGAATTCCGTGCGCTCCGGTATACATGTGCAGTGCCCCACTGACCATTAGCACGAAGTTCCAGAATAGTAGAGGATAGCATCTCCAATAATAATTTTTGTTTCATAATTGAATGTTTTTTGAATACAATTACTCTTTTTTTTAAGAATTATAGAAAAAAGAACAGCTTTATTTGCACATTTATGGAAAAACACTTATGTTTGCACCATATTTTGTGCCGTTACCTATAAAGTAACGGCATTTTTTTTAATAAAAATATCAAATAAAAAAGCGGGGAGAATGTTCAAAAAACATTCTCCCCGCTTTTAAAATCTATAGATATTTCTCTACTTTTCAGGTGTTTGTTCCAGTGTTGCTACCAGAAAATCGTAAAATTTAGGAACTGTAGGAATTAATGCACGTTCATCCGGTGAATGCGGAGAACGCAGTGTAGGTCCGAAGGAAATCATATCCAATCCCGGACAATTGGCACCAATAATACCACATTCCAAACCTGCATGGATTACTTTTACAGCAGGTTCTACTCCAAACTGTTGTTTATACGACAGCTTCATAGCATGCAAAATCGGAGAATCCACATTAGGCTGCCAGCCGGAATATCCTCCACTTAGTTCTACCTTCATACCTGCCATGGCAAAACAAGCCGTCAAACTGTCTGCCAGGAATTCTTTCATCGTATCGCAAGAACTGCGTGCCAGAATACGTACTTCCGCTTTACCACCACCAATGATAACAATTGCCAGATTAGATGAAGTTTCCACGGTATCGGGCACTGTAGGAATCATGCGCATCACGCCATCCTGACAAGCCATCAGCACATTAATCATATTGTCCTGAATTTCAGCAGGTACAATAGCTGTAGGAAGTTCAACCGACTCTATCGTCAAAGTAATGTCACTTTCAATTGGAGCATATTCCGCGTTGATTTGCGCCTCATATTCTTTAATATAGTCTTCCAGCCCTTCCGTATCTTCCGGATTGAACACCAATACAGCACACGCTTCGCGAGGAATGGCATTACGCATATTTCCACCTTCGAAACTTGCCAGCTGAGAATCAAATTCAATCAACACATCATGTGCCACGCGAGCCAAAAGTTTATTGGCATTACCACGTCCCTGATTTATTTCCAGACCGGAATGTCCGCCACGCAAACCTTTCAAGGTAATCTTACGGGCCACAGAATCAGCAGCGGGCGCTTCTTCCTTATATTCCAGTGTAGCCGTCAGATCAATACCTCCGGCACAACCGATATAAAGTTCGCCTTCATCTTCCGAGTCAAGATTCAGCAAAATTTCCCCCTTCAGTGTCCCCGGTTTCAAACCGAAAGCACCATACATGCCTGTTTCTTCATCCTTCGTAATCAAAGCCTCCAGCGGACCGTGCTTCAAGCTATTATCTTCCAGCACTGCCATGATAGCAGCAACACCCAGACCATTATCAGCTCCCAGCGTTGTACCTTTAGCTTTTACCCAATCACCATCGATATAGGTTTCAATAGGATCTTTTGTAAAATCGTGAACAGTATCATTGTTCTTCTGAGGCACCATATCCATGTGTGCCTGAAGAATGACGCCTTTGCGGTTTTCCATACCCGGAGTAGCTGCCTTACGAATGATAACATTGCCTATTTCATCGACAAATGATTCCAAGCCCAAGCCTTTTCCAAAGTTTACAAGGAACTCTGTTATTTTCTCCATGTGTCCAGACGGACGGGGAATTTGAGTCAGCGAATAAAAATGCTTCCACACATTCTGTGGAGCTAATTGCAAAATTGTACTCATAACGTTTAAAAGTTAGTTTTCGCAAATATACATTTTTATTCTTAAACCATGCAATAAATACTGTACGAATTAAATCTATCAAAAAGCATACTTACATTCAACTTTTTATTTTTTCTTTCTGCAATGCCTCTTTCAACATTACTTTATCCAGCAGTTTCTTCTTTGACTGGATCATGCGCAATGCACACCGCCTCACCACATTCGTAATAGCCCCACCGGACAACTCCGTTTCCGCCGCCATAGTTATCAATTCTTCCGCATCCTTTCCCAACCATTTCCCAGGAAGCATGTTCCGCCATAACTCAGCCCGTTGTTCCTCCGTCGGCATCGGAAAATAAACCACCGACTGGAAACGGCGGGAGAATGCCTCGTCTATGTTCGAGCGTAGATTTGTCGCCAGAATGACCATGCCGGGAAAATCTTCAATCCGTTGCAACAGGTAAGCCACTTCCTGGTTAGCATGTCGGTCATTGGATGTATTGGTGGATGTACGTTTGCCAAACAAAGCATCCGCTTCATCAAAAAACAGAATCCAGTTCCGGTTCTCGGCAAGGTCGAATACCTTTGCCAAGTTCTTTTTCCGTTTCGCCGATATACTTGGATACAATCATGGACAAGTCTATCCGGTACACGTCTATCTCATTCTTCTTGCCCAAAAGAGTCGCAGCCAATGTTTTTCCCGTACCCGGAGACCCATAAAACAGCGAACGGTATCCAGCTTTCAGAATACGGGACAGTCCCCAATCCTCCATGACAGTCTTACCGGAGGAAATCCATACATTGATTTCTTCCAATTCGATAGCTACCTGATAGTCCAGTACCATATCTTCCCATTCCAACTGCGTGGTAATGCGTTTGGCGGGAAAGCCGATGTTATAATCAGGTTTATATTCCTTGTCCAGCAAGACACGGCTTAAGAATTCTTCCGATACACGCAATTGCCCACTGAGAAAGGGTTCACCTTCTCCGGCGCCTTCCAGACGGAGGATATTCTTTGTGTAGAACCAGTGATCCTTCTGGAAAAACCGGATCACCCCTTTCCGTTTTTCCGTATCTTCTCCGGCAAGAATAAAAGAGGCAGTCTCACCAGTTGGCAGAAAACCTCCATGTGACAAGCCTTTCCAACCACCGAATTCCGTATATTGCCGGTCGAAGTTCTTGTTTTGTACAAAAAAGATGTCCAGTATCTGCGGACAGACATGCGGCATCAACGCCAACATGACCACCATCCGTTCGTCAAATGTCAAGTCGGGAACGCCAGTCACCTTTTCCAACCATCCGTTTACAGGTGGTTTTACTTCTTCCAGCGAGGAGTATTCACACTCCTGTTGGAAATAAAGCTGGATAGAAATAGTCAAAACTTGATTGAACCATCCGATAAATTCATTCATAGACTATTCTTTTACAAGCTATTCGCTCTGGCACCCATTACGTCCGCCTCATGTTCTAAATCTATATTATCGTTGACCGGCATACCACCCACTTCCGTAGTAGGTTCAACACGTCCTGCCAGCTGTTGGGCTACATGCCATGCCTCATGGGGCAGATGCATCTCTTGGCCGGGTGCCACATGGATGTCCGTTCCTTGCGTATAAGCTAGTGCCTGGACAGTGGCAGGCTGTGAAGAATTATAATGTACTTTTACATCATCCATTGAAAACCCCGAAAGACTTTCGACCCCAGCTTTCAGATTATCAGGCAAACCGGTATTATTCGGTTTCTGCTGGCATACAGTATCCGATTTCATTTGCACGCCCTCTGCATCATCTTCCACACGCTGAACAGTAGGTTCAAATTTACCCTGCAAGGTATCTTCTTCCTCGTCAGACTGTAACTGGGCAGTTTTCATCTGAAATCCTTCTTCATCCTCTAAGCCAACACGTTGCAAAAGTGTGTTCACCATACGGTTATCAACAAATTGTAATGCACCGCCGCCATCCTGCTTTTGCTGTATGGTACGTGCTACTTTTTCCTGATGTACTTTCTCTGCTTCCATACGATTTCTTTATTTAATATTTAATATCAGAATTCCTGCTTATCGTGCCATTTTACTTGTATGTATTTCTTCAGCCACGGTAAACGTATCTGCCGGAATCCCCAGGGAACGGAATCGAGTAGAATGTCATGCGTCTTGTCGTCCACGGTAAGTAGCCATTTTTCGTCCTGTTCCTCCAAGCGACCTGTACGGGTAACAAAGCTTTGCAGAAATCCTTTCAGCGACGTTCCGTTCATCTTGGACCAATGCGCTTTTACTGCCGACAGTAAGCTATCAGCGATTTGTTTTTCCTCGGCAGTCAGTTCCAGCCGTTTTGGCAACGGGATATGCATCGGCAACCCAACAAGCAGACGATTGAACACCAATTCTGTTTCCCGGTATTCCTTTTCTTCTTGACAAGTGAGGTATTGTAACAAGAACATGGCACGAATTCTTGATTTCGTATCTTTGATATCCTTCCTTGCCTCGTTCAGATAATCGAGCATACTCAGCAATCGGAGAAACCACGCAGACAGCAGACAGAGACCTGCATTATTAACAAAGAATATTTTAGAATCAGACACCGGTTCGCCGGTTAACCAATTCTTGTCCTCTTCCGGCATTAATTTTTCACTTATCATATTCACTATGTCTTTAAGTTCATTTTCTGTTTTCTTGCAGGATAGGAAGTGATTTCACAAATGAGCGAATATTCTCTTCCCTGCTATTGTACGCCCATTCTTCCGAAGGATTTTCAATGATATAGGTTACCAGAGCAGTCTCTAAATGTTCCTTTTGAACCGGATAACTTATCAATATGTAATCCATAACTTGCTGCAACAGTTCTGCTTGCGAAAGAGACAGACTTGCAACCAGCCGCAGCCATTCTCCGGTATTCATCCATTCCAACCATTTATCTGTATGCAATGTATTCCGTACCACAGACTGACGAATGTAGGCCAACAGTTCTTTCGGTCGGAAGAAGATATGGTTGTAGAGCATTCTTTTTCGTACACTTTCCGGCAAAGTATCATCTGCAATCCACTCTATCGGTAATCGGGCTACGTTTTTACCGAACAGGCGGGAAATGAAATAATCTTCCATTTGTTCCGGCGTTTGTTTTTTCCAATTTGTTTCCCTTACCCATAACAGCAATATTCTGGTTATATCTGAAGCAAATACCCGATCATTAGCGAATCGGCTGAGCCAGCTTGTCAACTGCCTGAAATCATCAGGATATTCAAATCCTGCAACGGCAGACAAAACAGACTCAATTGTTCCAGTATGGTTATATCCGATACATCGACAATCCGTTTTATCAAAACCAGATCAGCATCCTTCTCCAGCCATGCCAAAAATTTCTCCGGATACTTTTCCAGAACGGAAACAACATGATGACTGAATATGGTATTGCTTATATTCTTTTGTAACAATACATCAGCAAACTCGGCCTCCCGTACATCTTGCCATGCCTCCATTTCCAAGTCAACAGCCAGATTGACCGATAAATTCGTCCATTCCGCATCGCTTTGGAAATCAGTCTTCCCGGTATAGACAAAATACAAATGAGCCAGGAACTTTTTTACCACCTCTTTTTCCGTTAAGGATCTTCCACCTAATGTATCTCTATCTTGCATAAAGAACAGCAATGCTTCTGAAAGAGCCGTTGAAAAAAGCCTGTCATTTCCGGTAAGGAATGGAATCCCATCAGCTTTGCATTGCAGCCATTCAATCGTTTCCGACAATACCGCTGCTTGACGGAAGTCCGCTTGTGCCACGCTTTGCAGAAGAAGAGGCGCTGACAAATAGGTTGCAACAAATATTACAGCCTTGCTTTCTTCGGGTTGCCTACGTAGTAGCCCCACCCATTCATGTACTTTTTCGACAACCATTCTCTGTAACAACTCACCCTTATCATCTGTAAAGATGGTAGCGTCTTCCAGCCAATCGGTAAAGCCATTTCCAGCGTTCCAGCGGTTTTCCAACAGTATGGGAAGGATGTCGGAGTCTTTTTTGGTTTGCCGTACCCATTCCTCAAACCTTACTTTTGCAGGATTCCCGTTACCTGCCTCGATAGTCATCAGCAGGTCCAGTACTGCTTCCATATCATCATATTCCTCATTCCTGGTTTCTGTCTCCCTAATGCTTCCTTGAAATACCAGTTTAATGACAATCGGTATATTTTCCTTGCCAAACAATGTCATAAGAAGTAAATAAAGAATTTCTCTCGCAGTGCCCTCTATCTTCATTGACGATTGGGAAGCTTTTGCCAGCCATAAAATCATCTGTACCTTCAGTCCGAATGTCCTATCCTTCAAATATGCTGAGAGGGCCTGTTCGTTAGTTACCAGCCAATCAAACAGGGATAACAATTCCGCAATATGAGATATACCGTTCATCCGCACAACCGACCGCCTGATAATTTCTTCTAAAACCGGCTGACTTATTAAAGTAAGTGTATACTCCAATACTTCATGCTCGTGTAACAGCCATATGGCATTCTCTTCATTTTCTATGGATTGTTCCAAGAACAATGCCGTCATTCTACGTTTTACAAGTTCCGGTATACTCTTGTCTGCTAATATCTGTCGAAGTTTCAGAATGTCGACACGTATTTTACCATTTCCTGCATCTTGCTTCCAAACATCTTCCGACAAGTACAATTTTTCAGATAATATTTTGATAGAAGACTCATTACTACCACTTGAAAACTCCTGATAGAACTGATGTAGAAGTTGTTCGATACGTTCCGACTCCGAAAGACCGCAATGTTCCTTTTCTATCCAAAGCAACACTGCTTTGCAAAAAATAAAGTTAAACTGAGTTTCAGAAATCCCTTTTAGACATTCTGTTTTCGATATATGGTTCAGTAGATAGGTTCTTACCTGGTCAACCACTTCCATCGCCATGAAAGAAACGGAAGAAAGCAGACGGTTGAGAAGATCAGTATCAACCATATTAGCTATAACACTAAGTAGAGCGTTGTCTTTGGCAGCCTCCGATTGTAACCAATCCGTCAGTATTTCCGGCTTTTCCTTTATCAGTAGCCTAAATAAGCTTCGTTTGTCCGCCATATTTTTCTGCGTATCATTTAGATATTCTGCCACCATTTCCATATCTGTAGGATATGCCGTTTGCTTCCACCCAGAATCCAGATTCTCTTTCGGACTTTCTCCCGCCATCGGCAGACGAAGTAGAGAAAGTTGTAAAAAGATACGATACAATTCCCGGTTTAAATATCCGTCATACACAGGTGAACCGTCTGCATAGTGCGGTTGGAGGTCATAGATAGCATTTAATACATCCCTATAATAATCAGGTCCGAAAACTTCAAGCAGGAAGTTGACTGTCAGTTCCATTTTGGAGAGGTAGAAAGAGTAGTTTCGCTTACGGATGAATGTGAGCAACCGATGGTGCAGATGGCGGATAAAATCTCCTTTACCCCCAAAGATAGCAATCCCGTTAAAGGGGTAATAATTGATAAGCCATTCATACAAATAATGCCAGTATGGGGGCAGATCGACTTCGGCATGTTCTTCCGTTTCTGTTTCCATTATCCGACGGACAGACAGCGTATCGAGTAGTTCCGCCATATTTTGCAGCCTGTTGTCATCATTATCCTCGTGAATAAAACGCACGGGTATACCGGGTTTCATCTCCAGAAGTATTGCAAGGAAACAACGTTTCTCGTACAAGCCAAACGATGACATGGAAAGTAAGTCGGTATAGAGTCGGATAAGAGTATTGTCATCATTTGTCTGCCATAGCAAACGACACAAAGCGTGAGCTTTTCTCATACAGAGAGATACTACACCCTCTGCATGAAGCGCCTGTTGCAAAACAGCCCAATCCAATTCTTCCGTCAAGTTAAAAGCACTATTGTCCCATTCCACCTTCTGATAACCATGTTCCAGATAGAACAGTAGATTTTCCAGGCGTGAAGCATCCGTCTTTTTCCGTTCGCTCTCCGTCAGTATGCCCCATGAAGGCAACACTTTCAGCAGTTCCGCTTTGAGGCGCCGGGGAAACTCACGGTAGAAGTTTTCCTCGGGGATACTCCCCAAATCCAATTCCAACAGTTCTATTTCATGCAACACCTTGTCTTTATCCAAAGGAGAAAGGCATTCATCCACCGTTTTTTCAAAATAGTTACGGCAAAAGCCATCCCAGTCCGCATACAAGTCGTGTACGAACCGTTCGTCCGCAGCAGCGAACTCAAACGATATATGTTCAATTCGTATCATCTAATATCTGTATTTCCACGGCTTTGCCCAGCAACTCGTATATGACTTCCAGCAATTGGGCGCTGTAATCCGCCAAGTCATTGTTGGTCAAAGCCCTCATTAATAATTTGTAACAATGTTCAAAACCTTGCATACTTACCTCATCCATCCAGTATATCCGGCCTGCCAGGTGGGCGGGAATAATAGAGCGCAATAATTCCCTGCACATCTCCCTGAAGCGCGGCGAGTGGAAACGAAGCGTCCACATAGGAAGCACAATCAGTAGCCGGAAAGGTTCCGTTTTTCTCACCAATACCGGTTCCAATACGTAAACCGTTTCACACTCCCGGTTCAATTCCAGTAAATATCTCCGCAGGATGTTCGCCAGCGTATTCAACCTCTTTTTGTTATCGGTACGTCCAAGATTGGTCCATCCGCCTTTCTCCTTATTGTGGACCACCAACAGATACTCACCCTTTTTAGCTTCTACAATCCGGTAGTTACCAAGAGAAATGCCGTGGCGGAATAAGTCGCCGCTTATCCTGTTCCGGTTGAATATCGGCAGTTCCGCTCTTAACTGACTATATTCTTTACGCTTTCCTTCCTCATCCGTTGCCAGTTGCTCATAAGTTACGGCCGTCACGTGCTCCGGTTCCAGCATACGTTCATCAATAAGCAGAGCATCCAGTCGGTCCGCCAGGGGACGGTCGGGTTTCTTCTCTATCAATTGTAGATTATGCCCGGGAAGAACATTGCCCACGGTATGTTCCTCGTTCCCGTTAATGCCCAACAACCTGCAAAACCACTCCTTCACTATGGGAGCGTTATGCTCTCCCTCCGACATCGTAATATCCCGCGCCTTTGCTCTATTTTTTATCAGATAGGCAACATGACGCAAGAATGACATTCGCCGCCCAATCGTCTCACTCTCCATTTCACCATAACAGTTTGACTCTTCCAACCATTCGGGCTGGCTCTCTACTCCGTACAGGTGATCAAGAAAATCCAGATAACGACTTTTCAGTGCATAGATATTCCGAAAGGAAGAATGACGCCCCATGTCTTTCTCTTCAATGGAAAGCACGTTCGGAAGTTCTTTCACTTCCTCCAATCCTTGTTGTATTGTCCGATCATACAGTTTCAAGTATGCCTCAAAGGAAGCATGAGTTTCCTGTCCGAGTGAGAGACGGTAACATGCGGGGAACTCTCCGGCTATGGGGGAATAGGTGAAAATGTTGCGGTACGTTCCTACCATATTTCCCCAACCAATTCCTTTTACGTCGCTTTCATTCGTGCTGATACGCTTCTGAGCATAATAAAAGGTTTTCAGATATCTTGTGAACTTTTCCATATCGACTCCCATAACAGAGCCCCTGACGGATACGTACTTTCAGTTCTTTCTCCATACATGGAATTTTCAAGCTGAACCCTTCGGAGAAATCGGTCTGTGGCTTTCCATCCTTCATCAGGTAGCAAGTGCTGAACGACCGGATGCCTTCCACCTGACAAAGTTTCTTATATAACTCATATTCGGTGTTCTTTTGCATAGGAATTACCACACGCACAATGCCTTCCGCCCCCTCCAACCACTCTTCGGGTGACAAGCCGGAGGTTTCCAGCTCTTCCGGCGCACAGATATACACTCCGCCGGAAAGATAATGCAAGATGGTTCCGTAGAGCCTAGCCAACACAATAGACGCATCTTTACCCGGCTCTATCTCAAATTCTGCATGAAATTCCAGTTCTGCAGACCTCACGATGATTACCTTGTCGAGGTATTCGCACAAGTTACGGTGGCTGTTGTAAATCTTCGCAACCTGCTTTACCACCGTTTTTCCGTTATCCTCTTCTTCAAAGGGAGGAAGAGCAATCTTGACAGTGTAGCCGCCGGTTGCCGCATTACATTCCACCCATACATTTTCCAGTTCCGGAATGCGGGCGAAGAACAGTCTTCGATAATCCTCCAGTGTAACAGGGGCAGTGGTATACACCTTTTCGGGTGGAAAGAGTCCGAAACGTTCAGGTTCGAAGATTCCATCTTCCCCGGTCAGGTAATCCATCGTACCGAAACCGAGCTTGTAGTCCATTTCTGTCAACGCATAGTTGGCGATATCCGCCAGGGTCACCCCGGGATCATGAGCGTTGAAATCCGTCCATACCTTTCCTGAGAGGCGGTGCACTTCTTCAAGTGTCTGCCTTTGCAGGTATGAGTACAGATTTTCGTTTTCCGCCAACTGTCTGATATAGTGCTCATTATTGCCTTTTCTCATCAGCTTATCCTTTATACATTTCCACCACTCGGCAATGTATCTCACCGGATGGGAGTTGCTTTTTGGTACGTATTTGCAGGTATATATTCTTTTCCCGCATCTGCCAACGGAAGCGGACACTGCCCGCCCATCCCCACCAGTGCTTCTGGGGTGATTCAATTCGCTGTTGCATAAAGTTAAGCCAAAGCGCGGTAGCACGTGTCAATTGGCAAAGCCCCGTACCCTGTTCACGAAAAGAGGCATATACAGAGTATACACGGCAACCGAAACCTTCGCGCGACACATCGATTGGCAAATCATGCCACTGTTTGTCGGCAGGGACAGTCAGATAGCCTTCACCGCTGGGTGTGATTCCCCCTCCGCCTGCCGTCTGGTAAGCCATTGCGGTAATTTCGTCTTCCACCTTCAGACTACCATACAATACTATCGATTTGTCTTGCAACGCTTCCATCACCGCTTCTCCCTTCGCATTCCTTACAGTCAGCTTCTTTTCGGGTGTGATAGCGAGAGTCCATGCGGGTATATCCACTTCTGTGAGAGGTTCTTCCGTGTAAAGCCCGATATCCAAGTGACCGGCTTGTCCAGGGAAAAACGCCCATCCACTGGGGGTTCTCATCACCTGCCCATCCTCCACAATGTTCGACACGGAATCTATCAGTTCAGCAAACTGTTGTTCTGTGGGTACATCACCTTTCTGAAAATAGCTTTTCAGCACACTTCGGTTCCGCCTGTTATTATTCTTTTCCATAAACCACTATCCTATTATGAAGTTACTCCCGATTTCGGCTTTCTCTATGCCGTCGTGGGGAGAAAGAAGTTCTATTTTTATTACCGGAAGCAATACACTCCAAGGGTGCTTGCCTTCGAAAGTGAAGTCCACGGTATCGACATCTATACGCGACAAACTCTTACCGTTCACTTCCAACGTGACCAGCCGCATCAGATCCTCATGATTCACCATTCGGGCATGAAGTTCCTTGTAGGAGTAACGTTGCCTAAGCATTGGAATTTCTTCTTTCCGATACCACGGTGCGATATAGTTCTGTGCCAAAACAACAAGTTGCCGGACTGCCTTGCCTTTATCCGGCACGCTGTCCCACAGGATTGCTTTGCAGTGAACATTCACACGTTCGTAAACGGGATTAATTACACGCAAAGAAGCAAACGGAGATGCATATTGCCGGACAAGCTGCTGTATTTCCGCCAGTTTCCATGCCGGAGAGAGGAAATAACGGCTGTCTTCCGCACGGCTGAATACCACTAGGCATATTTTCGATGCTCCTTTATTCTGCGGGATGGGAATGCACTGTATCTTATCCACTTCGGGAAAAAATTCCAGTACAAGATGCTCGTAGTCCTTTATCATGAGGGCACGGTGACGGTTACTGATGCGTGAAGTTTGTCGCACAGCCACCCTAGTTGCTGTTTCGGCAGGCTTGCCTCCGAAGCCACTCAATGGCTGGGTGACACTTTCAATCCGTTCATCCGGTTCCTTTATACCTTGTATTGTTCCGGCAGGCAACGGAGTACCATCTCCATTTTGGGAAATGAGACGAATACAATTTGTCCGGATACCTCGTACAGCAAGGCAGGAAGACAAATCGCCTGTCACGGCGGCACGTATCCATGCCCTACCTTGTTTATCCATATGGCTACTGCTTATTTTCTCCGGCAGCTTGATTTCTATAAATCCGCTTTGCGTCAGTCCTAACGTTTCTTCGGCAAAGACGGATTCTATGGTAATGGGATGCCATTCGTTTCCGCTCCAATATTCCCATGCCAAAGTTACCTGCCTACCCGGTTGCGGGTCATAGAATGGGATCTTTTCCTGAGGCAATACCATATCGAAGTACAACCGCAGGTTCTGCTCTCCTAGTGCATGAAGTAAACCGAAATACAACAGATTTTCAGCCGGGACAGAAGGCAGAAACGGTTGCTTCTCTCCTTTAGTAATGGGGAATGGTTCCTGCCGGGATAGTGCCGTAATACGACTTAATCGAATGAACGAACGTTCCATATCACTTAAAGTCGTCTCTTCCGTAGCGATATAAGAAAGTTCTACATCCGCCATCACAGGGATAACCGGTTCGGAAGGTAAGTCTTTACGTTTCTTTTCCTTACAACCACTGTTGTGTACCATCGTTTCAGAAAACAAGGTGCGGTAGGCTTTTGTGCCAAAGCCGATGGAAGGGGACTCCAAGGTGATACGGAAGAAACCGTCTTTGTCACGACTGTATTCGTAAGGAACGGCAGTTTCATCGTTGGAAATGGATTGTGGCTGCACCGTAAAGCTAAATACTATCTCGACAGAATTCAGATCTCCGTTTTCATTAAAGCTAAATAGCTTTTGCTCATCACCGCATTTTTTCCACCTGCCACCTTTCTGATATTCGGTGGAAACTTTGAATGCGTTCGCATCTGTTCCGTATTCCTTATACATCTTGTTGAATCCTTCTTCAGTTTCGGGCAATTTCTTCCATATGCCTTTCAAACGGACTTCCTGCAAGTTTTTCAGACTCATTTCTTCGTTACCGAAGAGAAAACAGACGCCACACTCTGCCTGTATACCGAAGGGATGGAAGGGCTGCGTAGTGTCTACTTCACCCTGATCATTATAGAAGCTGAAGTTGCGAATACCGTTCACTTCCGTCTTTATTTCCACGCTATCGAAAATGAGTTGTTGTGCCCACTTGTAAGGACAGTTCGCATTATCTGTCAAGATACGGATGACAGGATATTCTGTTGTTGTGCCATGTACTTCTTCCATACAGGATGCAGGAGCAACTACATTGTATGGCAAGCTGAAGCTGAAACATAACTGGCCGGATTCGATATAGCACTCGCTAGTTTGCTCCATCCAGCCTTCCGCTCCGCTCAGTTGTAGGACAAAACCTTTTGTATTGTTGGGTATAGAACTATCGGCTGTAAGATGGAAATAGATACTGATATTCCGTTCGCCTTCGTTCAACACAAACATAGGGGACTCCACTTGCCAGCCTATGCGTAATTCTTCACCATGTGCGAACAAGGTTTGAGCATCGATTGTATCTTGGAGTTGTATAGTTTGTTTATAGAGTTCCAAAGCTCCTCCACAAGAAGGATTGGAAAAACCGTACAGTGCATCCGCTTCCACACACTGCATGGGGCTGATATATTCTTTTTTTTCAGTCCGATAAATAAGTTCTTCTCCTGTGGTATTTTGCCCGGCAGGGAATGGCTCATCCTTAGGCAAGGTAAAACCTCCGATACCTTCTGTGGGTGTGATAATGACATAGACGTTGTCTTGTACCGCATCCTGTGGTACGGCATGCAGGATGTCCTTACGATAGAGTTCAGGCAACGTAGCAAGGCGGCGGTTGAAAGCCTCAGCAATGCTGCCATAGTTTTTCAGATAGACAATGAGCAGGGACAGTGCCGGATTCATATCGCCACTGTCCTTTATTTGATTCAGATAGTAATCGACATTCTCCTGAATAGCGGTCACGGTGCGAAGCATCCGGTAATAGTTATTGTTTCCATCTAGTTCATCGGCAGACAATGACTGTTCCAGACGATCCTTCAACCAGCGGGCGGTTTCAGCGGCAGGGCTGCTGTTATTTCCTGCTTGCCAAGTGTTATGCAGATAGCTGTCCAACCGAGCTATCCACCGATTGATGTCCTGTCGTAGTTTTTGGGTATAGGCAGCCCGTATTGCTGTACCTTGTACATTGGCAAAGCTGTTACCATAGTTCGACAGCTTCTTGTGGGCAATATCGGTGAATACGGTCAGCACGTGATTCTCCAACATGGGGTGCAATGCGTCTTCCTCTCCGTCACCATAGCGGTGAGAAGCTCCTACCTTGATCAAACTGTGTAATAGTCTATTCCAGTCATTTTCCAATGCAGGAAACTCGTCCAGCCGTGTACATTCTATTTCAAAGTACGTACGGAACATACCGCTATGTCTGCAGTTTATTATCATTTTTCATTGTACTGTTTTTATACATAAATATTTTCAACATTTTGGCTACAAATTCTATGGAGAAAACAAATATCCAAACTATTGCATAATAGTACTATTATATATATTCAACAGTTAAATCCCCAGGACTCCACATAATAGATTGGATAGAATTTATATTAAATAAATTTCCACTTTCTTTTAAAAAAAACACTGCACTCGTAGCATTAGGAGTAGCTAATAATGTGTAGAATTCCTCATCATTTGAGCCAACAGTAACGTGTGGATATCCATCAACAAAATTTTCGCCCTGATTTGACCACATAAGAGTTGCATTCGTTTGGTCATTTATAATAGTTGTATGATGTAACCTACTAATTCTCACATCATTTTGATGTAAATAAAAGTTTAATGCTATTATCTGATATTTTATAATTTTATTATATGTTACCACTCCGTCTTGAGGAAGATCCCATTCCTTAAATGCTATTTTTGTTTCATGTTCAAAATTAGGTTTGTGAATAACTGCCACATATGGTATCTGTTCTGAATCATCTATCAATAAGGTTTTATTTCTAGATGTTTTAAGCGTGTAGTTAGTACCATTGCGCAAAATCAAATGATAATACACACCAGTTTTGACTATATTTTCAGTCTCAAAATTCGCAGTAATCCCATCATTTTGTTGCAAATCAGGAGAATTTAACGCTGTTCTCCTTTTTTCTGCATTACCAAGTGACGAATCATACAAATCCGATGTATATTCTTTAATTTTATCGTTAACTCCATTTAATCTATCATCCCTTTCATCAATCCCATCATTTTTTTCAAAAAGAGTCAATGTATGTTTTTTAAAAGTTTCAACATTTCTATCATCAATAGATGCTCTTTTGAATTGTGTACCGCTATTCATTGAACTAAATATAGAAATATTTTGCATTATTTTTTCTTGTACTCCAATCTTTTTTCGATTATCTCTCACTCGAAATTGCGGAGTTCTTTTGCCGGGAGATTGCTGAAGTACTCGGCTAACAGGTTCTTTATGTTGTCTAACTGTATTCATATTGTAAGAGTAAAATATTTCATATTCTAAATCTATTAGTAAATATTATAAATGATCATAGAATCCATACATAATGCATCATATACCTGTCCCTTCATTCAAATAGAACGGATAAACCATATTACTCCGATTATTCGTCCTAACAATGGTATATATCAATTTTATCAACAGTACTCCTTCCTCCTCCTTTTTTTCAAAAGAAACTTCCTCCAGCGTGATACGCGGTTCAAAAAGCATAACCGCCCTTGTGATGTCATTCCGCATCTGCGTTACCATTTCCGTATCCATCACCTCAAAAGCATACTTACGGAGTGGACAACCATAGTCATAGCGGTTCACCCGTTCGCTGGGCGACGTACTCAACAGAACATACAAGCTTTGCTGGATATCCTCCTCATAAGACACCATCTTTACACCGTTTTCTGTCAGCGTAGGCGGAAAGTTCCAACCTTTTCCCAGAAAGCCATCATTGTCCAATATATTATTCTTTTCGCTCATACTCTTCATCCTCCTATCATCACTGTTGGACATCCGGCGACTATCGTGCCACCATGTGCGGTGCTGTCACCCATACGAGCCGCAGGTTTGCCACCTATCATTACAGTGGATGAACCTTTTACTATTGTATCCGGTGGTCCCACGCAGACGCACATGTCACCTACGACGGCTGCCGGTATTTTCCCTATCAAAACATTCTGCACACTTGGTCCGACTATCGGGCCGCCCACATGCGGTATCGGCGAGGGAAACGCCGGGGTTTGCATGGGGCAGGTGTGCATATCAGTTATTCTTGCTGCTGGAGGCATAATTTTCAAATTAAAAGTTATAAATTAAAAATCCATTTCCTAATTGTCCATTAGTTTATCATGACCATTGCACCTTTAACAGTAGTTTGGCCCGAAGCTAAAAGTTCCGCCTTGGCGTTGCCTTTAACAGTTGCACTCACTTTAGCCTCCATTTTCACGTTCAGTCCTTCCAGGCTGACATCCTGCTTGGCGGTGGCGTTGATTTTTGAAGTGGCCTCTATTGTGATGGCGCCTTTCGCTTTCAGTGTGATATCTTTTGCCGACGAGAGGGAAATACCGCTACTGTTCATCACAATTTCGTTCTTATTCTGGTCGGTCAACTTGATATGCTTGTCATCATCGCTGATTTCCACCGTGTTTTTTCCGGGAGTAGAAATCGTTATCACCTTCTTTTCCTCATTGAATTCTATTCGCATCTTCTCACGGGTAACGATGGCTTTCGTATTATTCTTTGCCTCGTATTCATAAGGCGGTTTGTGCTTTTCACCATACACCCCACCCAATATGATGGGATGCCCGGGGTCTTCATTCATAAAGCCCACCACCACTTCATCATCCGGTTCGGGCAGGAAGAAGTTACCTGACGCATTTGTGGCGTACATAGTGGAGAGCCTTGCCCAAAGCAACTTATTCTTTCCATCCATCCATGGCAATTCTATCTGAATACGGTATTCTTTCAGCGGATCGCCGTCCAGTTTCCTTACCACTGCCGCATGAAGTCCCTGCAAACCGGGCAGAAAACCGGAAGCGGAAGGCGATACCACATCCGTTTCATCAGTAATGTTCAGGGATGAAACGCCTGCACCCGCTTCGGTCATCCATTCGTTGTTCTCGATAGTATGCGTCACTGAGCCGACAAACAGATTGCCGTTGAATCGTTTGCCCAAGCCTTTCAGTTCGATGATGCAGCCGGGCACTACCTTGGCGGAACCGTAAAAGCTGCATGATCCTTGATAACGTGCCAATCCAGCTTTCAATGCCATGCCATCCGCCCATTGCTTCAACGCTTTCTCGTCTGTAGGAGCATCAGTTTGCAACAAAAAGCTATCGCCTGTGGCAATGTTCTTTGGCTGCAAGTCCCCTTGCTTATTGAGCGAGGGGGAACTAGCGGACACTTTCACAGCTTTCTGTGTAGCGGGATCCCAAGACATCGCTTCATATTGCGTAAACTGGTCATCAGCGGACAGTTCAAGGTCAAAAGCAGTCAAGTCGACACCATAAGTTACAGTCAGTACAGGCGACGCACTCACATCGGGTTTCTTCACCTTAATCTTACTACCGTCAGTAAAGATGAACAGGCCGTTGGCATCGGCACGCGAAAGGGCAAAGTCCCAATCGGAACAATAATACTGTACCAGCGTGGGGTGCTGATAGGGTGTGGAGTCTACTTCCACACTACCGTAAGCCAACAATACTTCCTTAATGATGTCACAGTCCTTCTTCTTCTCAAAAATACGATTCTTACGTCCTTGCGTCGCGGAATAGGCATAATCACGACACTCCACCAACATATAGGAACGAAAATCCCTATCGGTGATGATGCGTAACCCAATAATCACACCATCGAATAGCGTATCTTCCTTGTCAATATCGCCTGCATCCAGACGGATAGTATTGCCCGGCTTGAAAAGGTCAGCATCACTCTCGTCAAAAGTCTGCTTGTCCATATTTCCGGCATTAAACTTCAATGTTGCTTTGCCAATGCGGTTCAGTTCCTGATGCACCATAGCGGAAACCAAAGCGTACTCATCTTTCAGTTTGCTCCCGTTACAATAAACGGAACAAGCTAGTACGCGGTCTTTGTGTACAGAAGGCGATTCAGCCATAATTTTAATTATTTTTTTAACATCGGCAACAGGATCTTGGTACCGCTGGGTACGTTCCTGTAACCGTTCAGGTTATTAAATCGGGCAACTTCGCCCACAAGGAGCGGGTCACCATAAACTTCATTACATAGGGCTGCCAGTGTTTGCCCTTCCTTCAGCGTGACCATCCGAGACACATCGGGCGAACGTTTCGGGAATCTTTTATTTTCTTCTTTCTGACTGCAATAGCCCGTCAGTGTCACTTTCAATTCAGCGCGGAGAGGTATACCATCCAAGTCGAACAAAGTATATTCCGTTTCGAGCGTCTTGAGTTGCCCGAAAAAAAGAATGTCACCGTACTGCACCTTGACGAACGATGGACGATGCCCTTCACTATTATAGCAATAAAGGCGTTGTTCCAGATCGTTCACCACATCGTGGACGGGTTTCTTCTCACAATCATCATCCAAGGCATTGGTCATATCGAGCAGGCACTCAAAGTAAAGGGTCTCCGGACGGTAACGTGCATATACGTTCGACCCGTTCAAGCTCCCTAACTGCTTGTCCTCCGCATATTGGATCCCTTTCGTGAACTTCACCTTATCGGGATTGATGGGAAGTTCCAGCGCAGATTTATATTCGCTACTGAAATTCTCGTCCGTATAGGCTGTGATGGTCATCTGTCCCATTTCACTTTTTCTTTATGCATTACTAACGCTCATTTTTCTTTCTCTGCCACTGCCGGGAACCGAGTCGGATGCTATCTTCTGCATCCAACCTGTCCCTTACGCGATTTTCAATCTTTCGGATAAGCTCTTCCGAAACTTCCACCTCCGTGACGATTCGTTTTTCTACAACCGTCCTGATATGCATTTCTTTTATAACAACAGGCATAATTTCTACAGTTTACGTTCTAACCGATTACAATTCAGAGTGACAGTTTCCATTGCAAGTCCACTTCTTGCGGCATCCAATCCACTGAGTGAGCATCCTATCGGATAACAGTGCGAACACAGCCAAGCTGCAACCGGAACATTGGCCTGACTTTGTAGTGTAATGACCATATCCAGGGCAATAATCTGATCTTTGGCATTTTTCATGTTCAAACTGTTACAACAGTCATTCACCCAGATTTCAAACGGTGCAGCCAAAGGCACAAGCGGTGATTTCAAAGTTATTTTGCCATATTTGATTGCTTTAGGCAATTCTTGGGCAGTATTCTCCGATCCCGTCTGTGTCTGTTTTTCATAGTTCCACCCTAAACCGCTGACTTCCGTAAACGAGGCGTAAAACAGTGAGACAAGTCTCTCCATAACACACCCGAAAGTAAAACTCATAGGGTGGCAGAAATTTCCATGCAAGGTTCTCAATCATAATCTATAAAAATCATTCACTAATCTGTATTCCTTCGTGTGCCAAAATCAATGTTTCCATAGCTACTGAGTTACCATCGGCCTTGAAGCCTTCCACCGTAATCTTCTTCGGCCAGGCATTTGTCAACGACCAGGTTTTTACGGCTGAATGTGACTCATCCAGCAAACTGATAGTTACGTTTTCGCGTTGGATGATATTCATGTTCACATTACCAATCCATTTCCATAGTTGGGAATCAGAAACGAATATACCTTTTTTCAAAGTGATGTCACTCACTTTCTTCAGCCCGGGCATCTTCAATTTTGTGAAATCATTGCTGTCACCGGCGCGGTAGGTGATTTCCTCGAATTCGGTTTCAAGCCCCGACACTTCACTGAAAGATATTTCACCCACACTTCCCAATGTCACTTTGAAATGAAAACTCGGTAACGGCCACATCTTAGTGTCCTGACTCTGTGCTGATCCATTATCTGCCATAATATTCTAATTTTTAATTGTTAATTTTTAATTATTCTCAGCTCTTCTGCGCCTGCTGTTGGAAAGTGATTTCGATAAACTCTGCCGGACGAGTAACAGCTACCAATACCGTGATGCGCATAGTTCCTTCCAGTATATCATCATTTGTCATGGTATCACCCAGACCGACATGCACTTCGTAAGCTTCTTCAGGTGTTGAACCCGCAAGTCCACCACGTTTCCACACACTGCGCAGGAAATTCTCAATCATGCACTTCATGTTGATCCATGTATTGGCATCGTTCGGTTCGAATACATAGGCACGAGCGGCATTCTTAACCGATTGTTCCAGAAAAATCATCGTGCGGCGAACGTTGATATAACGCCAATCTTGCGAATTGCCATCCAATGTACGGGCACCCCATACCTTGATACCTTCGCCGGGGAAAGTGCGGATGGCATTGATAGCCTTTCCGCTCATTGGCATATTCAATACTTCCTGGTCTTTGTCTGTAACAGGGACAGCGGGCTTGTTCACGTAGCTAACGGATACATTGGCGGGAGCTTTCCACACACCGCGTGTATTATCTATCATCGTATAGACACCGGCCATTACAGCCGAGGGAGGCAACAGGTTCAAATAGTCTTTCACTTTCTTCGCCAGCAATTTGTATTGCGGCCAATTCTGCAACAGGGCATTATGAAGATCCGTCTTAACTTGTTGAATATCGCCCGCTTTCAATACCTTACCGGTAGCATCCTTCTCTGTGCTTATCATAGTAAAGCACTTTTTGATATACTCATCCACCTTCGAATCGCCACTAAAGGTCATTGAAGTGGTATCTACATTATAGGTCCAGACCAGCACCCTTCCATCAATGTCAGTGTCCGATAATACCGAAGTTTCGAGCCAGGGATAATAAGCTGCCGCATATTGCAGGTTTGTAGTACCTATGCCTGCTCCAAACGAGTCTGAAATTTCCTCTGTCTTAGCACCCGCTCCCATTGGCACATCCAGCAAAGCAAAATATTTTTGCTTATCGGCCAGTTCCTTTAACAAATCAGTATAAACATTCATACAGTTGGCTGAGTTTACCGCTTCCGGCACTACCACCATTGTGATGTCCTGTTCTTTTTTGATATTGGCAAACACAGTGTCCTTATTAGCCGAATACGACTCATAAAAATCAGCGTTATATCCACCCAATGAAACTACATAGCACGTTCCGCCGCCATTGGCGAAAAACAGTACCATGTGATAAAACAAGGTATAAATATGTTCCGGCGCTTTGCATTTCAAAGCCATTTTCTTTTCATTATCAGGAAAACAAAACAAATATTTATCCTCGTCATCATCCTTAATCTCTTCAGAAGAAAGCATGAACTGAGGTGTGGGCGCACCTCCGAAATACGTGTTGTACTCCGTCATTGACGAAATCCGCACCGGCTTGTTCAGCAGGGACGAGGTTCCATCCTGGGCTGTCCCGGTAAGGCCGATAAAGACCGGAATAGCGGTTTCAACTTCCACTATGGAATTACCGAAGGCATTCTTCTCTTTGATGTAAACACCGGGGGTCTTATATTCTCCCATGATTCTTATAATTTAAGTTCAACAATCGGTTATCAACTCTTTTGTGCCTGCTGCTGGAATGTAATCTCAATGAATTCGGCAGGATGGGTAACAGCCACGAGAACTGTAATACGCATGATACCGTCCAATATATCTTCAGCCGTCATGGTATCGCCCAAGCCTATATGCACCTCGAAGGCATCTTCAGGAGTCGCGCCCGCCAGTCCGCCACGTTTCCACACACTACGCAGGAAATTCTCAATCATGCACTTCATGTTAATCCATGTACCGGCAGCATTCGGCTCAAATACATAAGCGCGGGCAGCATTCTTTATCGATTCTTCCAGGAATAGCAGGGTGCGGCGTACATTCACATACCTCCAATCCAAGGAATTTCCATCCAGTGTACGTGCTCCCCACACCTTTATACCCTCGCCACGAAACAGGCGTATCACATTGACGGCCTTTCCATGAGCAGGGGCATTCAAATCAGCCTGCTGATCGTCGTCGATGTCTTCTACCAGACTGTCCACATAGCTCAACGTTACGTTGGCAGGGGCTTTCCATACACCGCGACTATTATCTACCATAGTGTAAATTCCTGCCATAGCTGCAGACGGGGGAAGCTGGTTCAATTTTTTCAGCACACCTTTTATAGCCTGCTTATAAACAGATGAACCGTTGTACAACGCCTGATGGAAGGCTTGTTTATTTTCAATATTGTCAGTGGAAGGAACCCAAACAACCTCTATTCTTTTACTTATCACCTCTGTTTCCCCCTCTTTAGTGATATCATCCACCGTCATTACACCAATTACTTTTCCTTCCTTATTTCAATATTCCCTGCCACAACATCAGCAAATTCAAAAGTATGATTATTCACTTTCTTTACTGCATCTTTTTCAAGCTCAAACACGTCTGTCCTTTCACAGAAAGCCGTCACTATACCGGAAAAAGCAGGATCAATATCGGAGAGTGTTTCGGTTAGCATAAATATTATCAGTCCATACAAACACATCGCCCGTCAAGTCCCGATCTCCCACTACCGAAGTATTCAACCAAGGGAAATAGGCTGCGCCATAAGACAAAAAATTGGAACCGATATTAGTACAAAAGATAGTTACTTGGTCTTCTATGTTTGTATTTTCATCTGCCTTCGGATAAATATCAAGCAGCGCGAAACGGTTTTTCATTCTGTCACCACAATGAGAAAGCATCTGTTGCTGTATATCCCTAAACTCTTCATTACTATTCAGATTTACAGCTTCAGGTATGACCACCAACGTAATTTCCTGCTCAAGGGTCAGCTTTTCCAATCCAGTGAGCATAGCATTTTTGTTCAAAGCATCCTCATAACTGCCAACTGAAACAATGTAGCAGGTACTACCGCCATTAGCAAAAAACAACATCATGTTGTAGTATAATGTATAACAGTTTTTTCCTTCAATACAGAGTGAGCCATCCTTTATATCTACCTCGAACTTCAAGTCAGGCCCCCACCGAAATACTGTATATACTCCGTCATCGATGAAATTTTCCACGGCACATTCTTCAGGTCATTATTCCCGTTCACGGCCTGCTTGGTATAGCCGATAAAAGCCGGAATAGCGGTTGGCGCTTCCACCACTGAGTTCGGAAAGGCGTTCTTCTCTATGATATAAACGCCGGGAGTTTTCATGCTTCCCATAATTATCAGTTTTAAAATTTATAATTATTGTTCTTTAATATAGCATACTTCTCTTAGGGTATGCGGAGAATCCGACTGGAATTTCCCTATTTGCGGCGGTGAAATGAACCGGCTTTCCAACATCCTGCCAATATAAAGTTGCATCGGCATGTCGTACCGCTCCTTCGCTTTGATCCGTCCTGTAGAAACAAGTCTCCAGACATTGGTTCCCAAGCTTGTTTTCTCATACTTTTCCGGCGCTCCGAAAGCCACTACATTTTCGCGAGTTCGCAGTCTGAGATCCTTTCCCCGCATATCATTCTCATCTTTGAATACACACAGATACTCCCAATAATACGCACAGGAACAAAATCGGATAGTAAATTTCGGACAACAGATTTCCTGCAACTGCCTTATTTCTTGTTTTATGGCTGCGAATTGTACACTGTTTTCTTCCCGTATCTCTTCTTTTCCCAATTGCTCTACTTTCATATAGAGCATTCGCAACCTCTCCGATACCATTTCTACCGGTTTCAAAACAATCCGGCAAAACTCATTTTTCAACTTCTGCCCGTTCGTATCCTTTCTCCATACAAAGTCGGCATTCACTTCCACCAATCCGTTTTCCGCATTGAATTTGTAAAAACTGTCGGGATCATATCCGTCACTCTCTATCTGTTGCAGAAAACAAGGGTCCTTCACAATCATAGATAATTCCAGTACATCCTTATCTGCAAATCCCGATGCATCATCGGCCATGATCCATTGCCACTCATTTCCACGACTTTGTCTCAACATCACTCCCCGCTGTTTCATCAACTTTTTGGTTTCGGACGTCGGCTCTAATCCCACAAAGCTGTTTTCGGGCGGATTGTAATAATTGTGTTCGATACGTATGGCAGCTATGGCTATATATTGGCTCATTTGTTTTTTCTCCTTTCTATTTTGTTACGCTGACCGATGGTTCACGGGCAATACCACCACTGCTGACGGCTTCCTCCGCATCCACCGCAAGCCTGCGCAGCTTTGCACATCACCGACGGATAATATTGTCCGCCCAGCGTGGTCCAGATATTATTAATGTCCTGTACCGAAAGTGTGACGATCTCTACCGTATATTTCTGCCCATCCAGTTCAAAATAGGGATGCGACTGAATAAAAAGTAACGATTCGTACAATACGGAAAGCGACTCGGCGTATCGTTTCTCGTCATATACAGCAGCAAGCATCAAGTCGAGGTTCAGCAATAACGGCGCAAACGTCCGCATATAGTCGAACTGTTACGACTGATGCCTGCCGAGATGCCTCCTGCCGTTTCACGCTCAATATTGACAAGTGAAACAATCAGTTTGCAAGGCTTTTTCGCTCGCACCACTACCAATGATTCCCACCTCTGCCATACCTTCGGGCTGCTGGAACTTGTGGTGCAAGTACTCATCCAGAGAGGCTGCATAATATGTAAGAATTCGCCTTATCATTATTCTTCGAAATAGAGGTTATTGATACGGTTGCACCAACCACGTCTGTATTCCTGAAGCCCATACCCAGTCTACCAAAATATTGGCAACAGATTGACTTTTTATCTGATCGGCTTTCCACTTATCCCAATACAAGCTCTTCAAGATATCGATCCACTCATTATTCGATAGATGTTTCAAATCGTCTACTGTAGGTTCGGAAAGTCCTTTCCGTTTGCGATATACCTTGTAGGTTGCTATAGTAACACCCATGTTGGTTGCTCCTCCCAAGTCGTCGGGATCGTCTACGAAGCCACCCTCCCACCTCTGGATGAATGGTGCTAATTTCTTGACATCTGCCATAATGCTTTCTTTTTGAGTTTCCATAATAACATAACAAATAAGGTATTAATTAATAATAGCAATTATCTGCTCTTCAAAAATAGGGGGAAAAAAGGCAATATACATTTCGAATTCAGTATTTTGATTTACAATTTGCGCAACAAACTACCTATCAATATTTTAAATCAAAAAAGAGACTATAATTCAAGCTGTTTTTTTACGTTTTAGTGTTAATTTTGACGAAATAGCAAGTGTATATAGTACCCCGATATGAGAAAAAAACGGTGAGATATAGTCCATCAAACCATATTCCCACCGTTCATTTTTTATAATCACGATATTTTTATCGCATATTCATCGCATTAGCTCCCAAAGCTCCTAATATAGCCGAAGCCACTGCTATTACAATTTTCAGAATCTTATTCAAAACCGTTTTTTTCATGTTAATTACTTTGTGCTTTAATAATAAATGGACCGCGCAGCCCCAACTCTCAATTCTCCACTTACCCAAGTGGTTCTCATCGAGGCCTCCGTCACCACCGGCATTTCCTCCGTTACCATCATCGGAACCTTCATTTCCATCAGTAGCAGTTCCACCCTGTCCACTTTTCAAACTCCACACCTTGCCACAATGCACGCGTGGTTCCCAATGCCGCCGGACGTGTATATTCGGGGAGTAAACATGAAGTGCAAGGATGTTACCTGATTCGGATTCACATCCTTCTCTTTCCACCCCCTTGCCCCGTGTCCCGCGCGCGATCACCGTAAAATGTCCCCAAACCATCCAAACGAACCGTACGGCTATTCAGCAACTGCATCCCATCACCGACATCAAGTTCCTGATTGCGATACATCACCCGGCGTTGCCAGCACTTCTCAGCTTCATCTCTCCCAACTGTTGTAAGCACAGCTCTTCCTACTTTCTTCAATGTTGGAATTGCCACTGCTTAACCCCATCTTTCGTTTTCGACTGCGGAGTGACTCGCATAATACAATGAGCATAATCTTCCTCTCATTTTGGTTCAACTGTTTCATTTGTGTTGACCAACGATGCAGGTGAGGATTGTTCAGGAACCAAAAACTGAATACAAGGATATGAATAAACCGTATCTACACAACCATTATGACAAGATGCACGGTTTAAGCGAAACAACGGGTGATCCTTGTCTTGCTGCCTAAAACAAAATAACCGCTGTTACCTGTCGTTTCTTTTAATATATTCTCTTACACGATTAATGGGTTGCTCAAAGCTCTTCCAGTACTTCCAAGATCACTCTGTTCCAATTCAAAAAACGGGATATACCAACTTTTTCGGAATTTTTGAATGATCTCTACACACCTTTAGGAAAAATAATATAATCAATGATTCGCTGGTATCAATAATCTTATAATTTATCGTATTCCCTAATATATTATATTCTTTATTTCTGATATTATTCAGGGAACAATAACTTTTTAGCTATCAGTTTACCTACTATAACTAGTCAAATAATTC